>Ga0066662_10000819_pt1 | contig 13918 bp, 12 predicted proteins | sample GraSoiAngelo_111_FD_133939 | JGI IMG/M metagenome (GOLD analysis project Ga0066662, IMG submission 133939) | Grasslands soil microbial communities from the Angelo Coastal Reserve, California, USA - 14_0903_12_40cm | ecosystem: Environmental > Terrestrial > Soil > Grasslands | place: USA... | reverse complement strand
TCTCGCTGACCGGCACGACCGGCGAGCGCGCCAGCCTCGACGGCGGGCTGGCCGCGGTTCTCGCGCGCGCAGCGGCCGCGACCGAGGTGCCGGTGGCGGTCGGCTTCGGGATCGGGACGCCCAGTCAGGCGGCGGCCGCGGCGGCTGCCGGCGCCGACGGCGTGATCGTGGGCACGCGGCTGGTGCGGGCTGCCGGAGACGGCTCGCCGGCCGCCGTGGGCGAGCTGCTGCGCGAGTTCTCGGCGGCGCTTTCGGAGTAGGATCTCCGCGCCATGGGCCTGATCATCATCGCCACGGCGGGGCTGTGCCTGTGGATCATCCTGTGGTCGCTGAACGTGTCGGGCTTCGACGCGATCCTGATCGCGGTGCTGATGGTGCTCGTCACCATCGCGGTCCGGCAACTCCTCCCGTACCTGCCCGGCCGGCGAGAGTAGTGCGTCCGCCCATCCGCGCGCTGGCGGTGAGCGTTGCGGCGGCGATGGCGGGACTTGCCGGTTGCACCGCCGCGAGCCAGTCCGTCACCGCCACCGGCAAGACGCTCAGGATCTACCTGAGCGCGCCCGCCAGCTTGGGCGGCGATCCGCAGGCACAGGACGTCGTCGAGGCCGAGCGGCTGGCGTTCGCGCAGCTCTCGCCGACCGTGTCCTCGTCGTTCAAGCTGGAGCTGCGGACCGTGACCGCCGCCAAAGTCTCGAACAGCGCACGCAGCGCGATCGAGGACGCCAGCGCGATCGCCTACCTGGGTGAAATCGTTCCCGGCGCCTCGGCCGACAGCGTCGGGATCACCAACCACGAGGATCTGCTCCAGGTCAGCCCGACCGACACTGCGCTCGAGCTGACGCAGCCGTCGGCGGCGGTGGCGGGCTCGCCGAACCGCTATTACGAGTCGCTCAAGGACTTCGGCCGGACGTTTGCCAGGGTGGTGCCGACGACCACGCGAGAGGCCCGAGCCCAGCTGCGGGAGATGACCGCGGTGTCAGTCAAGAAGGTGTACGTAACCGACGACGGCAGCGAGTACGGACGAGCCCTGGCGCTGGCGTTCAGGCAGGCGGCCGGGAGGAGCGTCACGGTTCTGTCGAGTGCGGCGAGCGCCGACGCCGTGCTCTACGCCGGGCGCTCGGTGGCCGGGGCGGCGGCGCTGTTCAACCGGGTCGGCCGAGCCGACGCCAAGGTCAAGCTGTTCGCTGCGTCGGCCCTCTACCTGCCGGCTTTCGCCAGCGCGCTGACGCCGGCGGTGCGCAGCGTCTACGTCTCGACGCCCGGTTTCCTGCCCGCGAAGCTCTCGGCGGCAGCGCGCCAGAGCTTTGCCGCTCCATTTGCCGCCGCCTACCACCACGCGCCCTCGCCGTCGGCGATCTTCGGCTACGAGGCGATGGCGGCGGTGCTGGCGGTCCTGCACGAGGACGGCTCGCTCGCCAACAACCGCCGCAAGGTCGTGCACGACTTCCTCGCCATCCGCGACCGCAGCTCGGTCCTCGGCAGCTATTCGGTCGATGCCAATGGCGACACGAGCATCGCCCCGTTCGTCTTCAGCCGGGTGCGGGCGGGGCGGCTTACCCCGTTCGCCTTCCAGACGGCTGGGTGATCCGTCGCTGGCTAGCAGCCGGGGCGGCGGTCTTAAGCGTCGCCGTAGTGAGCGCCTGCGGCTCGGCGAGCAGGCCGGGCGACCGCATCCCGGGAAAGACGCTCACGATCTACTCGAGCCTGCCGCTCCAGGGAAGCTCGAGTGCCGATGCCGCTGCCGCGCTGGGAGGCGAGTCGCTCGCGCTCGCCCAGGCTGGCGGGCGGGTCGGTGCCTACCGTATCGTGCTCAAGGCCCTCGACGACTCGACCCCACAGCGCGCCGGCTGGGACCCCGGCCAGACCACCCAGAACGCCCGGCTGGCCCTCGCCGACCGCTCCACGGTCGGCTACATCGGCGAGTTCAACTCGGGCGCCAGCGCGGTCTCGATCCCGCTCCTCAACCGCCTCGGGATCCCGCAGATCAGCCCCGCGAGCAGCGCCGTGGGCCTCACCTCCGCCGGCATGGACGCATCACCGGGCGAGCCGCAGAAGTACTACCCCACCGGATTGCGCACGTTCGTGCGGATGGTGCCCAACGACGCGGTGGCTGCCGCCGCGCAGGTGCGGATCCAGCGGAGCGCCGGCTGCGCGCGGACCTACGTCGTCGACGATGGCGGCGTCGACGGCCAGGACGCCGCCGACAGCTTCCAGTCGGCCGCGACGGTGGCTGGGCTTCAGGTGCTATCGGTCACGTCGTTCGAGCCGCGCGCGACCGACTACAGCGCGCTGGCCAGCGCCATCAGCCAGAGCCGCGCGGACTGCGTGCTGGTGAGCGCGATCGACGAGCGCAGCGCGGCTGCGGTGACCAGGCAGGTCGCGGTCGCTGTGCCGCGGGCGAAGCTGTTCGCCTCAGCCGGCGTCGGCGACGCGGCGTACGTCGATCCCGCGCGGGGCGGCATCCCGCTCGGACTCGACCCGCGGGTGCTGCTGGCGGCGCCGCCCCAGCCCTACCGGCTCTACGGCTATGAGGCCATGAGCGTGATGCTGGCCGCGATCTCGCGCGCGAGCGACCGCGGCACCCAGCCGGTGCGCCGCTCCAAGGTGCTGAGCGCTCTGTTTCACACCCGCGACCGGCACAGCGTCATCGGCGTGTACAGCATCGACCCGACCGGCGAGACGACGTTGCGGAGCTACGGGATCTACCGGGCGGTGCGGGGCCGGCTGGTGCTGTGGCGGACGGTGGCGGCGGATTGACGTTTGGTTAGGGTGCTCCGCGGAAGGCACGCCTATGGGTTGTCGCGGGGTGGGGCCGGCAATACGCTGCGCGCTGAAGGACCATCCGAGAGGGTTCGTCGACATGAACAGGAGGAGCATGAGTTTTCTCGGCAAGGCACTAACCAGCTGCCTGCTGGTGGGCTCCCTCGTCGCCCTGGGGGCGTGCGGGAGCAGCAAGAGCAGCAGCAGCGGCGGTAAGAGCGGTCCCAGCGGACCGAACGTGATCGACGTCTACTCGAGCCTGCCGCTGCAGGGTTCGAACACGAGCCAGACCGACCCGCTCGTCAACGGGATCAAGCTGGCGCTGGCGCAGGCCGGCGGCAAGGCCGGCCAGTGGACCGTCAACTATCAGTCGCTCGACGACTCGACCGCGGCCACGGGCAAGTACGACGCCACGCAGACGGCGGCGAACGCGCGCAAGGTGGCGACCGACCCCAAGGCCGTCTACTACATCGGCGAGTTCAACTCGGGCGCGAGCGAGGTCTCGATCCCGATCCTCAACCAGGCCCAGATCCCGCAGGTCAGCCCGGCGAACACGTACGTGGGCCTGACCACCAACGAGGCGGGCAGCGCGCCCGGTGAGCCGCAGAAGTACTACCCCAGCGGCAAGCGGACCTACCTGCGGATCGTTCCGCGCGACTCGATTCAGGCGGCGGCCGACCTGCTGGCGGCCAAGCAGGCAGGCTGCTCGAAGCTGGCCCTCGCCAACGACAAGACGCCGTATGGCGCCGGGCTGGCGCAGCTGATCGAGCTCGAGAAAGGCCTCTATGGAGTGACGGTCGTGAGCAACACCGGCATCCAGCCGACGGCTCCGAACTTCCGCTCCTACGCGGCCACGATCAAGGGCCAGGGAGCGGACTGCTTCCTGTTCTCGGGGATCGTCGCCAACGGTGGCGTTGAGATCACCAAGGACGTCAACGCCGCGCTGCCGAAGGCCAAGATCTTCGGGCCGGATGGCATGTGCACCAAGTCCTGGACGCAGGCCAAGGCGGGCGGCGTTCCGGCGTCGATCGATCCGCTCATCCAGTGCACGGTTGCCACGCTGAGCCTCAAGGCCTACCCGGGCGGACTCAACCCGTTCCTGCCTGCGTACAAGGCGACGTACCACGACGCGAACCCCGACCCATACGCGATCTACGGCTACGAGGCGATGAAGCTCGGGCTCCAAACGATCGCCAAGCTCGGCGCCAAGGGCAACGACAAGGCAGCGGTTCTCGCCGCCCTTTTCGCGACCCGTGCTCGCCACTCGGTGCTGGGGACCTACGGGTTCGACAAGAACGGGGACACGACGCTGAAGGCGTACGGCCTCTACAAGATCGGATCCGACGGTGCTCCCGTCTTCTTCAAGACGCTGACGCCGTCGAAGGTCCTCTAGCCGTCTCTGAGTATGGAGGGGGCGCGCCCGGCGCCCTCTCCATACATACTTTCGCTCAGGGACGTGGAGGCAAGCTCGCTCACCGAACGGATGCTGCCCGCGGCCGCCCTGCGGCCGCTGGCCGCCGTTCGCGAGGCGGTGGGGCGCTGGGGGCTGATCGTGGCGCTTGCCGCGCTGCCGATCTACTACGGCATCCGCGACCTCGTCCACGGCTACCAGGCCGGCTTCGTCGCCGGTCACGCCGTGTTCCAGCACGACCTCACGCGGCTCGGCTTCAACCTCGCGCAGGGGCTCGCCAACGGCTCGATCTGGGCGCTGATCGCGATCGGCTACACGCTCGTGTACGGGATCATCGAGCTGATCAACTTCGCCCACGGCGACGTGTTCATGATCGGCTCGTTCACCGCCACCGGGCTGTGGGGGACGTTCGGGCTGGGGCTCGCCACCGGGCCTGTCGGGGTGATCGCGGGGCTCGTGCTGACGCTGCTGATCACGATGGCCGTGGCCGGCTCGCTGAACGTGCTGATCGAACGGGTCGCCTACCGGCCGCTGCGCGGGGCCCCCAAGCTCGCGCCGCTGATCACCGCCGTGGGCTTCTCGTTCATCCTCCAGAACGTGGGCCTGCTGTGGCGCGGCGGCTCGCCCCAGAGCGTGTCCGACCTGGTGCGCCAGGGCCGGACCGTGTTCAGCATCTCCGGCGTGCCGATCGTGCGCGGCTACATCCTGGCGCTGGCGGTGATGGTGCCACTGGTGTTCGGCCTAGCCTGGTTCATCACCGCCACGCGGGCCGGACGGGCCATGCGCGCCACCGCCCAGGACCCCGAGGCCGCGCGGTTGATGGGCATCAACGTCAATGCGACGATCTCGCTGACCTTCCTCCTGGGCGGAATGCTGGCCGGCGCCGCCGGGCTCGTGTACGCGCTCTATGAGACGAACGTGTGGTACTTCCAGGGCTTCGAGGCGGGGCTGATCGCGTTCACCGCGGCCGTGATGGGAGGGATTGGCAACGTCCGCGGAGCCGTCCTTGGGGGCCTGATCATCGGCGTGATCCAGGCGCTGGCTGACTCCCGGATGGGCCCACAGTGGACCGAGGCTGTGGTGTTCGGCTACCTGATCCTGATCATGATCCTGCGCCCGCGCGGCCTGCTGGGCGAGGAGACGAGGGAGGCGGGATGAGCGGTGTCTGAGCTGCGGGCGCAGCTGCGCGAGTGGGGCCAGGCGCTGCTCCGCCGCCGCGACGCGTTCGTGAACCGCCTGCCGCCCCGCCTGCGGAGCCTGATCCTGCGTCTCGCCCCGGTGCTGCGGCGCTGGTGGACGCGGCTGCTGGCGTTCGCGCTGATCGTCATCGGGATCGTGCTGCCGTTCTTCTTCACGCCGGCCAGCGGCTGCATGAACGCGACGTTCACCGCGCTGGCGTTCGCGGTGATGTCGCTGGGCATGAACGTCGTCGTCGGCTTCGCGGGACTTCTGGACCTCGGCTATGTCGCGTTCTACGCGTTTGGCGCCTACTCCCTGGCCTGGTTCGCGTCGGGGTTCTTCTTCAAAGCGCACCTGCACGTGGTCGTCTCACCGGTGGCGGGCACGCTCGCGGGCATCCATCTCAACTTCGTGCTGATCCTGGTCGCGGCGGCGATCATCTGCGCCGTCGCCGGGACCATCATTGGGCTGCCCACGCTGCGGCTGCGCGGCGACTACATCGCCATCGTCACGCTCGCCTTCGGGGAGATCATCGGCGTGGTCGCGGTCAACGGGCAGAGCGTCCACCTCGGCAGCGGGATGACGCTGACCGCCGGCAACTTCGGGATCAGTGCCCTGGACGCGCCCTACTTCCCCGGGATCGGCTCGTTCAACCTGCTCAACCTGCGGCCGTGGTACTGGCTGATCCTCGGGATCCTGCTGCTGGTGACGTTCGTGAACCTGCGCCTGCGTGACTCCCGCCTGGGGAGGGCGTGGATCGCGTTGCGCGAGGACGAGGTCGCGGCGGTGTCGATGGGGATCCCGCTGGTGCGCACGAAGCTGCTCGCGTACGCGATCGGCGCGGCCATGGGCGGGATGTCCGGCGCCTTCCTGGGCGCCTACCACACGGTCGTCAGCGGCGACGACTTCCAGTTCGGCTTCTCGATCTTCGTCCTCTCGATGGTGATCATCGGCGGGCTCGGCTCGATCTGGGGCGCGGTGCTCGGAGGGATGCTGCTCGGCTACATCAACAACTACCTGATCCCGGACGTGCTCAACTCGGTGCCCTCGAAGCTGGGACTCAACTTCCCCCTGACCGAGGTCGAATTCGGGATCTACGGATTCCTGCTCGTGCTGGTCATGGTGCTGCGCCCGCAGGGGTTGGTGCCGGAGCGAAGGCGCAGACTCGAGCTGACGGCCGAGGTCGCGGCCGAGGATGCCCAGCTGGTGGAGGCTCAGGGATGAGCGCGGTCGGCGAAACGCCCGCGGCCGCGGACGCTGTGCCGGTTGCGCCGGCCATGATGGTTGCCGAGCGCGTGACCAAGGAGTTCGGCGGATTGGTGGCGGTAAACGACGTGACCCTCGATGTGCCGCGCGGCTCGATCGTGTCGCTGATCGGCCCCAACGGCGCCGGCAAGACGACCCTGTTCAACATGCTCACCGGCCTCTACAAGCCCACCTCCGGGCGGATCGTCTTCGACGGCCGCAACATCAGCCGCGCGCGCCCTGACGTGATCACCGGGCTCGGCGTCGCCCGCACATTCCAGAACATCCGCCTGTTCGGCGCGATGACCGCCATCGAGAACGTGATGATCGGGCGCCACGCGCGGATGCGCGCGGGCGTGTTCGGCTCGATCCTGCGGATGCCCTGGGTGCGCAAGGAGGAGCGGGCAACGCGAGAGCGCGCCTGCGAGCTGCTCGCGTACGTCGGGCTGAGCGAGTCCTCCTTCGACAGTCTCTCCTCACAGCTCTCCTACGGCGATCAGCGGCGCGTCGAGATCGCGCGGGCCCTGGCGAGCGAGCCGAAGCTGCTGCTGCTGGACGAGCCAACCGCCGGGATGAACCCTCACGAGTCGGCGCAGCTGACCGACTTCATGCGCAGGCTGCGCGACGAGCTGAGCCTCACCATCCTGCTGATCGAGCACGACATGAAGGTGGTCATGGACGTCTCCGAGCGCATCACCGTCCTGGACCACGGCGAGAAGATCGCCGAGGGCCGGCCCTCGGAGGTCCGCGAGAACTCGCGGGTGATCGAGGCATACCTGGGAAAGCAGGACTGATCGCGTTGGCGCTCCTCGAGGTCGATGAGATCCACACCTACTACGGCGCGATCGAGGCCCTGAAGGGAGTCTCGCTGACGGTCGACAGCGGCGAGGTGGTGACGCTGATCGGCTCCAACGGCGCCGGCAAGTCGACCACGCTTCGCTCGATCTCCGGCCTGACGCCGGCCAGCCGCGGCAAGATCGTCTTCGACGGCGAAGAGATCACTCGGGTCCCGGCCCACGAGGTCGTCGGGCACGGGGTCGCGCTCTCGCCGGAGGGGCGCCACTGCTTCCCTCGCATGACGGTGCGCGAGAACCTCGACCTGGGCGCACACCGCCGCCGCGGCGGCGAGGTGGCGGAGGACCTCGAGCGGGTGTACTCATTGTTCCCGCGGCTCAAGGAGCGCGAGAAGCAGCGTGCGGGCACGATGTCAGGCGGCGAGCAGCAGATGCTCGCGATCGGCAGGGCCCTGATGGCCCGGCCGCAGCTGCTGATGCTCGACGAGCCCTCGATGGGGATCGCCCCGATCCTCGTGCAGCGGATCTACGAGACGATCGGAGAGATCAACCGCAGTGGGGTGGCGATCCTTCTGGTCGAGCAGAACGCCAACTACGCGCTGGACATCTCGCGCCGCGGCTACGTCCTCGAGACCGGGCGCGTCGTGCTCTCCAACGACTCCGCCCGCCTGCGCGACGATCCAGAAGTCCAGCGAGCCTACCTCGGCGCGTAGATGATTTTTTCTGGTCTCATCACTCTCTTCGCCGCCGTCGGCTCCAAGGCGCTGTACCTGCTCTTCGCATGGCTGCTGTCGGCGGCGGCAGCCGCCTGGCTCACCGAGCGCAAGGGGTATGGAGAGAGGCTCGGCCTGACCTTCGGCCTGTTGTTGACCGTCGTCGGGCTGCTCCTGGCCATGCTGCTGCCCGGGCGCCCCGGATCCAAGTGGAAAGTGGACGGGTGGTTCCCGGCCTGGCGGCTGCCGTGGCGACGCGGCGCGCCTTAGCCGCGCGCGAGTGCGCTCAGGCTCGCCGCGCGAGCGCCTGAGCGATCTGTGCGATCACGGCGTAAGGCTCCCCCGGCCCGCGCCCCCCCTACAACCCCGGCAGGATCCGCATCTCCTCGGTCGAGGCGAAGCCGACCTCCGCCCCCTCAACCCCCGCCGTCCCCGATTCGCGCGCCTCCTCGGCCACGGCCGCGGCGACCGCCCCCACGACCTCGCGGTTGAAGACCGAGGGGATGATGTAGTCCTCGCGCAGCTCGTCGCCCGAGACGATGTCGGCGATCGCACGTGCGGCGGCCATCTTCATCTGCTCGGAGATCTCGATCGCGCGGACGTCGAGGGCGCCGCGGAACACGCCGGGGAAGCAGAGCACGTTGTTGATCTGGTTGGGGTAGTCGGAGCGTCCGGTGGCCATCACCCGCGCGATCCCGGCGCACTCCTCCGGCATCACCTCGGGGTCGGGGTTGGCCATCGCGAACACGATCGGATCGGGGTTCATCCGCGTCACCGCGGAGGCCGGCAGCACGCGTGCGCCCGAGAGACCGATGAAAAGATCCGCCCCCTCGATCACGTCGGCCGGCGGACCCGTCCGGCGCTCGAGATTGGTGGTCTGCGCCAGCTCGCGCTTGACCGGGTGCATCGAACCGTCGAGATAGTCGGGGCGCTCCATGTGCAGGGCGCCGCGCGAGTCGCAGCCGATGATGTGCCGGGCCCCGGCGGCGAGCAGGATCCGCGTGACCGCCACCCCGGCCGCGCCGATCCCGACGATCACGATGCGGATGTCCTCGATCCGCTGGCCGGTCAGGGTCAGCGCGTTCAGCAGTGCCGCCAGCACCACCACCGCGGTTCCGTGCTGATCGTCGTGGAAGACGGGGATGTCGAGCTCGTGGATCAGCCGCGCCTCGATCTCGAAGCAGCGTGGGGCGGAGATGTCCTCCAGGTTGATGCCGCCGAAGCCGGGGGCGATCGCGCGCACGGCGGCCACGATCTCGTCGACGTTCTGGGTGTCCAGGCAGATCGGGAAGGCGTCGACGCCACCGAACTCCTTGAACAGCATCGCCTTGCCCTCCATCACCGGCATCGCCGCCCGCGGGCCGATGTTGCCGAGACCGAGCACGGCGCTCCCATCGGATACGACCGCGACGGTGTTGCGCTTGATCGTGTACTGGAACGCCTTGTCCGGGTCCCGCGAGATCACGCCGCATACGCGCGCAACTCCGGGCGTGTACGCCATCGAGAGGTCCTCGCGGGTCTTCAACGGCGACTTGTTGTGCAGCTCGATCTTGCCCCCGACGTGCATCAGAAACGTGCGATCGGTGGCGTCCAGCACGCGGGCGCCGGCCACGCCGTTGACGGCGTCCGCCAACCGCGGCCAGTCGGAGGAGTCGCTGGTCTCGACGGTTATGTCGCGGACGGTGTGATTCCCCTCCACCTGTACGAGGTCGATCGCGCCGATGGTCCCGCCGGCGTCGCCGATCGCGCTCGCGACCTTGCCGAGCATGCCCGGCCGGTGGTCGATCTCGACGCGCAACGTCAGCGAATATTGGGCGCTTGGAGTGGCCGCCATCTTCGTCCGGATCTTATGTGGCCGGTGCCACAAGTCTTCGCGTCACCTAGTTCCCCACCCCGGCGGCTAGCCTCAGCATCATGCCCGACGAGCTCTTCCTGATCGACGGAAACAGCCTCGCCTACCGCGCGTTCTTCGCGCTGCCGGAGTCGATCGCCACGTCGACCGGCACGCCGACGAACGCCATCTTCGGCTTCGCCTCGATGCTGGTGAAGATCCTCACCGACTACGGGCCCAAGGCGACGGTGGTGGTCTGGGACGCGGGCGACACCGGCCGCAAGGAGATTTACGAGGAGTACAAGGCGCAGCGAACCACGCGACCTGACCTGCTCAAGGAGCAGTGGCCGCACCTCGAGCCGCTGGTGGAGGCCTTCGGCTATCGCAATCTCAAGATCGCCGGGTTCGAGGCCGACGACGTGATCGCGTCGATCGTCGCGCGAGCCCGCCAAGAGCAGCCGCCCGTGCCGGTGATGGTCGTGACCGGCGACCGCGACGCCTACCAACTGGTGGCCGACGGCGTACGCATCATGACGACTTCCCGGGGCATCACCGACACGCGGGTCTACGACCGCGAGGGCGTGATCGACCGCTACGGCATCCCGCCGGAGCTAATTCCCGACTTCATCGGGCTCAAGGGCGACACCAGCGACAACATCCCCGGCGTTCCCGGGATCGGCGACAAGACCGCCGCCGAGCTGCTGCAGCGCTTCGGCTCGCTCGAGGATGTCCTGGACAACGTCGAGCAGATCAGCGGTGCCAAGCGCAAGGAGAACCTGCACACGCACGCCGAGGACGCCCGGATCTCCAAGCAGCTCGCCACCGCCAAGCGCGACATCCCCCTCGACGGCCTCGACGTCCAGGCGTTCGTCGCCGCCGACCCGGACCGCTCGAAGCTGCGCACCGTGTTCAGGGAGTTCGAGCTGCGTGAGCCCCTCCGCCGGCTCGAGGAGGCGCTCGGGTCGGCCGACGCAGCCGCGCCTGCACCGGCGGCAGAGACCGCGATCACCGCGCGCGTGCGACCGGCGAGCGCCGAAGACGTCAAGAACCTCCCGCACACCGAGGTCGCGGTCGCGATCAGCGCCGCCGAAGCGCCGCAGGGAGCGCTGTTCGCCGCCGACGCCGAGCCGTACCGCTTCGGCGTCTACGCCGACGGTGCCAAGGAGGTCCTGGCGGGCGCTATGCCGCGACCGGAGGAGCTGGTGCAGGCGATCGGCATTCGCCCGGTCACCGCCCATGACGCCAAGTCCCTCGGCGACGTGCCGGAGAACCTCGCCCACGACACTGAGGTCGCCGCGTATCTGCTGGAGCCTGCCCGGCGGGCCTACCTGTTCAGAGAGTTGACCGAAGAGCGGGGCTTCGCGGCCGAGATCGAGCCCGACGATCTGACGGCGGCCGATGCCCTGCTGACCAGCGCGCTCACCAGGTGGCAGCGCCAGGAGATCCGCGCCCGCGGCCTGACCGAGCTGCTCCAGACGGTCGAGCTGCCGCTGGTGAAGGTGCTGTGCAAGATGGAGAAGGCTGGGTTGAAGCTCGATACGGCGCGGCTGAGCCAGATCTCCACCCGCGTCAAGCAGGAGGCCGACGCGCTCGAGCGGGAGATCTTCGACCTGTGCGGCGAGGAGTTCACGCTCGGCTCGCCCAAGCAGCTCGAGGAGGTCCTGTTCGGCAAGCTCGGTCTCTCGCGCAAGCGCCGCGGCAAGACCGGCTACTCGACCGATGCCCGCGTGCTCCAGGCGATCCGCGGCGAGCACGACGTCGTGCCCAAGATCGAGCGCTGGCGCGAGCTGACCAAGCTGGCGCAGACGTATCTGGACGCGCTGCCCGCACTGATCGCGCGGGACGGTCGCATCCACACGACCTTCAACCAGACGGCGGCGACGACCGGTCGGCTCTCCTCGAACAACCCCAACCTGCAGAACATCCCCATCCGCACCGAGCTCGGCCGCGAGATCCGTGCCTGCTTCGTGGCCGAGCCCGGCAACGTCCTCACCAGCGCCGACTACTCACAGGTCGAGCTGCGGCTCCTGGCGCACATCGCCGGCGAGGACGTGCTCAAGGAAATCTTCCGCCGCGGCGAGGACGTGCACACCGCCACGGCCTGTCGCGTGTTCTCTGTATCACCGGACCAGATCGACCCGGGCATGCGCTCGAAGGCAAAGATGATCAACTACGGCATCGTTTATGGACTCTCGGCCTATGGCATGGCTGACCGCCTCGACATCCCCCAGGAGGAGGCCGATGAGTTCATCCAGCGGTACCTGGAGGGCTTTCCCGCTGTGGGCCGCTTCATCGCCGAAACCATCGAACAGGGGACCGAGCACGGGTACGTCTCCACGCTGTTCGGGCGCCGCCGCCAGGTGCCTGAGCTGCGAGCGCGGCGGTGGGAGATGCGCAAGCAGGGCGAGCGCTTCGCGGTGAACATGGTCATCCAGGGCACCGCCGCGGACATCATGAAGATGGCGATGGTGCGGTGCGACCGGACACTCGCCGAGGCTGGGCTCCACACGCGGCTGATCCTCCAGATCCACGACGAGCTGCTGTTCGAGGGACCCACGGGGGAGGCCGAGGCCGTCCGCGAGCTAGCCTGCGAGCAGATGGAGGGCGCGTTCGAGATGGACCCGCCGCTGGCGGTCGACGTCGGCAGCGGACCTGATTGGCTGTCGGCGAAGTGAGAAGGTTGCTTCTCACAGCCGCCCTCGGCTTGGTCGCGGCGCTGAGCACCGCAGTACCCGGCGCGTCGGCGCACACGCTCAGCGGCGTCGCGGCCGACGTTCCCACCGGTGGCCATGGCATCCGCAGCGCATCCAGGGCGCACACCGCCAGCCTCGACTACTACAACGGCCCCGTGCTGCACTCCAATCGCACGCACTTGATCTTCTGGCAGCCTTCGGGATCCGGGCTGAGCTTCGATCCTGGCTATGAGGCGCTGATCGCGACGTTCATGAGCCAGGTCGCGGCCGACAGCCACAGGCCCACCAACGTTTATTCGCTGACCGGCCAGTACCACGATGCCGGCGGCCCGGCGGCCTACGACTCACGCTACGGCGGCGCGATCGTCGACAGCGATCCGCTGCCGCCGAACGGCTGCGTCGAGCCGGTGGGCGCCGGCCCAGGGTGGACGACCTGTCTGAGCTCCGACCAGATCGACAACGAGGTCCACGCGTTCATCGCCGCCCACCATCTGCCGACTGCCGCAGGGGATCTGTACATGCTCCTCACGCCCAGAGGCTTGGGCAGCTGTGAGATGGGCGGCCCCACGAACTGCGCGCTCGGCGGCAGCACCTTGAGTGGCTACTGCGGCTACCACACCAACACGCCGGACGCCACGATCAAGTACGCGGTCATTCCCTACAACGCCGTCAGCGGCCACTGCCAGTCAGACAACCCGAGGCCCAACGGCAGCACAGCGGACCCCTCGATCTCGACGATCAGCCACGAGCACAACGAGATCATCACCGACCCCTTCGGCAATGCCTGGGTGGCTCCCTCCGGCGAGGAGAACGGCGATCTCTGCATCAGCGAGTTCGGCAGCGCGCTGGGCGGTGCCGGGAGCAGCGTCTACAACCAGGTGATCCACGGCGGCCATTACTACCTGCAACAGGAATGGAGCAACGACGACGGCGCGTGTGCCTCGCACGACGAGGCCGACCGCGTCTCTACGAAGGGCCCCCGCCGCATCCGTGTGCACCACAAGGCGAAGTTCCTGGCCGGCGCCAGCGATCCCGACGGCGCGATCGTCGCCTACTTCTGGACCTTCGGCGACGGCAGGAGCGCGCGCGGCAAGAGCGTGCACCACCGGTACAAGAAGCGGGGGACCTACACGGTGACGCTACGCGTCAGCGACAGCGGCGGGAATTGGGCGTTCGCGACGCGCAAGCTTCGCGTCAGGTAAGCCGCCGGCGAAGCGCGGGTGGGCGATCTCGAGGTAGTGGTCGAAGGACCAGTGGACGAAGCGCTTGAGCTGCATCGCGTCGAGGGATCT
>Ga0066662_10000817_pt1 | contig 13921 bp, 13 predicted proteins | sample GraSoiAngelo_111_FD_133939 | JGI IMG/M metagenome (GOLD analysis project Ga0066662, IMG submission 133939) | Grasslands soil microbial communities from the Angelo Coastal Reserve, California, USA - 14_0903_12_40cm | ecosystem: Environmental > Terrestrial > Soil > Grasslands | place: USA... | reverse complement strand
GTTCTCCCCGTGCGCGGCGACACGTGGATACTCGATCGCAGCAGCAAACATATTTGTACGATAGGGCTCGAAGTCATGGAGCCGCCGTGCTGGCCCGCGTTTGCAGCCGGCCTTTCACGGCTTGGGGTCGTGCGCCCCAACGGCGCCGACTGGACGGTCAATGCGTCCGCCCTTCGGCGCGTGAACGCCCGTGTGGCGACCGGGCCCTGCTACGAAGCCGGCGTGTGGTATGCCGACGACGCACGCAATCTGTTCCTTTCGGACGGACACGCGTACGCGGTCGACGCCCCGCTGCCGCTGCCGTTCCGCGAGTCGGTTCGCGTCTGCGACATCCCGTGGCGGCCTGGGCTGTATGTGCTCGCGCAAGGCCATGATGCGGCACCGGCCGTGCGGATGCGCTAATTGCCGCTACGCCGCTCGCGGATCCCGGCGTAGATCGTTGCGACGATCCCCGCCGTCACATACGCGTCGGCCAGATTCGTCGTCGGCAGATGCGGTCCGTAGTAGTCCACCACGAAGCCCAGCCGAAGCCGGTCGAGCCAGTTGCTCAGCGCCCCTGCCCCGATCAGAGCGACGGCATAGTACGACCACGGCGGGTCGAAAAAGCGGATGATGCACACAGCGACCGCGGTCAGCACGATCGGCACGAGCACCACGAACCAGATCGAATCGACCGCAACGATGCCGAACCCCGACTTGAAGTTCTCGGCCAGACCGAAGCACAAGTACTCGCCGGCCAGACAGCGGTACTCGTATTGGATGGTCAGCGCCGCCGCCTTGACGAGCTGGTCGATGCCTACCAGCGCGGTAGCGAGCACCGCGCTTGACGCAATTGCCTTCACGTTCGTAACCTGACGCTTAGCATGTGGTTCGATCGGTTTCCCTTTTCTCAACAATATTTCGTCGGGCCGCTGCCCGTGCAACCGTACGGTTTGGCGTATCTGCTCGGCTTCATCGTGTCGTACGCGTGGCTCGTGCGCCCGGAAGCGCGGCGCCGCCTGCGGCTGGAGCCGCACGACGTGCAGCGGCTGCTGTTCTACTGCTTGGTCGCCGTGCTTCTCGGCGGCCGCTTCGGCTTCGTCGTGGCCGACATCCTCGACGATCCGTCCCGCGCGCAGTACTACCTCGACCATCCCATGGCCGTCATCGCGTTCTGGCAGCCGGGCCGAACCTCGTTCGGCGGAATCTTTGCCGTCTTCGGCGTTATGAGCGTGTACTCACTGCGGCGCGGCGGCTGGTCGTACCTGAAACGGCTCGGCGACGAAGTGGTCACGACGCTTCCGTTGTGCTTCGCGCTCGTGCGGTTCGCGACGTTCCTGATCGGCTCCATTCCGGGGCGCCTCTGCGTCCCGGTCCGGCCTTGGTGCCTGCATTTCGCGGGGATAGAGGGCTATCGTTACCCAGCGGCGATGATCGAAGGTCTGCTCGACTTGGCGATGTTTGGGATCCTCCTCGTGATCTATTTGCGAAGTAGGGCCAGTGGGCTTACGGGTTGGAGCTGGGTCGTCCTCTACGGCGTCGTGCGGTTGGTCGCCGAGATATGGCGCGAGCCGGGGAGGACCGTCGGCAGCCTGACCGACGCCCAGGTGGTCGCTCTCGCGATGATCCTGATCGGCTTGGCCGGGCTCACCGCCCGTCTCTTCACGCACGCGCACGGGCAAGGCGACCGATTCGCGGATCGGGCGCTGCAGAGTGCACAGGAATGACGCAGTGCAATCCGGTCCGTCCAACTCGAACGCACCCCGACTCGAATCCGAACGACCACACGGCCGTGAACGCACTGGGGTCACGGCAACCGCCGGAGACGAGCCGGTCGGACGAGCTAGCTTCTAACGCTTGCGGTTTGCGAGATACTCACGCACCGATCGCTCGGGCGCGCGGGCGAGCCACGCCTCGACGATGAGCCGCTTCAGCTCGCCGGCGGAGATCTTCGAGAGCTGCACGAGGACGGCCGGATAGCCGTCGAAATGCGGGATCGTGAAGATGGCGTTCGGATCGCTGCGCAGCATCGCTTCCTTCATCTCGAGGTCGGCGGTCCGAATGCCGAGGATGGGGCCGGCTGGAGCGGCATCACCGAGTGCGGCGAGATCCGACTTGCGCAGCGGCCGCTCCCACACGAAGAACTTCTTGTTGACCACCCATGCGGCATGCCCGCGCGAGGTTTCTTCCGCCGTGCCGGGCAGTGCTAGAGCATACCGGCGGACGTGATCCCATGTCGCCACGGCACTGGCTTGATGAAACGCGCGGCCGGGCCCTCTTACGAGCCTCGGCTCAGGTCCTGGAGCGCTCGGTCGGCGGTTACGCCAGACCTGCACGGATTTAGTCCCGCAGTTCGACACGACTGCTTCAGCGAGCCGGGGCCGTGAGGTTCGAAGTAAACCTCACGGCCTGCCGTGCCGGCTACCGTCGCTTGCCGTTGGTGATGGTGACCAGGGTCTGGGTCGAGATGTCACCCGGGACGACGGTGACGATGGACGTCTGCATTCCACGGACCGTGGCGTGACGCGGGGAGCGTTGCGCTCGCGATGATGCCGAAATTGTTCGGCGCCTCGTTGATCGTGACGTTCCCAGCGAAGACCTGGATCGCCGGCGAGCACGCGCCCGCCGGGACGGTGAACGGGCCCAGTCCGCCCGGACTGACGGTGAAGGTGAAGTTGCCCTTGACGTCTCCGGCCTTGCAGATCTCGAGATAGCCGGTGCGCCCGTCGTTCTTGCGCTGGTTGGTGAACGTCACTTCGGTGACGCCGCTGCCCGCGGTCATCTTGGCGAGCCCATGCCGAGATCGCTGCCGAGGAGCCGGTTCGCCGGCTCGACGCTGATGCTCGAGACGGAGATTCCGGACGGTACGCCCTCTTGCACGTTGAGCATCGTCCCGACCGGTACGCTCGGCCCGAGCACGCAATAGCCGCCGGGCGCCGGTCCAGCGGGGACCGCACCGCAGAACGATCCGCGCTGAACTTGAACGTCGTTCCGACGGGGATTCCGGGACCTGCGAGCTTGCAGATCTTCACCCGTGCGGTCTCGACCTTGGGTGTGTGGATGACGCAGGTCCAGTCGACGTACCCGGCGACCGACGTATACCCGCGGACGTCTTTCGGGGAAGAGTTTCCGCTGTAGTACCCGCACCACGTTGCGACGTACCGGGTTCGTGAAGTTCGGATGAGCGCTCGTGTTCCAGGTGCCGTTGGCATTCATCAGGTCGAAGTCGGCGCTCGTCAGTCCGGCCTGCACGAACGGGCTTCCGCTCCAGGCCGGGTTGTGCAGCGTGACACCTTGAATTTGCGGAGCTGCCCGGTAGTAGGAGGTATTCACTCCGACCTTCTGCATGATCGCAAGGCCGAACGCTTCACCGTTGGCCGCCGGACAGGTGATGCACTTGTAGCGGAGCGGGTGCCGCGAAGACGTTCATCTGCCAGTTGGCCGGTGTGAACGTCGTGTCGGAGAGACGCAAATCCGCGCGCGCGATCTGCGGCGACAGCACGACGAAGGCCAAAGCGCCAACCGCCGTGAGCACCGTTCTCGCGCGCCGGGCGACCCCAAGCGCGACGACGCGCCGGGCCGAGAGAGACGCGATCTGGTCGCGAAGAATTCGGTTCATCATGGCGCCACGGTAGCCGCTGACCGTCGTTCTGATTTCAGCGCCCCGTCGGCAGGTTAGCCGTCGTTCCGGATAGCCGGCACGGCTCGCCGCATCGCTGACGACCGGGCGCCGTCCCGGCGGAGGCCGGTCGAGCGCTCCTACAGAGTGTCGACTTGCTGACACGGACGGTTACCGAGCATGGAGCGTCTCTCCCAAGCGACAACATGGCGGCACCGCGGACGGGTACGGCCGCGGACGCCAGGAGGTACAGGTCCCGTGAAACGCAGCTCCTTCATGGCCGGCGCGGCCGGGACGGTCGCGTCGCCGCTGCTTGCGGCGGCATCGCGCGGGAGCATTCCGGTTGTGCTCGAGGCCGGTCGCTTCTTCGCCGTGCCGCGCGTCGCCGGCGGTCAGGTGATGAAGCTCTGGCTCGACACCGATGGCGGCGGCTTCGTGTTCGAGCACGCTGTACGGCGCTTGCGCCTGCCGGTAGAAACGGGTCCGAACGGCGCCCGGTTCACGCGCTTGCCGGCATTCGAGGACGCGGCGTTTCCGGCGCTCGGCGGAACGGGACGGCTGGAGGTTTTCGCTCCCGACCATCAGGACCCGATTCTGAGCGGCTTCGACGGACAGCTGGGCGCCTCGTGGTTCATGGATCGGACGTGGCGGTTCGACTACCGCCGTGCGACGGTCAGCATGAGCGACGGCTCCCTGACGGCGACCGAGGCAGCGGCGCCTCTGACGCTACTGCGAGGACGATATCCGCGTGTCGAGCTGAAGATCGGCGGCACCAACCATGCGGCCTCGGTGGACACGGCGGCAAGCGTGGCGCTCAAGGCCGACGCGGTCGCCCGCTTCGGCGACGGTTTGACCGCGGTGCGGGCGACGAGCTTCGTTCGCGGCTCGCTGCTCGCGGCGTGGCACGTGCAGCAGCCGGCGTGGACCGTGTTGCGCGACGTCGGCGCGACGCTCGCCGTGGACGCGATCCGCGTGCCGTCGGTGCGCGTCGGCTCGCACGAACTCGGACCCGTCTGGTTCACCACCCGCGCCGGCGACGACGTGTTCGAAGGCGACTCGATCGACGTCAAGCTCGGCGCACCGGCCTTCTTCAAGCACACCGTGATACTAGACTACCGTAACGCGCGGCTCGGAATCGCCTGAGCGGTTCGTTGACGAGAAAACCGCGCCGTAGCGCGGTTTGAGATGTAGCCCCAACGGGATTCGAACCCGTAAATCGGGGTCCCGGCCGGTCCCGGCAGGTACCGCGAAGTCCCGTTTTATGGGGGTTTTTCGCGTTCTCGGGGTCGCGTGATCCCGTCTGATCCTGTCGCATTTCGAGGCGTCTGTGAGAGCGGTGTGAGAGCACACCAAGGTCTTTGCTCGCCTCGTCGAACGCACGTCGATGAGCACCTCCGACCCCATTCCGTCAGCAAGCAATGAGGAGGCCGTGCCAAACCTGCGCCCGCGCACGTTGCGCGAGGTCGTGGCGGCGTATGGTACGCCCTCGCCCGAGATGCAGGTCTTCTACGACCGCGCCTTCGCGGTTTTGGTGGACGGAGAACCGCTCGGTGTCCTGGAGATAGAACTGCAAGGTAGCGATCCCGACTTGCATATCACATTCACGGAAGACTTCGGGATTCTGGTTGACACGGTATATCTGCTCGACGCGGCCGGATATCGAAACTTCCAGATCAAGAGGCGGCCGCGCTCGTTGCCTCCCGATCTTGAATTAAGACTTGAAGACGGGCGCAAAGTCTACTTTGAGCATACGCGAGCGCTCGACAAAGACAATGCTCAGGTCCGCGGAATGCGCGAGCAAATCAACGTTCGGCTCCGCGCTGCAATGCACGATGATCCGAGTATTGAGGCCGCTAACGCGCGCTCCGGCGTTCCACCCGAATCGTTTTCGAGCGGTGACGGCGATGCAGCGGTCTTAGGGCAGCGCCGGCTTCGTCGTTGGCATGCGATCTTCGAACGCTCCGTCGTCGTCGCGCGCGCCATTGATCGCGCGGGCGAGCCGCCGCTGCGCGGCGCGGTCGACGCGCGACATGGTCCACACGTAGACGACCGGCACGAGGAACAGCGTGAGGAAGAGCGAGCTCGTCAGGCCGCCGATGATGACCGTCCCCATCGACTTGCGGAACTCGGCGCCTTCGGTGACCCCGAGCGCGAGCGGCAGCATGCCGGCGATCATTGCGACGGTCCGTCATGACGATTGGGCGGAAGCGGATCGTGGCCGACTCGCGGATCGCGCCCAGGAGCGGCATGCCGCGGTCGCGCAGCGTGTTTGGCGTAGTCGACGAGCAGATACCGTTCTTGCCGACGAGCCGACGAGCATCACCAGACCCTGCATCGAGAACAGGTTCAGCGACTGGCCTTGCAGGAACCGCACCTCCGGGAACACCGCGTGCAGCGCGTTGCACACCGCGAGGATTCCGAACGCGCCGACGATCGCGACCGGGACGCTGAAACGTGACGACGAGCGGTGCCGAGTACGCGCGGTACAAGACGACGAGCAGCATGTAGATCAGCAGGAACGAGGTCAGCAGCGCGAGCCCGAGGGGTTAGTGTCAAGGGTGTTAATACAAAAGCCCGGACTAGAGCGCTAAGCGAAATCTCGCAGCGCCCGGGTTGAGCGCGTCGGGGTACGCGCCGAACGGCGGCCCGCGTCACAACATTTCTAGAACACCCTGAAAGTTAACGACCTTCACTGCATATTTACGGTTTTGAGGCGCTCCTATGGCTCCCGCGCGGCCGGACCGCACAGCTTTACAGGCGGACGCTTTTATGGTACGCTCATCTGGCAACCTACGGACGAGATTTCCGCGGCAGCGGGGCACGGAGAGTGGGGCCAATGGGAATCTTCGAGCAGCACCCGTGGGTACTGGTGCCGATCATCGTCTTGACGATCGAGCTGTGGAGCGCGTTGAAATCGGCCTCCGCGTTCGCGTTCCGCCGGGCCTCCAAAGACAAAACGTCGCACCGCTGAGCGACGGGAGAGATTCGCATGAGCGAGCAGAAGAAGGGCCACGGCGGGCACGCCGGCTGGCCGTCGGTCGAGCGTCAGCTCTCGGAGCTGAAGGTCAAACCGGGGAGCGCCCTCGAGCAGCTCATCCGCGACAACCAAAATCCCGAAATGATCCCAGCGGAGGAGGCCCACGATGGGCTCGGTTTTCCGCTGTGGCTGCGCGTTTATTGGCGCAAGAAACACCCCGAGCTCACGGAACAGCAGATCGCCTACCCGCTCTTCCTCAAAGAAGCGCTCGAGTGGGCGGAGCGCAATCAGGATCTACCTTCGCGCGAGCCGTCACCTGATTTCCTCAAAGACCCGTCGCGCCGCGGTTCGGACGCGGGAGGCTGATCATGCCTGCGAACGTTGCGATCAGCCAAGACAACACCCAGCCGTACAGCGAAGCCGACATTCGGGCCAACTACTACAATCCGCAGCAGATCATCGCGGGATCGAATCAAAACAGCGGAAACCCCGAACCTCAGGCGCAGTACTGGTCCGACGACGGCGGCACGACGTGGCACCAGTCGGCGTTGCCGGTGCAGGCCCCGGACGACCTCAACGGCGATCCGGCCGTCGGCTGGACGTCCGACGGAACGGCGTGGGCGCTCACGAACGGCATCAACTTCGCGTCGATGTCCGTGATCGTGCGGTGCTTCAAATCGACGAACGGCGGCCAAACCTGGACCTTCGACGCGGTGATCTCGGGAGCGCAGACCGCGACCGATAAGCCGAGCATATGGGTCGACCGCTCGACGACGGCGACCAAAGACAACATCTACGCCGTCTGGCACCTCGGCGCGCAGACGTGGGTCGCCGTGCGCAACGGCCCGGCCGGGGCGTGGGCGGCTCCGCTGCTCGTCAGCGGCAACGAAACGACGTTCACCGCCGACGGGAGCGATATCAAGACCAACTCGCAGGGTCACGTCTTCGCGTTCTGGCCCGATGCGGGCGGACAGCGGCTGCTGGTCGCCAAGTCGACGAACGGCGGAGGTGCGTTCGGCGCGCTCCCGGGCAGCCCGGTAACGATTGCGAACACGTTCGGGAAGTTCACGATCAAGGTTCCGGCGCAGGCGAACCGGCTTACCAGCGGGGCACCGATCGGCACGCTGATCGCCATCTCAGGCGGGGCGTACAACGACGGAACGCAAGACCTGGTCTTCGCGTGCTGGCACGATCTCGCCGGCGCGGCCGGCTGCAACACGCCGGCGAACGCGCCGGCCGCCAACGCCGCGTCGCCCTGTAAGACACGCGTATGGTTCGCGCGCTCGATCGATGGCGGCGCGCACTGGCAAGCTGCGCAGAAGATCAACGATCAGGCGGGGCTGAACGACCAGTTCTTTCCGAGGCTCGCCGTCGACGAGGCGACCGGAAACGTGATGATCGTTTATTACGATTCCGTCAACGATCCGAACCGCCTTCAGACCGATATCTGGGCGCAGAGCTCGACCGACGGCGGCGCGCACTGGTCGCCCGCGGTGCGGGTCACGACCGCCGCGACGAACGAGGCCGTGAATCCGCAAGACAACGGGCAAGAGTTCGGCGACTACATCGGACTGACCGCCGGCGGCGGGCGGTTTTTCGCGTGCTGGACCGACCGGCGCGGCGGGGGCAACGAGCGAATCCTCGGCGCCCCGATCGCAATACCGCACTGCGAGTTCATCATGAACAAGCAGACGTTCGGACAGGACGAGGTCGCGGCGCACGCCTCGTATCCGGGCGCGTACTTTCTGGCGGTCGACGGCTTCACCAACGAATCGCTGGGGTTCAACGCCCCCACCGATCTCAACGCGCCGCCGAATCCGGCGCCCGTGATCACCGCCACGCTCGACCCGGCGCTGAACACGACGATTACCGCAGGCCAGCGCGCGATCATCGCGGCCAATCTGCCCACGGTGAACACCTTCGGCCCGCTCCCGATCTTACCGACCGATGCGACGCTGCAGCAGGAGCTGCAGCGGTTCATGTACCCGTACACGATCTCGTTCGGCAACAGCAACGCGTTCAACGCGCTGAACGCGCACGAGTTCGCGTTCGTCACGCTGAGCGCATCGCTGACGGTCGGCCCGCTGACGGTGACCGCGAGCGCGGTGCTCGAGCTGGCGAAGGGCGAGGACCCGTACTTCAACGACCTCGACCCCAACAACCCGAACTCGTACCCGTTCTGGCTGAGCTTCGACCTGCGCTTCTTCAAGGTGACGCCGAGCCAGACCCATCTGATGTTCAGCGTGCCGAACCCGACGAGCGCGGCCGACGCCGTCACCTATATCCAGAACGTGCTCACGAACCTCAACCATCCCGCCAACATCACGAACGGCGACACCTTCGAGACGACGCTGCAGCAGAGCGAGGATCTCTCGGCGCTCGAGTACCTGCAGCGCGATACGGGCAACAACCTCACCTTCAACTACGCCGTCGCCCGCGTTCGCATCAACGGCAACACGATGACGACGATCGATCCGGTCCGGGTCTTCTTCCGGCTGTTCCAAGCTGCCAGCACCGTGTCCAACTTCGAGGAGAACACGACGTACCGGTGGGGGACCGACGGCACCGCGAATCACAAGATTGCCCTGCTCGGCGTGCAGAACGATCAGCACGGCAACCCGGAGTACGTCACGATCCCCTGCTTCGCGACGGATCGGATCAACTTGAACGCTCCGGCGGACATGCACGGACAGCACGACGATTCGAACGCGCGGTCGATCACCGTTGTCCCCGGCGCCGAAGTCGACACGTATTTCGGCTGCTGGATCGACGTGAACCAGCCCGGCCAGCAGTTCCTGATCCCGGCGCCGCCGATGGCTCAGGCGCAGTGGGACGGCCCTTTCAACAACCCGAACCAGTCCGTCAACAGCGCGATCGCCGTCTCACCGCACCAGTGCATGATCGCAGAGATTCGGTTCGACGACACGCCGATTCCGCATGGCGCGACTTCGTCGACGTCCGACAAGCTCGCCCAGCGCAACATCGCCTGGATCGACGGGCCGAACCCCGGGACCGATCCTTCGCGCGTCATGCCGCAACCGTTCGAGGTACGGTCGACGCCGGCGACCGTCGCACAAGCCGACGAGCTCATGATCACGTGGGGCAACACGCCCGCGGGCAGCAAGGCGTCGTTGTACCTGCCGGCCGTGAACGCGTCCGAGATCATCGCGCTCGCGAACGCGGCGTACGCCTCGCACGCGCTGACCGCCGCGGACGCGCACACGGTCAGCTGTCCCGTCGGCGGCGTCACGTTCATGCCCATCCCGAAAGGCATGGGCCGCTTCGCGGGCTTGCTCTCGGTCGAGCTGCCGGCCGGCATCGTCCGCGGCGACGTGTACCATATCGCGGTTCGGCAGATCACCGAAGCCGCCGCCGTCGGGGGCCGGCCCGGGCAGATCGCAGTGCACTCGGCTTCGGTCGGGAAGGCGCCGCGCCGGTTCACGTGGCGTCAGCTGGTCGGCGCATTCCAGGTCACGATCACGATCAGCATGAAAGAGCCGCTGCTGTATCCGGAAGAACGGCTTCTCTCCTGGCTCAAGTGGCGCATCAGCGTAACGCCGCACACGAACCGCTGGTACCCGGTCCTGCTGCGCTACATCGAGCTGATCGGTGGCCGCGTGGCGGGTTTCGGCGGGAATCCCGGGCAGATTCTTCCCTCGCCCTACGGCGACGGGACCGGCAAGCATCGCCCGCGCGGCGAGGGAGAGCGGCACATTCGTGCGACCGGGAAGGTCGCCGGTCTGATCTTCGACCGGTTCGGCGATTTCGAAGGGTTCATCCTCGATACGGAGGACGGCGAGCGCACGTTCTACAGCCGCGAGCGCGAGATCAAGGAGATCGCCAAGAAAGCATGGTGCGATCGCCTTCGGATCACCGTGGTGTCCGAGCGCGACGAACGGCACCGGCCGCTGTCGATCGTCGTGCACCCGCCGCCGGCGTCGTTGGACGACTGACCGGGTCGAGCGCAGGCGCTAGAGCAACGTTTCGCCGGACTCCGCCCGGACGTGGTTTTCGATGCGCGCGATCGTGTCGTGGCGCAGCGCGCCGGAACGGTGGCCGAACGCGTCGATGCTGATCGTGCCGTCGCCCTGCGTCATCGAGCTCTGCGGGTTGCTCGGCGTGCGCCGGTCGTCGCCGGTGGCGCTGACCTCGACGGCGAGAATCTCGCGCGTTGCCGCGTCGTCGAGCGCGATCGCGTCCTTCGCATCGCGGCTCGAGGCGGCGGCGATGTGCTGATGCCCTTTGTCGTCGCGGAAGCCGTCGTCGACGCGCCGCCGTAACGCCCGCCGCGTCGAGCGTTCCGCCCGCTTGCGCGTACACGTCCGGTGTCGCGGTGCTGCGCGTTTCGACGGACCCGGCATGCCCCGTCGAGCCGCGGGTCTCTCGGCATACGCAGCGTTCTACCCGGCGGTCGCGTTCGCGGTATACACCGGAGCGCGCCGCGGCGAAGTGCTCGCGCTGCGATGGTCCGAACTCGATCTCGACGCAGCTACGGTGACGATCTCGCGTTCGCTGGCGCAGACGCGCGACGGCTTGTTCTTCAACGAGCCCAAGAGCGGCCGGAGCCGGACCATCTCGATCTCGTCCACGCTCGTCGCGCTCCTTCGCTCGCACAAGGCAGGGCAGGTAACGGAGAGACTTGCCAACGTGCAGCCTATCAGAACGAAAGGCTCGTGTTCGCACGACCCGACGGGGAGCAGCCTGACCCCGTGGAACTTCGGCGCGGCATTCCGCGATCTCGTGCGCCGCGCTGGCGTGCCTCGAATTCGTCTACATGATCTCCGGGACTCACGCCTTGCTCCTCGCGAAGGCGGGAGTGCCTATCGAAGTCGTCTCCAAGCGGCTCGGTCACTCAACCATCACGATCACGGTGGACCGCTACTTGGTCGTCTACCGCGACCGCGACAAAGCCGCGCGTCGGCGTTCGAGCGACTCGTGGCCTGACGTTCTGTGAGAGGTTTGTGAGAGCAGCGGCCCTCGTAAGCCTCTAACAAAGCGAAAACCCTTGTAAAACAAGGGTCTTCACATGTAGCCCCAACGGGATTCGAACCCGTGTTACCGCCGTGAGAGGGCGGCGTCCTAGGCCTCTAGACGATAGGGCCGCTTGGATTGTACTCCCGGGCAAGGACTCGAACCTCGATAAGCAACTCCAGAGGCTGCCGTCTTACCATTAGACGACCCGGGATTGATGGTATTGCCGGACTACGTTCTGTGCCGGCGTTTCTTTCCTGCGTATGTCTCCGTTTGACTGTGGCAGTTCGGGCAGAGCATTCGAAGATTCTCGAGCCGGTGATCATCACGAACGCCGTTGATGTGATCAATCTGAATCGATATCGGTTGTCCGTGCCATTCGCTTAGCCCACAAAAGTCGCACTGGTTGCGCAGCTTGCCTGCCATGAGCAAACGACGCTTTATGGTACAGCGGCTGCCGCTCTTTTTCAAGATCAACTCGAGCGGCTGCTCCTGAGGCCGGCTAACCAGCGTTCCCCGTCGCACCTGTCTCGTTGCTGGAGCGCTCGGGTCGGCAGGCTTCGACCAGGTAGCGCTCGATACAGACAATCCCGTGCAGGCAGTCGTCCTCGTCGGCGGGGAGGGCACGCGGCTTCGGCCGCTCACCCTCGAGACGCCGAAGCCCATGGTCCCCGTGATGAACATGCCGTTTCTGGAGCGGACGCTGCGCCGTCTCGAGGAGGCCGGGATCAAGGACGTCATCCTGCCGGCGGGCTACCTTCCGGACGCGATCACCTCGTACTTCGGCGACGGCTCGGGCCTCGGGCTGCGCGTGCGCTACGTCATCGAGGAGACGCCGCTGGGCACCGCCGGCGCGCTCAAGAACGTCGAGCGCTTCATCGACGGCCCGTTCTTCGTCCTCAACGGCGACGTGCTGACCTCGCTCGACCTGCGCGCCATGCTGGACTACCACCGCCGCAAGGGCGGTATCGGCACGCTCCACCTCGTCCCGGTCGAGGATCCCAGCCGGTTCGGCTGCGTCGTCCACGACGCGGCCGGCCGGGTCGAGAGCTTCGTCGAGAAGCCGCCCCCGGGCGAAGAGCCGACCAACGAGATCAACGCCGGCACCTACCTCCTCGAGCGGGAGGTCCTCGAACGCATCCCGGCCGGGCGCCCCGTCTCGATCGAGCGCGAGACTTTCCCGGAGCTCATCGCCGCCGGCGACCGCGCGCTGTACGCCTACACGACCGACGACTACTGGATCGACCTGGGCAAGCCCGAGGCGTACCTCGACGCGCACCGCCACATCTTCGACGGCGTCATGCCGCTCGGGTTGACCCCCGAGATAGACGGCCCTGGCCGCGAGACGATCCCCGCCTCGGCGGTTCGCCCGCCGGTCTTCGTCGGCGCGGGCTGCCGCGTCGCCCCGGACGCGGTCGTCGGCCCGTACGCCGTGCTGGGCGACGGCTGCACCGTCGAGGCGGGCGCGGTCGTGGCGGACTCGCTGCTCTGGGACGGCGTCACCGTCGAGCGCGGCGCGCGCGTCGACTGGGCGATCGTCGCGAGCCGCGCGCGCATCGGCGCGGGCGCGCACGTCGGGCACGGCGCGGTCATCGGGCACGACGCGCAGATCGTGCCGGGCGCGCGCATCGAGGAGAACGCCCGCGTCGCAGCCGAGCGCTGAGTCGGGTTTGAGCGAGCGTGCTCACGGTTACAGAAGCAAGTTCAGCGGGTAAGAAACCGTCGCCCCAAGCGAGCGGGTCACCAGAGAAGCGAGCCGGGCCTTACGACTCTTCTCCGGACCTCCATCGCCCGGCGCACGGTTCAGCGCCGGTCCCAACAAGGAAACGACGTTGACTGCCCAAGCGCCCCGCATGCTCTTTCTCGGTTCCTTCCCGCCACGGGAGTGCGGGATCGCGACCTTCATGAAGGACGTCGTGGACAGCTTCGACGCGGCGTTCGGGACCCGCAGCTCGGTGATCGCGATCGACGAGCCCGGCGGCGAGGACCGCGCCTATCCCGACCAAGTGGTCGCGCGGCTCGTGCAGCAGGACCGCGATTCGTATCGCCGCATCGCGCAGTTCGTCGACGCGTACCCGTGCGACGCGCTCAACATCCAGCACGAGTACGGGCTCTTCGGCGGCGACGACGGCGCCTGGGTCCTCGATCTGATCGACACCGTGCGCAAGCCGGTGATCACCTCGCTCCACACCGTACTCCCGGAACCGTCCGCGGAGCATTTGCGCGTCACGCGCGCGCTGTGTGCGAAGTCGACCGCGGTCGTCGTGCTCTCCGAGACCGGCCGCGACATCCTGATCGACCGCTACGACGTCGACCCGCGGAAGATCCGCGTGATCCCGCACGGCGTCCCGGACGTTCCGCTGCGCGACTCGGCC
>Ga0066662_10000814_pt1 | contig 13927 bp, 8 predicted proteins | sample GraSoiAngelo_111_FD_133939 | JGI IMG/M metagenome (GOLD analysis project Ga0066662, IMG submission 133939) | Grasslands soil microbial communities from the Angelo Coastal Reserve, California, USA - 14_0903_12_40cm | ecosystem: Environmental > Terrestrial > Soil > Grasslands | place: USA... | reverse complement strand
TGATCTGGCCCGTCCAGAACTGGAAGCCCGACGTGTCAGGCTCGCGCCCGAGGAAGTCGAGGTAGTGCTGGCGGACGAAGAAGTTGGTGTCGTCAATCGGGTTGACGGTCGTGGGCACGGCGTCGTCGTCCGTGATCGTGACGGCGATTGTGCCGGGACTGCCCAGCATGAAATTGTTGGAAGGGTTCGAGAGGGTGACGAAGAAGGTCTCCGGCCCTTCGACGAAGGCGTCGTTGACGAGCAGAATCTTGACCGCCTGCGTCGTGACCCCCGGCGCGAACTGGACGGTGCCGGAGTTGAACGTGTAGTCGCTCCTCTGATGCGCCGTGCCGTCGCTGGTTTCGAAGTTAACGCTCGCGGGCACAGAAGTGTCCCCCGTGCGAGTGATGTTGACGGTCGCGCTGCCCGCGCTCTCTGATGCGCTGGTGCTCGGAGCGCTGAATTGGATGCTGCCGAGCAGGGACTGCCCGCCGATGATCGCCGTGCTCGCGGCGCTGATGCTGCTGCCGCCTACGTCCCTGATCGAGGTGGTTATCGTGAACACGCCCGCGCCCGTGTAAGTGTGAGCGCCGGTCACGTCGAAGCCGCCCGACGCGTTGGGCGTGATCGTGCCCGCCGAGGTCGTGCCGTCGCCCCAGTCAATGATCGCCGTGAAGTCGCTCGCCTGCCCCGCGGGATCGGCGTCCTTGAAGGACGCGACGGTCGCGGTCACAGGCTCTCCGGCGCTCGCGGTGACGGTGATGCCCGTGGGGATGGCGGTCGGCTCGGCGTAAACGAAGTCGTCCGTCACGGCCAGGTCGCTGCCGGGCGGGGTGTCCGCGTCGCCCGGCGTCACGGTCGTACCGTCGAAGCTGAAGAGTTGTGCGTTGCCGAGGACGATCTGCACGCTGGTGACAACGGGGTTCTGGAAGAGCACGCCGAAGAACTCCGGCTGCCCCGACGTGCCCACGGGGACGAAGAACTTGCCGAGGCTCGTCGTGCCGTTGAAGTATTCGATTGAAGTGGTGTTGGGAGTTTCCACGTCGAGGAAGATCGCGCCGAACCCGCGAGAGGCCGCCTGCACGGGGGTGGTGGTGTGTACGCTCGGCAGCACGAAGCTGAAGCCGATGGTGTTGTCGTTGAACATCGCGAACGTGTTGTTCGGGCTGAAGGCGGGGAACTGACCCGCCGCGTTCGGGTTCACGCTCACGAATCCGTCGCCGCTGACGGCATAGACCTCCTCGAATTCGGTGCCGCGCTCCTGGAAGCGGTTGACGGGGATGCCGACCGTCTTGTTCGGCACGATGACGGTGGTGTCGCCGCCGAAGTCCGTGCCGTCGAGCTTGACGGCGTCCCAGTTGATCGTGCGGAAGCCGCCCACCTTCGGAGTCGGGGCGGCCCCGTTGTCAACGCCGCCCACGGCGCTCTTGAAGGCGCTGAAAGCGTTGAGCGCGCCGCCGCTCGTGCCGTTGCCGCCCGCGCCGCTGAAGGTTGTGGGCGAACCGGGGCTGAGGTTGCCGACGCTGAGCGGCGCGTCGGCGACCGTGGCGGCGGTGTTGGCCGTCGCGTCGAAGTTGTTCGCCGAGTCGTGGATCGTGACGGCGATGTTATAGGAGCCTTCTTCCGCGTAGGTGTGGTCGCCGGTGACGGTGAACGAGCCGCTGCCGTTGGAAGCTATCGTCCCCGTTGAGAAGGCCGTCGAGTCGCCCCAATTAATAGTTGCCGTGAAGTCGCTGGCGGGCCGCGACGGGTCGAAGCTCGTGAAGGTGGCGACGGTCGCGCCCGTGAAGGGCACGCCCTCCGTCGCGGCGAGCGTCGTGCCTTGGGCGGTGAGCGGGCCGGTCGTGGCGATGGTCTCGATGCTCGTGAAGGTCACGGTCTGGCGGTTGCCGAACGTGTAGTTGCCGTTCTTGCTCGCGCCGCTCGAACTCGTGACGTTCAGCGTCGGGTTGGTCGTGCCGAACGTGTTGACGTTGAGGGTGTCGCCGGGGGCGGTCGTCGGCACGTTGCCGGCAACCGTTATCGGTATTGTCGAGCTGGGCGTGACGTTAAAAGTGTCGTTGCCCGCGCCACCGTTGACGGTCAATGTGCTTACGTTTGAGTAGGGGATGGCCGCGTTGGGGCTTTCGGCGAGGGAAGTCGGCCCTATCGTCCACGTGTGTCCGGCGGAGGATTGGTCGTTAAAAATCAGGTTGTTCGCGGCGGTGACGCCGCCACCCGCGCCCAGAAAATTGCCGGTGCCGGAGGTAAGAGTGACATCGCCAGCGCCCAATACGTTGGTCTTGAAGGACATTGAACCGGTGGTACTGAGGGTTACGGCTCCGATGGGGTTGAGGCCGCCGTCGCCGATGACGTTGCCGATTTCCAAATTGCCCGTGTTGTTGATTTTGACGTTGCCGCTTGCGATGTTTATGAATTCGATATTGGCTACGCTGGTGGCGAGTGGAGCGCCCACGCTGCCGATGCCGTTGCCGGAAAGGATGAGAAGGTTCGTGCCGGCAATGCTGCCGCCAGAGTTACTGACCGCCCCGGTGGTGTTGATCTCCAGAGTCGTGTAGCCGCTACCGGCTTGTGTGATCGGCGCGGCCACCTCGACCTGGCCCTGGTACTGCGGCGAGGCGCTGCCGATCTCTAGGACGGTCGCGGTGACGCGGTCTAGTTCGGCGTCAGTCAGGGAGAGGAAGATGCCGCTTTCGGTGCCGAGGTCAATCGCCCGAATCAGGATGAACGGGGTGAGTATGACAGTCCCCGTCCCGGCGTTGACCGCGGCGTTGAGGTCCATGTTGTCCGCCGTAAGGATGATGTTCGAGCCGCTGCTGGCGATGGGCTGGCTGACGGTCAGAACGTTGCCGGCGCCGTTGACCGTGAGCGTTACGTCGGCGGCGCTGGCCGTGTCGTTGACGCCGGCCACGCCGTCCACCGCGCCGACGGACAGGCTGCCCGTGCTGCCGAAGCGGAACACGCCGCCCGCACTGCCGGCGAGAATCGAGACCGTGTTGGGGTTGGTGAGTAGCGACACGCCGACGCCGGCCTGCGCGGCCAGATTGGGAACTGCGATAGCTCCCCCGCCGCTCTGTGAGATACCGCCGCCTGTGATGAGATGGAGAACAGCCCAGCCGGCGGGGCTGCTGATCACTGACTTCACGGTCAGGTTGGCGGTGTCATCGCTCCGACCTATGCGCACGGCCCCAGCCGTGAGCGTGCTCAGCTCGGTCTGCGACAGGCGCAGCTCGCCGGCGGGGTCGCCGGCGGTGTTGTCCAGGTTGACCGCGCGGTTGAGTGTGAACGAACGGAGGGTGACGACGTTGGCCGCCCCCGTGCCGACGATGATCGTGCCGCTGTCTAGGGCCATGCGGTCGGCGGTAAGGGTGGCCGACGTGCCTGTGACCGTGCCGTTGTTCGTCAGCAGATGCTCGGGGCTGGGGCCGGTGCTTCCGGCGGTCAGGCTTACGGCCCCTGCGCCGGCGCTGACCGTCGTCCCCACCGTCAAGTCTCCGGCCACGGTCTGGACGCTGATGTTGCCGTTATTCGTTGTGGCATTCGTTACGTTCAGATTGCCGGCGGTCTGAAGGATATTAATTGCGCCCGCACTATTCAGCACCGCGGCGTCCAGGGTTGAGGCGCTTATCTCAAGCGGGCTGGCGGTGCTCGCGCCCAGGTTGCCGCCGTTGTTGGCGCGCAGGTTCACGGTGGCGGCGGTCACGTCGGCTGTGCCGTCAACCGTCTGGCTGGTCAGGCTCCCACCGTTTTGCGTTTGCAGGAAGGCCGTGTTGGTGCCGGCGTTGACCAGGCCGATGGCGGTGCCGGCCGTCGGGCCGCTGCCCACTTCCCTGATCCACAGACGCGAGTTGTTGGTGCTGGCGTTCAGGACGTTCGAGTCCACCTCGAAGAATTGTGCGCCGGTGGTGAAGAAGCCGATCTGACCCGTGTTGCCGTTCGATGCTCCGGTCGCCTTCAGTGTGACGACGTTGCCGATGACCTCGGCTGTACCGTCGTTGGGGCTGACGCTGGTCAGGCTGTTGCCCGCCGAAGTCAGGTTGACGTTGCCCGCGCCTGCGTTGACCTGCCCGATAGCCACGCCGCCACTCGTGTCGGTGATGAAGATGTTGCCGCCGGAGCTGTTCGCGTTCAGGGTCGAGGCATCCACCTCAAGGGGCACTGCGGCGCTCGTGCCAATCGTTCCCCCCGTGGTGTTCAGGCTGATTGTGCTCGCCACCAAGTCCGCGTTGCCGTCAGCCGCGCCGGGGCCGTTGATGCTCCCCACACCTTGCAGCGTGAATGTGCCGCCGGGCAGTTTGAAAGAGGTGATCGTAGCCGTGTCGCCCGCGTCACTGCCCGCGTCAACCGTCAGGGAACTCAGGCCGGCAGCCGGGGTGTTGACGTTGAAGGTCACGGCGTCGCTCCCGCCAAGCCCGTTGACGGTCACGTTGATCTTGTTGGCAAAGTTAATCAACTCGAACGTGTTGCTCGCGCCGCTGTTGACCTGCGTGGTCTGCGTGCCGCTGACAACAGGCCCGTCCACGATGTTGATCTGCTCGCCCGCGGGCGTGGCGTTGAACGTAAGAGTGGCAGCCGGGACCGTGTCGTTGATCGGCTCGATGTTTGAATAATAGATACGCGCCTCGTCGAGCGTAATCACGCCGTCGCTGGCGTTATTGACTTGATAACGCTCGTCGGTTGCCGTTCCGCCTGCGATAGCCAGAGTGTCGAAGCCGCCCGCGCCGCCGTCGTAGCTAATCCCTTCGGGCACTGAGAACACGCCGCCGCCGAAGTCCACGGTGAGCGTGTCGTTCGTCTCGCCGTCCGCCCCGCGGACGACGACGCGACTCGTCGCCGCGAGCGGCTGGCTACGCAACACCGCGCCCGTCCGGTCGTCCGAAAGCACGAGGTCGTCGCCGCGCCGCCTGAGCGTGTAGCGGTTCTCCGCACCGCCCGCGGGGGCCGTGTAGGCGAGCGGCCTCCCCGCGGCCAACGCCCCTCCGCCCCGGCGCGCGGCCCAGGCCGCGGCGAACAGGGCGAGCGCGAGCACGCCGAGCAGGAAGGCGAACACGAGTTTACGATGAGAGCGTGGCACGGCGGCGTGGTTCTGTGACATGCGGGGGACTCCTTCAGGCAGGGCTTTGTGTTGAGCGTGATTGCCGGGTCGCCGACCCCGGACAAAGTCTATCTTGTAGAGCGACAGACGCCGCGTCGGCATCGCGCCGAGGCAGGTAACGATCAGGCGCGGCGTCGGACGAGCGTAGAAGGCTTAATTCGACCGCTCCTTCGAAGCGGTGCGTCTCCGGCGAAAATCCAATCACGCGACGGAGGTTAGAAAAAAGGTGGGCGCAAAATTACACTCACCGCCGCGCGATGTCAAATAAATTATTCCGCGGCGGGACCCGTCCCGCCGCGGGTCTCTGAAGCGCGTCCCGGTTGTGGTACATTCCGAAGGATGGGGATACAAATCCGTGCGGTCGTCATCACTGTGAGCGACCGCTGCGCGAGGGGCGAGCGCGAAGACCTTTCGGGCGAGGCGCTCGCCGGTCTGCTGCTCGATGCGGGGGCCGAGGTCGCCGCGCGCGTGATCCTTTCGGACGACCCCGAACCTCTCGCCGCCGCGCTTCGAGCTTACGCCGACCGCGACGACGTGAACCTCGTCGTGACGACGGGCGGCACGGGCCTCTCCCCGCGCGACAACACGCCGGAGGCGACGCGCGCCGTCGTCGAGAGGGAAGTGCCCGGCCTCTCGGAGGCGATGCGCGCGGAGACTTTGAGGCAGACGCCGACGGCGATGCTCTCGCGCGCCGTGTGCGGCGTGCGCTCCGGCGCGCTCGTCGTCAACCTGCCCGGCTCGCCCAGGGGCGTGCGCGAGTGCTTCGCCGTCGTCCGCCCCGTGCTCGCACACGCCGTCGCGCTCGCCGCGGGCCGCGCGCACGAGGACGCGAAGTGAAGGGCCGCGGAAATGTTGTTTGACAAGGCTCGCGCGCGCCGCCTAGAATCCGAATCGTTCTTCACTTCGACCTGACGCGCTGAAGAGAGGCGAGACGAAAGATGCTGAGCGCGCTCCTACTGCAAGCGGGCATGAGCCTGACGACGGCGCGCACGCCCGCGGGCGTCGGCGGGCCTGTGAGCGGCTACTGGCCGGTGATGGTCTTCTTCGCCGTCGCGGTCGTCTTCCCCGTCCTGCCCGTGGTGCTGGGCCGTTTCGTGCGGCCCAACCTTTACGGCGAGGCGAAGATGCGCCCCTACGAGTGCGGCATAGACCCCACGACCGAGGCGCACGACCGCTTCACCGTCCGCTTCTACATCGTCGCCATGCTCTTCCTCGTCTTCGACGTGGAGACCATCTTCCTCCTCCCCTGGGCGATCATCTTCATGGGCGACGACTTCTCGTTCACGAAGTTCGCGCTCCTCGAAATGTTCTTCTTCATCGGCATCCTCGTCGTCGGCTACTACTACGCCTGGCGCAAGGGCGCACTAGAATGGGCATGACAGAGCTATTAGCTGTTGGCTTTTAGCTATTAGCCGGCAGCCGGCGGCTTGAAGGGTTGAGGCGCTTGCCGTGAAAGACTTCAAGAGTTTGAAGGCTTGGGGTAAAGCGCACGAGTTGACGCTGAAAATATATAATGTGACCAAATCCTTCCTGCGGGAAGAGGTTTTCGGGTTGACAAGCCAACTGCGGCGGGCCTGTGCGTCCATCCCGGCGAACATTGCGGAAGGCTGTGGTCGTAGCGGCGATGCCGAGCTGGCACGCTTCTTAGTAATAGCATCCGGCTCGGCGAGTGAGGTAGAGTATCACTTACTGCTGGCACACGACCTGAATTACTTAGACCATGCTGAATACCGGCAACTCGATGGGGAAGTCAACGAGCTGAAACGTATGCTCACGGCCTTCATCAATAAACTAAAAGCTAATAGCTAATGGCTAATAGCTAACAGCTTCTTATGGCAGAGCATCCAGAAGGAATCGTCCTGACGACCGTTGACTCGATCTTCAACGCGCTGCGGCGGAAGGTGGCCGCGCCGGTGATGGGGACTAAACCTGTGCGCGACCTGGTGAACTGGGGGCGCAAGTCCGCGCTGTGGCCGATGACGTTCGGGCTGGCCTGCTGCGCCATCGAGATGATCGCGACGGGCGCGGGCCGCTTCGACATAGATCGCTTCGGCGCGGGCGTCTTCCGGCCCTCGCCCCGGCAGAGCGACCTCATCATCATCGCGGGCACGGTGACGCTGAAGATGGGGACGGTCGTGCGGAGAGTCTATGACCAGATGCCGGAGCCGAAGTGGGCCATCGCGATGGGCGCGTGCGCCTCGACGGGCGGCCCGTTCGACTCCTACTCGACGATGCAGGGCGTTGACCGCGTCATCCCTGTGGACGTTTACATCCCTGGCTGCCCGCCGCGCCCCGAAGCGCTGCTCTACGGCCTGATGTGCCTGCAAGAGATCATCATGCGCGAAGCGCCCGCCGCCTATATCTTCGAGTCCGACGGCACGGTTCACCGCCAGCGCCGCCTCGAAGGCGACGGCGAAGAGACGGTCGCCGAGGTCGCGCCGCTCGACGCCGAGGCCGCGGAGGTCTTGGCCGAGGTCAAAGGTTAGTCGCACGGCGCGGAATTAGCGCGCTTCAAAAAGCTCAGGCCGCAACCAGACGCAGGTTGCGGCCTGAGCTTTTAAGCGTTGAGGCCGTTGAAGTCGGGAGAGACGAGCTAGTTCTCCTTCGGCCTGAGTTCCCAGTCCCACTTTTCGCCGTTGACGTTTTCGCCCTTGCCCTTGATGACGCCGCCGTCGAACTTGCCGCTCATGGAGGAGTAGCCGCCGATGTCCAGGTGGACGTAGTTGCCGATCTGCGACCACGTCCCCGTGGTGTGCGCCTTCGAGAAGACGAGCGTGTAGCGGAGCTTGTGGTCGGGGAAGAACTCGACGGTGTAGGGGGCTGCGTCCCTCTCGCCCGCCCAGATCGTTCCCGCCAGTTGTGGGCCGGGCGCTTCGCGCCCCTCTTCGGCCACACCTTCTGCCGCGGGCTTCGCCGCCGACTCAGGCTCGTCCGGCACTTTCGACGCGATGGTGAGACCGCGCTCGCCGGCCACGCTCAAGATGAGTTCGTCGGCCTTGTAGCCTTCGACGACTGCGTGCGGGCGCTGCACCTTGCCCGCGCCGAGATCAATCTGCACCTGTTTCGGCACGCGCACCTGTAGGTAATTGATGAGGCCGTTGAGCGTCACCTCGCCGCGCTCGTTGGCCGCCGCGCCCTTCAGCCCCTCGACCAGCGCCCAGGTGAAGTAGCCCTGCTTCTTCTCCGTGTATTCGTAGGCGCGGTGGCCGAGGTCGGTCGCGTAGATCGTGGCGAAGGCCTCGACCTCGCGGTTGCGCGTGTTGAAGTTGAAGCCGCGCGTGTAAGTCTCGGTCAGAGGGTTGTCGGCCTCGGCGCGACCGCCGGGGTCGTTGCGGCAGGCGTCGAGTATGAGCAAGACCTGACGCACGCCCGACTTCTTCACCCAATCTCTGACGGTCAGGACGTTGACCGCTGTCTGTTCGAGCAGCGTCACGTCGTCCGAGACCTGCGCGTCGGATGGAAGCAGGAACGCCTGCCCGCCGCGTTCCATGCCGTGGCCCGCGAACGAGAAGAGGAGCAGGCCGTCTTTGGGGACGACCGTGGCGAGGTTCGACAGACGCCGAAGGATGTTGCCGCGCGTCGGCTGCCGGTCTGCCGGTTGATTCGTGTCGAGCAGTATGACTTGATCGGCGGGGAAGCCAGCGTAGCGGACGAGCGCGTCGGCGAGCGAGCGGGCGTCGTTCGAGGCCCCGCCCAGCGTCGTGATCTGCGTGTCGGCGTACTTGTCCACGCCGACGACGAGCGCGTAGCGCTTACCCTTCGCGGGCAGAGCCTTCAATTCGCCGACACGCTCCTGCGCCGCCGAGGGCTGCGGCTTCGCGCCCTGCGTCTGCGCCGCGCCCGGGTGGAAGGCGGCGAGCAGCGAAAGGAAGACGAGGAGCGGCGTCAACGAAAATCTCACGCTGAGGCGCGGGGCGCGGGTTGTTCGGCTCATAAGTTTTACCCTATTTGTCGTCGGACGGTTCTGGTCGGTCGGGAAAACGTTTCGCGGCGTATGAAAATTAGAACTACGACGCGGCGATGTCAACCCGGCGACCTTGAGACTCGGAGCCGCGAACGTTGGGGAGCGGGAGCAGGTACTTGGCGACTCGACACGCCTGAGCCTAATCGCTTCAGATGTCAGCGAGGTGGCGCGTGTCGTTAACGTTGAGGACGCGAATCAGTCCGCCGTGCTGAATCTCGAAGCGGGTGACGCCGCAGTTCGCGGAGGAGACCCAGACGGGCCGGAGGTTCGGCGCGTCGAGCGCGCCCATGAGATGCAGGGCGAGGATGCAGATCGTTCCGGTGTGTGAGAAGACGGCGATTGTGCCGCCGCGGTGCTCCGCGATTGCGCGGTCGAGTTCCGACGCGGCGCGGTCGAGCAGTTGACGGTAGCTCTCGCCGCCCAACAGTACGTGCTCGAAGTCGCGTCGCAGGAGCGCGGCGTATTCTTCGGGGAATGCTTCCGCGGCGTCCTCGAACGTCAAGCCCTCCATCCGCCCGACGCTTCGCTCGCGCAGCGCACCCGTCCGTTTGATTTCGAGCTTGGTTTCGCGCGCCAGCGGCTCGGCGGTCTGCACGGCGCGCAGCAGGTCGCTCGAATAGATGGCCGTCAAGTTCTCAACTGTGAGGGCGCGCGCCGTCGCCTCGGCCTGTCTGAGTCCGAGTTCGCTCAGCGGCGTCGGGGAGTGGCCGCCGAAGCGCCGCTCGGCGTTACCCTGCGACTGGCCGTGGCGGACGAGCAGGATGCGCGTCGTTTCCATAAAGGCAGTGACGAGTGACGAGTGACGAGCGAAGGCAAGTTATGAGAGCAAGCTATTAGCTCTTAACTTGTCACTTGTCACTCGTCACTTGTTACTGCGTTTGTCTAAGCCGCGACCGTCTCGGCCTTCAGCTTCTCGGCCTGGTAGTGCGCGACGAGGGCGTTGATGAACTCGTCGAGCGCGCCCTCCATGATGAGGTCGAGCTGGTGGATGGTGAGGCCGATGCGGTGGTCTGAGACGCGGTTCTCCTTGAAGTTGTAGGTGCGAATCTTCTCGGAGCGGTCGCCTGAGCCGACCATCGAGCGGCGCTCCGAGGCCAGCGCCTCGTGTTGCTTCTGCTCTTCGAGTTCCTGCAAGCGCGCGCGCAAGACGCGCATGGCCTTCTCGCGATTCTTGATCTGCGACTTCTCGTCCTGCATCGAGACGACGAGGCCGGTCGGCTGGTGCGTGATGCGGACAGCCGAGTAGGTCGTGTTGACACTTTGGCCGCCGGGGCCGGAGGAGCAGAAGGTGTCAATGCGCAGGTCGTTGGGGTTGATCTTCACGTCAACCTCTTCGGCTTCGGGGAGCACGGCGACGGTGACGGCGGAGGTGTGTATGCGCCCGCTCGCCTCGGTCTGCGGCACGCGCTGGACGCGGTGGACGCCCGACTCGTGCTTGAGCTTTGAATAAACCTTGTCGCCTTCGATGATGGCGATGGCCTCTTTGACGCCGCCGATGCCCGACTCCGAGGCGTCGAGTATCTCCATGCGCCAGCCCTGGCGCTCGGCGTAGCGACCGTACATCCGCAGCATCTCGGCGGCGAACAGAGTGGCCTCGTCGCCGCCCGTGCCGGCGCGGATTTCGAGGATGACGTTCTTCTCGTCGTTGGGGTCGCGCGGCAGAAGGAGTATGCGCAAGTCCTCTTCCGACTTGTCGAGACGCTCTTGCAGCGTCGTCATCTCGGCGCGCGCAAGCTCGCGCATCTCGTCATCTTCCGAAGAGTCGAGGAGTTCCTTAGCGCCCGAAAGCTCCGACTTGAGCTGCTTCCACTCGCGGTACTTCGCGACGACCTCGCCTAAGCTCCGGTGCTGCTTGCTCACCTTCGCGTAGTTCGCCTGATCGGAGAAGACATCGGGCGAAGAAAGCTCCTCGGTCAGTGCCACGTAGCGCGCTTCGATCTGTTCCAACTTTTCTAACATAGCTTTCAGCGGTCAGCAGTCAGCTTTCAGCCAGAGACATTCACGCTGACTGCCTTCATTTAAAGTTTGTCTCCCGCCGTCAAATAAAAGCTGAACGCTGATAGCTGACGGCTAAAAGCTTTTCACGACAAGGGCGTCAATGCGGCCTCTCCGGATTGCGGCTCAAGCTTCAAAGATTCCTTGAGCGCGACGAGGGCGACTTCGAGCTGGCCGTCGTCCGGCTCTTTGGTCGTGATGTTTTGCAGCCAGACGCCGGGGCGCGTAATCAGCTTGAAGACGAGGCCGCCCTCCTTCTTCGCCGAGAGCCTTATGATCTCGTAGGAGAGTCCGGCGACGACGGGGATGAGGGCGACGCGCACGGCGATGTTGTAGGCGAACGAGCTGAACGCGACGACCGAGAAGAGCACAATGGAGACGAGCATCACGACCATCAGGAAGCTCGTCCCGCAGCGCGGGTGCTGCCGCGGCTGTGGGCGCGCGTTCTCGACGGTCAGCGGAAGGCCGGCCTCCCAGGTAAAGACGGTCTTGTGCTCCGCGCCGTGGTACTCGAAGACGCGGCGGATGTCCTTCGCCAGAGAGAAGCTGAAGATCATCGTGAGGAAGATCGCCATGCGTATGAGGCCGTCAACGAGGTTGAAGCCGACGTTCGGCTTCACGGGCTTCAAGTAGCCGCGCGCGCCGTGATAAGCACGCGCGTACCACGGCTCGCGCCCCGCGTCGTTAGCCGCCGCGCCCGTCGTCTGAGTGCCGTTCGCCGCGGTCGTTTGTGCGCCGTCGCTCGCGGCGGCCTGTGTCGGTTGTGCGTTCGCGACCCCGGCGGTCTGCGCGTTGCGGTCGGCCCAGCCCATGCCGACGAAGAGCGCGTTCGTCAAAACTAGCGGAGCGACGACGAAGAGCAGGACGTTGAAGAGGAGCGCGAAGGCTATCGAGCCGAAGACCGCCGCCGAGCCACGCTTCAACTCCTCCTCCGGGCTTTTCTTGGTCGGCACGGGGAAGAGTCCGGGCACGCCGCCCGTGATGCCCGCGAAGTCGCCCTCGCCCTCGACGACCGCGGGCGTCAAGGCGACCTCGACCTCGCGCGCGGCCTCGGCCTCGTTGAACGCCTCGCCCGCCGAATAGTTCAGAGCCTTGATGCCGAGCGCCATTGACTGCACGAGTACCGCCGCGCCGCGAAGCACCGGCAGCTTCAGCACAGGATAATTGTCGCTCCACTTCGGCAGGCGCGCACCCGTGTGCGTGATCGTGCCGTCGGGGCGGCGCACCGCGATGGCGTAGGCCGCGGGCGTCCTCATCAACACGCCCTCGATGACGGCCTGCCCGCCGACAATCAGGTCTTTCTCGCTTGCACTCACAACTCGTCCTTTCATCCTTCAAAAGTAAGACGCCGACGTTCGGTTCGGCTGTCTTTCGCGCGCCCTGTTCGGGCGTTAGAAAGACCTGGGCCGTGACGCGAGCGTCGGCGTCCGTTGTTGTCGGCTAATACTGGCGGCGTTGAATCGGCGTCATCGCGCTGCCGTAAAAATCAGGCGTTCGCACCCTCGACGCCCGCGGGCGCTTCCGTCTTCTTGCCGTAGCGCTTGTTGAAGCGGTCAACGCGGCCCGCGGTGTCAACGAGCTTCTGCTTGCCCGTGAAGAACGGGTGGCACTCCGAGCAGATTTCGACGTTGATGTCGCCCTTTTTAGTCGAGCGCGTCTGGAACGTGCTGCCGCAGGCGCAGTGGACTGTGGTCGTGTGGTAGTCGGGATGAATTCCTTGCTTCATTTCGTTTCCTCTTCCGTAGGTGGCGTTCGGCGCGCCCTCAAACAAAGTCACATGATACTTTCGCGCGCCGCGCATGGTCAAGCCGTGCAAACACTTGGATGCGCGAGCGGGCGTCCCGGCTCGCTCGCCTGAAGGTGCAGGATGCGGCGCACGTTTGAGTTTGTTGACAGGCGCGCAAACCGCGTGTTACAAACGCGCTGACACGCCTTCGTAAAGCTTTAGCGCCTTGAAAGTTACACCAGACGCAATCATACGCGAGTGGGGACGGTAGCGACACGTCTCTGCCCGGAGAGTCGAACCCTAGGACGCGATGACGGACGAACCCAAAACGCCTCCCCGTTCCACCGACACACAGGCGTCTGAAAGCGACGACACAAGCCGCGCGGCAAAGACCATCTCGAACGCAGACGACAAAGCGCGCGGCTCCGCGGAAGCGACCGCGGGCACGCTCCCGCCCCCGCCCGACGCAGACCTCCCGCGCCCGACTCCCGAAAGCCAAGCCGCGCTGACCGGCAAAGCGCCCTCCGGCAGCTCCACCTCCGGCACGACCGTCCCCGCCGCGGGCGGAGAGATTGAAGCGGCTACGACTGCGCCGTCCGCGAAGCCGAGGCCCGCGAGCGCGCCGCCGAACGAGACTCCCGAAGAGAAGAAAGCGCGCCTCGAACGCATCATCGCCGAGGCCAAAGCGAAGAAGGAGGCTGCCGCCGCACAGGCAGAAGGCGGTGAGCAGAGACCAGCCGCGCGTGCTGAAGCCGCGACGACAGAGGGCACTAAAGCCTCGACGAAGGAGGGCGCTGAAACTGCGTCTGCCGCAGGCGGGGAAGCAGCGGCGAGTCCTTCGGCGCGACCGCCGGGCGGCAAGTCGCCCGAAGTTGGCGACCCCTCGAAGAGTCCTTCGCTGGCAGACCTCGAACGCGCCTCGAAGATCGCCGAGGCGAAGGCCCGCGCCGCCGCTTTGAAGGAGGCGGCTGCCGCGAAAACTCCCGCGGCGACTCCGGGCGCGGGCGTGCCGACCGCGACGCCCGGCGCTGCGAAGACGCCCGCGACGGCAGCCGCCGGAGCGGGCGTGCCGAAGCCGCCCGTCAAGAAAAAGGACGAAGGGCCGAAGCCTTCGGACGCCTCAGACCACCCGCTCGTCAAACGCCTGCGCGAAAAACTGGGCGATGCC
>Ga0066662_10000812_pt1 | contig 13934 bp, 10 predicted proteins | sample GraSoiAngelo_111_FD_133939 | JGI IMG/M metagenome (GOLD analysis project Ga0066662, IMG submission 133939) | Grasslands soil microbial communities from the Angelo Coastal Reserve, California, USA - 14_0903_12_40cm | ecosystem: Environmental > Terrestrial > Soil > Grasslands | place: USA... | reverse complement strand
GAGCCTTCGAACGGCGTCCTGAGCGCTCCGCCTCACTCGTGGGTTGCGATCCGCGAGGCACGCCGTGAGCTGCGGCCCGGGCCGGTAGGCCGGAATCGCCCCGAGCGCTTTGGCAGCCGACATTCGAACCCACCAGTCGCGATGCTCCAGCGCGAGCGTCAATTCAGGTATGGCACCCGATGCTCCAAGCCAGCCAAGCGCCCGGCTGCTGGCCTTACGCGCTCGACGCGATCCGCTCCTGAGCTGCAAGATCAAAGCGGCGGCAGCGGTGCGCCGGCCGCGTAGACCTGCCGCCACCGCAACCGCCGGATGCGCGGCGCGGAGTTGAGACCCGCCGAGCACGGCCTCCAGGTAGAGGTCCGGAGCTGCACGTGCGAGCGCCACGATCAGCGATGGCCTCGGGCCGATTCTCTGGATCGCCATCAGGAGTGCACCAGCGCTGCGCACGCCTCCGATCCTGGCCAGCGCGCGCGCCGCAGCGTCACGCACCGCCGGCGCCTTCGACCACAAGAGTGATGTGAGCCACGGAACCGCCTGTTCCATTCGCATGGCACCGGCTATCCGGGCGCTTCTCGCTCTGACGATGGGGTCACGCGACCCCAGCCCGTCGATCACGGCGTCGGCCGCGCCCGAGCGCTTGATGGCGGAAGCGATCTGCCGAAACGCAAGGCTTTCGTGATCCAGCGGCGCCACCAGCTCGATGAGCAACGCTGAGCTGTTGATCTCGCCGTCTTGCAGGTCGATCTTCAACGTATCGCTCTTGCCGGCGATGACAGCATGGAGGTGACGGCGCACGAGCGCCCGGCGAATCGCGAGCCGGGCTGGCTCGAGCGGGCGAGCTCTGACACCCTGCGTCAGCAATCGCTTTCCACCGCTGCCAGGGCCACGCCGTCGATTTGTTGCAACCGACGGCGGCTGTTTCCGTGTTTGCTCTCGAGGATTTCCGCCAGCGCGCGAGCCCCACGAGTGATCTCACTGCGAGGATCCGTGAGGCTGAGGATCGTACCGGTCAGAGCGGCCTCATCCGGCTTCGCGCCATCGAAAGCAACCTCGACGTCGACAGTGCGCTTGAGTGTTCGTTCGACAGCCGTCTTCATGACGGCAGGCTTGGCAGACCGGTTGTTCAGCACGACCGTCAACCGGTCGTCTGGCGTGCCCAGCTTTCGCAAGATGTCTATGGCATCCGCCGCGCTCTTGACCGCAGACAGCTCCGGCGCCGCGACCACGATCACGTGCTGGGTCAGATCCAGTACGGCCAGCGTCGAGTCATCGATGGCGATGCCCAGGTCCACAACGACGTATCGAAAGGTCTTGCGGAGGACCGCGACGGCACGGGCGATGAGATCCGATGTGACCTCGTCCGACTCTTCTGGACGAAGGGCACCGGGCAGGATCATCGGGCCGCCGGCGTGGTAGAGGATGGTGCTCAGGAGCGATTCCTCGAACGCTTCGTTCGGCATGGCCGCCATGCGCGCAAGGCAGCTCGTAGGCACCAGCCCCGCGAGAAGGGCGGCGTGGCTGTAGGGAAAATCTAGGTCGAGCAGAACGACCTGACCCGGGTGGATTCGCGAGAGACATCCGACCAGGTTGAGCGCCAAACATGTGCCACCAGACCCACCCTTTGGTGAGTAGAGGCCGACAACCGTCGCTTCATCCAGGAGCATGCCCCAGGCCGCCTGCACCGCGGTGTCCGCGAAGGTTCGATAACGCTGGTGGGCGAGCCTGCGCAGCTCCTCGAGGAACTCGGTGTCTCGGCCGACGACCGAGGTCATGCTCTGCTTGTCGAGCGCGACCAGCCTGCAGTCAGTTTGAGCAATCACTGACGCTTGCTGCTCACGCCCAAGAACGCAGGACGCTTCGCCGAAGAAATCACCGGGACCGAGCACTGCAACGGTGACAGCGTTCGGCGGCCGCTCGATGATCACTCGGCAGCGGCCGCTCTCTATGAAGAAGATGGTGTCGCCGGGTTCGCCCTGGTAGACGATCGCGCCGCCGGCCTCGATCATGATCTGCCGAACACGACGGGCCAGGTTTCTGATGGTGCTTTCGGCGAGCGTAAAGAAGACCGGCGCCCGCTCCAGAACATCGACGCGCTCGAGCATGGCGTGGTAAGGGGGCCAGCTGCTGTCGGCCTGCTCACGGGCTCGGTTGAACGGCCTGGCGAGACGTTCACCCTTGAGGACCGGTGGTGGATTCCGCGGTCCGATCGCGCGCGAACCTGTTAGCGGGATGTGCGCCCTCATCGCCCGTCACCCCACATCGACTAAGCCCGCTATACCTTCGTGAACGCCCAACGCGAATCTACCTGTATGGGTCCTACGACCGCCGGGGCGGTGGTCGACGGGCAGGTTGCGTCTGGCGTGGGTGGCTTGACGTCGTAGTCCTTGTACGAAAGGAGGACGTATTTCAGGGTGACGTTCGCGAGCAGCCAGTTCAAATACTGGGCGTCGCACTCGGTAAGGATCACGGTGACGCTCGTGGAGACACCGATGGCCTGTCCTTCCTTCGGGCTAGCGGAGGGGGGACCGACGCGAATCACGTGGAGATTGCTGAAGACAGTACGCGTGGCCATATGCGGGTTCGTGGGATTGAAGATGCCGGTGTTGACGGTCGCGATGATGTTGATGTAGTCACCGGGGGTTACGTAGCCCGCGACGCCCTGCTGCTCGCCAGAGGGCAGCGTCATCGCGACATAGCCCTGTGGGATGGGGAGATAGGCGTTGCTGCCGCCTTGAATCTGATCCGGATCGGTCGCGACGATGTTGGCCGTGATCGGCTGGCCCTTGTATATCGGCACTACGGCGGAGTAACCACTGAGATCTCCCAAGCTGACGAAGGCGTGTGGCGGCAACGACGACGCGGTCGTCTGCCCAAGCGCCAGCATGCCGATGTTGATTGGCTCTCGCGCCTGGATGTCGACCGCCGCCACGACCACCGGCACCTGTCGACCCGTCAACCCGCGATTCGCAAAGACGATCCCGAAGGCGAACATGCCTATGAAGGCGAGCAGAGCCATTCCCACCCCAAGCAGAAACAACGGAGTGCGAACTCCGGCAGCGGGCCGCGCGGGAGGGGGAATCGGCAGCGGAAGTGCCACGCCTAACCCCTCGCCGGTGGAAGCGTTGACGCACTCACCCAGCGCTTGCCATCCCAGTACTCGTCGAGATTCATGTCGGCCGGGTCCGAGGTCGGCACAAGCCGCTCCTCGCGACTGAACACCAGCGTGCCGGCTAGCAAGTCATGAAGTGCCTGCTTGCGGGGCGTGAAGGCGGCCATGATCCACCCCACCATGAGGGTCAGATTTGAGAGAACCTTGAGCCAGTAACGGGCGGTCGCCCGCCAGAAACCGATCGGGTCGCCATGCCGGTCGGTGACATATATCCCCAAGGCGTACTTGCCCACCGTGCCCTGCATCGGAGAGCTCTCGAATAGGGCGAAATAGGCCCAGGCGAGGGCAATCGACGCCAGCTCGAAATTGATGACGCCAGAGAGGATGCCGACGACGCTGATTTCGCGGGGGCTCATCATCACGACCCCGATCGCCAGAACACCCTCGACGATGTAGATCAGCATGAAGTCGATGAGATAGGCAGCAAGGCGCTTCCAAAAGCCGGCATAGCGGCGATCGGACACAACAAAGCCCAGCGTCCCCGCCGGCCAGGGTCGGCTCATGTCGACCGGCTCAGCATTCGAGACCGTCGCTGAATCGAGTCACGAGGCACGCCATAGCAATGCGTACCCCACGCCTTCACCCTTTCGGATGCGACAGCACTTGCCGGTGTGCGATCACTTCCCACAATAGGTACCTAAGGTCGGGTTCACGGTAGTGATCGTGAGACGCGGCTTCAAGGGGACTTTTGTACCCATGCGACGAACGCTCGCTTGTTTTCTTACGCGCATCTCGCGGCCGCGAAGGTCGTTGGTACGAAAGACCCATTGAGTGCGCGCCGTTCGGCGGCTAGGGTCGGGAGTGATCGTGCCGGCCCATCGCACGACGGGATTCCCGTTGCACGGACAGAAGGGGGGACCACCTTGCCGGAGGTGGCTCCCCTTCTCCGCACAGAGCATCTGGCCCGATCAGACGATCAGCAACCGAAGCCGCATCGCACTCATGACGGCCTCGGTGCGATTGCTGACGCCGAGCTTGTGGAATATCCGGCTCAGGTGATTGCGAACCGTCTGTGTGCTGATCCCCAACAGCCTGCCGATCTGCTTGTTGGACTGGCCGTCTGCGACATGTGCCAAGATGCTCAGCTCGCGCTTTGAAACTGCGGGTCGGCCATTCGCCGCCCGCGCTGTCTCAGGGCCGAAGTTAGTTGCGAGCACGACGACTTTGAGCATCGGCGACTGTTGGTTGGTCGGGTTTTGAGGGTGGCCATCCGCAATGGCCGGCACCCACACATCCAGAAGCACTGAGTCCGGCGTGAGCTGCAGTGTCCGCTCACCAGTGTCCGGACCGTTTTCCGCCTGACTCACGACCCGGAGCTGCGCGTCTGCCGCGAACAGTCTCGCCAGCCGGGCGCGAAGTATGGCCTGGCCATCTTCGAACGCCACCGCCGGAGGAGCGCTACCAGAGTCGACGTCCGCGGCGATCACGGAATCAGCCCGAGTGGCATGACTGCGAACGAACCTCGCGTTCCCGCCGTGGGCGCGTTTCTCCACGAGCCGTACGGGCTTCGAAAACTCAAGCACCAATCCCATCCGCTCCCTTCCCATCCCGGACAATCGCTTAACGGAGGCTGAAGGCTGTCCGAGGAAACCCAACTATGGCCTCACTTGTTCGTCCCGTCAAGAACCAGCTTTTGCGGCCCAGAGGGGCCAAGCCGCCGTTGGTACAAAAGTCCCACAAATAAGCGCGCTGAATCGGTCCTTGCTGAAACCTTGAGCGCAAGCAGATCCGCGCCGGAGCGTTAGCCCTTCCAACCGGCACTGCAGGTTCGAGACGCTGCCGGGGCTGGACATTTGCGCGGCGCAGGGGCCGCCAAAAGGGGGACCTGCCGATGCGGGGGCTACTGAAACCTCTGACGCGCTCCGCGCTGCCCGCCGTTCTCGGCGCGCTGCTCCCGTGGTCGGCAATGATGGCCACTACTTCGGCCCAAACGATGATCCCGGCCGAGGATTCGACGAGCCGCCTCCTCGTCCGCTACCACGACGACACTTCCGCAGAAAGGGCCGGACAGATCGAGCGTGGACTGGGGGCAACGCTGGTCCGAACGTTGCCGGACCTCGGTGAGCGGATCCTAGAGGTACGCGACAGTGAGGCCCCCGCTGTTCGCGCCGCATTCGCGCGCATGCCCGACGTCGACTTCGTGGAACCGGACTTCGTCATCCAGCCGCAGGACAACCTGCCCAACGACCCCGCGTTTCCGACGACCTACGCGCTTGGCGGCGGCGCGTGGGGCTGGACCATGACGCACACCACCCAGGCATGGGATATAACCAGAGGAGACCCGTCGGTGGTCGTGGCCGTCCTCGACACCGGGATCAAGACCACCGGTTTGTCTGACTTCGACGGTCAGATCTCGTCGACGTGGAACGTCCTCAATGGCACGACCGATGTAACCAGCGGCGCGGGCAACCATGGAACGTACGTGGCAGGAATCGTCGGCCTTGCCGTGGGTAATGAAGCCGGGAGCGCCGGCTTTTGCCCGAATTGCAAGCTCATGATCGTCCAGGTCGGCACCGACTCGGGCGCTAACATCAGTGACATTGCATCCGGGCTCACATGGGCCACCGACCACGGCGCCAGGGTCGCGAACATGAGCTGGGCCGGCCCGGCCGACTCCACGACACTTCAGAACGCGACCACATATGCGCATGGAAAGGGCGTCGTGATGACCGCCGCCGCGGGCAACTCGAACTGCAACTGCGTGACATATCCCGCGGCTGATCCGTATGTGCTCGGGGTCGCCGGCGTTGACAACTCTGGGAACAAGGCGGCTGACTCGAACTACGGCAGCTGGGTGTCCGTCGCGGCTCCTGAAGGCAACATGACGGCGTGGCCGTCGATCAACGGCGGCCCCGGATATGCACCGGTGGGAGGCACGTCGTCGGCCGCACCGGTCGTCGCCGGCATCGCAGGCCTTCTCTTGTCGGCGAGCCCCAGCCAGACCAACGTACAAGTCGAGCAGACGCTCGAGAAGACCGCGGTTCCGGTGGGCTTCACCACGGCGTACGGACGCGTGGACGCGCTGGCGGCGTTGAACTCGCTCGGCCTCGTGGACCCACAGCCGGCGACCGTTCCGGTGAACACCGGGCCGCCGCAGGTTCTGGTCGAGACTGACGGAGACTGGAACTATCAGCCGCTCGGCGGCGCTCCTCAAATCGGCCAGGTGCTGCTGCGCGGGCAGGGGAGCTGGAGCGGCTCGGCGCCGTTGAGCCTCACGACCGTCCAGTGGGTGCGCTGCGACTCGACGGGGAGCGCGTGCGCCGTTGTGGCCACCGCGGCGAAGTACACGGTGCAGTCGACAGACCCCGGTCACACCTTCTATGTCGCGATCACCGTGACAAACGGACTGGGCTCGAGCAGCCTCGCCTCCGTGCTTTCGGCTCCGGTCGCGGGCTCGAGCGTCACTCCGTCGCCGAATCCTTCGCCGTCGCCGAGTCCTTCACCATCGCCGAGCCCGTCGCCATCGCCGAGCCCGTCGCCATCGCCATCGAGCGTGACGCAGACCTTTTCCGGCTCACTCAACCCAGCCAACCCGGTGCGCACGTTCAGCGTGACCGTGGGATCGGGGCTGGCGGTCGCGCAGCTCTCCTTCACGAAGTGCAGCACTCTGACGCTCGGCCTGTCAACGGGCGCCAGCACATCGGGACCGAGCGTGGTGGTCCTCGACGCGACCCTACCGGCCGGCACATACACCTACCGGGTCAGCGCCGGGAAGTGCTCGTTCATGCTGACAGTCACTTACCCCGCGCCCTAGTTCACAAAAGGTGAGGGGCCTCAACTGCGAGGCCCCTCCGATCAGTTTCCCCTTCGCCCTCACCCACCCTGGGTTTAGGGCGAGAAAGCCACCTGGTTGTTGATCGCATCGAAGGCGTCCTTGGCCAGCACCTGCGTCGCCTTGACGTTGCCATACCACGTTGTTCCGCCTACGTTGGACTGGCTGGCGGCGTAACTCAGTATCCCGAGGACAGTGAGGCTGGAGGCACCGCCGAACGCGGACGAGACACTCTCAAAGGCGCCGCTGCAAGTTGCGGTTCCACCGCTACCGTCGATCATCTGGCAGATCTTTGTCAGGTCGATCGTCACGCCGCCGATCGGGGCCGGCGCGCCAATCTTGTTGCCGCCTAGTGCCGGGTCACTGAAGTACACGTCGAGGGCGGTGGCAAGCATCTGCGCTTTGAGCATCGAGTTGCATGTGTTCGCCGCACTTGTGCACTGCGCGGCCTTGATGACGTTGTAGATGGAGCCCGCGACGCCGGTCCCAGACGTCGCGCCCAGCGACGGGCTGGATCCGCACACAGTCGCCGTCAGATCGCTGAACGGGTGGAACTGGTTCAGCCACGTCCGAAGGTTCTGGCAGTTCGCGCCGCTGTTGGTCTGGATGATCCCCTGGCCGTTCTTGTTCTGCCAGAAGCCCATTGTCAGGGCACCGGTCTTGGCCGGGCCACACACCTCGATCGTCTGGCTGGCCGACTGGGTCGTTTCGACGATGACCGCAGTATTCGTGAACTTCAGACAGTTGAAGGTCGGAACGTTAACGGTACGCGAGTACGTGTAGGTGGCCGCGGCGAAAGTTGGCGAGTCGGTTGCCATTAACGTCCCCAACGTCGTCGTGACGCTGTTGAAATTGTCGGTCACAGTGATGGTCTTGTTAACCGTTGCGGTCGGCAGACCGGTGAAGTCGGCCGGCGCTGTGCCCGAGGCCGATCCGTCAGGCGTGAAGAACGTGTCCGCATTCCATGAACCGGTCGCCGTGTTGATGCCGCTAGACGGGCTGGGCGCAGACGCGTAGGTGCAGCTGTATGGGAGGTTTACCGAACCCCTGGCCGGCAATGACAAGCCCGTGCCACCGGTTACCGTACAGCTACCGCCGTTATTGGTCGCGTCCGTGATGTTGGCCGTGATCGCCTCCCAGTCGTTAGGGTTGGCCACGGTGATCATGCCATTCACCTGCCAGTTGCTGTCGGTGAAGCCGGTCTCGTTCACCTTCACCCTGTAATTGAACATGGCCGTGCCGCCACCGATCTGCTCGACTAGCGTCTTGTCGACAGCCTTGGTGATGTTCCAGTTGTAGGTCCGCGTGAACGACGGGGTCGCTGTCTTGCTGACACTCAGGTCCGAGCCCACACAGAGCTTGACCGTTTTGCTGTCCGAACCGGTCGTGGAGGTCGTGTCGGTCATGAAGGTGGCAGTGTTGTCTTGGCTCACACAGGTGCCGGGAGTGCCGGTCACGACATGCGAGTACGTGAACGTCGTCGGACTGGGATCCGTTGAGAAGACCGTACCCAGAAGGCCGCCACCCAATGGATCCGTCACAGTCACGCTGTCGTCGACCTTCGTTTGGGTGAACGAGATGCCGCTGGGGTCACTCGGGAACATGAAGCTGCCGCTGTTGCCTACCAAGGCGTCTCCACTGGGCACCAGGAACTGTGTCGGCCAGGTGACAGCGGCGGTGTTGAACACCGGGGAGGCCGGCAGCGTGGTGAGGCTACAGGCATAAGTGAACGGGGTGCTGCTCGCACCTGGCAGCACCTGAGCGCCACCGCTTGTGACAGTACAGACGGTGCCGTCCGATAGCTGGTCGGTGACGCCACTGATACTCACGGGGTCAGTGTTCGGGTTGGTCACATCGATGGTCCCGGTGACGGTGATACCGGCGTTCGCGCCGGCATCGTGAGTCACAGTGACGGTGTAGAAGAATGTCGCCGTCGCACCGCTCTGCTTCACGACCGTGTTGTCCACTGTCTTGGAAATGTTCCACGTCCAGGTGGTCGTGTACGCACCGGCTGCGTCCTTCGAAACGGTCAGGTCGGCCGCGACGCCAGGCCCGCAGCCGGATGTGCACGGCGCAGCCGCATGCACCTTGAACGCGTCGTACTTGCAGTCGCTGGCCACGACCGGGGAACCGCCCGCCAACGAGCAGACAGCCATGATGTAGACACCACCGGGATTCATTGTGTCGTTGTATGGCATCAAGCGGATCTCATTGTTCGAGTAGTCATGCGCCGTCTCGGTCGGGGTGTTGCCCGCATACGTGATTACCCCCGCCGCAGTAGAGAACGTGCGGTTCAAGTAGGTGTCATTAGGAGAAGAAAGATTCTTGGCTGACCCGTCATTCGGGTCGGGCTGGCCACCCGGGTCGAGTACTGCAAAGAAGTAGGTACCGTCAGCGAGGGCGCTGGGGCCAGGTCCACCGGTCAGCCAGACGAAGTTCTTGTCGGCATAGATGTTGCAGTTGACGGCGGGAACGGTGTTCACGTTGGGACCGCCATTCAGACAGAGCGTGGTAGTTCCGCCCGGGTTGTCTGCTGCCGGGTTGGTCGACGTGAAAACCGCTCCGCTGGGGGCGGATGCTCCGACGGAGGACGCCGCGAGCAAGGCGACGACTATGGCGGCAATAGCGCCAGTAACACCAACGAACAGCCGCAAGCCGAACCAATCCCTCATCGGGCTCCCTCCCTTCATGGGGCGGCCGGACGCCCCGTGAGCCGGCATGCGGCGAACGCCTGCCTAGAAACGGCGGGCGCGCCCTCCTCTCGATCGCGATTCTAGGTGTCGCCCTCGGAGGCCGAAATGGGACTTTCGTACCCAAACCCGCGCCTCGCATGGTCCTAGCGGCGCCCGCGTGGGCTTTGAGTCCTTTACGAAAATTGTGACGCGAGCAGAAAAAGCCTCATCGCTCAGTCCAATTTGGTTGTTGATGGCGTTGAAAGCGTCCTTGGCTAGGCCCGGCGTCGTCTTGCTGTTGCCATATCACGTCGAGCGCCCGCGTTCGACTGAGCGGCGGCGTAGGGAAGCTTGCCCCATTCAAGGTCCTGACTGAGAATCGAACCTGCCCGTCAGACGATCAGCAAACCCAGCCGCACGGCGCTCATGACGGCTTCAGTGCGATTACTGGCTCCGAGTTTGTGGAAGACCCGGCTCAGGTGGTTCCGAACTGTCTGCGCGCTGATTCCCAATAGTTGCGCGATCTGCTTGTTGGACTGGCCGGCCGCGACATGTTTCAAGACGCTCAGCTCCCGCTTCGAAACCTCGGCTCGGAGCCCCAGCGCTCGTGCGATGTCATAGCCGAATGCGGATGCAAGTACGACAACATTGAACACGGGCGACTCGTCATTGGTCTGATTCTCAACGTGGCCATCAGAGCCGGCCGGCACCCAAACATCCACCAGCACAGCGTCCGGGGCGAGCCGCAGTATCCGCTCGACTGTGTCGACACCGATTTCCGCCCGGCTCACGATCCGGAACTGCGCGTCTGCCGCGAACAGCCTTGCCAACCCGGTGCGGACCGGGTCAGCGTCAGCGTTGACGATCAAAGCGGCCGGAGCGGCTTGACCGCCGACAGGCCTTCCAGTCTCATTGAGTGCACGCTCTTTCACAGAGCCCGCAGGCTTCGAAAACTCAAGCGCCAAACGGATCCGCTCCCTTCCCGACTCAGGCAATGCCTTAAATGAGGCCGAATGTCGCCTGTGGAAAACCAACTATGCGGTCACTTGATGGTCACGTCAAGAATCACTTGCTTAACCCTCAACGTGGCTAGGTCTGCATTGGTACAAAAGTCCCACAAATAAGCCGCCCGAATCGGATGTTGCCTAGAGCCGAGAGCCGACACAGTCGCCCATTGCCGCACAAAACCGGTGCGAGAAACGGCGATGGATCGAGGAGCGATCACAAGGCTCCGCCATGACATTTGTGCTATTGCCCGCCATTCCGACTGAGGTCACCATCGTTATCGACGCGGACCGGCAGGGGTGCACTCGTGCAGAGGTGGTGGCCCTACTTACAGCTTGGGCAGCTGTCACAAGTTATTGAGGAAGGGCTACATCGGTTCCTTGCGGCGGCATTTGCGGCTGCTTGGGCCTTGGCCATTTGGGAAGGAGAACGACACTTGCTTAATCGATTTGGGCGATCAAATGCCCAGGAACCGAGCCGCCCGCCGGCGACCGCCGGCGGCCGGCGCAGCACCACGCGGCGATTTGTAAGAGGAGCAGGTATGTGTAATAGGAAGGCACTCACGCCATGAGACTGCCAAATGGACGAATCAGAGGGCGTCTGCTGGCGACAGTCCTGGGCCTGAGCCTGGGCATTTCCGGAAGCCTGTTGGTGTTCGCCGTGACAGGCAGTCCGAGCAACTTCGAATCTGCCGACGGTAACATGACGCTGCAGACAAGCGGCAACACCGACTGGAACTGCTTTGTCAACAGCGATGGCTTTGCCCACAATGGCAGCACTCCAAGTGGTTGTCACGTCACAACGGGTGCCACACAGACAAGTGCGGACTCAACATCTGGCGGTGAGATCACGTGGGTCAAAGGGGAGAAGTTCGACACCCTCAACCCATTGCTCGAGAGCAAGAGCACCCCACCCAAGGACGACTTCGTCAACGTTGCTGCCTTCACTGAAACAGCGAGCAACGGAGACATTTACTTCTACGGGGCGCAGATCCGCGCCGTCAACAACGGCAATGCCAGCGGCAACATCGAATTCGATAAGCAGTCAGGTACCGCCACGTCGCTTGGTAGTCGGGTGGCAGGCGACCGGTTGATCGCCTACGACTTCATCAATGGCGGCACCGGCCTGGTCTTCCACCTGCTCACATGGATCGACAGCACTGACCCGTGTGCTGGCCAAGGGCCTGCGTGCACGAACCCACCCGGGGGCACCTGCTTCGTCAAGTCAGACCCCCTGCCCTGCTGGGGTGCGACCGCCGTCCTCGTGCAATCAAGCCTGTTCGATGGGCAGTCGAACCAGTCGGCCATCGCGGCAGCGGACAACGGAATCAGCAACACCGCGCTCGGCGTCAACCAGTTCGCGGAGTTCGGTGTCAATCTGACGGAGGCGCTCGGTCTGAGCGCCACGACGTGCGTCGCATTCCCACAGCAAGTGTGGGAGTCGCGCTCGTCCGGATCGAGCTTCACCTCGTCACCAGAGGACATCGAGGTCCAAAACGTCCAGATCCGGAACTGCGGTGAGGTCGTCGTCATCAAGCACACCGACCCGCGTGGTATCAACCAGAACTTCAGCTACACGTCGACTATCGCGGGCACGAGCACCCAGATTTCTTGCACGCACGCGACGGCGGCGAGCTTCACGCTGAACGACGGCGGTACCCTGCCGGCGGGCAGCAACACCCAGGACTGCACCAACGTTCCGGCCGGCAGCTCCACGGTCACGGAGGGAGCTGACCCCTCAGGTTTCACCTTCGAAAGCCTGAGCTGCACCTCAAGCGGAGGCGCCAGCGTCACGACCGCGGGGAGAGTCGCCAACATCACAATGGTTGGCGGAGGTCTCGTGACCTGCACGTACGTCAACCAGCAGAACTCGGCGACTTTGGCAACCCAGGTCTCGAACGCCGGTCCGGTCTTCCCCGGCGTCACCGTCAACGACACGGCGACCGTGACCGGAACGCCCACGGGCGCGGGCACACCCAGCGGCACTGTAACTTTCAGCCTCTGCGGACCGACCGCGACCCCGACGGGTTGCGCCACCGGTGGGAACAGCGCCGGCAGCGGGTCGCTCAGCGGCTCGGGGACCACAGCGAACGCGACATCAGGCGACGTGAACACGTCGAGCAGTCCGCTCGCACCGGGGGTCTATTGCTTCCGCGCCGACTGGCCGGGAGACAACAACTATCCCACGGCTCTGTCCGAGTTCGGCGGGGTCAACGGGACAAACGAGTGCTTCACGGTCCGCACGATTCCGACCACCACCACGACGACACCGTCGGTTGGGTCAGGCGGAACGACGCTCTTTAACTCCGCGGTTACCGACCACGCGGTCGTGCAAGCCACACTGAGCGGTGACGGCACTCCGACCGGCACGGTCACGTTCTTCATCTGCGACCCAACCCAGACAACCGGTGGCGCCTGCCCAACCGGCGGCACGCAGGTGGGCACCCCAGTTACTACGCAGGCGGTGAGCCCGGCGACGACGCAGCCTTAGTCTTTCGCGGACTCCATCGCAATCACAGCCAATATGACCGGCACGTGGTGCTTCCGGGCCGTCTATACGCCTGGCGGCGCCAACGGAAGTAACTACACCGGTTCTGGCGATGCCAGGCCCAGTGAGTGCTTCCTGGTCACCGACACGACAACGTCCAGCTCTACACAGACATGGGTACCGAACGACTCGGCGTCTGTGAGCTCGGATCACAATGCGCCGCTGCCAGCCGGCAGCACGCTCTCGCTCCAGTTGTACGTCGGCGGCAGCTGCACCACCCTCGGGACCCTAACCGGCCCCGCGTACGCATCACTTCCTGCGGACGGCACGCAGACAACCCTGAGTGTGAGCTCCAACAACCTCACTGCAGTCAGCGCTGGTACCTCGGTTGAATGGGTCGCCACTTACTCGGGCGGTCCCAACGTTTCACTCTCGAGCCACTGCGAGAGCAGCAGCTGGACTGTCACTCAGCCCTAGTCGCAGCACAACAGAAGAGGCCTCGGCGCGAGCCGGGGCCTCTTTCTTTTTCATTACCCACTCTCGGGTGTCGACAGGCTTAGGTCACGTTGGCCGAGCAGGTGGCGTACGTCTGTCTGAACGTTCCCGCCGGCCACTTGATCCTCCCGACGAACTGGTAGGTGTAGGTGCCCGTCTGCTCCGAGGGAAACATTGAGCCAGCCGACGACATTGTGAGTGTATAGGTGCCGTTTGAGGAGACCGAGATGGGACTCGTTGCGGCGGTCTTGTTGGGGAAGGTGATGATCAGGTTCACCGTGCTCGGCAGGCCCGTTGCGCTGACAGTGAAAAGCTGATCCAATGCGGCCGGGTT
>Ga0066662_10000811_pt1 | contig 13935 bp, 15 predicted proteins | sample GraSoiAngelo_111_FD_133939 | JGI IMG/M metagenome (GOLD analysis project Ga0066662, IMG submission 133939) | Grasslands soil microbial communities from the Angelo Coastal Reserve, California, USA - 14_0903_12_40cm | ecosystem: Environmental > Terrestrial > Soil > Grasslands | place: USA... | reverse complement strand
GCTTCGTCGTCGAGCTGCTGTTCCTCGCGCGCGACACGCACTTCATCCACAAGCACCTCCCCGCGTTCCTCGGCGTGCTGCCGGACGAGCTCGCCGGCGACTACGTGTACGTCTCGCGCGGTTCGCTGCTGCTGCCGAGCCTCACCGACTTTCCGATGCAGCGGCTCGGTCATCTGGTGTCCGGCAAGACGCAGTCGCCGGTGCGGCGGCATTTGCGGCGGCTGGGGCTTCTGCCCGACCCGTTCGTGAACGTCGCGCGCTCCGCCGGCTTCGCCGACCTCGACGAGCTGGTGCCCAACGGCGACCCGCGCATGCGCGTGCTGCTCGGCAAGCTGCACCACGAGCTGCTGCGCGCGGCGGCGAAGCAGCGCCCGCTCGCGGCGCGTTATCTGGCGCAGCACATCGGTGACGCGAAGCGCATCATGCTGGTCGACATCGGCTGGGTCGGCAACATCCAAGCGTCGATCGTCCGGCTGCTCGGCGCGGAACACGCGGGCGTCGAGATCGCCGGCTACTACGTCGGCGTGTTCCGGTCGGCGGCGGAAAACGAGTATCCCGGCCACACGATGCACGGCTGGCTCACGCAGCGCGGCGACCCGGCCGAGATCGAACAATTCCTGTGGTGGTCGGGCGGCGTGGAGATGCTCGAGTTCGCGATGACGGCGCCGCACGGCACCACCCTGGGCTACGAAGAGACGCCCGGCGGCAAGGTGGTCCCGATCGTCGAGTCGAGCGTCACCGAGCACGCCGTCGCGCGATTCGCCGCACGCGTGCAAAAGGGTGCCGCAGCGTTCATCGACGAGTTCGTCTCTGCGTACGGCAGCATACCGCCCGAGACGCTCAGCAGCCGCGCCTGGGCCGCCGAGTTCTACCGGCTCGTGACCGATCCGAACGCGGACGAAGCGGCGCTGCTCGGTGACCTCACGCACGGTGACGTCGCCGGCGACACGTCCATCCGGCTGCCCTTCGCACCGGCGCTCGAGCGCCGCGACGGCGACGAGCGCAAGCGCGTCGCGCCCTGCTATTGGAAAGCAGGGTTCATCGTACGGAACGATCTCGAATCCGAGGGCACCGGCTTCTGCGAGGACGTGTATCTCGCGCTGTACCCCGAGGTGGCGAAAGCGATCGCCGACGGCCACTTCGCGTCGGGGCACGAGCACTGGCGGCTGCACGGCGAGAACGAACAGCGCATCGCGTCGTGGGCGGCGTGGATGCGCAGCGCGCGCAAGCTGCTGCGCAGCGGACGATGACCGACCAGCCGCTCGTGGGCATCGTGACGCGCACGAAGAACAGGCGCGTCCTGCTCAAACGCGCGCTCGAGAGCGTGCTCGACCAGAGCTATCCGCACTGGCGCATGGTCATCGTCAACGACGGAGGCGACCGCGACGACGTCGACGCCCTCGTCGCGCGCTACGCTTCGGCCGCGCGCGACCGCGTGAGCGTCGTGCACAACGCGCGGTCGCTCGGCATGGAGGGCGCCAGCAAAGTCGGTCTCGCCGCGCTCGACACGGAGCTGCTGGTGATGCACGACGACGACGACAGCTGGGCGCCGGAGTTTCTCGCGGTGACCACGCGCGAGCTGCGCCAGCTCCAGGCGAAGTATCCCGCCGTCCAAGGCGTCACGACCTACGCGAACCTCGTGATGGAACAGGTGAACGGCAACGTCGTGCACACGGACTCCATCGAGCCGTTCAATGCCTGGGTTCCGCCGGGATTCCTAAGCTTCGACCGCATGCTCGCGTCGAATTTCATCCCGCCGATCTCGTTCGTATTCAGCCGTGCCGTGTACGACGAGCTGGGCGGCGTCTACGAAGCGATCCCGTACCTGGGCGACTGGGACTTCCTGATCCGGTTTCTCTCCAAGTACGAAGTGTGCATGATCCCGCAGTACTTGGCGTTCTATCACTGGCGGTCGCGCTCGCACTCGGGCGTGATGGCGAACAGCGTCACCGACGAGATCGGGCGCCACAAGTTCTACCGCCAGATGCTGCTGAACCAATGGCTGCGCGCGGACATCGCGGCGGGGCGCTTCGGCATCGGCGCGTACGCGAACTTGCGCGGGCACATCGAGATGTTCGCGCACCAAGCGCACGAGCGCGAGACCGCGCAGCCGGAGGCTCCGCTCGTCGTCCACGCCGCGGCACCGTCCGCCGAGCCGCCTCCCGCCGAAGCATCGCCCGCGCACGCAGCCGATGCCAGCGCCGACCACGTCGTCGTCGCGACGAATGGCGCGACGAACGGCGTCGCGAACGGTTCCGCGCCTGCGCGGCACCGCGTCGCGCGCGCCCTGCGGCGGATCGCATCCTGGGGTACAATCCGCCGCACGCGCGGCTAAGCCGACCGTAAAGAATCGCTCATTTCGTCACGCGGAGCGCGTTCGGCCAGCAACTGCGCCGGTTCGTACCGTGGTTGAGCACAACGTGCGCCACTATGCCGCCTGGCTTTTGACATTGCTGTTCGTGACGGGTTGCGCCGGCGGCAACCGCTCCGTTCCCCCGGTGATGACGCCTGTAACGGGCGCGCCCAGCGGCTTCAAGGTGCCCGCCAAGCTCTCGCTTCCCGTCCCCCGCCACCACCGGCGATGACGCCCGCCAAGCCGCCCGCCGGCGGCCGGCGCGCCGCTTCGGTCACGCAGCACCCGGCGTTCTTCGCGGGCGAAGCAGCGCTGAGCAACGGCGTCTACTACCTGGCGCTGCCCAACGGAAACGTCTTCGGATATTACAGCTACCTGACGGATCCGAGGTACATCTACCACTTCGACATGGGCTACGAGTTCGTTTACGATCCCAACGACGGCAGCGGCGCGGTCTACATGTATGATTTTGCGAGCTCGCATTGGTGGTACACCGCTCGCAACTACCCGTTCCCGTACTTGTACGACTTCAGCTTGAACGCGCTGCTGTATTATTACCCCGACACCGCCAATGCCGGGCACTATACGGCCACGCCGCGTTATTTCTACGACTTCGGGCGAAGCAAGATCATCACGCTCCCCGAGCCTCCCGCGACGGCCCAAAATGTGTACGTCGTCGACTTCGATCCGGACGCCAACGCCGGCGGTCCCATCAACATCGACGTGTTCCCCGGCTCGGCGACCGGCGCGGTGACGCCCGCGCGCACGATCGCGTCCACCAACGGCGAGCACAACGACATCGTCCTCGCGCCCGACGGCAGCTTCTTCGGCTGCGGTACGCTCTATCCGGCCGGCAGCGCGCGTGTCGTCGGCTGCGGTGCGGTCGCGCGCGACCGGAACAACGGGCACTTCTACAACGCGAGCTGCTGCGAGATCGTGGAATACGGGGCCGACGGCAAGCGGATTCGCTCGATCGCGCTCGCAAGCGGCGCGTTCATCCGCCAGCAAGCGATGGCCGTCGACTCCGCGGGAAACCTCTTCGTGGGCGACTCGAACACGCACGAGATCGACGTGTATCCTCCGGGTGCGACGGCCCCGTCGCGGCATCTCGCGGGCTCGCAAATCTATTATCCGTACGCGCTCGCGATCGACTCGCACGACAACCTGTACGACGTCGACAACGGCAGCGTGCCGATGTTCGCGCCGGGCTCCACCGGGACGCCGTCGGGCAGCTTGAACGGCGCGGGCGGCGGTGCGATCTCGATGGCGATCGACGAGAAGGACGACGTCTACATCGGCAGCCTCGGCGTGGCCGGCGGGCAAGGCCCGTCGATCGAGGTGTTCCCGCCGGCGGGCGCGCAGAACCGGCAGACCACGAAGCTCGATCTCACGGGCGTCGTGAAGGTGCCGATCGCGATCGCGATCGGTCCCTGACGCGAATTACTGTCCGACGCCGCCGTTCGCGCTGTCGACGTTGGTCTTCACGGTGCCGAACAGCGTGTTGATGCTGGCGCCGAGCTTGCCGATGATGACGATCGCGACTCCCGCGATCAAGGCCACGACGAGCGAGTACTCCACGAGCGTGGCGCCGTCGTCGTTCTGGAGCATGGAGCGAAAAGCGTTGAGCACGAACAAATCCTTTTGTAAGTGGTGGAGGCCTACTGGAGTCTAGCCCGCTACCCGCGTTCCTAAAAGCGACTCGGCCGAAAGTTGGCTCAACGTCCGGTCCTCGTTGACGCATCAACGTGCGGACGACGGTTTGCGCGGGAAGTGCACGGCCAAATGACGGCCGGCTTCTTCGATCCCCGCAACCAATCCGGCGGTCGGATCGCCGAGACGAAAATGTTTTTCGACCGTCGCGGCAACGCCGTTCCACGCGTCTTGGCCGAGCCGTTCGTGCGCGGCGGCATCCCCGACGACGGCAAACTCGCGCCGCGACGGGACGACGAAGAAATGCACCGCGTTCCGACCAGGAGCGCGCGAAAGACCGCGGCGATGGAGCTCGCGCAGCGCCGCTGCATGAACGTCTCCCGTCACGTGCGGGACGATGGACACCGAGATGGGCGCATCCGTCGCCCGTTCGGCCTGAACGATTGCGGCCCGGACGCGTTTTTTGTCGACGAACCGGTGCAAGTGGGCGTTCACCATGATCCGCTCGCCCCTCCGCCGCCGGACGAGCCCCCACCTCCGGAAAAGCCGCCGCCGCCCGAGAAGCTGCCGGCGATGCTCGCGATGCCGCCGATCAGGTTGAGCGCGTCGAAGAATCCGAAACCGCTGCCGCGGCTGCTGATGTACGCCCCTTTCGGCGGATCGGGCAGCTTCATGATCAGCGCGATGATCCCGGCCACCACCAGCAGGCCGATGAGGATGCCGATCGCCTCCCCGAAGAACTCGCCGAACCGGCTCGAGCCGGTGTCCGGATAGACGGGCACGGGATTGGGCACGCTGCTCGCGCGCGGGCCGTCGAGGTTCTTCCCCGCCGCCGCGCTGTCGCGCGCCGGGCGCGGTTCGCCGGCGAGGACCGCGAGGATCTCGTCGATCCCGGACGTGACGGCGGCGTCGGGTTTCCCGGCCTTGAGCTCGGGCGTGATGTCGCGGATGATGCGCGCCGCCGTCGCGTCGGGGATCGTCTGCTCCAGACCGTACCCGACCTCGATGCGCAGCTTGCGGTCCTTCGGAAACACGAACAGCACGAGACCGTCGTCCAGGCCCTTGCGACCGACTTTCCAGCGCGCGAAAGCGCGCACCGTCCAGTCCTCGGTCGGTGTCGCGCCCGTCGTCGGCGCCACGTAGACCAGCACTTGATGTCCGCTGCTGCTCTCGTACGCGCGCAGACGCGCGTCGAGGGCGACGACGGTTTGCGGCGCGAGAAACCCGGTCGCGTCGGTAGCCCAGTGCGTGGGCGACGGCGGGATGGGAACGTCCGCGGCGTTCGCCGCCGCGCTCAGCCCGATCAGCACCAGCAGCGCGAACAGCCAGCGGACGGCATTCATGCTGCTAGAGCTTCACCTGCGGAGCGACCTCCGAACCCGCCTGCGATTTGAAATAGGCCTTCTCGTTGAAACGTGACCCGAAGAATCCGGCGACGAGCACGGTGGGAAACGAGTCGCGCGTGGTGTTGAACGTCTGCGCGGCTTCGTTGAAGCGCCTGCGCTCGACCGCGATCCGGTTTTCCGTCCCTTCGAGCTGCGCTTGGAGATCGCTGAAGTTCTGGGTCGCCTTGAGGTCGGGATATTTTTCGACGACGACGAGCAGGCGCGACAATGCGGACGATAGACCGTCCTGCGCGGCGCTGAACTTCGCGAACGCGGCGGGGTCGTTGGGCACCCCGCTCCCGAGGTTCAGCTGACCCACTTTCGACCGCGCCTCCGCGACGGCGACGTACGTGCTCTTCTCGAAGTTCGCGGCCCCCTTGACCGTGGCGACGAGGTTCGGGATCAGATCGGCGCGCCGCTGGTAGACGCTCTCGACTTGAGCCCACTGCGACTGGACGGCCTGGTCGAGCGTGACGAGCCGGTTATAGGTGCCGGCCAGCGACATCACCGCGATCAGCACGATGACGACGAAGCCGCCCAATACGATCAGACCACGGTTCATGCGCTGCACTCCATCGCGCGCACTTCACGCCCAGCCGGAGCGAATCCGCTTCACCATCCGCCGCTCGCTCCGCCGCCGCCCGAAGACCCACCGCCTCCGGAGAATCCGCCGCCGCCGGAAAATCCGTCGCCGGAGAAGCCTCCGCCCGCGCCGCCGGTGCTCGAGAACCTAAAGCGTCGCGAGCCGCGGCCGCTGCTGATGTGAAAACTCTTGGAAAAACTGCGCCTCGGCATCCGCGCGACCAAAAGGAAAACGCCGCCGATGAGCACGAGACACACGACCCAGCCGATCGCGACGACTGCCCAGTCTGAAGCGGAGGAATTGCCCGGTGCGGATGCGGCGTTCCCGCGCGGCGCCCCACGGGCGATGGCGCCCAAAATGCCGTCGACCCCGTCGGACAGCGCTTCGTCGGGTCGGCCCGCGCGCAGTTTCGGTGTGATCGTATTGCGAATGATGCGCGCCGCGACCGCATCGGGGAGGGTTTGCTCGAGCCCGTAACCGACCTCGATGCGCACCTTGCGATCGGTCGAGAACACGAACAGGATCAGCCCGTCATCCAACCCTTTCCGGCCGACTTTCCAACGCCGGAACGCGCGCACGGTCCAGTCCTCGGTCGGCGTATCGCCGGTCGTCGCCGCGACGTAGACCAGTACCTGATGTCCGGTGCTGTGCTGATACGCACGCAAACGAGCGTCGAGCGCCTCGACGGTTTGCCGTTTCAAAAAACCGCTCGTATCGGTAGCCCAGCGCGCCGGCGAGGGTGGGATCGCGACCTCGGCGCCCTCAGCGGCCGCCATCACCCCGATCAGCATCAGCAGCGCGACCGAGCAGCGCACGATCTCCATGCCGTTCGATCGTCGGTGAGGTCGCCTCGAGCGGGACACGAACATGCGCAGAGATCTCCATATCAGCTGGAGCGGTGTTTATCGAAAACGCCCTCGTCAGAGAGCGTTTTCTGATGGTAGCGCCAACGGGAGTTGAACCCGTCTCTCCGCCTTGAAAGGGCGGCGTCCTAACCGATAGACTATGGCGCCCCGGGGGCGAATTTCATTGGGCCCGGCTGGATTCGAACCAGCGCGCGACCAGTTATGAGCCGGCTGCTCTACCGCTGAGCTACGAGCCCGTAGCTCTTACCCCTTCGACAGCGCGACGAAGGCTCTCTTCCCCGCGTAGCGTGCCGTGCCCGTTCCCAGGTCTTCCGCAATGGCCATGAGGCGGTTGTACTTCGCGATGCGGTCGCTGCGCGAGAGCGAGCCCGTCTTGATCTGGCCGGCGCCCGTCGCCACGGCGAGGTCGCTGATCGTCGTGTCTTCGGTCTCGCCCGACCGGTGCGAGATCACGGCGCGGAAGCCCGCCTTGTGCGCCATCTCGACGGCATCCAGCGTCTCGGTGAGCGTGCCGATCTGGTTCACCTTGATCAGGATCGCGTTGGCGCTGCCCTCGCGGATGCCGCGCTCGAGGCGCTCGACGTTGGTGACGAAGAGGTCGTCGCCGACGAGCTGCACGCGCGCACCCAGCGTTTGCGTGAGCAGCTTCCAGCCGTCCCAGTCGTCTTCGCCCAGGCCGTCCTCGATCGAGACGATCGGGTACTTGCGGCACAACCCGTCGTACAAGCCCACCATCTCCGCCGACGTCAGCGGGTGATCGTCCGGCACGTGGGGCCAGTATTTTCCGTCGCGAAAGAATTCCGCCGACGCGGGATCGAGCGCGATCGCGACGTCGTCGCCGGCGCGATAGCCCGCCTTTTGAATCGCGTCGACGAGGATCTGCATCGCTTCGTCGATGGAGTCGAGCTTCGGCGCGTACCCGCCTTCGTCGCCCACCAGCGTCTGATGGCCCCGATCGTGCAGCATCTTGCCAAGCGTGTGGAACACTTCGGAGCCCCAGCGCACCGCTTCGGCGAACGTCGGCGCGCCGACGGGCACGATCATGCACTCCTGGAACTGCAGCGCGCCTTCGGCATGCTTGCCGCCGTTGATCACGTTCATCATCGGTACCGGCAGCGTCGCCGCGGATGGTCCGCCGAGATAGCGGTACAGCGGCACGCCGAGCGACACCGCCGCGGCGCGCGCGACCGCGAGCGACACGCCGAGCAGCGCGTTCGCGCCGAGGTTCGCTTTGTTCGGCGTGCCGTCGAGCTCGATCAGCGTGCGGTCGAGCTCGCGCTGCGACGTCGCGTCGGTGCCTTCGACCGCCGGGCCGATGATCTCGTTCACCGCACGCACCGCTTTGAGCACGCCCTTGCCGCCGTAGCGCTTCGGATCGCCGTCGCGCTTTTCGACCGCTTCGTGCGCGCCCGTCGACGCGCCCGACGGCACCATCGCTTCTTCCACCACGCCGAACGACGTCGCGACCGCGACCGCGACCGTCGGGTTGCCGCGCGAGTCCAAGACTTCGCGCGCGCGCACGCTCTCGATGAGCGGCCGCCCGCCGCCGCGCAGCGACTCGATCGACATTACTTCGAAGCGACCCACTCGCCGAGCACGTGCCCGCGCGGGAACAGCTCGTCGTCGCTGAAGAAAATCTTCACCTCGCGCGCCGCGGACTCCGCGGAGTCGGAGCCGTGCACGAGGTTGCGGCCGATCGTCTGGCCGTAGTCGCCGCGGATCGTGCCGGGGCCGGCTTTGATCGGGTTCGTCGCGCCGATCGTCGCGCGGCAGCCTTCGATCGCGTCTTCGCCTTCGATCACCATCGCGACGATTGGCGTCGCGGTGATGTACTCGACGAGCCCGTTGAAGAAGCCCTTGCCCTCGTGCTCGGCGTAATGGCGCTTCGCTTGTTCCTGCGTCACCTGCAGCATCTTCAGCCCGAGGATCACGTAGCCGCGCCGTTCGAAGCGCGCGAGGACGTCGCCGACCAAGCCGCGGACGACCGCGTCGGCTTTTGCGAGAATCAAGGTCCGTTCGACTGCCATAGCGGAGGGGCTATACGTGCCGAACGATGCCTCACCTTGTCTCGACGCCGCGCGCGTGCGCGAAGCGCTGGCAGACACACGCTTCGCGGACGTGCGCGTCGTGCGCGAAACGGCGAGCACGAACGACGACGCCGCGGCGCTGCTCGGCGACCCGGCGGCTGCCGGTGCGACGTTGGTCGCAGAGTTTCAAACCGCGGGACGCGGTCGCAAGGCGGGGCGGACGTGGATCGCGCCGGCGGGGACCGCGCTGCTGTTCACCACGATCTTGCCGGGACCGGTCGCGACCGACGCGCTGTGGGCCGTGCCGTTCTGGGTGGCGCTCGCCGTCGCCGACGGCGTGGAGGCGGGCTGCGGCGTGCGGCTGGACCTGCGCTGGCCCAACGACCTGGACCTCGGCCCGCGCAAAGCGGCAGGCATCCTGTGCACGTCGCGCGTGACCGGCGCGGAAGCGCACGTCGCGTGCGGCGTCGGCCTCAACGTACGCCGGCCGCCCGGCGCCGCGGTCGCCGCGATCGAGCCGCCGCCCGCATATCTGTCCGACGCCGCACCGCGCGCCGAGCGCGAAGCGGTGCTCGCCGGCATCCTCGGCGCGCTGGACGGCTTGCTGGACGTGCTCGAGCGCCCGGCCGAGATCGCGCGCGCATGGGAAGCCCGCGCCGGCCTGCGCGGGCGGGCGTACCGCCTGCGGCTCGACGCCGACGGCAGCATCGTCGCGGGCACGGCGGTGCGCCTGGACCGTGAGGGCGGGCTCGTGCTCGCGCACGACGGCCGCGAGACCGTGGTGCAGCTCGCCGACGCGCGCGTCCTGGACTAGCGGAAGCTACTTCGCGACGCCGCCCAGCGCGACGTTCGCTTTGCCGAGCGCCGCGATCGCCGTCGCTTCGAACGACGGGTCGATGCTCAGCGCGAGGTTGGCCGTCGCCGACACGTGCGCGGGCTTGGGGATCATCTTCGCCGCAATGCCGCCGTCCTTGAGCGCCTTGGTGGCGATCATCGTGTCGGCGTTCGACGAGAAGAATAGGATGACGTCAGCCATCGCGTCTCACCTGGCACCGCTCACGAGCTCGTCGAGCCCGGCCGCGACTTCGTTGAGCTCGCCGACGCGCGCGACGGCCTGCTGCGTGCGCGACGCCATCTCCGACGCGAGCGTGTCGATCACGATGACGTCGCCGAGGATCTCCGCGTTGAGCACCGACGCGGCGAGGAGCTTCTCCGCCACGCCGGCGTGCGTTGCAACGACTTGCCGCGAGCTCGGCGCAGCGTCTTCGTTCGACTGCGCGTCCGATTCGTTCGCCGCCTGCATCAGCAGCTCGCCCTGGCGCTCGACGGCCGCGCGCGTTTGCGCGACGTGGTCGCCCGACACTTCGCTGCCGACGATGACGACGGACAGCTCCTGCGCCGACGCGCGCACCTGGCGGCTGCGCATGGCGAGCGAGCGCGCGATGCGCTGCACGACGGGGACCGCGATCGCGAGCCCGATCAGGATGCCGACGACTCCCCAGAGCATCAGCGACACGAGCGTGTGCTGCTGAATCGCGGTGAACGTCTCGAGCGGCACGCCGAACCAGCGCGACGCGATCACTTCGTTGCGATCGTTGAGGATCGGTTCGACGCGCGCGAGGTACTCGACGCCGCCCTCGTTGTCGACGCCGTAGAACGTCTGCTTGACGTCGCCGACCTTCGGCGACGCGGCATCGTCGATAAGCCGCGTGCCGTCCGGGCGCGAGATCGAGCTGGACACGAGCTCGCCGTGAAAGATCACCGCAGCTTTGCCGCCCAGCGCGTGCGCGGCTTGATCGACCACGTCGTAGTAATGGTCCATCACGATGCCGCCGTAGACGGCGCCGATCGTGCGCTCGTTGGCGTCGGAGATCGGTGACGCGGACACGATGCCGAGCCCGTCGACGAGGCCTTCGCGGCCCGCGGTCGTCGACTCGATCTGCGGCTCGAGCTGTTCGGGCACGAGCTCGTCGTGCGGCAGCGTCGCGGCGGTGCTCACCGTCTCACCGGACAGCGCGCGGGCGACGAACGGCGATCCGAGCTTCGCACCGGCGGGCCCGCCGTTCGCGCGAGCGACGACCTTGCCGTGCAGGTCCACCACCGTGAGAAACGACAACCCGCCCTGGCGCGCGATCCCCGTGAGCGTCGCTTCGAGACTCTTCGCGTGCGAGGCGGTGCCGCGCCGCACGGCCTCGTTGATCGCCGACTGCGTCACCAGCAGCTTGACCGAGTCGCGCTTGCCGTCCCAGTAGCCGGCGAAGCCCGTCGAGCCGCTCGCCACTTGCTGCGCCGCGAGGCGGTTCAAGTCGGTTGCCATCGTGTTCCGCGCCGCGATCGCGCTGATCGCCGACGAGATCACGATCGCGCCGACCAGCGTGCCGACGAGTTTCGTGCGCAGACCGAGCTTCATACGGGAGTCTCCTGAGCGTGGTGGTTGTCCGAAATGGTGTAGCGGCCGAACTCGCCGTCGATCGCGGCGGCGCGCCGGTTCATCTCGTCGACGGAGACGAGGATGCGCTCCGCGGCGGACGTGATCTCGGCATTGACGTAGGTGAGCACCTCGACCGACGACGCGTTCTGCGACGAGATCGACGTGATCGCGTCGAACGCATGCGACACCTCGGTCGAGTGCGAGGCCATCTGCTTGGTCGCGGCGAGGTTGGCGCCGACCGACGTGGTGATCTCCTCGATCGAGCGGATCACGCGGAACGTGTTCTCCGACATCGAGCGCGTCACCGAGCTGATCTGACCGATCTGCCGGTTCGCGTCCTTGACCGTCGACACGATGTCGCGCAGCGCGTCCGACGCGTTGTCCGTGGATTTCAGGCTGTCGTCGAGCCGCGCGTCGAGCCGCGTCATCGCGCCGGTGACCTGCGTGATGACCGATTGCGTCGAGCCGATGTGCGCGGCGATCTCTTTCGTCGCGCGACCGCTGCCGTCGGCGAGCTTGCGCACCTCGTCGGCGACGACCGCGAAGCCGCGGCCGTGCTCGCCGGCGCGCGCCGCCTCGATCGCGGCGTTGAGCGCGAGCAAGTTCGTCTGGTCGGCGATCCCGTCGATCACCTTGACGATGTCGCCGATCTGGTCGGAGTTCTCGCCGAGGCGGCGGATGTCGGCGGCGAGCTCGTCGATGGTGGACTTGATCGTCGCCATCGCTTCCACGATGGTGTGGATCGCGGTGCCCCCGCGATCCGCGGTGAGCGTGGTCTCCGACGAGATCGTGAGCAGCGAGTCGACTTGGCTCGCCACTTCCTCGATCGACGCGGACATCGTCGACACGTCGAGCGCCGTCTGGTCGAGCGAACGGGTCTGCTGCTCGGCCGAACCCGCGAGCTCCGAGATCGCGTCGGTCATCGAGCGCACTTTGAGGAGCGCGCCTTCGACGATTCGCGACTGCTCGCCGATGCCGTCCTCGAGCTGCTTCTGCGCGATCGCGCCACCTTCGATCACGGCCAGCGACGACGATGCCGTACCCTGCAGATCGGCGCCCGCGGCGCCCAGCCGCTGCGCTTCGTCGTGCATGGTGCCCAGGAAGTCGCGCATCCCGAACACGAGCGTGTTCAGCCCGATTCCGAGCTCGGCCAGCGGGCCTTCCGCCACCGCGAGATTTCCGGTCAGATCACCGCGCGCGACGTCGTTGACGCCCATGGTGAGGGCGCCGATGTTCTCTTCGAGCGCGGCTGTGGCGGCCGCCCCGGCCGATTCGGTGCCGGGCGCGTCGCACAGCCAGGCGAGCAGCAGCCCAGCCAGCAGGCACATCCCGAGGGCCGCACCCGCGGTCTCGACCGCCCCGTGCGGCCCGCGCGCGACGTACGCGGCAAGCGCGAGCGCGAGCGCCATGCTCGCCGCACCGACGACGAAACGACCCGCCGGTGTGGCGCGGCGGTGGATGACGAGCAGAGGCGCCAGGGTCAGTCTCAACGAGTCCTCGGCAAACGGCGAACGAGAAGCGGAGCCCGTGCCACACCTCCACGATCCGTCTTACCAGGCATCGGACGTTGTCCGGCCGCTCGTTAGCTAGGAGGATGCCCCTTCGGTCACGCCGGCCGGTTGGCGCGGCTGCGGCGCTCGCAGGTCTCGCAGAAATGCGAGTACTTGTTGTCGGTGTCGAACACCGAGTTCGAGTAGTACATCGCGCAGCGCGCGTTGTAGCAGTGCTTGAGGCCGAGCGCGTGCCCGATCTCGTGGACGCTTTCCTTGAGCACCCGCTGGAACAGCGCGTTCTCGTCGGCCGGATCGCCGTAGAACTCCGAGCGCAGCCGGTGCAGCGAAACCACGGCGCAGCGCTGCGTCTCGCTCGACGATCCGAACACGAACTGATGCGACGTCTTGTAGAGGTCGTAATCGGTCACGCCGAGGACGAGGTCCTCGCGCGTCTCGTACGCGGCGGTGAGGCGGCCGACCAGCGATCCGAAGAACAGCTGGCCCCGCGCGCTGTTGAGCGCGGTCTTGGGGACGGCGAGCGTTGCGCGGACGACGGCCGTCGCAAGGAACCGCTCTTCCAGGCACAGTGCGAGCCGGGTGAGCAATCCCGCGTCGATCGCATTGATCGGAACGATGCTGATCTCGCGCACGGCGCTGGTACGTGTTCGGTCCGCGCGCGGGCCTGTCCTGGGCACGGCGCGAACACCGGCGCATGATCGTCGGGATCGGGATCGACCTCGCCGAGGTCGCGCGCTACAACTTCGGTGAGGCGGAGCGCGCGCGGTTCGCTCGCAAGGTGTACACGGAGGAAGAGATGGCGTACGCGATGCGCAAGCGCAACTGGCCCGAACGGCTGGCCGGCTTCTTCGCGGCGAAGGAGGCCACGCGCAAGGCGTTCGGCCACGCGATCCCGTGGAACGCGGTCGGCGTGTCGCACGAGCGCAGCGGCAAACCCGTCATCCGCTTCTACAAAGGGTACGAGACGCTGCTCGAGCAGCGCGGCGTGCGCGCGATCCACCTGACCATCACGCACACGGCGACGACGGCCGCCGCGGTCGTGATCCTCGAAGCATGATGCTGACGATCGTGCGCGCCGCATGAGGGCCGTGACGGCGGCGCAGATGCGCGCGATCGACGCGGCGGCGGT
>Ga0066662_10000807_pt1 | contig 13973 bp, 13 predicted proteins | sample GraSoiAngelo_111_FD_133939 | JGI IMG/M metagenome (GOLD analysis project Ga0066662, IMG submission 133939) | Grasslands soil microbial communities from the Angelo Coastal Reserve, California, USA - 14_0903_12_40cm | ecosystem: Environmental > Terrestrial > Soil > Grasslands | place: USA... | reverse complement strand
TCGCGACCGATGAGCGCAGCGCGTGTTGGGCCGACTCGATTTGCGGAGAGGCGTCGAAGGAGGGCGACGCGTTGCGCGCCGCCCTCCGTCGACGAGTGATCCTCACCAGCCGGCGGGCGTGCCGAATGTCGAGCTGCTGGCGACGGCCAGGATCGTGAGCGCCGCGGCAGCGGCGATCACGACTGTCGCGAGCGGGTGGCTCTTGAACCAGTCGTAACTCATGTCTGTATCTCCTTTCTCGTTGGCTACTCGTATTGGAGGGCGGCGAGGACGTTCAGCCGGCCGGCGCGGCGCGCCGGGAACACGGCAGCCGCGACACCGGCGACGATCGCGACCAGCGTGAAGATCCCGAGCTGGAGGAGCGGGAGGTGGAACGACAAGCCCTGTTTCGACATCCCCCGCGTGAGAACCGCGGCGAGAAAGACACCGAGCGGCAGGCCAAGTGCAGCTCCGATCAGCGCGGTGATGATGCTCTCGTGCCGGATCATCCGTCGCAGCTGTCGGCGGCTGACACCGACCGCCCGCAACATCCCGATCTCGCGCGTCCGCTCGAACACGGACAGCACGAGCGTGTTGACCATCCCGAACAGGCTGACGATCACCGACAGCGCGAGGAAGCCATAGAAGATGTCGAGCGTGGACTTGATCGAGCCCGTCTTCGTTGCGATCCATGCAGAGCGACCGTTCACCTTCGCTTCTCCGATCCCGGCGACCGAGCGCCGCAGGGCCGAGGTCAGCGCGGGCGTGACGCCGGATGCCGTGTTCACGAAGACGTAGGAGCTCTGCGGCTTCGGGAACGTCCGGTCGAAGTCCGTCTGGTCGATCAGGATTCCGCTGAAGACCGCCTGGAACTTCGGGTGGTAGGTCGCCCGGACGAGGAACGTCCGCGTGACACCGTCCGACGTCTCGATACTCACGGCGCTTCCGACGGCGAGGTGGTGCTTCTTCGCCCACACCGAGTCGACGATTGCGCCGTGCGGAAGAGTCGCGAGTGCAGCGTCGCCGCCGTCCTTCCAAGGGAACGCGTAGACGCTGCCGATCGTCCGCGGGTCGATGCCGTTGACCGTGACGCTCGCACCGAGCACACGGGCCCGGTCGGTATGCACGGAGGAGACCGCGGTCACGCCGGGCACCGCCGCCAGCGCCGGGCCGGACGCCGGATCGAAATACATCGAGCTTGCGCCGGGATCGAGCGCAACGACGTAGTCGCTCTTGACCTGGCGACTGAGGTCGTCCTTCGTCGATCTTTCGAGACCGGCGGCCAGGACACCAACGAAGGTGACGAGAGCGAGCCCGATCATCAGAGCCGCCGCTGTTGCTGCGGTGCGTGACGGATTGCGGCCGGCGTTCGCCGACGCAAGGCGTCCAGCGGGCCCGCCGATGCGCCGCGCCGGAGCCCCGACCACCTTGATCAGCGGCGTGACGACGTGGCTCGAGATCATCGCGACGCCGATGAAGAGCAAGAGCATTCCGGCAGCTGCGGGCACGAGCACGGCCGAGGGCCCGCCGCCGGAGAAGAGGCCGGCGGCCATTGCCAGCAAGCCGAGCACGATGACAACGCCGGCGACGTATGGCTTGTAGCCGGCGAACCGTCCGCGGACGAGAACGGCTCCTTCACGGACCGCGGAGATTGGCGGCACACGGGTAGCCCGCAGCGCGGGAAACAGCCCGGCGAGGAGCGTGACGCCGGTCCCCACTGCCATCGTCAGAACGACGGTCCGGACCGCCACGACCGTGCCTGCCTGCGGAAGGCCCTTGAAGAGCAGGTTCAGTGCCTTCGCGAGACCAAAGCCAAGCGCAAGGCCTACAACCGAGGCGACTGCGCCGATCACGGCGCTTTCGACGAGCACAGAACGCAGCACCTGTTGACGAGAGGCGCCGAGCGTTCGCAGCGTCGCGAACTCGCGAGTCCGCTGCGCGACCGTCATCGAGATGGTGTTGAAGATGACGAACGCGCCGACGAACAGCGCGACTCCCGCAAAGGCCAACAGGATGTAGCGGAGGATCGCCGTCGCACCGGTGATCTCCTTTTGTGCTGCCTTCGCCTGCGCGGCCGAGGTGCGTGCCGTCTCCCGATCGGAGAGCAGCGGGCGAATGTCTTCGGCCAAACGACTCGGAGACACGCCCGAGGCCCCGATGACGGCGATGTTCTCGAACCGTCCCGTTTTGCCGAGCAGGATCTGGATCGTCGGGACGTCGAAGGCGGCGAGCGTCGCGCTCCCCGTGGAGACGCCCGGGATCTCGATGAGCCCGGTGATCGTGTAGTGGCGGACGGGGCCGTCACCCTTGGCGCCGATCCGGTCGCCGACCGCGTAGTGCTCGGCCGCGGCGGTTGCCGCCCCGATCGCGATCTCTCCCCCGCCGCTCGGCCAACGGCCGGCGACGAGAGCGAGCGGATTCAGGCGCGTATCGGTTGTGTCGACGCCGAAGCCGAACTGCGGAGCCCCGTTCGCTGCGATCGTCTGACCGCTCGCGCGGACCAGCTTGACCGTGTCGAACAGGAATTCGCCGGATGCCGCTTCCACGCCTGGGATGGCTTTGATCTTCGGAAGCAGAGACGCCGGCACCGTCGGAGCGGTTGCCGAGTCGGTGACGATCCGGCGCCCCGAGACGACGACGCTCGCTTGTTTGTACGAGTTCGAGAACACACCGGCGAACGCTTTGTTCAACGTGTCCGTGAAGATGAAGGTGGCACTGACCATTCCGGCCCCGAGCACGATCGCGAGGGCGGTGAGGATGGCGCGCGTCTTCCGTCCGAGCAGGCCTTTGAGCGCGACGGTTGTCATCTCCCGCTCACTTCCTGCATCGCAGCGAGGACTTCCGCGGCGGTGGAGCCGTGAACTTCCTTGACGATCTCGCCATCCGCGAGGAACAGGATGCGGTCGGCAAGCGCGGCCGCCTGGGCATCGTGCGTGACCATCACGGTCGTCTGTCCGAGCTCTTGGACCGAATGGCGAAGCAGGGAGAGCACATCCCGGCTCGTGTTCGAGTCGAGGTTGCCGGTGGGCTCGTCGGCGAACAGCACCGAAGGCTTCGAGATGAGCGCACGAGCAATCGAGACGCGCTGCTGCTGCCCGCCTGAGAGCTGCGACGGACGGTGGTTGCGCCGATCGCCGATGCCGACCGTCTCGATCAGTTCCTCGAGCCAGTCGCTGTCGGCCTTCTTGCCGGCGATCGACAGCGGCAGGAGGATGTTCTCCTCTGCCGTCAGCATCGGCAGCAGGTTGAAGAACTGGAAGACGAAGCCGATCTTCTCGCGCCGCAGCTTGGTGAGCTGCTTGTCGTTCAGATCGGTGATCTCCTGGCCATCGATCGTGACGCTGCCTTCGTTCGGCTTGTCGAGCGCGGCCAGGGTGTGCATCAGCGTCGACTTGCCCGAACCCGAAGGGCCCATGATCGCCGTCAGGCGGGCCTCTTCGATCTCGATGCTGACGTTGCGGAGTGCATGCACCGCGGTCTCGCCTTCGCCGTAGTGACGGCTGAGGCCGGACGCGGTCACGACGGCGTGCGCGGTACGCGGGCGAGCCGGCGCTAGAAGCGTTGTCATGGCTGTTGTTCCTTTCAGGTCGGTTGACATGCACCGACCTTGCGCGTCAGCGCTTTCGTTCGCGTCCGAGCCGACCCCACACCGAACCCCGAATGTTGCGGCTCGAGCAGGGTGTGGTCGGCCGCCCTTGAGGTCGCCGAGTCGCGCGAGTAGCCTCGTGCCAAAGCAGCGTTCGACGCATGAGCCACGGATTCGACCTGGCTGCTCCTGCAACGCCGCCGGTGCGGTTGAGAGGAAGTGACGCTACGACCGAGGTGTTAGGTAGAGCGGCTCAACCGCCATTGCTCGAACGTGAGGCCGAGCTGGCGACGCTCGCGGCGACCTTTGATGCCGTGCTCGACGGCGACGGGCGTCTGATCGTCGTCGAGGGCGGGGCGGGCATTGGCAAGACACGACTCCTCGGCGAGGCGCGGACGCTCGCGGAGGAAGGGGGATTTGAAGTTGTCGCCGCTCGCGGGGGTGAGCTCGAAGGGGAGTTCGCCTTCGGCATCGTGCGGCAGCTGTTCGAGGCACCTCTGGCGGTCGCGACGCCGAAGGTTCGATCTGAACTGCTCGCCGGCGCGGCCGGCCTGACGTCGGCTGTTCTTGCCTCGACACCTGCAGCGACCGGGGAAGTAGGGGCGCCGGAGTCATCGTTCGCGATGCTGCACGGGCTCTACTGGCTCGCCTTCAACTTCGCCTCCCGGAAGCCGACGCTCCTTTTGGTCGATGACTTGCACTGGGCAGATGAGCCGTCGCTGCGCTGGTTGATGTATCTCGCGCGCCGGCTCGAAGGCCTTCCATTGCTCCTGCTGCTCGGAACACGTCCGGCCGAGCAAGCGAAGAGGCAAACGCTCGTGTCGGAGCTTCTCGCTACTCCCGGCGCGATCGCCTTGCATCCCGGCGTGCTCGGCCAGCCGAGCGTGACCCAACTCGCCCTCGTGAGATTCGGGGTCGACCCCGACCCGGCGTTCGCCGCCGCCCTTCGGACCGGGTCGGGCGGAAACCCCCTCTATCTTGCGGCTCTGCTCGACGAGCTGTGGCGAGGCGGAGTCGAGCCGAATGCCGAGTCGGCGCCCCGAGTGCAGGAGATCGGTCCTCGCGCGGTCGGCCGAGGTGTCGCCGCGCGACTCGCCCACTTGCCTCCCGGCGCCGCCGATCTCTTGCGCGCCGCGTCGATTCTTGGCGACCGCAGCGACCTCGCACTAGCCGCATCGTTCGCAGAGCTGTCGGGGCAAGAAGCGCTCGAGGCTGCAAGCGCGCTCGTGACCGCGGATCTCCTGCGCAGCGCCAACCCGCTCGAGTTCATCCACCCGGTGGTCCGCTCCGCGGTGCTCGAGGCGATGAGCCCCGCGCAGCGCATCTCCGCACATCGACGCGCCGCGGAGACCCTGCTCGAGGCTGGAGCGGTTCCCGAACGTGCGGCCACGCATCTTCTTCTGACAGTCCCAGACCAAGACGCGTTCGTCGTGGCGGCACTTCGAACTGCTGCGACGCGAGCCCTCAAACAAGGAGTGCCGGAGACGGCGGTTAGCTACCTCAGCCGGGCACTCGAGGAACCACCGCTTCCAGAAGATCACGTGGATGTCCTGTATGAGCTCGGCGACGCGGAGCTGAACGTCGCGCCGGCCGACGGTTCTACGCACCTGAGCGAAGCTGTGGAGAGGCTCGATGACCCGATGCTCCGGCCAGACATCGTCCTTGCATATGAGCGGTCGGCCACCCTACTCGGGCGGAACCGGGACGCAGGAACAGACCTGTTGTTCGAGATCAGCGACTCTGCCCGGGAGCTCGACCCTGACCTCCACTGGCGGCTCGAAGGGCGCCTGATCATCTCCTCGCAGTTCGAGCCGGAGCTCGGGCAACTCGTCGCGAAACGGGTAGACGCAATCGACCCTCGCAACGTCGGTTCGGGCGTCGGCGCGGGCGTGCTGCTCGCCGCATGGGCGATGGTAGAAACCCGGCGCGGGCTCTCGAGAGAAGACGCGATCACCTACGCCGAACGTGCCCTTGCAAGCGAAGCATTCGAGGCGAGCGACGAGCGCCTCAACATCGTCAACGCTCTCGTTGCCCTCTCGCACGCCGGGGAAATGGCGCAGGCGGCACAAGCCTACGAGCCGCTCATCGCATCGATGCGAAAGCAGGGCGACCTGTTGAGCCTTGCCGCATTTCAGCTGTTCAGAGGGCACCTTCGGTCCCAGAGCGGCGACCTCCTCGGCGCCGAGGAAGATCTGCGTCCCCTCGACCGTTCCGCCTTCCACGAGTCGCCCGATTTCAAGGCATATCGGGCGGCGTACCTGGCCGAGGTCATGGTCGAGCGTGGCGAGCTCGAGGAAGCGCGTCACCTCGTCGACCAGCCGACCCCGGCCAATGCCGGGTTCAGGCTCCGCCTTCTCGAGGCGAGCGGGCGGGTTCGTCTCGCCCTCGACCAACCGAAACAGGCTCTGGCCCACTTGCTCGAGGCTGCCCGAATCACAGATGCAGCTGCGATCGAAAATCCCGCTGTGATCGCCTGGCGGTCGCAGGCGGCACTCGCTCTCCACCGGCTCGGACGTGAGGACGAAGCGCGCGAACTTGCGAACGAGGAGCTCGCGCTCGCACGGCGCTGGGGCGCACCGCGGACCGTCGGCGTGTCCTTGCGCGCGCTCGGGTTGCTCGAGGGAGGCTCGACCGGAGAGCAGCTGCTGCGCGACGCCGTCGAGACGCTCGCACCTTCGCCCGCAAGGCTCGAGCATGCGCGTGCGCTCGTCGACCTTGGCGCGGCGCTGCGGCGGCGCAACAGCCGCAGCGAAGCCCGGCAACTGCTCCGTGACGGTGTCGATCAGGCACATCGTTGCGGCGCGGCGGCGCTCGTCGTACGCGCAAACCACGAGCTCGCCGCCACCGGCGCGCATCCGCGAACCGTGATGCTGAGCGGGCTCGACGCGTTGACCGCAAGCGAGCGAAGGGTCGCGCAGATGGCTGCCGCCGACCTCAGCAACAAGGAGATTGCCCAAGCGCTGTTCGTCACGGTCAAGACTGTCGAGTCGCACCTCGGGCGTGTCTACCGAAAGCTGGCGGTGGGATCGCGGAAAGAGCTCTCTGCCGCGCTCGGCGCTCCGGTCGAGTTGCCGGTCGCACCATGACAATGTGAACGGCACAGGCCGACTCGGCATCGACCAAAGGAACATCAGTGGTCGATTCGGGGCGGCCCCCGAGGCGAGGGAGGGGTCGCGCCTTGAATGATCGGCCCCATGGCCCGCTCCGGAGATACCTGCGAGCCACCGGGGAGCGCTACGCGGTTGATCGACGCCTATCTGCATGCGACGAACGAGGGCGATCGCGACGCGCTACGCCGAATCGTCACCGCGCAGTTCGAGCTCGTCAGAGGCAAGCACGCGGTGCGCGGCCTCGACAACGTGCTGGCGCTCGAACGGCCCGAGCACGTGAGGACGCATCTCTCGCTTCTGGAGGTGATGCGCGACGGCGAGTCGTTTGTTGCCACGATCGAAGAGAACGTGTCCTGGCTCGATTCAGATGAGCCTCCGGACACGCGGCCGGTGCGCGCCCGTTTCTTCTTCACGGGCCGGCTGATCGGCCGCGTCGAGCTACTTGGGTGACCTCAAACGTGGACGGAGGGCCGTGGCGCCATCCGCAGGAACAGTTCAGCGGCGCCGTAAACGGTTCAGGCGAACGATTCGCGCGCCTCGGCTAGACCGCGCTGTCGATCACGTCGGCACCGGCGCGCTCCGCCGGCGCCCCGTAGACAAAGACGAGAATCTCCTCGTCCGTCTCGTTGACCATCTGCTGCGCCGTGCCCGCTTCGACGTGAGCCACTGCGCCGACCGGAACGTCGTAGCGCACGGGCGGCTCGCCGAGATACATCGTCAGCGTTCCGCGGATCGGAACGAACGTCTCGTCCTGCGCGCGTTCCTTGTGCCGTGGGCCCTTCTCCCCCGGCTCGTGCCGGATGAAGTTCGCGCGCGTGTGGCGTAGACCGGCCGCGTCGGTCAAGGAGGCGCGACGCCGTCCGGGGAAGCGCTCGTACGGTTCCCATTCGAACTGCTCGGGCAAGACGATGAAAAAGCCCATCAGCGCGCACCAACGCCGCACGTTGGCAACTCATTCCCAGCACGGGTAGCCCCGCGATGGCGCTCCAAGCACTGACCGCGAGGCTCAGAAGCGCAGGATCGCCGCGACGCCCTCGGCGTCGGCGCCGAGCGCACCCGCGCCGGGGCGCACGATCGTCCCGCCGTTCGCGATCGTGAGATGCACGGCGACGTCGCCGCCGTCCTCGCGCTCCTCGAGCGGCGTCCCGTCGAGCGCGCAGTTGCCGGGGACGATCTGCGCGCGGCCGTCCTGAGGGCACTGCCATGCCTTGTGGGTCGCGCCCTCCTCGAGGAGGAGCGTCTCGATCCGCGCGTCCGACGCAGCCTCGAGCGTCGCTGCCCAGCCGGATGCGAACCGCTCACCACGGCCGCGCAGCGCCTCCCAGCGTGCCAGCACCTCGGCCTCGTCGCGCGCATTCGCCTCGTCGAGCAGCGGCCGCACGCGCTCGAGCACCTCCTCGGGTGACGCGTGCGCCTCCGCCGACGTCCAGCCGACGATCGAGCTCTTCACCTCGTGCGAGAGCTCGGACTCGATCTCGCCGCGCATCTCCTCCGGCGCCACGACGACCATGTGCAGTCGGCCGCTGCCCCGCACGCGGCGGTCGATCTCCTCGCTCACCGCCTTGAGGTGGCGCTGGACGATGTTCTCGATGTGCCGCTGGTAGCGCGCCTGCGACCAGCCGCCCTGGTCGTGCTGGCCCGGCACCTCCTCGCTCTCGTCGACGATCTCCTCGAGCCGGCCGCCGTGCAGGCGGTAGAGCAGGCCGCGTTCGCGCGAGATCACCGCAACCAGCGCTCCCTCGCCGCGGCCTTGCTGGGCCACGAGCGGCGCGAGCCAGAGCTGCGGGCCGACCTCGAAGCCGTCTGCGATCGCGTCGACGAGCGGCACCACCCGGAAGAGCCCGTCGGCGGACGAGACGTAGATCGCGAGGCCGCGTGCGCCCGCCCGGTCGAAGTCGTTCTGCACCCAGGCGCGCAGCCGGTCGAGGTCGTCCCGGAGCGCGACTTTGCAGTCCCGCCCGCGAGCTTCCGAGAGCTCCTCGGCACCCTTGTGCACCTGGTCGAGCATCGAATTGAGCTTCGTGTGCTCGTCCGGGATCGTCGGGACGGAGGATGGGTCGAGGTCGACGTAGATGCTCAGGGCGCACCCGTTCGCGGCGCGGAATCCCGCCAGCGCCCGGAGGAGCCCCTCGGTCACGACCGTGGCCATGGCACCCTTCTTACCGCCCCGCGCGCGAAGTACTCATCGGGAACGTCCAGCCGCCCCTTGTCGTTTACTACTACGACCAGAACTTCGAGAGGAGCACTTTGAGCGACCAGAACGTCCGTGAGCTGATCATCGTCGGCGGCGGCCCCGCCGGGTACACGGCTGCGCTCTACGCGGCGCGCGCCGACCTGGAGCCGCTCGTGATCGAGGGCTTCCAGTGGGGCGGCCAGCTGATGATCACGAGCGACGTCGAGAACTACCCGGGCTACGCCGACGGCGTCATGGGCCCGGAGATGATGTCCGACTTCCGCCGCCAGGCCGAGCGCTTCGGCGCGGAGTTCGTGACCGACGACGTGACGCGCGTCGACTTCAGCGAGCAGCCCTTCCGGGTGTGGGTCGGCGACGAGGAGCACGTCGCCCGCGCCGTGATCGTCGCGACCGGTGCGAGCGCACGCTGGCTCGGGATCGAGTCGGAGCAGCAGCACCGCGGCCGCGGCGTCTCGACCTGCGCGACCTGCGACGGCGCGTTCTTCCGTGAGAAGGACGTCTACGTCGTGGGCGGCGGCGACTCCGCGTTCGAGGAGGCGCTGTTCCTGACGAAGTTCGCGACGAACGTGCACCTCGTGCACCGGCGCGACGAGTTCCGCGCGTCGAGAATCATGGTCGACCGCGCGGAGCAGAACCCGAAGGTCGACTTCGTCCTCAACGCGGTCGTCGAGGAGATCGTCGGCACCGACAAGGTCGAGGCGCTGAAGCTGAAGAGCACGGTCTCGGGCGACGAGTGGGTCGTTCCCGCCGACGGCGTCTTCGTCGCGATCGGCCACGACCCGAACACGTCGCTCTTCGTCGGCCAACTCGACCACGACGACGCCGGCTACCTCGTGACGAAGCCCGGCTCGACCGAGACGAACGTCCCCGGCGTCTTCGCCGCCGGCGACGTGCAGGACCACACGTATCGGCAGGCAATCACCGCCGCCGGTTCGGGATGCATGGCCGCCCTCGACGCGGAGCGCTTCCTCGCCGCACTCGAGGGCCATCCGGGAACGGCGCTGACCGCGCCGCGCCCGGAAGCCGCGGAAGTCTAGTCTCCCCCCGTGGCCGACTGGATCGACCTCCTCGATCCCACCCCCGAGGAGGTGCGCGAGCACGTCCCCGCGCACCTGCACGACGTCGCGATGCAGGTGCTGCTCGCGCCGCACGTGCACGACGACGAGCCGCGGCCGCGTCTCGTCTCACACGGTGACTACGTGCTCGGCGTGCTCCTCGTCCCCGTCGTGGTGAAGGGCGAGGCGCGCGTCTACTACCAGGAGGTCGACCTGATCGCGACGCACGAACGTCTGATCACGGTCTCGAAGACGCAGGAGAACGAGGAGCCGTTCGATCCGAACCCGGCGAAGGAAGCCTGCCGCGTCCACGAAGAGGTCGGCATGTACATCTACCACCTCGTCGACGAGGTGGCGGAGCGGTTTCTCGACCTCGTGGACGACCTCGACGACGCGGTCGACGAGCTCGAAGATCGCGTCGCCGTCGACTCGGTGCAGGATGTCGGGCGGCGCCTGCGCGCGCTGCGGGAGGGGATCCGCACCGTGCGCCGCACGCTCGCACCGACGCGCGACGCGGTGCACAAGGTGATCGACGACCGCATCGAGCTCGACGACGGCAAGCTCTTCCCGCGCGACGTCGAGATCGCGTTCGGCGACGCGTATGAGAAGTTCCTGCGCGCGTTCGAGGCGCTCGAGTCGACGCGCGACGCGCTCGGAGGCGTGCGCGACTACGTCCAGGGCAAGATCTCCGTCGACCAGAACGAGGTGATGAAGCGGCTGACGATGATCGCGTCGCTGCTCCTCCTCCCCACGTTCATCGTCGGGCTGTACGGCCAGAACTTCCGCCATATCCCCGAGCTCCACTGGGGGTTCGGGTACTGGTGGTCGTGGGGCTGGATCATCGGGACCACGCTCGGGCAGCTCGTCTTCTTCCGCTGGAAGCGCTGGCTCTAGGACAGGGCGGCGAGACGGCCCGCGCGGATCGGCCGCACGCACGCGGGCGAGGACGCGGGGTCGGAAAGGATCGTCGCGTGACGGAGCTCGGTCGGGCTCGCGTCGTGCAACCGGCGCACCGTGTCGCCGTGGATGACGAAGAGGGTCCGGCACGCACGACCGGTCGGCCGGCTCGCGTCCAGCACCGGCTGATGCGGTAGGTACCACTCGAGGGGCCCGCGGTAGCGGAAGAAGTCGCCGAAGACGGCGACCGGCTGCGATGCACGCCACCCGGCTGCGACGAGCCGCTTCGCGATCGTGTTGTACGGGACGACGCGGGAGCCGCCGCCCAGCAGAGCCAGCGCGAGTGCCGATGCGCCTACTGCTCCGAGCGCGAGTGCGGGCCTCGGCAGCGGGAGCGCGGCGAGCGCGGCCGTCGCTGCGATCGCGACGAAGGGCGCCGTCCCGATCAGGTTGCGCAACGCGAAGACGTGCATGCCACCGGCCCAGACGATCGCCGCCTCGATCGTGGGCGCGACCGCGAGCGCTGCGAACAGTCGCCCGGTCGGCGAGACGCGCCCGAGCCGCGCCGTCCCGGCGACGACCACCGCAAGCCCGGCGAGCGACAACGCCAAGCCGGTCGAGGTGTTGCTGTAGGCGTAGGTGAAGAGGCGGAGCGGGACCGCCGCGACGTAACGCGCGCGGAAGGGCCCGATCCACCAGAAGCGGTTCGCGTGGTACTGCGTCAACATCACCGGCGCCCACGTGGAGGCGACCGCACCTCCGGCGAGGATCGACAGGCCGGCCCGCCGCCGCGCGCGCGCTCCGGGGTCGAGCCACAGCCAGAGCAGCGCCGCTCCGACGGTGAAGGCGAAGAAGAAGTGCGTCAGCCCACCGGCCGCCACCACTGCGGCGAGCGCGAGCTCGCGGCGCCGCGACGGAGCCTCGAGCTCGTCGAGCAGACAGCGCGCGAAGAGCGCGGCGAGGAGCGCGAGCAGCTCGTACGACCGCAACTCGGAGCCGTGCGCGACGAGCTCGCCTCCGAACGCGACGAGCAGGCCCGCGACTGCAGCAAAGGCGAGGGGCACGGCGCGGCGCGCGAGGTCGACGACGACCGCGGCAAGCACGGCGCCGGCGAGCACCGACAGCAGGCGAACGTCGCGGATCGGGACACCGGCGAGGTGCACGCACCACCCGAGCGCGTACCAGAGCGGCGGCGTCGACTCGGTCCGGGTCACGTGCCGCAACATTCCCGGGAACGTGGGCTCGGCCAGGATGCGCGCGGAGGCCACTTCGTCCTCCCAGAGCGCGTGCGTGTACACACCGGGCACCCGCGCAACCGCCGCGGCGAGGGCGACGGCCACCATCACGCGCCGGCCGCTGTCCATACGCGCGACAGTAGGGCGCCGATCCTTGCAGCGACCTTGCCGTCGCTACGCTGGGCCGGTGCCGTTCTACATCTGTCCGCGTTGCAAAGAGCGCTCGCTCGACATCGACGCCCGCGAAGGGTTCTCCGAGCAGGCGCCCGCGTGCAGGCATTGCGGCTTCGGTTTCCTGTTCGAGTTGCTCGACGACTACTACCCGGCGCCGGACACGGGCCTCGTCGTGACCGACCAGGACCGGCGCGTGCTCGCGATCGGCCGCGGCGTCTTCGAGCTGACCGGGTTCCCCGAGGCCGACCTCATGGGACGCGATCTGGTCGAGGCGCTCCACTTCTCGGATTCGAAGCCCGTCGAGCTGGCCCGCGAATGGGGCGTCCGCCGCCTCGGCGAGCAGATGTCGATCCGCACTCGCGGCGGGCACGAGAAGCCCGTGGTCGCCGACGTCTTCCCCGCCTACGACGACGACGGTGGACTGCTGATCGCGCTCACGCCGCGACGCGGCTGAGCGCCGCCTCGACCCACGCCTGCAACGCCTCGAGCGCGTCGAGCGACTCCTCGAGCTCGGCGAGCCGCTCACCGTCGCCGCGCGTTGCAAGCAGGCCGAGCTCGGCGAGCCGCTCGACCACGCGGCCCGGCAGTTCCCGGCGCGCGGCGTGCTCGACCGCGGCCTGGCGCAGCTTTCCGCGCTCGCGCTCGATGCGCGCGGCGAGCGACGCCGCCTCGCCGGCCAGCACGTCTGCGTAGAGAGCGAGGTCGATCTCGCGCACCTTCCAACGCTACGCGGACCGGTGTGACGTGTCTGTGCCCGTTCAGATGCGACTTGCCGGACAAAGATCCAAGGCGAGCGGGCACTCCTCGCAGACGGGCTTGCGCGCGTCGCAGATGCGCCGGCCGTGCCAGATCAGCAAGTGCGGAAAGCGTGCCCAGTCCTCGCGTGGGACGAGCCGCACGAGGTCGCGCTCGATCTTCACCGGATCCTCCTGCTTCGTGAGAGCGAGCCGCTGCGAGAGCCGCCGCACGTGCGTGTCGACGACGACGCCCTGCGCATTGCCGCGCTCGGCGGAGACGACGTTCGCCGTCTTGCGCGCCACGCCCGGCAGCTTCAGGAGGTCGTCGAAGCTCTCGGGGACCTCGCCGCCGTGCTCCTCGACGATCTTCTGCATCGCACCGCGGAGCGACTTCGTCTTCTGCCGGTAGAAGCCGGTCGCGAAGATGTCCTGCTGCAGCTCCTCGACCGGGACGGCGAGGTAGTCCTCGGGCTTCCGGTACTTCACGAACAACTTCTCGGTGACGCGGTTGACGTTCACGTCGGTGGTCTGTGCCGACAACATCACGGAGATCAGCAGCTCGAGCGGGCTCGTGAAGTTGAGCGCGATCTTCGCGTCGGCGTGCTCGACGGCGAGCCGGTCGATGATCGGGCGGATGCGCTCCTTCTTCGGCGCGACCTTCTTCCGGCGAGCCTCGGCGACGTAGCTACGCGGCACCGGCGACCAGCCGCGGCGGCGAGCGCAGGTTCGGGCCCGCGCAGACGAGATCGAGCGCGGGACAGCCGGAGCAGTTGAAGTCGCTCGGGGTCGGCACGAACTCGCCGGCGTCGATCTGCGCGATCGCGGCGGACAGCTCGGCTTCGAGCGCCGGGAGCTCGATGCGGTCGAACGTCGTCGCGACGACGGCATCGGGACGCTCGAGGAAGTGGTAGACGACCTCGACCTGCTCGGAGCCGGCGCGGAAGCACGCGAGGGCGTACACGAGCCGCTGCAGCGTGTAGTCGGCCTCGACGATCTCCTCGGGCGT
>Ga0066662_10000803_pt1 | contig 14006 bp, 14 predicted proteins | sample GraSoiAngelo_111_FD_133939 | JGI IMG/M metagenome (GOLD analysis project Ga0066662, IMG submission 133939) | Grasslands soil microbial communities from the Angelo Coastal Reserve, California, USA - 14_0903_12_40cm | ecosystem: Environmental > Terrestrial > Soil > Grasslands | place: USA... | reverse complement strand
CGCGGAGGGCGTCAAGCTCGTCCAGCAGCAGCTGATCGACCTGCTGCAGCGCCGCGGCCTCGAGGAGATCGCGGCGGAGGCGGGCGGGGAGTTCGATCCGCACGTCCACGAGGCCCTCAGCCAGCAGCCCTCCGAGCACCCTGAAGGGGCGATCTCCGAGGTCTGGCAGCGCGGCTACCGCCTGGGCGACCGCGTCGTGCGGCCGGCCCGCGTGGTCGTCTCGAGCGGCTCGGCCGCAGAGGAGGCGTAGTTGCCCTCGCACTACGAGACCCTTGGCGTTCCCAAGAACGCCTCGGCCGACGACATCAAGAAGGCCTACCGCAAGCTGGCGCGGCAGTATCACCCCGATGCCAATCCGGGCGACGCCGCGGCCGAGGAGCGGTTCAAGCAGATCAGCGAGGCCTATGACGTGCTGTCCGACGCCGACAAGCGCAAGCAGTACGACACCTTCGGCCAGAACTTCCGGCCGGGCCAGGGCCCGACCGGCGGCTTCACCGGGTTCGAGGGCTTCGACATGCGAAACGCGACCGAGGGGTTCGACCTGGGCGATCTGTTCGGCGGCCTGTTCACGCGCGGCCGCGGGCAGGAGCCGCGGTCGATGCGCGGCGCCGACGTCGAGGTGTCGGTGCGCGTCTCGTTCGAGGACGCGCTGCACGGGGCCACGGTCAAGGTGCCTGTCGTCAAGGCGAACGCCTGCACCAACTGCGCCGGCAGCGGCGCGGCGCCGGGCACCTCGCCGACCATCTGCCCCGATTGCAAAGGCCGCGGCGTGACGTCGGAGAGCCAGGGATTCTTCTCGCTGAGCAACACGTGCCGCCGCTGCGGCGGCGCGGGCACGATCATCGAGCACCCGTGCGGCGTCTGCGGCGGCAGCGGGCGCGTGCGGTCGACCAAGACCTACCAGGTGCGGATCCCCGCAGGCGTCAAGGACGGCACCCGCATCAAGGTCAAGGGAAAGGGCGAGGCTGCGCCGCGCGGCGGCGAGCCGGGCGACCTCTACGTCGTCACCCAGGTCGAGGAGAGCGGCCTCTTCCAGCGCCGCGGCGACGACCTGGTCGTGGACGTGCCGGTGACGTTCGCCGAGGCGTCGATCGGCGCCGAGGTGGAGCTGCCCACGCCAGACGGCCAGCGCGTCAAGGTGAAGGTGCCCTCGGGATCGACCGACGGCAAGACGCTGCGCGTCAAGGGCCGCGGCGCTCCCAAGCTGAACGGCGGCGGCAGCGGCGACCTGCTGGTGCGGCTTCGCATCGCCGTGCCATCGAAGCTGTCCAAGCAGGAGCGCGAGACGCTGCAGAAGCTCGACGAGCTGCAGCGCTCGAGCCATGGCAACCCTCGTGACAGGCTGTTCGCGTGATGCGCCCGGCCGACCATCCCCGCTACTCGATCTCCGTCGCGGCGGAGCTGGCCGGCATGCACCCCCAGACGCTGCGCATGTACGACGCCAAGGGGCTCGTCAGCCCGCGGCGCACCCCCGGGGGCACCAGGCGCTACTCCGACTCGGACATCGAGAAGCTTCGCAAGATCGGCCGGCTCACAGGCGAGCTGGGCCTGAGCCTCTCCGGGGCCATCCACGTGCTGACGCTGGAGGGGACGGTCGAGGAGCTGCACCGAAGGGTGCGGGCGCTGGAAGCGCAGCTCGACCGTGAGACCGCGCGGCTGCACCAGGAGGTGTCCGCCGTGCACCGGCGCTACCGCCGGGACCTGATTCCCTACACACCACCGAAACACCCAGAGAGATGGATTTCCAGAAACTGACGATAAAAGCACAGGAGGCATTCGCCTCAGCCCAGGGGGACGCGATCACCCGGGGCAACCCGGAGCTGACTCCGGATCATCTGCTGCTGGCCCTGATCGACCAGCAGGACAGCGTCGCCGCGCGCGTGCTCGAGAAGGCGGGCGAGAGCGCGACGGCCGTGCGCACCGCGGCGGAGCAGCGGCTGTCCGCGCTGCCGCGGATGGAGGGCGCGAACGCTCAGCCGCAGGCAAGCCGCGCGCTGCGCGCGGTGCTCGAGGCGGCCTTCGCCGAGGCCGAGGCGCTGAAGGACGAGTACGTCGCCAGCGAGCATCTGCTGCTGGCCCTGTCCGAGACCGCCGGCGTCGACCGCCAGGCGATCCTGAAGGCGCTGGTCGACGTGCGCGGCGGCCAGCGCGTGACCTCGCCGGAGGCGGAGGGCACGTACGCCGCGCTCGAGAAGTTCGGCCGCGACCTGACCGAGATCGCCGAGCGCGGCAAGCTCGACCCGGTGATCGGCCGCGACGAGGAGGTGCGCCGCGTCATCCAGGTGCTGTCGCGCCGCACCAAGAACAACCCCGTGCTGATCGGTGAGCCCGGCGTCGGCAAGACCGCGATCGTCGAGGGGCTCGCGCAGCGCATCGCCTCCGGCGACGTGCCCGAGGGCCTCAAGGACCGGCGCGTCTGGGCGCTCGACGTGGGCGCGCTCCTGGCCGGCTCGAAGTACCGCGGAGAGTTCGAGGAGCGGATCAAGGCGGTGCTGGCGGAGATCCGGCAGTCGGACGGCCGCATCATCCTGTTCATCGACGAGCTTCACACGATCGTCGGTGCCGGCGCGGCGGAGGGCGCGGTCGACGCGGCCAACCTGCTGAAGCCGATGCTCGCCCGCGGCGAGCTGCGGGCGGTCGGCGCCACGACGCTCGACGAGTACCGCAAGCACATCGAGAAGGACGCGGCGCTCGAGCGGCGCTTCCAGCCGGTGCTGGTCGGCGAGCCGACGGTGCCCGACACGATCGCGATCCTGCGCGGGCTGAAGGAGCGCTACGAGGTGCACCACGGCGTGCGCATCGCCGATGACGCGATCGTCGCGGCGGCACTGCTGTCCGACCGCTACATCGCCGACCGCTTCCTGCCTGACAAGGCAATCGACCTGATCGACGAGGCCGCGTCGCGGCTCAAGATCGAGATCGATTCCGTGCCGGTCGAGATCGACACGGTCGACCGGCGGATCATCCAGCTCGAGATCGAGCAGGCCGCCCTCGAGCACGAGACGGCCGAGACGGCCGTCGAGCGCCGCGAGGCGATCGGCCGCGAGCTGGCCGACCTGCGAGAGCAGGCCGACGGCATGCGGGCCGAGTGGCAGGCCGAGAAGGAGGCGATCGAGGCCGTCCGCAACCTCAAGGCGCTGATCGAGGAGACCAGGGCCGAGGCTGAGCGCGCCCAGCGCGACCAGGACCTGCAGCGCGCCGCCGAGCTGACCTACGGCGACCTGCCCAAGCTTGAGAAGCAGCTCGAGGACGCGATGGCGCGGCTGGAGGAGGTGCAGTCCCGCTCGCCGCTCCTCAAGGAGGAGGTCGGGTCGTCCGACGTCGCCGAGGTGGTGGGCAGCTGGACCGGCATCCCGGTCAGCCGGCTGCTCGAGGGCGAGATGGAGAAGCTGGTGCAGATGGAGTCGCGCCTGCACGAGCGCGTCGTCGGTCAGGACGAGGCCGTTGCCGCGGTTGCGAACGCCATCCGGCGGTCGCGCGCCGGGCTGGCCGACCCCGACCGGCCGATCGGGTCGTTCATCTTTCTCGGCCCGACGGGCGTCGGGAAGACGGAGCTGGCGAAGGCACTGGCCGAGTTCCTGTTCGACACCGAGAAGGCGATGGTGCGGATCGACATGTCCGAGTACATGGAGAAGCACGCGGTGTCGCGGCTGGTCGGTGCCCCGCCCGGCTACGTCGGGTACGACGAGGGCGGCCAGCTGACCGAGGCGGTACGTCGGCGCCCGTACTCGGTGCTGCTGCTCGACGAGATCGAGAAGGCCCATCCCGACGTCTTCAACATCCTCCTGCAGCTGCTGGACGACGGACGGCTGACCGACGGACAGGGCCGCACGGTCGACTTCAAGAACACGATCGTGATCATGACGTCGAACGCGCGGGATCTGGAGTCGACGTTCCGGCCGGAGTTCCTGAACCGCGTGGACGAGATCGTCACGTTCAAGAGCTTGACCCAGGAGCAGCTGGCCGAGATCGTCATGCTGCAGGCGGCCGGCCTCACGCGCCGGCTGGCCGAGCGGAAGATCGGACTCGAGATCAGCGACGCCGCAAAGGCGCTGCTGGTCGAGCACGGGTATGACGCCGCCTACGGCGCCCGCCCGCTGAAGCGCACGCTCCAGCGCGAGGTGGAGAACCCGCTGGCGCTGAAGGTGCTCTCCGGCGAGCTCGGTGAGGGAGACGTGGCGGTGGTGGATGCGGCGGACGGCGAGATCATCCTCGCCGTCCGCTCCGCGGCCCCGGCCGAGGCGGCCGTATGAGCGACGCCGACCCGCTCGGGCGGGAACCGGCGCCGATGTCGGATCTGTTCGCGACCGCCGTTCACCGGTTCGGCAACGCCTGGGCGGACCTGGTCATGGCGACGTGGGTCGTCGTCGCGATCGGGTTCGTCCCCGTCCTCGCCGTCAGCTCATCGCACGGCCCGAGCGACATCTTCGTCGCGAGCTGCTTCAGCTTCGGTGTCGCGTACTTCGCGCTGCTCGGCTTTGTCGTGCTGCGCGGCCTCCCGGCCCCGGCGCCGCGCTCGCGCGTGGTGGCAACCTATGCGGTCGCCGTGGCCACGGGGCTGGTCGCCGGGCTGGTGGTGCTGGTGCTCCAGCCGTATGCGGTCGTGCCGCTTCCGGCACTGCTCCTCATCGTTCCCGCCGTTGCCGCGGGCGACGCGACGGCGCTCGGCGCGTTCATTGCCGGCCCGCGGCTCTCCCTCCGCAACTTCACGCGCACCTGGACGATGTGGACGGTGACGATCCTCTTCTGTGCGCCGATCGTGATCGCGATGTTCCTGATGCTGACGTCGCTGGCCGGGTCGGTGAAGGCGACGCTGCTCGCGCTGGCGCTGAGCGCGCCGATCGCGTGGCCGGTGTCGGCCCTGTTCGTCCGGGCCCTGTACGGGGACATCACCGGACGGGCGGTGGTGGCGCCGCAGGACCGGACTCGGTGAGGGGTCAGGCCTTCGGCCGACCCCGTTTGCAGATGCGCGTGGGGCCACGCTTCGGCGTGGCCCCACTGCGTTCTGACCTGTCACCGAAGCGGTGCCGGCCTGCCCCTACGCCGCCGGGCGGATCGGGTGGTTCGACCGGATCACGTCGCCCGGGTCGTACCAGCGCTTCAGCTCACGCAGCCGCTGCAGCGAGGCCGGCGGGTACAGCGTGCCGAGGTCGGTCTCCCGCTCGACGAAGTTGATGTACCCGCTCGATGCGCGCCAGTTGCCGAGCGCCTCGAACACTGCGTCCACCGCCTGGTGCACCGCCGCCTTCGCCTCCGGGAACGGGGCGATTCCCACCGCGAACAGCGCGTAGCCGGCGTCGAAGTGCCCGACCACGCCGCTGCCGGGGGCCCGTCGAGCGATCGCGCCGCCCAGCTGGCGCAGCTCGACCGACAGGAGCGCCTTGACGGCCCCGCTCTCGGCCAGGTCGGCCACCGCGTCGATTGCCTCGGCCGGCACGTCGGTCAGCAGCATCCCGTCGCCTGCGCCGGGAACCGGATGCTCCGGATCCATGTGCAGCGCCGAGAGCGCCGCCACGGGAATCGTCCCGGTGGTGTCCATCTCCGGGCCGAGCCGGCGAAGCGGCTCCAGCAGCCGGCTGCCCTCGTCCTCGTCGCCGAGGTAGATCGCCTCGACAATCACGAAGCTGCGGCCGCGCACCGGCTCCGGGATCTCCTCGAGCGGCGGCAGCATCAGCAGCCGGCCGACCGTCGTCATCGCCTCGGGCATGCTGGGGGCGATCTCGCGCCACGCGTGCAGCACCTCGCGGGCGCGCTCGATCGGGAAGAACATCGTGCCTGCGTAGACCTGCGGCTGCGGGTAGAGCGCGAACTCGATCGCGGTGACGATGCCGAAGCTGCCGCCGCCGCCGCGCAGCGCCCAGAACAGCCCGGGCTCGTTCGATGCATCCGTGCGAACCAGCTCGCCGTCGGCCGTGACGACTTCGATTGCGGTGACGCTGTTCGCCGCCACGCCGTGCGTCCGGCTCAGCCAGCTGAGGCCGCCGCCGAGCGTGTAGCCGACGACGCCGACATCGGGCGACGAGCCGGCGAGCGCGGCGAGGCCATGCTCCTGCGCCGGCACGGTGACGTCCATCCACAGCGCGCCGGCCTCGACTCTTGCGATCCGCGCCTTGGCGTCGATCTCGACCCCGCGCATGAGGTGCGTCTTGACCAGGATCGTGCTCTGCAGATGGCGCTCGAGCGTCGCGGCGGCGTGGCCCGTGCCCTGCCCGGAGACCGCGTAGCCGCGCTCACGGGCAAAGCGGACGACCTCGACGATGTCGTCGGCCGACTCGGCGATCACCACAGCTGCCGGGCGCTGGTCGGCGGCGAGGTTCCACGCCTGCCGCGCCTCGTCCCAGGAATCGTCGCCCGGTGCGGCAACGGTGCCGGCGACGCGGTCACGAAGTGGTGCGAACTCCTCGATCAGTACTGTGCTCATGGCTGTGCTCCTGATGTCCCGGGCCGTTGCCAGATCTGACGGCCGGTTGATGATGACGATGCAGCCATGATCGCCGGCCCGTCGGTGAACGTCCGTGGGGTTAACCCCCGACCCGTGGGCGGCGGGCACCCGAATGCAGCCGGCGGCTACTCCGCGTAGTAGGCGACGGCGATCTCGGCCGCCAGCGCCGCGTTGTCCTCGACCAGCCTCAGGTTCGCCCGCAGGCTGCGGCCCTCGGTCTGCTCGTGGATTCGGGCCAGCACGAACGGTGTGACGTCGGCCCCGCGCACGCCCCGGGCAGCCGCGTCGGCCAGCGCCCGCTCCACGATCGGCTCGACCTCCCCGGCGCGCAGCGCCACCTCCTCGGCGACGGGCTGCGCCACGATCACACCCGCCGTGCGGGCGAATCCCCAGTGCGTTGCGGCGAGCACCGCGACGGTGGCCGCGTCGTCGACGCGATCCGTCAGCCGGTGCGGGCTGTCGCGCTGGTAGAACAGCGGGAACCGGTCGGTGCCATAGCCGACGACGGGGATGCCGCGGGTCTCGAGCTCCTCCAGGGTCGCCGGGACGTCGAGCAGCGACTTCGCGCCCGAACAGACGACGCAGACCGCGGCGAAGGTGATCTCGTACAGGTCGGCCGAGACGTCGCGCGTGCCCTGCCAGCCGCGGTGCACGCCGCCGATCCCCCCGGTGGCCATGAAGTGGATGCCCGCGATGCGGCAGACGGCGAGCGTTCCCGCCACGGTGGTCGCCCCGGGCCCTCCGGACACGACCGCCGGCGCCAGATCGCGCGGGGCCACCTTGCGTACGTGCTCGGCCGTGGCGAGCGCCTCGAGCTCCCCCTGCTCAAGCCCCACGCGGACGGCGCCGTCGAGGATGGCGATCGTGGCCGGCACGGCGCCCGCCTCGCGCACGCGCTGCTCGCAGCGCAGGGCGGCCTCGAGCCCCTGCGGGTGCGGCAGGCCGTGCGCCACCAGCGAGGTCTCGAGCGCCACCACCGGCTGGGAGCGGATCAACGCCCGCTCTACCTCGGGAGCGAGCACGAGCAGGCCGGTGAACCCGCGGGTCACGGCAGCGGGCCTTCGACGCCCGCGCAGCGGTCGGCCATCTGCCGGCCCAGCTCCGCAGCGTCGTCGGCGTCGGCCCCCGCGGCCACCGCGGCCAGGAACCCGGCCGCGTAGGCGTCCGGCACGCCCATCGGATCGATGGCAGGGAGTCCATCGCGATCGGTGATCACGGGCAGGTCGGCAACGTCGTCGATGCCTCCGATCGCCTCGGCCTGTGCGGCGGTGGCGAACGCGATCTCCGGCTCGATGCGGCTGATCCGCTCGCGTAGGAGCGGCGTCACGATGTCGGCACAGGCGAGATCAACAGACACCTGCGCCCCAGCCGCTCTGGCGAGGGAAACCGCGCGCTCCGCAGCGTCCGCCGACGGCTCCTCGAGCAGCGCGTAGCCGCTCACGTGCAGGATGTCCGCATCCTCGAACCACTCCTCCCGCAGCCCCTCGGCTGTGAGCAAGCGGCACACGCCGCGGTCGGTCAGCGCCGTCCGCCCGGCGCCGGGAGTGCGGATCACGGCCGCCAGCCCGGTCCGGCCGTCCGTTCCCGGGCCCTGCAGCTCAACGCCGCGGTCGGCCAGCTCGGCCTCGACGAAGTCACCCAGGCGATCGTAGGAGCGCGCCGAGACGGCCCGTGCGCGTGCACCGGCCTCGGCGATCCAGCACGCGCTGATGGCCGCCTGGCCGCCGACCAGCAGACGGGTCTCGACCGGGGTGGAGGCCTGCGGCATCACGTCGGCCGGCGGGGTGATCAACGCCACTGCGAGCACGTCGCCGAGGGTCACGAGCAGGGGGTCGGACACACCGCGATGCTACACTCGGCCTCGTGTCAGCCGTGCCAGGGACCGAGCCTCAGACAGGGTCCCGCCACTGCGCAAACCATCCGAAGGTCGAGACCGCCGTCTCCTGCTCCGACTGCGGCAAGCCGATCTGCCCCGACTGCATGGTGCACGCCGCCGTTGGCATCAAGTGCCGCGACTGCGCCCGCCTTCCGCGCTCGGCCCGCGTCGCGCTGAAGCCGCAGGCCGCCGCACGCTCCACCGCGGCTGCGCTCGCCGTCGGCACCGCCTTTGGCGCGGTGCTGTCGCTCGCCGGCGGCTTCGGCCTCGGCTTCGGGCTGTTCATCATCGCGTGGGTCGTCGGCCTCGTCACCGGCCGCGTCGTGCTCGCCGCCGCCGGCCGCTACCGGGCGCCCTCGACCGCATGGATCGCCGTTGGCGGCGCCGTCTGGGCCTACGCGCTGCCTGCCGTCGTGATCGCGATCGTGAACGGCGGCGTCGCCCCGGTCGGCGTGCAGGCCCTCGGCGCTCTGATCGCCGGATACGCCGCGCACCGGGAGGTGCTCGGGTGAGCCGGCCGCGGGTCCGCTCGTTCCTGTTCGGAGGGGTGGTGGGCGGGCTGGTCGCGGTTGCGGCGCCGCGCGTCCGGCGGGGCCTCGAGCCGCGCGACGGCCGCCAGCCGGTGCTGGGCCTGCGAGCGTTCGAGGGGGCGCCGTGCTGGCAGTACGACCGCCGGCGCCCGGGATCGCCGGCCGGCGTCCCCGAAGACCCCGCGGGCTAGGCTCTCGCGATGCCAACCGCCCTGGTCACGGGCGGGGCCGGGTTCATCGGCTCCACCCTCACGCGCCTCCTGCTCGATCGAGGCTACGGCGTCCGCGTGTTCGACGACCTCTCGTCCGGCTCTCGGGATCATCTCGACGGGCTCGATGTCGAGGTCGTCACGGGCGATGTGCGCGACCTCGACGCGCTGACGCGTGCTGCGGCCGGCGCCGATGCGATGTTCCACCTGGCGGCGGGCGCGGGCGTGGTCGACTCGATCGAGCGGCCGATCGAGAACTTCGATCTGAACGCCCGGGGGACGCTGCTCGCCCTGTGCGCCGCGAAGGAGTCGGGCGTCGGACGGTTCGTCTTCTCGTCCAGCAACGCACCCCTGGGCGACAACGCCTATCCGGCCAGCGAGGACAAGCCGCTGGCCCCGCTTTCCCCCTACGGGGCCGGCAAGGCAACCGGCGAGGCGTACTGCTCGGCCTTCCATGGTGCCTACGGCCTGGACGCGGTGGCGGTGCGGTTCTCGAACGCGTACGGGCCCCGCTCGGCGCGCAAGACCAACGTGATCCCGCTGTTCATCCGCCGCATCATGGCCGGGGAGCCGCTCACGATCTACGGCGACGGCACGCAGACCCGCGACTTCGTCTACGTCTCGGATCTCGCGAACGGGCTGATCAGGGCGGCCGAGGCCGACGGCGCCGGCGGGGAGGTGTTCCAGCTTGCGAGCGGGGTGGAGACCAGCCTCAACGACCTGGTGCGGATGCTGGGCGAGGTATCCGGCGCCACCCCGGACGTCAGGTACGAGCCGCCGCGGGCGGGCGAGATCCAGCGCAACTACTCGCTCATCGACAAGGCGCGGTCACGGCTGGGGCACGCTCCCGAGGTGCCGCTGGCCGATGGCCTCGCCCGCACCTGGGACTGGTTCCAGCAGGCGTCCTGAGCGTCGCTCAGCGGCCGAGCTTCTCGAGGTCGGCCTTGGGCACGCTCAAATGCACGAGGTCGTCCTCGATGTCGTCGATCGCGCTCGCGGGGATGCGCACGTGCTTGCGGGAGCCCCACAGGTGCCGATGCTCGAGCAGGAGGTGGGTGATCCGGCCCGCCGAGTCCACGATCACGCCGTCCACGTGCCCGACGTGCTTGCCGTCCGATGAACGGATCTCGCTGCGCCCGCGCACCTCCACCTCGCCGGCGGGGATGCGATCGTACGTGACCAGGTAGCGGTCGTCGAGATCCATCGCCGCCACCCCGAACGTGCCGTAGTCCTCGATCGGCATCGTGACGATGTCCTGCACGCCGGCCACGCTGCCCTCGCCGGCGGGTAGCTCGTCGCCGATGCGCACGTACGCCGTGTCCTGCACCTCGGGCAGCTGCTCCGCCTGCTCGCGGCTGCAGTCGAGCACGAGGCCCCGGTCGGCGGCGGCCAGCCGGGCCACCTCGACCAGCCGCGCCCGCTCGTGATGGCCGCCCGGGGCGATGACGACGTGGGTGACGCGCCGGCCCTCGGGCGCGATCACGACGTCGGCCAGCTCTCCGAAGTCGCCGTCGGTGCAGGCGACGGGCGAGCCGATTCGCAGCGTGAGGGTGCCGTCAGCGTCCATGCAGTGAGCTTCGCCGGTGTGGCGGCCTCCGACCATACCGCGAACGGGACGAACTCGGTGTCAGGCCTCAGCGCGAAGGCCGACTCCGGTGGCCGGCGCCTGCACCTACGCCGGCACCGCCATCTGGTCGATCTTGCGCACCAGGTTCTCGGCCATCTTGATCGACGCCGCATCGATCAGCTTGCCGTCCAGCGAGACCGCGCCCTTGCCCTCGGCGGCGGCCTGCTGCATCGCCTCCAGGATCCGGCGCGCGCGGGTGATCTCGGCCTCCGACGGCGTGAACACCTCGTTTGCCAGGGCGATCTGCGATGGGTGGATTGCCCACTTTCCCTCGCATCCGAGCTGGGCGGCTCTGCGCGCCGCCGCCGTGTAGCCCTCGGCGTCCTGGAAGTCGCCAAAGGGGCCGTCGATCGGGCGGAGGCCGTATGCACGGCAGGCACCCACCATGCGTGACAGCGCGAAGTGCCATTGATCGCCCCAGTGCCGGTGACGCTCGCCGCCCTCATCCGGGTCGGTCAGGATCGAGTACTCCGGGTTCGCGCCGCCGATGTTGACCGTGCGCGCCTGCGTGGACGCGGCGTAGTCCGCGACCCCGAACACCATCGCCTCGAGGCGCTCCGGGCAGGTCTGCGCGATCGACTCGACGTTGGCCATGCCAAGCGCGGTCTCGATCAGGATGTGGAGGTTGATCCGCCCGAGCCCGTGCGCCGCCTCGATCTGGTCGAGCAGCGTGGCAACGAAGAGCACGTCGGCGGGCGTGCCGACCTTCGGGATGAGGATGGTGTCCAGATGGGCGCCGGCTCGTTCCACCACCTCGACGATGTCCCGGTAGCACCAGTGGGTGTCGAGCCCGTTGATCCGCACGGACACGCTGCACGCTGACCAGTCCTGGTCGTTCAGCGCGTCGATCACGTTCTCGCGCGCCTGTTCCTTGTCATCCGGGGCAACGGCGTCCTCGAGATCCAGGAACACCACGTCGGCCCCGAGCGTCGGAGCCTTCTCGAGCGCACGCGTGTTGCTGCCCGGCACCGCGAGCTCGCTGCGGTGCAGGCGGTCGCGCACGGCCATCAGGCGCGGCCCGCCGAGACGCCGGCACGGGGAGCGGTGACCACCGCGTCCCACGCTTCGAGCAGGCGGTCGGCCGTCTCGATGTGCGCGTTCGTGCCCATCATGCCGATCCGCCAGATGTCGGGCGCGTCCGGGCCGAGCCCGCCGCCGACCTCGATGTTGTGCTCGGTGAGCAGCCGCATCTGCACCTCCTTGCCGTCGACGCCCTCGGGCACGCAGACGGCGGTGAGCTGTGCCAGCTGCCGATGGGGATCTGCGAGCAGCTCAAATCCACGGTCGCTCAGCGCCGCCTGCAGGTGGGCGCCCGCCTCGGCGTGACGGCGCCACCGGGCCTCCAGCCCCTCCTCGAGCGCCAGCCGCAGCCCCTCGTAGAGGGCGTAGTACTGCACGTTCGGCGTCGTGTGGTGGTACTTCGCCGGGCGCGTGATCCAGTACGCCTCGAGCTCCTCGAAGTCGAAGCTGAACGGCACCGGCGCGGTTCGGCTGCGGATGCGCTCCATCGCCTGTGGTGACAACGAGACGGGAGACATGCCGGGCGGGGCGCCCAGGCACTTCTGGCTGCACGAGTAGCAGTAGTCGACGCCCCAACGCTCGGCCTCGAGCTCCATGCCGCCGAGCGAGGTGACGCAGTCGGCCATCAGCAGCGCGTCATGCCCTCGCATCAGCTCGCCCAGCTCGGCCAGCGGATGTGCCACCCCGGTCGAGGTCTCGGCGTGCACGACCGCGACCAGTCGCGTCTCCGGCGTGCGCTCCAGCTCCTCCATGATCTGTTCGTTGGGCACCGCCTTGCCGAACGGCGCACGCAGCTCGACCACGTTCAGCCGGTGCCGCCGGGCGATGTCGATCATGCGGTTGCCGAAGAAGCCGCAGGCCGCCACGATCACGGTGTCGCCGGGCTCGGCGAGCGAGGCGAGGCCGGCTTCCATCCCGGACGTGCCGCTCGCCGACAGGGCGATGGTGAGGCCGTCGCTACGGCGGTACGCGAGCTGCAGGAGCTCGACCAGGTCCTCGAGGATGCGATGCCACTCGGGGTCGAGGTGCCCGAGCATCGGCAGCTGCATGGCCTGAAGCACGCGCGGGTCGATGTTCGACGGGCCCGGGCCGCAGAGCAGCCGGTCGGGCGGGTTCAGGGGCTGGGGAAGGTCGTTCATCGAGCGATTCTCCATGATCAACGCCTGGTTGGCTAGTGAAGAGAGTGCCGCGAAGGCTAAGCGACCGGTTCAGTCACCGCCGGTTGCCGCCGGGGTGGGCCTGCTCGCTCGCCCGAGCACGATCGCGCGCAGGCGTGCCAGCGACGCCGAGTTCCGCCGGCGGAAGGCGGCGTGGTTCAGCCATGCCGGCGCGTACCTGGCCAGGCCGCCGACGACGCGCTCCTCCATGCTGACGGTCGACCCGTCCACGTGCGGCTCGATTGTGAGATCGACGGTTGCGATCACGAGCGGCCGCACCCGCGCCTCCAGCCGCATCCGCCCGGGACGGTTGGCGGAGATCACGGACGTCGTGTCCTGCAGGGTCACCGGCGGAATGCCCGAGCGGTGGACGAGCGTGGCTCCCGGCTCCGGCCAGCGGGGATCGACCGGGATGCTTCGGTGGGCGCCGACGACCCACTCCGCATAGAGGTGGCCGTCGGCGAGCACGTCGAAGACCGCATCCGGCGGCGCCTCGATGACGATGGTGTTGACGGCCATGGAACCGGTCGTTCCCGCGCCCCGGGGTCCACAAACGGTCGCGCTGATCCGCTGCGGGGTATGGATACCGGATGGATGCGATCGTGATCGGCGCCGGCCACAACGGCCTGGTGGCCGCCAACATGCTCGCCGACGCGGGGTGGACCGTCACGGTGTTCGAGGGCGCCGACGAGCCGGGCGGCTCCGTGCGGACGGCCGAGCTGACCGAGCCCGGCTTCCGTCACGACATGTTCAGCTCCTTCTACCCGCTGACCGCAGCGTCGCCGGTGTTCCAGCGGCTCGAACTGGAGCGGTACGGGCTCCGCTTTGCCCACGGGCCGCTCGCGCTCTGTCACCCGGCGGCGGACGGCACCTGCCCGTTCGTGTCGCGCGATGTCGGGGAGACGCTCTCGTCGCTTGGCGGCCGGCCGGCGGACGAGCGGGAGTTCCGGGAGCTGATCGGCCTTTGGGATCAGCTGGGCGGCGACTTCATGGATGCGCTGACCGGGCCGTTCCCGCCGCTCGTACCGCTGGCGCGGATCGCGGCCAAGCTGCGGCCGGCCGGCACGATGGAGCTCCTGCGCTTCGCCTCGTTGCCGGTGCGGCGGTTCGCCGACGAGCGGTTCGAGAGCGAGCTTACGGGCAGG
>Ga0066662_10000802_pt1 | contig 14009 bp, 13 predicted proteins | sample GraSoiAngelo_111_FD_133939 | JGI IMG/M metagenome (GOLD analysis project Ga0066662, IMG submission 133939) | Grasslands soil microbial communities from the Angelo Coastal Reserve, California, USA - 14_0903_12_40cm | ecosystem: Environmental > Terrestrial > Soil > Grasslands | place: USA... | reverse complement strand
TGCACGCCAATGACAAGAAGTTTTCAGGAGAGCCCGATGCGGGAAATCTGCACGTCGGGTTCGACGAGGGGAGAGTGGGTCGCACTACTGTGTTGCCCTCTCTCCTACTCTACCGGCTTACTTCCAGATCTCAAACACTTTCCTCTGTGCCCTTTGTGAAACCTTTGTGCCCTTTGTGGTTAGCTTTTGGTTGTGGCTTCGCTACGCTGTGATGCAAAACGTCAGGTTAGGAAGAATGGGGGTTAAAAGAATCAGCAAAAGTCCCGAAGGGACGGCTGAGTCATTCTCCATAGGGCACGATTCCGTGTCGTTTCTAAATTTGGCCCTGAATTTTGTTCTCCTGCCGCTTGACTTTCAATGGCTATAGTAATACTGTTAATGAGCGCCACCCAGGTGGCGTGCTGTTTCTGCTCTTTGAAAACTGAATATCGATTGGATTGCTGGCGAACCAGCAGTCGTGTGCCTTCGGTCGAGTGTGCTGGTCTGCACCGTCATTCGTCTCGCAGAGGTTTGGTGAGCCGGTGACGGTGTTGTTCCGCTTCTGTTCCGGAACAGGAAACAGCAACCGGAACGCAGGATACCATTGCAGCCAAAGGAGTTAACCCCGTTTGTTCCGTGTTCCGCTTCATTTTGCCAAATGAAAAATGACGGTCATAAACGGCAAAGGTGGTGGGTTGATCTGGCAATTGGAAGCCAGGAGCTGAATTCTAGGGACTGAGCGCTTCTTTACGTCTTTACGCTTTAAGGGATGCCTGCTGGCATTTTGACAGCTACGGAACAGCTCTGGTGCAGGCATCTTGCCGAGGTACCGGGAGATAGCTCCTTCGCTTCGCGCTGGAGAACCTGATCGGGAAAGTTGTTCCGGCGCTTGCTCAGGATGGCCGGAGAAAGAATCCCCCATTTTTAGTAAGCAATGAAAGGTAGGAAATGGCACAAGCAACAGCGATTTCGCTCAGTAGGTTCACCGCATCTGTGGACGCCGCCGTAAAGGCAGCGGTGAAAAATCATCCGAAATTTCAGCCGCTCGGGACGCCCAGTGGGGTGACCGTCGCATACCTTATCCGTGGAATTCCCGTTCCTGATGCCCTGCTCAAGCAGGTCAACCTCGGCGATCTCCAGGGATTTGCCAACGATGTGGCCGGGCACATTGCCGGTGCGCATCCGCAACTGTTTGCGGTAGCGCCGGGCGTGGGCGCAGCCGGCGCAGGCGCGCATGCACAAGGAGCGGTGCTCTCGGTCGGCGGACATGTCATTGTCGGGATTCCGCCGGCGGTGCAGGCCTTTACCCTGGAAAAGTGACCTATGAGCAGCAGCAAACTATGTCCAAGCGCCCAACCGGGCATGGAAGGGTGCCGCGTCCTGGGAGTGGTGCAGCAGGATGGGCCCAAGCCCATGCTGCAATACCTGCAGCAGCACCTCCCAGCAACGCCGGACGTGCTGGCCATGAGCGCACCGCTCAAGCCCACGGAGGTGTTCCGGCTGGCAGCCACCTGTGCCGAACACAAATGCCCGCATTACGACGGCAAAGATTGCCAGCTTGCCACCCGGGTAGTGCAGATACTGCCCATGGTGGTGGACACGCTGCCGCCCTGCATCATCCGCAAAGACTGCCGCTGGTATTCGCAGGAAGGCGGAGCGGCATGTAAGCGCTGTCCGGAGGTTACCACCGTGAGCTACGATCTCTCACCGCAACAGCGGGAGGTATCGGGGTTGGCGGTGTATGAAGAAGGCAGATAGAAAATAGCAACTGGATTTTGGCTCTTAGCTCTTGGCTGTTAGTCAAAGCTCCTGGCTTCTAGCTGCTAGAAAAATCCAAATCAACAAATCAAATTAAGGAACAAAGAGGCACGAAGGGAGATGCATCCTTCGTGTCCTTATTCCTTAATATCCCTCTAATTGTACGAATTCGGGCGGTTCTCCTCTCCTGATCAGTATTTATCTGTACTCAGGAAAGACTTATGCGCGCGGACGAGGGCGGCCACGCTCTATAAATTTTCTTTTTTCTGCACAGCCTGGCACGCTATGTCGATCGGTGGTAACCAAAAGATCAGCGTCATCAGCGTTTATCAGCGGCTAAAAACGCGCTGAATGCCATCCTGGGTAATTACTTCAGCTTTGCGCCGATGGGCACGTCTTCGAGGAAGCTGACGAGGACCGGCTTATCTTCCGGGCCGGCGGATGCCGCCACGATCATTCCGTTCGATTCCAGGCCGCGCAGCTTGCGCGGCTGGAGGTTGGCGACGATCACGACTTTGCGCCCGACCAGCGTTTCCGGCGCATAGGCGGAAGCAATTCCGGCCAGAACCTGGCGGACTTCCGTTCCTATGTCCACTTCCAGGCGCAGCAGCTTGTCTGCGCCTTTCACTTTTTCCGCGACCTTCACTTCGCCCACGCGCAGTTCGACCTTAAGGAAGTCATCGATGGAGATCTTTCCATCTTTCGTGATTGCTGCGGGGGTTGCCGTAGCTGCTGGTGCAGGCGCAACCGTGCCCCTGGCGGCGGGCGCTGCTTCGGTGGGGCCATGGGCCGCCTGGGTAGCTGGTTGTCCGGGCTGCGCTCCTTCGCCTGCGGGAGGTGCTGAAGCTGAGGTTTCTTTGTTTGCCGGAGTTGAAGCGGTGCGCTCCTGTTCCATCTGCTGCATCCTTTCAATAGCAGTTTTGTCAGCGCGCGGGAACACCGGCTCTACTTTTCCTAATTTGCCTCCCAGCGGCAACTGTGCCCATTTCAGGTCATTCAAATCAAACTTGGAAATCTCGCCCAACCCAAGCTGCTTCCAGATTTTTCCCGTTGACTCAGGAATCGCCGGATGCGCCAGCGCCGTAACGATGCGCAAAGCTTCCGCAGCCGTATAAAGAATGGTGGCCAGGCGGGCGCGGCTCTCCTCACCTTCTTTTTCGGAGACAATCCACGGCTCCTGCTCCACCAGGTACTTGTTGACGGTGCCGATCAGGCTCCACGCACTCTCGAGGGCCCGCGAGAACTGGTACTCATCGAAGAGCTGGCCGAACCCGGCGATCACCGCCTGTGCCTGCTCTTTGATTTTGTCGTCGGCAGGCATGCGCGCCACCGTGGGCGATGGATAGGGCACCGTGCCATTGAAATAGCGGACGATCATGGTCAGCGTGCGGCTGGCCAGATTGCCCAGATCGTTGGCAAGATCAGAGTTATAGCGCTGCACCAGGGCATCGAAGCTGAACCCGCCATCCTGCCCGAAGACGACTTCGCGCAGCAGGAAGTAACGCAGCGCGTCATTGCCCAGCACGTCGATCACGGTTTCTGCGCGCACAATGTTGCCGCGTGACTTCGACATCTTGCTCTCTTCAAAGAGCAGCCAGCCATGCGCCACCACCGAGAGAGGCAGCGGCAGATCGGCAGCCATCAGGATCGCGGGCCAGTAGACGCAATGGAAGCGGATGATCTCCTTGCCGATCATGTGGACGTCTGCCGGCCAGTAGTGCTCAAACTTCTTCTGCTCGGCTTCGTCTTTGGAGCCCAGCCCCACCGCAGTGCAGTAGTTGCTGAGCGCGTCAAACCAGACATATATCACGTGGCCGGGATCACGCGGCACGGGAATGCCCCATTTGAAGGTACTGCGGCTGATGGAGAGATCGCGCAATCCGCTGCGCACAAAAGCCATCACTTCGTTGCGGCGCGTCTCCGGGCGGACAAATTCCGGATGCTCTTTGTAGAAGTCCAGCAGCTTATCCGCAAAACTGGAGAGCTTGAAGTAGTAATTCTCTTCGCTGACGGTTTCGGTCGGACGTCCGCACTCAGGGCATGGCGCGCCGGGGCCGGCGGCATCGACATAAAGCTCGTCATAGACGCAATACTGGCCGGTATAGGTTCCCTTGTAGATGAAGCCCTTGTCCTTCAGACGGCGGAAAAGCTCCTGCGCGCCGCGCTGATGGCGCGGCTCGGTGGTGCGGATGAAATCATTGTTGCTGATGTTCATCCGCTCAAAGAGTTGGCGGAAGAGCGAAGAGACCTCATCGGCGAACTGCTTGGGCGTCTTGCCGGCAGCGGTGGCCGAGCGCTCGATCTTCTGCCCATGCTCGTCTGTGCCGGTGAGGAAATACGTGTCAAAGCCCAGCATGCGCTTGCGCCGGGCAATGGCATCACACACGATAGTTGTGTATGCGTGCCCGATGTGCGGACGCGCGTTCACATAATAGATGGGCGTCGTAATGTAAAACTTCTGCCCTTTAGCCATTTTCTTTTTCCAGGTAGACCCGAATTGCTTCCTGCATGACCGCCTTTAATGGTACCCGCTCCTGCTCGGCAATGCGGCGGCAGTCCTCGTACTCAGGAGCATAATTGGTGACGCTGGCGCTTCCGTTGAGGTTGGCCAGCTTCATTCTGATCTCGCCCCATTTGGTGGTGACTGGGAGATGGCGGCGCGCCAGCCGGGCCCGTTTTTCCTCGCGCATGCGCACGCCCAGGGTGGTGGTTTCGGCAAACATCAGCCTGGTGAGCCTGGCCGAATCCTCAGGATGGCAGAGCACCGTGAGCAGCATGCCGGGGCGGTTCTTCTTCATCTGCACCGAGGTGCCGAAGACGTCCAGCGCGCCTTCGTGCAGTGCCCGTTCCATCACGTAGCCGAAGAGCTGCGGCATCATGTCGTCAACATTGGCTTCCAGGATGGTAATAGCTTCCTCTGGAATGGGTGACTGGTGCTCTTCCAGCGTTTCACCAATGGTAAGCCGCAGCACGTTGGGATGATCTTTGAAATCGCGTGTGCCCGCGCCGTAACCGGTTTTGACCGGCTTCATCTTCGGGAAGTTGGCAAACCTGCCGGCCAGCACGCTCACGATGGCGGCGCCCGTCGGCGTGACCAGTTCCTTCTGGATTTCACCCGAATAAACCGGAGCGTTCTGCAGCAGCTCCAGGGTAGCCGGAGCGGGAATCGGGAATGTTCCATGGGCGCACTTGACTGTTCCGCCGCCCACGTTGAGCGGTGAACAGAGGATCTCGTCTACACCCAGCGCCTCGGAGCCCACTGCGGCACAGGTGATGTCTACAATGGCATCGATTGCGCCGACTTCGTGGAAGTGAATCTTCTCTATCTCGGTGTTGTGGACTTTGGCTTCGGCCGCGCCCAGAACCTCGAAGATTCTGATGGCCTTGTGCTTTGCGGTTTCGCTGAAGGAAGCTTTGCTGATGATGTCCCGAATTTCCTTCAGCCCGCGATGATGATGTTCGTGCTTGTGATCGTGGTGATGGCGCTCATGCTCATGACTGTGCTCGTGGCCGTGGTCATGGTGGTGCTCATGCTCATGACTATGCTGATCGGCCTGCTGCTCCCAGAATTCCTCGCGTGGAAGCTCTTTTTCTCCGGCGGCAATCACGTCAAGTTTCACGGCACTGATGCCGCTGCGCTGCACGCGGGAGATCTCCAGGCGGGCATCTACCCCGAGCGACTCCACAGTGCTGGTGAACACCTCGGGCGGTACTCCGGCGTCCAGCAGTGCGCCCAGGAACATGTCGCCGCTGATACCGGAGAAGCACTCAAGATAGGCAATTCGCATGGTGACCGGGTGTGAACCTCTACATACTTAATGTCGCCACTGCAAGCAGCCCCGCAGGGGCGAAACCGGTTAGCCCAGTGCGTAAGCGCTGGGATACAAAGTTAAGGAACAATGGGAGCCCCGTAGGGGCGGCACACGTGTAAAAGCCAAAATTTCATCATAGGGATACCCGGCACTTGCGTCAAACCGGAGAAGTCGCATTGCTTTGTTATAATCGCTTTTTCATCAGCGACTTACGCCGTATCTGCGCAAATCAGTTAAATCAGCGTCATCTGCGGTAAGGTTTACTCTTGTATCTGGAACTCCAGCAACAACTCATTGTCCACGTCCGCGACCTGCTGAAGCGGCAATATGACCTTGAGCTGCCGCGCATCGTTGTAGACCAGCCTCCGGACATCCATCTGGGCGAATATGCTCTACCCCTGAGCTTTGAACTAGCGAAGAAATTGCGCAAGCCACCGCGCAAGATCGCCGAAGAGATTGTCGCCGGACTGGGCCAGATATCCGGCTTTGAGAAGTTCGAGGTAGCCGGGGCCGGATACATCAACGCCAAACTCAACCGCGCCCAAGCCGCCAAACTGATCCTGCAGGAAAGCCTTGGCAAAACTGCGGGCAGCGAGAAGATTCTGGTAGAGCACACCAGCATCAATCCCAACAAGGCCGCACACATCGGGCATCTGCGGAATGCGATTCTGGGGGATACATTTGTCCGCCTGCTGCGGGCCTCAGGCGCGCATGTAGATGTGCAGAACTACATTGACAATACTGGCGTGCAGGTTGCGGATGTAGTCGCAGGCTTCATCCACCTGGAGAAAAAAGGAAAAGCTGAGATCGAGAGGCTGATCCATGATCCTGCCCGTCCGTTTGATTACTACTGCTGGGACCTCTACGCCCGCGTCTCGCAATGGTATGAAGAGAACAAAGAGAACACGAAAATTCGCCTGCAGGTTCTGCATGAGATCGAGCAGGGCGGAAACGAGGCGGCGGAGATAGGCGAGATTGTCTCGACGGCGATTCTGCGGCGGCATCTCGAAACCATGCAGCGCCTCGGCATTCAATATGACTTCCTGCCGCGCGAGAGCGAGATTCTCCATCTGCATTTCTGGGACCTGGCTTTTGAGCAGATGAAGCAGAAAGGCGTGCTTTACTTCGAGACGGAAGGCAAGAACAAAGGCTGCTGGGTGATGCGGCGCGCCGGCAGCAAGCCTGCGGAGCAGCAGCCGGAAGGCCCCGACGAAGATGCCAAAGTCATTGTCCGCTCCAATGGCACAGTGACCTATGTGGGCAAAGACATTGCCTATCACCTGTGGAAGTTTGGCTTGCTGGGTCGCGACTTCGGCTACAAACATTTCTATAGATATCCGGACAATCACCAGGTATGGATTTCGGCAGAATCGAGCGAGCCGGAGCATCCCCGTTTTGGCGGCGTGCACGCCATTTATAACGTGATCGATTCGCGGCAGAGCGATCCGCAGAATAACGTGATCGAGGCCATCCGTGGCCTGGGCAATGAGGAGCAGGCGGAAAACTACCACCATTTTTCTTATGAGATGGTGGCGCTGACTCCGGGCTGCGCCGTGGAGCTTGGTTATGATGTGTCGGAAGAAGACCGCAAGCGTGCCTATATAGAAGTTTCAGGCCGCAAAGGCTTCGGCGTAAAAGCCGACGATCTTCTCGACGCCCTGATTACCGCTGCCCAGAAAGAAGTAGATTCCCGCCACCCGGAGCTAAGCGAATCCGAGCGCCGAAACATTGCCAGCCAGATCGCCATCGGCGCCCTGCGCTACTTCATGCTGAAGTTCACCAAGACCTCAGTCATAGCTTTCGATTTCAAAGAAGCCCTGAGCTTCGAAGGCGAAACTGGCCCCTATGTTCAATACGCGATAGTTCGCGCCACCAACATCTTCCGCAAGGCCGGCTTGGATCCAGATCAGTTCCTGAGCAGTAACGCAAAACCTTCATGGAGCAGTAATGCAAAACCTTCGTGGAGCGCAGCCGCCCTCGGCTGCGGGGAAAACTCCTCGCAAGTGAATGAAAATTTACCCAACGGCAACCCAGAGCCTTCAGCCCCTAAGGTGGAAGAACGGGCATTCATGCCCGTGTCCCAGGAGAAAAAAGAAGGGGCTTTAGCCCTGGTGGATTTTCTGTTTTTAGATGACGATGAAATCTGGCAACTCTGGCTCACCGCCGGACAATTATCGAGTATTGTCCAGCAGTCCATCATTACTCTCGAACCTGCGTACATAGCAAAGTTTGCCTTCCAGTTAGCGCAGCAATTCAACAACTTCTACCACAAGCACCACATCCTGACGGAGACTGATGAAGCCAGGAAACAGTTCCTCCTGGCGACGGCAGCAGTGGTGCGCAGGGTTCTAATTCAGAGTTTGGGGCTGATGGGGATTTCGTCTCCGGCGGTGATGTGATTGCAGTAAGCGCCGCTTTCAAATGAACTTGCAACGGCAGTTTCTATTAGCTAATATGAGTTAGCTAACATGAAGACCGTTACCATTCATCAGGCAAAAACCAATCTTTCCCAACTCATTGAGCAAGCATGTCAGGGGGAAGAAATCGTAATAGCGCGCGGACCGAAGCCCGTGGTGCGCCTGGTACCTGTCTCTACTGTTAAGGGAAATCGCCAGCCCGGTGCACTGCGGGGTAAATTTCGCGTTGGAAAGGAGTTCTTTGAACCCCTTTCTCCAGAAGAACTAGAGCGTTGGGAATAAGGCCATGCGTCTGCTTCTGGATACGCACGCTCTGCTATGGTGGCTGACCGATGATTCTTCTTTAAGCACTATCGCACGCAAGTCCATTGGAAAAGCAGGCAACACCATACTCATGAGTGCTGTGTCAGCTTGGGAAATGGCCATCAAATTTCGGTCGGGCAAACTGCCCGGTGTAGCAGATCTAATCTCTGATTTCTCAGGTCACTTGCATACAGAACGATTTGAGCAACTCCTTATATCGGCAGATCACTCTATTCGCGCAGGGTTGTTGCCCGGACCGCATAAGGATCCCTTCGATCGAATGCTGATCGCTCAGGCACAAGCAGAAAACGTGCCGATCATTAGCAATGATGCTGCTTTCGACCAGTACGGAGTGCGTCGTATCTGGTGATTTGGTACGGTTTCTTGCCCCCTCTTTCTTGCATCTTCTATCATTGAGCTATGGCAGATCAGGTGAAAAAGAATCGGGAACAGAGCGGGGTGGCTGAGAACCCCATTGCTGAGGTGTTTGAAGGGCGGCATCCTTCGGAGTCTGAGAAACGCTGGGCCGAAGGCACGCTGGCCAAAACTCTTGAAAAAGCGCCGGAACGGGCCATTGGCGATCCCACCGGCGTCAATCTAGACGAGCACGGCAACGCCCGCTTTACCACGCTCAGCAATGTGCCCATCCGGCGGCTCTATACCCAGGCTGATCTGCCGGAGGACTGGAATTACGACCAGTACCTGGGCTATCCCGGGCAGCCTCCTTACACTCGCGGCATTCATGCTACCGGCTATCGCGGCAAGCTCTGGACCATGCGCCAGTTCTCCGGCTTTGCCTCGCCAGAAGAGACTAACGAACGCTACAAATACCTGCTGGCCCACGGGGGCGGCGGCCTGTCTGTGGCTTTTGATCTGCCTACCCTGATGGGCTATGACTCCGATCATCCTGCCAGCGAGGGCGAGGTGGGCAAGTGCGGCGTGGCTATCGATTCGCTGGAGGACATGGAGATTCTCTTCAACGGCATCGATCTCGAGAAGACCACGGTCTCCATGACCATCAACTCTCCGGCTTCGGTGCTGTGGGCCATGTATCTGGTGGTGGCGGAAAAGCAGGGCGCGGATTGGAAGAAGGTTTCGGGAACGATTCAGAATGACATCCTGAAGGAATACATTGCGCAGAAGGAATACATCTATCCACCCGCTCCTTCGATGCGCCTGGTGATCGATACTTTTGAGTTCGGATCGAAGTTCACGCCCCGGTTCAATACCATTTCGATCAGCGGATACCACATTCGCGAGGCTGGCTCAACGGCGCTCCAGGAGCTGGCATTCACGATTTATGACGGCGTGGAGTACGTGGAATGGGCGCGCCGCCGCGGCCTGGATGTAGATGAATTCGGCCAGCGCCTGAGCTTCTTCTTCAATTCCCATAACGATTTCTTCGAGGAGATTGCCAAGTTCCGCGCCGCGCGCAAGATCTGGTACCGGCTGATGAAAGATCGCTTTGGCGCGAAGAGCCAGCGGACGTGGCTGATGCGCTTCCATACCCAGACCGCCGGTGTCTCGCTGACGGCGCAGCAGCCCATGAACAACATTGCCCGCGTGGCCATTCAGGCGCTGGCAGCGGTGCTGGGTGGAACGCAGTCTCTGCATACCGATTCCCATGACGAAGCCCTGGCGCTGCCCACTGCCGATGCTGCCCGCATCGCGCTGCGGACCCAGCAGATCATTGCCTATGAATCGGGCGTGGTCAACACGGTTGATCCGCTGGCTGGGTCGTACTTCGTGGAGAAGTTCACGCTGGACATGGAAAAAGGAGCTTTCGATTACTTTGACAAGCTGGATGCGATGGGCGGCATGGTCAAGGCTATCGAGAATGGCTATCCGCAGAAGGAGATCGCCGAGGCCTCTTACCAGTTCCAGCGCGCCGTAGAGGCCCACGAAAAGATCACCGTGGGTCAGAACGATTTCACCATCGAAGAGAAGCAGCCGGAAATCCTCTACATCGGTGAGTCAGTGGCGCAGCACCAGACGAAGAAGCTGAAAACCCTGAGAGAGCGCCGCGATAACGAGGAAGTGCGCCGACGCCTCGATGCCCTGAAGAAAGCTGCTGCCCAGGAGCCGGTGGTTAGTCCGGACGGGCGCATCAGCGATGCCAACACCATGCCTTACATCATTGATTGTGTCCGCGCTTATGTGACCGTGGGCGAGATCTGCGATGCCCTGCGCGAGGTGTATGGGACGTATGAGGAAGTCAGCATCACCTAAGAATGGGTAAAAATGAAAGACGGCGGTCCGGACAGGCGAGGGCACCTGCGCTCCATAAGCTTGGATTTGAGGGAAAGTCTCTTAGCCTGCCTTGCGATTTTCTTCCAGGACTTCGTCCAGGGCGCCGGCGAGCAGGCCGGCGCGCTGGCGGTACTCTGAAGCCAGGGCGTCATACTTCTTCTTGAGCAGGTGGTATTCGTCGGCAATATTGAGGGCGGCCAGAACGGCAAGCCGCAACGAGTCTACAGTTGAGGTCTGCTCGGCGACACTGCGCATCTTTCCATCAACAAATTCGGCCAGCTTGAGGATGTACTCCGCGTCCATGCCGCGAAGGTTGTAAGCCTGATCGTAAATTTCTACTCTCACCGGCGGCGCTGCTGATGCCTGTGTAGCCAAACTGAACTCCTGAACGAAAAATAAATGCCTATGAAAGTGATTATCTTGTAAGGGGTGGCGAGGTCAAGAGAATTCTGAGGGTTTCCACAGTAGTAACGAGGTAAAAGCAAAAACCTTACCGCTGATTACGCTGATTGGACTAATGAACCTAACGCTTTGGTTCGACCACGACGGCGGTTCCGTAGCACAGGACTTCTGTAACGCCCTGCATGATTTCGGTGGCGTCATAGCGGACCCCGACTACTGCGTTGGCTCCAAGCTGGGCTGCGTGCTGGAGCATAAGGTCGAAGGAATCTCCGCGCGCCTTTTCGCACAATTCAGTCAGGAGAGTAATGTTGCCACCGATGAGGGTTTGAAGACTGGCCCCAATCGTGCCGATCAGCGAGCGCGAACGCACGATGATGCCCCGGACGACTCCCATGCTGCGCATGATCTGGTAGCCGTACAGTTCGAACTGGACGGTGGTCATCTGGTGGGCAATGGGCACGATCAGCCTTCCGTCACCAGTTGATCGATCTGCTTGAGCATTTTCTCTACACGTCCGCGCACCTCTTCGCGTTCCTTGCGGAGCGATACCACTTCGGTGCGCATTAGATCCAATTCTTCTTCCCGCTGCTCCAGTTGGTCGCGCAGGCGGTTGGCATCACGCTCGGCGGACGCCTTGGCTTCACGGGCAGACTTAAGGAGTTCGATGGTCTTGTAGATTTTCTCTTCAAGGGCGGGGAAGTCTTCGCTGGAAACGGCGCGAACTGTTTCACTTTCCAACTCGTGCGCTACTTTGACTGACATGAGTGCTTTCCTTGGAATAAATTCGGAGTGGCGAGCAGAGTATAGCGCATTAAGCTGTGGAAGTGAGCGAATTGATTACGAGGAAAACTGGAGAAGAGAGCTTCGAGGAATTAGCAATCGGGAGATCTGGTGATCGGGAGATCGGGCGATGTGACTAAGAGCCTGTTGTAGTTCCGATCACCCGATCCACCGATGATCCGATCACCCGATCCTATGCGGCTCTCTCGTCCACCTTCTCCATCTGCCTGGGTTCGCCGGTGCCGGTGAAGTCGGTGAGGCCGGTGACAGTCGCCATGGCCATGCCCTGAATGCGGAAGAAACGCGATTCCGGCTCGTCGGCAAAGCGCAGCATATCGGGAAGGCTGGCGATCATGCCTGCCAGGCCAAAGTCGATGGAGCCATGAGTTTCAAAGCTGATCTCGCCGGTAATGCCACCGGGATAGTCAGTCAGCAGCGAGGTGATGGTCTCGGCTGCTCCACAAACCAGGCAACTGATAGCGGCACGCTTGTTGCGGTTCCAGTACAGGGCAGCCATGCCAAAGAAGGAGGCGGCCACTCCATAATCAATGATGGCGTGAGCGGTTGGATTGATTACCTTGGGAAGGCGGTTGGTGGTCCATTTGGCGGCTTGATCGAGTATAGGCATGAGAACTCCTCAGCAGTGGTGACATAAGGGAAGATGGGCGAAGGCAGGGAGTGGTTGTCTGAAAGCAAGCAGTCGGCAGATTGGGTAAATAGGTATTGGAAGATGCGGGAAAAAGGGAGTTTATTTACCCAATGACCAAATTACTCATTTACCAATATCGCAAGAATCTACAGGTCGGGATTCTGTCTCCCGGGTGAGTGCTGAATGCTGACCACTATCCCAGCATGTCCCACACCCGCCAGAATTCCTTCATCTGCTCTGGGGTGCCGAGGGAGATGCGGACGCAGGTATCCATGGGCGGGAAGGGGCGACCGACAGCGATATTGTTCTTGCTGAAGTGGGCGATCACGCTACGCACCGGGCGGCCGGATTCCATCATGATGAAATTGGTCGATGAGGGGATGGGCTTCAATTTGCGGGCGGCAGCCTGCTTCATGAATTGATCGCGGTCGGCGGCATTGCGCTGCTGCGCCTGCTGGTGCGCAGCAGAGTCGTCCAGCGAGGTCAGACCGCAGCGCATGACGAAGATGTTGAGGCTGTCTTCCAGCTTCTGGCGACGCAACTGGGCGGTCGTTTGTTTAGCTGCTACGCCATAGCCCATGCGCATTCCGGCCAGCCCGTAAATCTTGGAAAAGGTGCGGGCCACGATCACACGATTGTCATCCAGCGGGCGCTCGATGAAAGAAACATAGTCAGGCTGGGGGCCGACAAAATCATGGTAGGCCTCGTCTATCAGGACATAGGTATTCTTCGGGAGCCTGCTGATGAAATCTTCCAGGTCTTTGCGCGGAGTAAGATTGGCGGTCGGGTTGTTGGGATTGCAGATGTATACCAGTCCGGTATCCGGCCCGGCAGCCCGCAGCATTGCACCCAGATCGTGAGCGAAGTTCGCTGCCAGCGGAACCTTGATCACATCGGCATTGACCACGCTGGCGTAATGCTCAATGGCCTCAAATGTGGGTGCGGCCATGATCAACTTTTTTCCCGGCCCGAGGAAGGCATTCGCGGCAATTCGCAGGATTTCCGTTGAACCGCAGCCGGTCACAATGCAATCTTGCGGCAGCTTGTGCAGTGCGGCGAGCCGTTCGGTAACCAGATCGCTGTGGTGATCAGGGTAGCGGTTCACGCCATCAAAGGGGTTGCTCAGCGCCAGCACGCTGGGAAATGGTCCGTAAGCATTCTCGTTGCTGTTGAGCAGAATCGGGCCGCCGGGCTGCGCAGCACGCGAAGGCTCAGTCCAGGCAAGCAGATCAGAAGGAAGGCTTACAGAGGCAACAGCAGCGCCCCATCCGGCAGTCTTGAAGAAATCTCTGCGGGTCAGCATGGCGGGAATTGTACCCTTAGCTGCTGGCTTCTAGCTACTGAAAGAAGCCATTAGTCATTAGTACTTAGCCTTTAGCTTAAACCTGTCTAAATACCCGTCGACCTAATCATCCTCTGCGATCTTTACGTCCTCTGCATTACTATTCGTCAAATTCTTCTCGACTCACGAAAGATTTATCCCCGCAGCCGAGGGCGGCTGCGCTCCATAAAGATTTTCGTTTTGGTTGCGGCTCGGCTGCGCTGCGGTTAACGATTTTGTTTTTATCTCGCAGCTACTTACTGACTGCGCAGCGTTCCACCAAGCTCTTCCAGTGCTTTGATGATCTGTGCTGACCAGGCTGCTACTTCGTCGTCGCG
>Ga0066662_10000801_pt1 | contig 14014 bp, 12 predicted proteins | sample GraSoiAngelo_111_FD_133939 | JGI IMG/M metagenome (GOLD analysis project Ga0066662, IMG submission 133939) | Grasslands soil microbial communities from the Angelo Coastal Reserve, California, USA - 14_0903_12_40cm | ecosystem: Environmental > Terrestrial > Soil > Grasslands | place: USA... | reverse complement strand
TGTACGCTTCGCGGATTCCGTTCAGTCCCTGCGCCATTGCCAACTCCATCCGGCCGCCCATTGGCCGCGTTTGAACCCTTGGAATGAGCGAACCCGCCGGCGAGGCTTAAGGCGCCGCCGTCGAATCGAGCCCATCTGTGGGGTTGGCGGTGGTCGATAGCATGGCGGCTTCGGGAAGCAAAGGGTTTGGCGGCCATGCACAGGGTTTTGAGCGGCCCCGTTAGCGCGGATAGCCCGGCGGCCCGTGCCGGCGAATGGCATTGACGACCTCCCGGTGCATCCGCTGCTCCCGCTTCATATGCACCGCGATCACCGCATGCGCCGACGGCACCAGCAGCAGGATGTGGAACACCAGCCCGAACAGCAGGCAAAAGACGATCAGGACCAGGTTGAAGATCGCCGAAAAAGGCTGCCCGTTCAGAAGCAGGCCGAGCGGCGGCACCAAGGCAGCGAGCAGATAGATCATCGTCGGAGCTCCGGCGGTTTCGCGATCCAGATTTAAGCGGTTTCCCCGGTTCCGCAATGGGGCATACCGTCCTGAATTCCTGCGCTTATTCGATCAAGAGGTCCACCGGCACCCCCAGCGCACGGGCGAATTTCTTCTGCAATTGGGCAGGCCCCTTGCGGCGGCCGTTTTCGATCTCGGACAGATAGTTCTGGCTGATACCCACCGCGACGGCCAGTTCGCCTTGGATCATATCGCGCCACTCCCGAATGACTCGCACCGGATTGTCGCCCCTGGCGAGCCGATCGACCACGGCTTTCGGCAACAGCACTTCACGGCCTTCCTTGAGGGCGCGGACGGAGTTGCGCACGATCCGGCTGGCAGCGGCGTCCTCCTCTGCTTCCGCAGCCAAGGCGACCAGCCGGTTGTACTGCGTGCGTGGCAGCACGGCGAGGTCGTCTCCGCCCGGTGTCTGAATGAATTGAACGTCGCGTTTAACGCTGCTCGATTTAGCCATCGTACCCTCGGTTATAAATATCTCGGCGGTGTCCAACTGCATGAACCGTGATGACGTCGCCGTGCACGGTGAACACCACTCGCCAGTCCCCGCTACGTAACCGCATTCCGGCCGCGCCTTTCAGTGCCTTCACGTCGCCGGCACCGGTTTTCGCGAATATTGTCAATTTCGCATCGATCTGCGCCCGCGTCGCGCCGGTCAGCTTCCGCCATTGGCGGCCCGCAGCGGAAGTAAACGCGATCTGTTTCACAAGCTTGAATATCCCATAATGCGATGCAAAAGCAAGCAAGCGATCGCACTCCGCGATATGAAGGATTGTTCCGGCGATCGTCGCGTTACGTAATAGCCGCCATTGCAATGGGATGTTAAAGCGCTCGCGCAAGCCACAATTAAACGAAGAATCCATGAACAAAGAACGCCTGATCCCGCTGATTGTGGCCACCGCGCTGTTCATGGAGAACATGGATTCCACGGTGATCGCGACCTCGCTGCCGGCGATTGCCGCCGACATCGGCACCAGTCCGCTGACACTGAAGCTTGCGATCACCTCGTATCTTTTGTCGCTTGCGGTGTTCATTCCGGCGAGCGGCTGGACCGCGGACCGGTTCGGCGCGCGCATGGTGTTCAGCCTGGCGATTGCCGTGTTCATGGTCGGCTCGATCGGCTGCGCGTTGTCGCAGTCGGTCACCCACTTCGTGATTGCGCGCATTCTGCAGGGCATGGGAGGCGCGATGATGACGCCGGTCGGGCGGCTGGTGCTGCTGCGCTCGATCGACAAGAGCGCTTTGGTCAACGCCATGGCGTGGGTGACGGTGCCGGCGCTGGTCGGACCCGTGATCGGCCCGCCGCTCGGCGGTTTCATCACCACCTACTTTTCCTGGCACTGGATTTTTTTGATCAACATCCCGATCGGACTGCTCGGCATCTTCATGGCGCTCCGCTACATCGATCCGATCCGCAGCGAAGACCCCGAACGCTTCGACCTCTATGGACTGGTGCTGGCCGGCACAGGCCTCGCGGGAATCGCGTTCGGCCTGTCGGTTGCCGGACTCAATCTATTGCCATGGACCATCGTGACTGCGCTGATCGGCGTCGGCGCGATCTCGATGACGCTTTACGTGATCCACGCAAGGCGGACCGCCTCACCGGTGCTGGATTTCACGCTGCTGCGGCTGCCGACGCTGCGCGCCAGCATCATCGGCGGCTTCTTGTTCCGGCTCGGGATCGGCGCGCTGCCGTTCCTGCTGCCGCTGTTGATGCAGGTCGGCTTCGGGCTGTCGCCGTTCAAGTCGGGGCTGGTGACTTTCGCCTCTGCGGTCGGCGCGATGGGCATGAAGACGCTGGCTGCGCGCATCATCAGGACCTTCGGCTTCCGCAACATCATGGTGATCAACGCGGTGGTCAGCTCGGTATTCCTCGCCGCCTGCGCGCTGTTCACGCAAGCGACCCCGCTGCTATTGATCATGATCATCCTGGTGGTCGGCGGCTTCTTCCGCTCCTTGCAGTTCACCGCGATCAATACGGTCGCCTATGCCGAAGTCGAGCCGGCCGAGATGAGCCGCGCCACCACGCTTGTGAGCGTCAACCAGCAGCTCGCGGTCTCCGCCGGAGTCGCGGTCGGCGCCTTCTCGGTGGAATCCACCATGCTGCTGCATCACGTCACCGAGCTCAGCGCCGCCGACTTCGCGCCGGCGTTCCTGGTGGTCGCGGCGATCTCGACGGTATCGGCCTGGTTCTTCCACCAGATGCCGGTCGATGCCGGCCACCAGATCTCCGGCCGCCGCACGGTCGTGGTATCCGACCCCACCCGCGAACCCGAGGCCGAGGAAGAAGCCGCCAGCGAAACCGTCACCGCGCGCGATCAGCGGCTGGGGTAATTGGTAGGATGGGTTCAGCGCAGCGAAACCCATCACAATGCGCGAGCGGAATGATGGGTTTCGCTACGCTCAACCCATCCTACGAATGCCCGCGGAAGCCCATCGCCAGCACGTAGCGCTCCGATGAATCCGTCCGGCTCGAGGCTGGCTTGACATGGCGGACGCTGGCGAAATCGCGCTTCAGCTGAGCGAGCAACTCGGCATCGGCGCCGCTTTGAAACACTTTGGCGACGAAGGTGCCGCCGGGCTTCAGCACGTCGATCGCAAAGGCGGCGGCGCCTTCGACCAGGCCCAATATGCGCAGCTGGTCGGTCTTGCGGTGACCGGTGGTGTTGGCGGCCATGTCGGACAACACCACGTCGGCGCGCCCGCCCAACAATGCCAGCAGCTTTTCTGGCGCATCCTGGGCAAGGAAATCCAGCTGCGCAAAGGTAACGCCGACGATCTCCGGCATTTCCAACAGGTCGATGGCGACCACCCTGCCCTTGCCTTCCGCGGCGCCGACGCGTTTGGCCGCGATCTGGCTCCAGCCGCCGGGGGCGGCGCCAAGGTCGACCACGGTGGCGCCGGATTTCAGGAAATGGTGTTTGTCGTCGATCTCGAGCAGCTTGTAGGCCGCGCGCGAGCGGTATCCCTCGCGCTTCGCTTTTGCGACATAGGGATCATTGAGCTGCCGCTCCAACCACAGCTTTGACGACAGTTTCAGCCTGCCGCCGCTTTTGACGGTGACGCGCAGCCGCCCGGTGGTGTCCTTCGCCATTTTCCTCGTCATGCGCGGGCTTGACCCGCGGATCCATCGCGCTTCGCAAGAATGTTTTGAAGAGGATGGATTGCCGGGTCAAGCCCGGCAATGACGCGGAAAGGACTCAGCGCCCGACCAGGGCGCCGTCCTCTCGCATCATTTCCACCAGCATGCCCTCGCGCAGGCCGCGGTCGGCGACGCGCAGCCGCGGCAGCGGGAAGGCATTGCGGATCGCATCGAGGATGGCGCAGCCCGCCAGCACCAGGTCGGCGCGCTCGAAGCCGATGCATTGATTGGCCGCGCGCTGCTGGTAGCTCATCCCAAGCAGGCGCGTGATGGTTGCGCTGAGATCGACATTGTTCATCCACACGCCGTCGATCCGACGCCGGTCGTAGCGCACCAGGCCGAGATGGACGCCGGCCAGCGTGGTAACGGTGCCGGAGGTGCCGAGCAGGTGCATGCCCTCGAGCTCGCCGCCATGCTCAGCGGCGAACGGCGCTACATATTGCGCCACTTCCTCGACCATCGCCGCATAGCATTCCGTGGTGACATGCTTGCCGCCGAAATGCTCGGCCAAGGTCACGACGCCGAGCGGAATCGACATCCACGCCTTGATGCGCGGCGTCGCCTGATGCTGTGCCGGATCGCGCTCGATCCGGACCAGCTCGCTCGAGCCGCCGCCGATGTCGAACAGGATCGCACCGCGGCCGTGGGGATCGAGCAGCGGCGCGCAGCCGAGCACGGCCAGCGTCGCCTCCGTCTCGCGGTCGATGACTTCCAGGTGGATGGCGGTCTCGGCGGCGACCTGGTCGAGGAAATCCTCGGCATTGGAAGCCGCCCGGCAGGCTTCGGTCGCAATCAGCCGCATCCTGGTCGCGCTTTTCGCGCACATCTTGTCACGGCAGATGCTCAGTGCCGAAATGGCGCGGCCGATCGCGGCGTCGCTGATGCGTCCCGTCGCGGCGACACCCTCGCCAAGCCGGATGATGCGGGAGAACGAGTCGATCACGCGAAACCCGTCGCCGGTGGGACAGGCGATCAGGAGCCGGCAGTTGTTGGTGCCGAGATCGAGGGCGGCGTAGACGCCGGGCGGCCGCGCGCTGGCGCTTGCCACCGCGGCAGCCGATCCCGGCGAAGCCTCGCCGGGCGGAATGCCCCAGCGAAGCCGCGTGTCGTCGTTCATCAAAACTGTCTTTCCGCGGCCGGTTCCCGGCCCACGAGGAATTTCCGTTCGGCGAAACCTTAAGCAGCGGCACCGCGTGGCGCAACAGCGCACATGGGACTATGTCCAATCAGCCGTTGTCGTGCGCCACCGCCTGCGTTATCTGGAAACACCCGGCGAAATCCCGTAAAAAGCCGGCGTTTGAAGGACTTTCCGATGCAAGACCAGACGTCCTCCGCTTCGCTCGAAAATGCTATCGCAGTGCAAAAATTTGGCGTCGGCCAGCCGGTGCTGCGCAAGGAGGACGACACGCTGGTGCGCGGCAAGGGCAAATATACCGACGATTTCAACCTGCCCCGCCAGGCCTATGCCTGGATCGTGCGTTCCAGCCATGCCCACGGCATCATTCGGCGCATCGACGCCACCGCAGCCAGGGCGATGCCCGGCGTGCTCGGGGTATGGACCGGAACCGATCTGGCCTCTGCCGGCTATGGGCCTTTCACCTGCGGGCTGCCGCTGAAGAACCGCGACGGCTCGCCGCTGTTGCAGACCAACCGCACTGCGTTGATGACCGACAAGGTGCGCTACGTCGGCGATCCTATCGCTTGCGTGGTCGCCGAGACGCTGGCGCAGGCCCGCGACGCCGGCGAAGCGATCGAACTCGATATCGAGCCGCTGCCGGCGGTCACCGAGCCTGCGGAAGCGGCGAAGCCCGGCGCGCCGCAGCTCTATGACCACATCCCGAACAACGTCGCGCTGGACTATCACTATGGCGACAGCGCCAAGGTGGAAGCGGCATTCGCTTCCGCCGCGCACGTCACCAAGCTCGATGTCACCAACACCCGCGTCGCCGTGGTCGCGATGGAGCCGCGCGCGGCGCTCGCATCCTACGACAAGGCAAGCGAGCGCTACACCATCCAGGTGCCGACCCAGGGGGTCGCCGGCAACCGCACCAACCTCGCCAAGAACCTGCTCAAGGTGCCGAACGAGAAGGTGCACCTGTTGACCGCCAATGTCGGCGGCTCGTTCGGCATGAAGAACATCAACTATCCGGAATATATCTGCATCCTGCATGCCGCCAAGACCCTCGGCCGCCCGGTGAAATGGACCGACGAACGCTCCACCAGCTTCCTCTCCGACAGCCACGGCCGCGCCCAGCAGATCCATTGCGAACTGGCGCTGGACGCGGACGGCAAATTCCTTGCGGTGAAAGTTTCCGGCTACGGCAACCTTGGGGCCTATATCACGGGCGTCGCGCCGAGCCCGCTGTCGCTCAATGTCGGCAAGAACATCTCGAGCGTCTACCGCACGCCGCTGTTGTCGGTGGACATCAAATGCGTGCTGACCAACACCACGCTGATGGGCGCCTATCGCGGCGCCGGGCGGCCGGAGGCCAATTACTACATGGAGCGGCTGATCGACCGCGCCGCCGACGAGATGGGCATCAACCGCCTCACCTTGCGCAAGCGCAATTTCGTCAAGCCCGCGCAGATGCCGTTCGCCGCGTCGTCGGGGGTGACCTATGACAGCGGCGATTTCCAGGGCGTGTTCGACAAGGCGCTGGAGATTTCCGATCATGCCGGCTTCGCCAGGCGCAAGAAGGAAAGCCGCAAGCGCGGCAAGCTGCGCGGCATCGCGGTCGGCTCCTATCTGGAGGTCACCGCGCCTCCCGGCGTGGAGCTCGGCAACATCGTGTTCGAGGATGACGGCACGGTACGCCTGATCACCGGCACGCTGGACTACGGCCAGGGCCATGCCACGCCTTTTGCCCAGGTGATGGCCGACCAGCTTGGCGTGCCATTCGAATCTGTGCGGCTGGAACAGGGCGACAGCGACGTGGTGCATACCGGCAACGGCACCGGTGGCTCGCGCTCGATCACCGCGACCGGCATGGCGATCGTCGAAGCCTCGAAGCTCGTGATCGAGAAGGGCAAGAAAGCGGCGGCGCATCTGCTGGAGGCCGCGGAAGGCGACATCGAGTTCGCGGGCGGGCGCTTCACCATCGCCGGCACCGACCGCAGCATCGACATCGTCGAGCTGGCGCGGCGACTGCGCGAGGGCAAGCTGCCGGACGGCGTGCCGTCGTCGCTCGACGTCGATCACACCACCAAGGAAGTGCCCTCCACCTTCCCCAATGGCTGTCACGTCGCCGAAGTCGAGATCGATCCCGACACCGGTGTAATCGAGATCGTGAGATATACCGGCGTCAATGACTTCGGCACCATCGTCAACCCGATGCTGGTGGCCGGGCAGATGCATGGCGGCGTCGCGCAAGGCATCGGCCAGGCGCTGATGGAATGCGTCAGCTACGACTCCAGCGGCCAGCCGATCACCGGCTCGTTCATGGATTACGCGCTGCCGCGCGCGGCCGACATTCCGATGATGGCGGTCGGGGATCATCCGGTGCCGGCAAAGTCCAATCCGCTCGGCACCAAGGGCTGCGGCGAAGCCGGCTGCGCCGGCAGCCTGTCGACTATCGCCAACGCCGTGCTCGACGCACTGTCGGAATACGGCATCGCCCATCTCGACATGCCGCTGACCCCCGAGCGCATCTGGCGCGCGATTCAAGAGGGAAAGAAGGCGGCGGCCGCTTGATCTCTTGGCGATTCACTTCCCGCGCTCGTCATTCCGGGATGCGCCTCTTGGCGCAGGGCCGGAATCCATAACCCCCAATCGTGGTTATGGATTCCGGGTTCGCGCGAACACGCGCGCCCCGGAATGACGGAGTGGTGGTGGGCGCGCGATTAAGCCGCCGCCTGCTCGCGGGGCTGGTAGATCGCGATGTGCTGACAGTGCGCGACCGGGGTTGCGCCGTTGGCCACCACCAACGCATCGAGTTCGACGAAGCGGTGGCCTTTCTTCTCGTAGTTGCCGGTGACCTTTGCGCGCGCGGTCAGCTCGTCGCCGACGCGCGCGGCGGACAACAGCTGCATCCTGCTGCCGACGTGAATCCAGGGGCCTAGGATGGCGTTGTCGACCAGCACCTTGTTCATGATCCGCTGCAGCAATCCGGGATGGCCGAGCCCTTCTCGCGCGTAGATCGGATCGGTCTCGCGCACGTCGGCGAGATACGCGTTCGCGGCTTCCTCGGCCCAGGCGCGCGGCTCCGTGCCGAGCCATTTGCCAAGCTGGTAGGACGCCGCGTCCACCGCACGGCGTTCGGCAACCGGGGCGGTGGCGTTGAAATCGCCCAACGAGACGGGTGACGCGGTGCCCGGCAGCGAGGCGCTGCCGGTGGCGCATAACTGTCCGCGGCTTTCGACCGCGATGGTCAGCACGCCGTGTTTTTCCTCGGCAGCGACGGCGGCGGTCTCGCCATCGTAAACGGGTTTGAGGAACCGCGCCTCGATCAGCCCGCGATCGAGGAAGTCGCGGCCCCACCTCGCGACGGGGAGGTGCATCATATAGGCCATCACGTCCACGCCCGGCACGAGCCCGCCGGCAAAGCCGAAGCGCTGCGCGACGGTGTCGTCATGCATCTTGTTTTCGGATTGCTTGGCGGTGTTGTAGGCCTCGACGGTCCATTGCTGGATGGTCATATGCGTTTCCCCGAACGTTTTCTGCGGGCCAACCGTATGCGAACAATCCGCCATGGCAAAGGCGTGTTTTGCTCGCAATTCGAGCCTTCATGGAGTACCACGCGCGTCAAACAAGGACCAACGGCCTTCGCATGTCCCGCATCTATATCGACGCCGACGCCTGCCCGGTGAAGGACGAGATCTATCGCGTCGCCACCCGCCATGGCCTGCCGGTCAGCGTGGTCGCGGGAAATTTCATCCGCGTGCCACAGGATCCTATGATCGAGCGCGTCGCCGCCGGTTCCGGGATGGATGCGGCCGATGACTGGATCGCGGCGCGCGCCGGCAAGGGCGACATCGTAATTACCTCGGACATTCCGCTGGCGAGCCGCTGCGTCAAGGCCGGCGCCGAGGTGATCGCGCCGAACGGCAAGCCGTTCACGGAACAATCGATCGGGATGACGCTGGCGGTGCGCAACCTGATGACCGACCTCCGCTCGTCCGGGGAGGTCACCGGCGGCCCGAGATCGTTCGCGCCGCGCGACCGCTCGGCCTTCCTCTCGGCGCTCGACCAGACCATCCGGCGCATCCAGCGCGGACAGGGCCAGCAGTAGCCATGGCGCCGCCGCTGATCCAGTTGAAAGAGATCGCGCTGACCTTCGGCGGCACGCCGCTGTTGTCAGGCGTCGAGCTCTCGGTCTCGGCGGAACAGCGCGTCTGTCTGATCGGCCGCAACGGTTCCGGCAAGTCGACGCTCCTCAAGATCGCCGCCGGCCTGGTGGAGCCCGATAGCGGCAGCCGCTTTGTCCAGCCCGGCGCCACTATCCGCTATTTGCCGCAGGAGCCGGATTTCGGCGATTGCGCGACGACGCTTGCTTATGTCGAGGCCGGTCTCGCTCCGGGCGACGACCACTACCAGGCGCGCTTCATGCTGGAGCAGCTCGGGCTGCATGGTGATGAGAAGCCTGCGAGGCTCTCGGGCGGCGAAGCGCGCCGCGCGGCGCTGGCGCGGGTGCTGGCGCCCTCGCCCGACATCATGCTGCTCGACGAGCCAACCAACCATCTCGATCTGCCGACCATCGAATGGCTGGAAGGCGAGCTCGCCAGCCGGCGCAGCGCGCTGGTCATCATCAGCCACGACCGTCGCTTTTTATCCAACCTGTCGCGCTCCACCGCCTGGCTCGACCGCGGTCACATCAGGCAGATCGACCGCGGCTTCGCGGCCTTCGAGGCATGGCGCGACGAGGTGCTGGCCGAAGAAGAGCGCGAGCAGCACAAGCTCGACCGCAAGATCGTCATGGAAGAGCATTGGCTGCGTTACGGCGTCTCCGGCCGGCGCAAGCGCAATGTGAAGCGCCTCGGCAATCTGCACGCGCTCCGCCAGGCGCGGCGCGACTATCGCGGCGCTGCCGGCAACGCGAATCTCGCCGCCGCCGAGGCGGAAAAGTCCGGACGGCTGGTGATCGAGGCCAAGAACATCGGCAAGGCATACGGCGATCGCGCCATCGTCGATGGATTTTCCATTCGAGTCACCCGCGGCGACCGCATCGGCGTGGTCGGCCCCAACGGTGCCGGCAAGACGACGCTGGTCAACCTGCTCACCGGCGCAGTCTCGCCCGATACGGGAACCATCCGCTTCGGCGCCAACATCGAGATGGCGACGCTGGACCAGCACCGCGAGAGCCTCGATCCGAAATCGACCTTGGCCGAGGCGCTGACTGGCGGCCGCGGCGATCATGTGATGGTCGGCGGCAAGCCAAGGCACGTCGTCAGCTACATGAAGGACTTTCTGTTTGCGCAGGAGCAGATGCGCACCCCGCTGGAGGTGTTGTCCGGCGGCGAGCGCGGGCGCCTGATGCTGGCGCGCGCGCTGGCGAAACCGTCGAATCTTCTGGTGCTCGACGAGCCGACCAACGATCTCGATCTGGAAACCCTCGACGTCCTGGAGGAAATGCTCGGCGACTACGAAGGCACCGTGGTCCTGATCAGCCACGACCGGGATTTTCTCGATCGCGTCGTCACCTCGGTGATCGCCCCGGAGGGCAACGGGCGCTGGATCGAATATGCCGGCGGCTACAGCGATATGCTGGCGCAGCGCGGCGCCGACCTGACGCGCGAGACGGTGAAAACGGCGCCGGCCGACAGCGGCAAGCCGTTGAAGCCTGCCGCAGCTTCGAGCGCGCCGAAACGGCGGCTGAATTTCAACGAAAAGCACGCGCTGGAAACGTTGCCGAAGACCATCGCAAAACTGCAGGCCGAGATCGCAAAGCAGCAGCGCGTCCTGGACGATCCTGATCTTTACGCCAACGATCGCAGCAAGTTCGACGCAGCCTCCGGCGCGATCGCGACGGCGCAGCAAAAGCTGCACGAAGCCGAGGACCAATGGCTGGAGCTCGAAATGCTCCGCGAAGAGATAGAGAGCGCCGCACCATGACCACGCCACTCGCCGCAAGGATCGCCCGCGACTATGGCACGCCGGCCGCCGTGATCGACATGGACAAGGTCGAGCGCAACATCGCGCGGGTGCAGGCCGCCTGCGAGGCGGCGGGCCTCGCCAATCGGCCTCATATCAAGACCCACAAGAGCCCGTTGCTGGCAAAGCTGCAGGTTGCCGCCGGCGCCAAGGGCATCACCTGCCAGAAACTCGGCGAAGCCGAGGTGATGGCGGAAGCCGGCATCGACGACATCCTGATCAGCTACAACCTGATCGGCGAGGAGAAGATGGCGCGGCTCGCCGCGTTACAGGCCAAGGCGACCATGACCGTTGCCGCCGACAACTCGACCGTTGTTGCCGGGTTGCCGCGAGCTGCGGCCCAGTCCGGGCGGCTGCTCAACGTGGTGGTGGAATGCGATACCGGGCGCAAGCGGGCCGGGGTCGAGACGCCAGGCGAAGCGATCGCGCTGGCGCGGGAAATCGCCGCGTCGAAGCGGCTGAATTTCGTGGGGTTCATGCTGTATCCGACCGAGACCGGCTGGGCCGAGGCGCAGCGCTTCTACGACGAGGCGCTGGCCGGCGTGCGCGCGCACGGGCTGGACGCGGCCATGGTCTCCACCGGCGGCACGCCGAACCTGAAGAACGTCGGCAAACTCCGCGGCGCGACCGAGCACCGGCCCGGCACCTATATTTATAACGACCGCATGCAGGTCAAAGCCGGCGTGGCGGGATGGGACGACTGCGCGCTGACCATCTATTCCACAGTCGTGAGCCGCGCCGGCCCCGACCGCGGCATCCTGGATGCGGGCTCGAAGACGCTGACCTCCGACACCGGCGGCGGACTTGACGGCCATGGGCTCATCCTCGAGCACCCGGAAGCGAAGATCGCGCGGTTTGCCGAGGAGCACGGCTTTCTCGACCTCACCCGCAGCAACACGCGGCCGAACGTGGGCGACGTGGTGCGCATCGTGCCCAACCACGTCTGCGTCGTCGTCAACATGATGGACGAGGTGGTGATGGTACGCGGCGAAGAGATTGTGGGCACGCTGCCCGTGGCTGCACGGGGGAAGCTGCGCTGAGTTAGCTCGTCATTGCGAGGAGCTCTTGCGACGAAGCAATCCAGTCCTTGCTTGTGGCCCTGGATTGCTTCGCTTTCGCTCGCAATGACGTGGATGGGCCGGTGGCCAGTTCGATGCCGACTGCTTGCCCTTTGGGGCGGATAGGCGGGAAGCCAGTTCGGCGGCGCTTACGTCGGGCCGCAACGCCAAATTAAGCGTCGCATCTCCGCTTGCAACGATCGCGTCGCGCAGCGGCGCCGACAACGCGTAAACCGCGCCGCCCTCGATGCCGATCCGCGTGATCATCACCTCGCCGCGCACGGTGTGCGATCCGAACGATAGCGCGACGCCTTTCAGAGGCTGGCCTTCGAAGCGGTTTCGAAACACCTCGGACCATGCGACGGTAAAGCCGCAATTTGCCGGCTGCAGCGGCGATATGGTGACCCCTTTCGCCGCCAGCATGGCTGTCCACGACCCGTCCGAGCCGAGCCGGGGCCAGCTGGCGCCGCCGAGTGCGAGGACGGTTGCGCGCGCATCGACGACGCGTTCTCTATCGGGTGTTTGAAACAGAAGACGTCCGCCGTCATTCCACCCGGTCCAACGATGACGCAACGCGAATTGAACGCCCGTGGCATCGAGGCGCCGCAACCAGGCGCGGAGCAAGGGCGATGCCTTGAAGCTTTGCGGAAACACCCGGCCGCTGGAGCCCACGAAGGTGGGCTCGCCAAGCACTTCGCTCCAGGACCGCAGCGCCTGCGGAGGAAACGCCTCGATCGCATTTCGCAGATGGGATTCGGCGGCGCCGTAACGGTGCAGGAATTCGGACAGCGGCTCGCTGTGGGTGAGGTTCAGTCCGCCGCGACCGGCCATCAGGAATTTGCGGCCCACGGACGGCATGGCGTCATAGACCGTGACCTTGGCGCCGCCCGCAGCGAGCACCTCGGCGGCCATCAGCCCGGCGGGACCGGCGCCGATCACCGCGACTTCGGAAGGGCGGGAGACCATCGCAATACTCCGTCATTGCGAGCGCAGCGAAGCAATCCAGGGCCACACGGAACGGCTGGATTGCTTCGTCGCAACGGCTCCTCGCAATGACAGGAAAGTCATAGCTTTATGCCGCGCTTCGCCGCGGCCTGCGCGACGTATTTCTCCGTCTGCTGGAAGGCGCCTTCCAGCGCCTTGGCGGTCGACATGTCGGCGATGTCAGCAAAATGCGCAGCGACCGCATCGGGAGTCCACTCCGGCTCCGGTAGGTTGATGCCCTCGGTTTCTATGATCTTGATCACCGCGAACGATCCCGCGCCTGCGCCCATGACGGTGCGGGTCGGCGCGCCCTCGCCAAGCAGGAACAGCACCGCGGGCGTGATCGCTTCGGGCTTCATCAGCGCTAGCGCCTGCGGCGGCAGCAATTCCTCGGTCATCCGCGTCGCCGCGGTCGGCGAGATGGTGTTGACGCGGATGTCGGTCTTGCGGCCCTCCTCCGCAAGCACGTTCATCAGGCCGATCATCCCGGTTTTGGCCGCGCCGTAATTGGCCTGACCGAAATTGCCGTACAGGCCGGAGGAGGAGGTGGTCAGCACGATCCGGCCGTAATTGCGCTCGCGCATGCCGGCCCACACCGCCTTGCAGCAATAGAAGCTGCCGGTCAGGTGCACGTCGAGCACCTTTGCGAAATCGGCGAGCTCCATCTTGCCAAAGGACTTGTCGCGGAGGATGCCTGCATTGGCGCATAACAGGTCGACGCTGCCCCACTTCTCGGTGGCTTTCGCGACCATGGCCTGAACTTGCTCGAAATTCGACACGTCGGCCCCATCGGCGATCGCCTCGCCGCCGGCGTTGCGAATTTCCTCGACCACGGATTCCGCGGGTGTCAACGAGCCGCCGCTGCCGTCGCGCGCGCCGCCGAAATCGTTCACCACCACCCTCGCGCCGCGGCTCGCCAGTCCCAGTGCATGCGCCCGGCCCAAGCCGTTGCCGGCCCCGGTGACGATGGCGACGCGTCCGTCGAATCTGATGGTCATGTGTACATTCCTCTTTCCTCGTAGGGTGGGCAAAGGCGCTCTTGCGCCGTGCCCACCAATTCCGCGCAATGTTTGTGATGGTGGGCACGCCATCGGACGCATTTGCGTCGGATGGCGTGCCCACCCTACGATGCCCCACCATCACGCAAAATAAATCAGCCCGAGCCAGTCGGCGGCGAGCGCCGGCTTGCTCTCGCCATCGATCTCGACGCTGACGCTGGTGCGCGACAAAAGTTCGTT
>Ga0066662_10000799_pt1 | contig 14029 bp, 11 predicted proteins | sample GraSoiAngelo_111_FD_133939 | JGI IMG/M metagenome (GOLD analysis project Ga0066662, IMG submission 133939) | Grasslands soil microbial communities from the Angelo Coastal Reserve, California, USA - 14_0903_12_40cm | ecosystem: Environmental > Terrestrial > Soil > Grasslands | place: USA... | reverse complement strand
CTGGGCATCGTCCCGATCGAGACGCTCGCCGAGCGCCTGCGCGAGGTGGTCGACGCCACCCCGGTTGCGCTGGCCGCGATCGGGCGCGGCACCAACGCGGCCGTGGTGGCCGACGTCGTCCGCTCGCTGGGCGTCCCCGTCGAGCTGGTGGACGAGCGGGAGACGAGCCTGCTCGCGCGCGCCCGCTTCTTCGTGGACCACCCGCCGCGGGGCTGGCGGCGCATCGTCCCGCGCGGCATGCTGCTGCCCGACCGGCCGATCGACGACTATGCGGCGCTGCTCATCGCGGAACGGTTCCTCAAGGCTTCTTAATGGGGGCAGGAGTCCCGACGCTCGCTTCGGTATAGCGACCTCGGCATGCGTTCCGTATCGAGCGCGTCGTCGTCGTGCCCGCGCGGTCAGCGACGGGGAGGCGGCACGCACGGGCGGAACAGCACGTCACAACCTTTCTCGGAGGAAACGATGAAGCGTCTCGCTACCCTCGTCCTCGCAGCGGGCTTTGCAACCGGCTCGCTCTTGGCGTTGGGTCAGGGCGCGTCGGCGACGCCGTTCTCGGACGTGCCGGCGAACCACTGGGCCTATCAGGCGATCCAGTCGCTCGCGGCCGACGGTTTGGTCGAGGGATATCCCGACGGTAAGTTCAAGGGCGACCGCCCGTTGACGCGCTACGAAATGGCCGTGCTCGTCGCACGCGTCATCGCGAAGCTGCAAGCCAACGGCGCGGGCTACGCCTCGAAAGCCGATCTCGACAAGCTGCAGAAGCTCATCGATGCGCTCAAGGACGAGCTGGACTCACTCGGCGTGCGCGTGACGAATCTCGAAGACGCGCTGGACGCGCTCGACAAGCGCACGAAGTTCGCGCAGTCGATCCAGCTGCACGGCGCCATCCTCGACAACAACTCGTACCGCCAGCGCTACATCGTGCCGCAGACGATCAACCACGCGACCGGCGGAACGGGCGTCGCCATCGACCCGTTCGTCAACGTGTTCCTCACCAGCCCCGCCAGCAACAGCCCGCTCGAGCAGGCCGGTGCCGGGAACCTGATCCGGTTCGACGACAAGCTGAACTTCACGTACACGATCAACGAGAACCTGACCGTCTCGCTGCCGATCCACATCATCAACTACGAGTACGGCGGCGAGTTCACGCCGCAAGCGAAGTACTCGATCCAGCCCGACGTGGTGGTGAACATTGCCAAGATCGGCGCGCTGACGAACGTCTACTTCCGCGACGGCCAGCTCGACAACCTCAAGTCGTCGCGCGTCGGCCTCACGTACCGCGCCCCGGACGCCACGCAGCAGGGTCCCGGCTACGAGAACCCCGTGCAGCCGTACGAGAAGGGCTTCGAGATCGGCGGCGTGCTCAACGGGCTCACCGAGTTCCAGTTCTCGTGGACGCGCCTCGACCAGTCGATGATCAACACGCTCGCCGGCGTCGCGGATCCGAACGGCGAGTTCGCCAACAACAACTACTTCTTCATCGTCACCCGCCCGCAGACGAGCTACTTCCAGCCGGGCGCGCCGAACTCGGCCGCGGGCGCGTCGCGCACCGACACGTTCACCGCGTCCGCCGGCCCCATCGCATCGGTCTACTTGAGCGCGAAGGCCGTCGTCGGCACGGTCTACGTCTCCGCCGTCAACGGCACGCCGTGCTCGTCCGCCGCGCTCACGTCCAGCGGCGGCGCCTGCCCGATCGCGGGCGGCGCGTGGTACTACATCGACCAGACGAACCAAGTCGTCTTCACGACGCCGCTGCCCGTCGGCTCGGTCGTGCAGATCACGTACGTGCGCTTGACGTACAACAACAACGACCAGTTCCAGCGCTACCACTTCAACGCGCGCGTGAACCAGAAGATCAAGGGTCTGCCGGGCGCCGAGATCGGCCTTTCGGTCAGCCGCATCTTCGATTTCGCCGACGTCAGCACGTCGCAAGGCCAAACGTTCTTCCAGTCGGCGCCCAACGGTAATCCCGCCGGCAACGGATTCGGCGCCGTCAGCGACACGGTGTTCGGTTTGGACGCGCAGCTGCCGCTGTCGTTCATCACGCTGGGCAGCGACCGCACGCAGCACCCCGTGCTGTTCGGCGAAGGCGCGTACAGCAAGTTCACGCCGGACTTCTACAACACGCCGGCGATCACCGACAGCGCGCTCGTCGTCGGCCTCCGGCTCAAGCTCTCCACCGCGACGGCCACCGTGCAGTACCAGGCCGTCGGCCCGAACTTCATCGACGGCGGCCCGCTGCGCTACTTCGGCCCGGCGCCGTCCACGTTCCAGTTCTGGCGCGGCAACTTCTTCCCGCAGTTCTTCGGCTTCGGGAACAACCTCGCCATCAACTCGGCGTTCGACAACAGCGTCACGCCCGGGTGCGCGGGCGCCGCGTGCACGAGAAACAACGCGAACCTCACGTACATCTATCCGGTGTTCAACCCGTTCGTGGCGAGCGGACCGCAGTTCTTCAGCGCGTTCGCGCCCAACTCGCAAGGGTTCACCGCCAACGTCACGGCGCCGATCAGCATGGGCGAGACCACGCTCAACGCGCGCTTCCTCGGCCAGCATCTGCAAGAGATGCAGCCCAACGGCTTCGGCCAGCTCGCGTACGGACCGGGCTTCGCTTCAGCGCTGCGGCTGAAGTTCGACAAGCTGGAAGGCGGCCTGCAGTTCGGCGTGCCGATCTTCCACACGAAGGCGGCGGTCAACCTCAGCGCGTCCACCGAGCATCTCTATCGCCCCGACACCACGGCCTACAGCTACGTGCCGTTCAGCCTGACGGCGGGCGGCCCGGACGCGAGCTCGGCCGCGGCGCTCAACGCGTTCCTCGGCGCGGGGAACACGCCGGTGCTGTTCTATCCGAACTTCGTCGACGAGTACCACTCGACGATCGCGGCCGGCTTGACGCTGCCCGTGACGCGCGACCTCAACTTCGGCGTCGCATACAACACGCAGACCTACCACGGTGCCTACGGGACGACGCTCGGCCAGAACATCTCGCAGCGCAAGGACATGTACGACGCAACGCTCACGTACAACATCCCCAAGACCACGAGCTCCATCGGCGTGCTTTTCCGCAACCAGAAGTACACCGACGCCGTGATCCCGACGTACAATTTCAACCAGAACCGCGAAGACCTGAACTTCTCGATCCGCTTCTAAGGCTCAGGAGTAGATCGCAACGACGCCCCGGGACGTAGGTTCCGGGGCGTTCTCGTTGTAGGGGTCAGCGTGATCCGAACGGCCGTCTTCGTGGCTGCGCTCGCGCTCGCCGCACTGCTGGGCGCCGTGCAGCTGGCGTCGTCGGCGGCGTACGGCGACTTGGCCGTGCGCCCGTCGCTCCCGGCCGCGCTGCACGACCGCGTCCCCATGCTGTTCCGGCCGTTGCTCGGCGGCGCGCGCGCACGTGCCGGCGCGGCGGTCCACAACGGCGACGTCGCGACCGCCGAGCGCCTCGCCGCCGCGCTGCCCGACGACGCGGAGACCGCGGATCTGCGCGGCCGCATCGCGCAGGCGCACGGCGACCGCGCCGCCGCGGTGCAGCAGTACGTCCGCGCCGGCGACGTCGTGCGCGCGCAAGCGCTGATCGACGAGCTCGCGACCACCGACCCCGATCGCGCGCTCGCCGACCAAGCCCTGCTCGTCGCAGCGCACCAGAACGATGCGAGCGCGGGCGAAGTCACCGGCGAAGCGTGGTGGCGCCTGGGCCAGCTGCAAGCGGCCGCGGGCTACCGCAACGAGGCAAAGCGCACCGCGTACTGGCGCCAAGCAGAAGCGTCGTACGAACGCGCGCTGGCCCTGGCCCCGAACGAAGAGACGTACCTGCTCGCGGCGGGCTTTCAATCGCTGGCGAACGGCGACGTGCCCGCCGCAACCCGCTGGTACACGCACGCCGCCGAGGTCGTCCCGAACAGCGCGGATGCCTACGCCGGCCTGGCCTGGACCGCGGCGGCGTCCCATGACTGCGCGCGCGCTCGCGACAATTTGGCCCGCGCGCGCACGCTGCGCGCGGCAACGACCACCGCGCCGTCGACCGACCCGGTGGACGCACCGCTCGTCGGCCCGCCGCTCAAACGCTGCACGACGAAATGATCGTCGCGCTCGACACCCAGCTCGCCGTCGGCACCGCAACGGGCATCGGCGTCTACCAGCGTGACCTCGCACAAGCACTGCGCACCGAAGACGTCGACGTCCGCCCACTCTCCGCGCCGTGGCTGAACCCATGGCGCTTCGACCGCCGCGTCCTCTGGGACCAAGTGCTCCTCCCGCTGCAAGCAGCACGCAGCGGCGCAAACCTGCTGCACGCAAGCGCAGGAACGATGCCGTTCATCCGGACGCTGCCAACGGTCGTCACGGTCCACGACTTGGCATGGCACCGCGTCCAATCGCACACGCGCGCATACGCACGCACCTACTTCGGCACGCTGCAAGCCCGCGCATACAAACGCGCTGCGGCGATCGTCTGCGACTCGAATTTCAGCGCAAACGAATACCACGACTTGATCGACGCATCGGCACACGTCGACGTCGTGTACCCAGGCGTCGACGCGCGCTTCGCGCACATCGAACGCTTCCCGGACCCGTCCCCGTTCGCCCTCGTCGTCGGCACCGTGGAAGCCCGCAAGAACCTCCTCGTCCTGATCGAAGCATTGCCGTCGCTCCCGACGCTGCGCATCGTCGCCGTCGGACCGCCCACCCCGTACGCGGACACGGTACGCGCACGCGCGGCCGAATTGAACGTCGCGGATCGCGTAGAGCTGCGCGGCTACGTCGAACGCGAAGAGTTCGACCGTCTCTACGCCTGCGCCGCGTGCGCGCTGATCCCGTCCAAATACGAAGGCTTCGGCTACGCGCTGGCCGAGGCGATGTGCGCGGGCATCCCTGCAATCGCTGCGCGCTCGTCGTCGTTGATCGAAGTCGCAGGCGACGACGTCCCGCTCATCAATGCGGACGACATCAACGCATGGATCGAGGCGATCGCCGCGCTGCTTGCAGACGTCGAGGCCGCGCAGCAGCGTGCCGATGCGCTGCGCGCAGCTGCCGTACAACGGTTCTCGTGGGCGACCGCTGCTTCGCAGATGCATGCGATCTATGAGCGGGTGGCGCGCTCGTAGAAACGTGATCGTGGCAAGGCGGGTGGCGGACGGTGCTGTGACGGGGACGTTCCCTCCAGCGCATCCTGCGCTTCCGGTCACTCGGTTCTCCGCTCGCTACGAAACGCCCCGCCACAGCACCATCCGCCACCCACCTTCATCACGGTCGCGGCAACTCCACGATCGTCCCCAGCCGTACGCCCCGATCGTGCCGGAGGCGGGGGCGGTGCGCTACTGCGGCGGGGCGTTGCGTAGTTCGCGGAGCCAGGATGGCGAGAGCGAACGGAGCACCGAGCGACCGGAGCCGCACGATGCGGCGTAGGGAGCGTCCCCGGCCGCAGTAGTGCGCCGCCCCCGCCGCGCCACGACCCTTCGGCCTAGTAAATCGGCGACCCCGGAGCCCCAGGCCCAACAGAGCCGTCGTCTTGCGCGAACGTAAGCCGCAACGGGTACGATGACCCACCTTCGGGCATCGTGACGATGCGGATGCGGCGGAACGTGCCTGCGTTGACCGTCTCTTGCCAGATCTTGAAGCGCGAGAACGCTGCCAGGGCGTGCGCTTGCACGAGCGTTCCGTCGATCAGGAACGTGCCCGTTGCGCGGCCGCCGCGGGGGTTTGCGTAGAGCGCGATCGCGCGCGGTCCGCGGGTCATGTTGACGATGACGACGTTCATCGATTGCTCTACGCCGTAGTCGCCGCTGAGCGCTTCGCCTTCGCGCAGGTTCGGGAGCGGGAGCTGGCCGATCGGGATGTCGAGGTCCGCTCCGTCGACGTCGTACGTGCGCTCGAAGAAGAACGTCGGTACGGGGTAGACGCCGCGGGCGTGCGGTGCGCCGCCCGCGAGCAGCTGGACCGTGTCGATCGATTGGTCCGTCGGAGCGAGCGCGTCTTGTGCTACGAGGGTCAGATCGAGCGGGTCGCCGCTCACCAGGCGGAGCTGCAGGATCGCGCTCACCACGTTTGCGGGCGGTAGCGGGTGATCCACCAGGTTCATCGTTGCGCCCGGTGCGATCGTCATCACCTGGCCTTCGTTGCGGGCTTCGCGCACCAGGAACCGTTTGGTGGAGAGGTGGCCGACCTCCATCTCGTTGGTGCCCGGGCCTGCGCTGCCGTCGATCATCTGCACCGTTGCCGGCGCATTCGAGGTGTTGCGTGCTTTGAGCAGGATGCGGCGCGCCGGTTCCGTCGCCGGGTTGAAGTGGTAGTACAGGAATCGCTGCGCTTGCGTGCGGTCCAGGCGGGCGGTGAACAACACGCCGTTCGCCGTGAGGCGTTCTGGGTAGTCGCTGACGAGCAGGCGCGCCGGTTGGATCGACGGCAGCGCGGTGTTCTCGACGATCACGTGCGTCGTGCCGTTGACGGGGAGGTAGCCGTTGCCCGCGATTTGGGACGGCACGTCGAGCTCCATCCGGTTGTCGATCTTCAAGTTGCCGCGGACCGGGATCGTGTCGGGCGCGACATTGATCGATGCGCCCGAGCGCACCGTGGCCGCGCGCGCGACGGCGAGCGCGACCGCTTCGCGCAAGTAGTCCGACGATGTGGGGTTGCCGGTGACGCGCAACGACGTCTCGTCGGCGACGGTCCCCGCGGCGTATGCGACGCGGATCGGGACGTCGCGCGAAATATCGCGCGAGTCCGTCACCGTGGCGGTCGTGGTGCCGACCTTCAGGCCCGTCACGTAGAGCAGGCGTTGCGCCGGATCGACCACGACGGTTGCGACCGTTGCATCCGCGACCGTTGCGGTCAGCGTGCCGAGCGAGCTGTTCACGCGCGAGACGACCGTTTTGCCGGGTTCGACGCTCACTTGCGGGGGTTCCACGATGATCGGGGGCTGCGTCGGCGATGCCAGCGGGGGCGGGGTCACCGTCTCGGGGGCGGGGATCGGCGCGGGCGTAACGGGGCTGCCCGGCGCCGGCGTGGCGACGGTGCCGGGCGGGTTGACCGGGCCCGCCGGTGGCGGGACGGGGGGATTCACTTGCGCGGCCGCGGCGAGCGCGATGGCGCAGACGGCCGCGAGGCTAGTTAACGGCGCGATTACGCGTCGCAAGCGACTCCTTATCCGGGATGACAGACGTCAGGCGATCTTTTGTGCAGCAGGTTCCCGCGACACGGCCGATGCCAGGAGCGTCTTGTAGCCGACGTTCGGGAACAGCACGGTGACCAGGTCCTTCTCGGCGCGCTCGACCGTGCCTTGTCCGAACTTCGCATGGTAGACCACGTCGGCGATGCGATAGCCCGATGACGTCAGGACGCGATGGCCCTGCAGGCAGTTGTCGCACGCGCCGCAGGTCTCGGCGTCGTAGTCTTCACCGAAATAATTAAGAATAAAGCGGCGGCGGCAGCCGGTGGTCTCGGCGTACTGCAGCATCATCGCCAGCTTCGACTGGTCGTACTTCTTCTTGGTCTCGTAGTTGGCCAGGTTCAGGACCATCTCGCGCTGTTCGCGCGCGGCATCCGTGAGGACGTACTTGCCGCGCATCGCGTTCTCGATGAAGCCGCTTTTCTTCAGCAGCGCGATGATCACTTTGAGTTTCGTGAGCGGCAGCTGCGTGATCTTGCGCAGGTCCGTCAAGCTGACGCCGCCTTCTTGCGCGCCGAAGATCTCGAGCGTGCCGAACACTTTTTGCACTTCCTCGACGTCGGGGTATTTGCCGGTGAGGAAGTAGTTCTGCACGCGCGTGTCGCTCATGCGGTAGACCAGCACGCATTTCGAGGGGTCGCCGTCGCGGCCGGCGCGGCCCGCCTCTTGCGTGTACGCTTCGACGCTGCCCGGCAGATCGTAGTGCACCACGAAGCGGATGTTGGGCTTGTCGATGCCCAAGCCGAACGCGTTCGTCGCGACGACCGCACGGATCGCTTCCTGCATGAACAGCTCGTGGACCGCCGTGCGGTCGTGCTTTTGCAGCTTCGAATGGTAGACGGCCGCGGGAAGGCCCAGCTCGTCGTGCAGGTACTTTTGCACTTCGAGCGCGTTCTTGATCGTCGCCGTGTAGACGATGCCCGTTTGTTCGAGCTGGCCTTTTTCGAACAGCTCTTTGAGCTGCTTGAGCTTTCCGGCTTCGCTTTCCGCGCGCTTGACGACGTACTGCAAGTTCGGGCGGTCGAAGCCTTTGACGATCGGCTTGACGTTCGGGATGCCGAGCTGGATGAGGATGTCTTCGCGCACGGCCGGCGTCGCCGTGGCGGTGAGCGCGAGCACCGTCGGGTTGCGCAGCTGGCCGATCACCTTGCCCAAGTTGAGGTAGGCCGGCCGGAAGTCGTGGCCCCACTGCGAGATGCAGTGCGCTTCGTCCACGACGAACAGCGGGATGGTGAGGCTCTGCAGGATGCTCACGAACGCGTCGTCCTCGAGCTTTTCGGGCGTGACGAAGACGATCTTGAGCTGGCCGGATGCGATGCGCGCCATCGCGGCGGCTTCCTGGTCTTCGGAAAGCGTCGAGTTCAGCGCCGCCGTGGCGGTGATGCCGCGCTCGGACAGCATGTCGAGCTGGTCTTTCATCAGCGCGATCAGCGGCGACACGACGACGGTCGTGCCTTCCACCAGCAGCGCCGGGAGCTGGTAGCACAGCGATTTGCCGGCGCCGGTCGCGAGGATCGCGAGCGTGTCCTCGCCGGCCAGGATGCGGTTGATCACCTCTTCCTGGCCCGGGTTGAACCGCTCGTAACCGAACTTCTCGCGCAGCGCTCCGCGCAGATCGACCGTGGTCTCCATCGTTCCTCTCCGGTTGCCGCACTGGCGGACGACAGGCAACGCCTCGCTTGGAAAGCGGGCGTCACTGGCGTTCGTAGCCGGTGCATCCCGGGTACCCTGCCCGGTACCCCTTAAAACGCCGCCCGTCCGACCGGGGTTCCTGTTTACCTCGGGCGGCGGCGCGAACGGGACCGCTTTGCGCCGCCCCGAACCCAGCGGGGTGTCGCTCTACCGAACCTGGCGGCCCCGGACGTTCGCCGATTTGGTCGGGCAGGACGCGGTGGTCACAACGCTCACGACCGCGCTCGAGACGGGCCGCCTGGCGCACGCGTACCTCTTCTCCGGGCCGCGCGGTTCGGGCAAGACGTCGGCGGCGAAGATCCTCGCGCGCTGCATCGAGTGTGTCAACGGGCCGACGGCGACACCGGACAACACGTGCGAGAACTGCGTCGCGATCCTCGAGGGGTCCGCGCTCGACGTGCTGGAGATCGACGCCGCCTCGAACCGCGGGATCGACGAGATCCGCGCGCTGCGCGACGCCGTGAAGTTCGCGCCGGCGGCGATGCGCAAAAAAGTCTACATCATCGACGAAGCGCACATGCTGACCAAAGAGGGCGCCAACGCGTTCTTGAAAACGCTGGAGGAGCCGCCGGACTGGGCAGTGTTCGTCCTCGCGACGACGGCGCCCGAGTCGCTGCCGCCGACGATCCTTTCGCGGTGTCAGCGCTACGCGTTCCGGCGCATCGCGATCCCGACGATGATCGCGCGCATGCGCGAGATCGCCGACAAGGAGGGCATCCCGATCGACGATGCCGCGCTCGGCGCGATCGCGTACCGCGCCGACGGCGGTTTGCGCGACGCGCTCACGATGCTCGAGCAAGTGTCGTCGTTCGCGGGCGCGTCGGCGGGATCCGGTCGGCCGGTGGACGCGGCGACCGTCGAGGCGGCGTTCGGTCAGACCGGGCGCGCGTTCGCGCGCGCGCTGCGCGACGTGACGCTCGACGGCGACGCGGCCGCGGCGCTGCGCATCGTCGACGAGGCGTCGGATGCCGGCGCGGACATGACGGGTTTGATCCGCGCGACCGTCGCGGAGTTTCGCCATCTGCTCGTCGCGCGCGTGAACGCCGAGCTGCTGTCGCGCGACCTCGCGGAGGACGACGCGCGCATTGCGCGCGAGCGCGCGGCCGCGACGCCGCAGGCGCGCTTGGTGCGCGCGCTGCGGCTGCTCGCCGACGCGCTGGCCGCCGCGCGCGGTTCCGGCAACGCGCGGCTCGAGCTCGAGAGCGCGGTGCTGCGTTTCGTGCTGCAAGGCGAGGACCCGGCGCTCGATGCGCTCGCCGCGCGGCTGGCGGCGCTGGAGTCGGGCGAGCCCGTCGCGCAGCGCCGGGTGATGCCGCCGGTGCAGTCGGATTCGACACCATCGCCTCCACCCGAGCCGGCAGAAAAACCGGCGCAGCCCAGCCGTGCGAGGGTCGAGCCGGACGCGGTCGCGGCAGTGGCGGCGCAGCCGTCGCCGCAACCCGCGGTCGGGACGCCCGCGCTCACGTTTTCCAGCTTTCGCGGGCGCTGGGACATGATACGCCGGCGGGCGGAGGAGCAGAAGAAGTCGCTCAGCGCCGGCCTGTCGCGCACCGTCATCGAATCGCTCGCCGACGATACCGTCGTGCTGCGTTTGCCGACGCCGATCATGGCCGACATCGTCAAGCGCGATCTCGCGACGCTCAAAGCCGCGATCCACGAGGTCACCGGAGCGCCGCTCGACGTCCGCATCGTCACAGGGGCGGCGCTGGGCGCTCCGGTACTCACCCCGAGCGCGGCTGACGATGAGCCACACGATCTCGCACGCTATGCCGAGGAAACACTGCCGAAATGAATCCGCAAATGATGAACCAGCTGCGCAAGATGCAGCAAGACATGGCGAAGGCTGAACAAGAGATCCAAAGCGCGACCGTGGACGGCGCCGCCGGCGGCGGCGCGGTGAAGGTTACGATGACGTGCGACTTCCGCCTCACCAAGATCGAGCTCGACAAAACGGCCGTGGACCCGGAGGATGTCGAGTCGCTCGAAGACTTGATCGTCGCAGCGTACAACGACGCGCGCGCGAAGGCCGAGCAGTTCGCGGCGAAGCGCATGGGCGCGGTCACCGGCGGCATGAAGATCCCGGGCATGTAGTGGGTTCACGTCCCGTGAACCCGTCGCGTTCGGCCTGCGGCCGATCCGCCCAAAGGAAGTATTTTTAATTTCTACCAGCATCGCGGGGCCCGTTCAGGCGCTGATCAACGAGTTCAGCAAACTGCCGACGATCGGTCCGAAAACCGCCGCGCGCCTCGTGTTCCACCTCCTCAACCGTCCGCGCGGCGACGCCGACGCGCTCGCGGACGCGATCATCGCGCTCAAAGAGCGCGTGCAGGTGTGCTCGCGCTGCTTCTCGATCACCGAGCACGATCCGTGCCCGGTGTGCGCGGACCCGCAGCGCGACGCGTCGATGATCTGCGTCGTCGCCGATGCCAAGGACTTGTTCGCGATCGAGCGCACGTCCGCGTACGACGGGCGCTACCACGTGCTCGGCGGGCTGATCTCGCCGATGGACGGGATCGGTCCGTCGCAGCTGCGCGTGCGCGAGCTGGTCGAACGCGTCGCGACGGAGACGCCCGGCGAGATCGTCGTCGCGACGAATCCCAACGCGGAGGGGGAAGCCACGGCGCTGTATCTGTCCCGCCTGCTCGCACCCAGCGGCGTGAAGGTCACGCGGCTCGCGTACGGGCTGCCGATCGGCGGCGACCTCGACTACGCCGACGAGAACACGCTGGCGCGCGCGATTCAAGGCCGCCGGTCGCTGTAACGCTCACGCGAGCTGCACGGCGTCGCCGAGCGCGACGTCGCCCGGCACGCCGACGTCGCAGTACACGCCGACCACGTTGTCGCGCCGCGCCGCGACCGCTTCGAGCACCGGCGGCAGCGCGGTGCCGGTCGCCACGTCGTAGGTCGGCGTGACGCAGCGGCGGATCGTTGCGACGACGCGCAGCGTCACGCCGCCCGCGCGCAGCACGGAGCCGACGAGGTCGGCCTCGCGCTTCGCGAAGCCCGGCGCGGCGGTGACGTAGAGGTTCGGGCGCCAGCGCAACGGGTCGAGCGGCTCGCCCACGAGTGCCTCCACGTCGCGCACCCAGAGGTCGAGCAGCACCGAGACGATACCGGCGTCGAACCAACGGGGCTGCGCGCGGTTCAGCGTGACGAGCACGCCGGCGTCGGCCGCGTACGACGCGGCCGTCGCCGGATCGCGGGTGAGGTGGAGATACGGCGACTCCTTGCCCCGGTACGGCTTGCCGGCTCGCGCGTGCGCCGGGCTCTCGACGACGAGCGCTGCGGTCCGGTCCCCGTCGAGCCCGTCGGCGAGCACGGCGGCGCGCTGGAGCGGCTCCCCTTTGAGGCTCTTGATGGGGTACCGCCAGAGTGCGGCGATCCGGCCCACGTCCATTGCCCGGGATTCGCGGTGAGCGCGCGCGAACGCTCTCGCCGCGTGCAGAACACGGAAATCCGGCAGACGGAATTGCGCCCGTTGGGCGCGGGCGAGCTGCTCGATCGTGCGGTCACGCTCTTCGTCCGCGACTTCGTGCCGATCGTCACCGTGCTGGCGGTCGTCATCGTGCCGATCGTCATGTTGCAGGCGCTCGTCGCTCCCAAGTCGGGCCAGGTCTTCACCGATCTCGGCCGTGTGTTCTCGGCGGCCGGCAATCGCGGTGCGACGGAGGCCGCCACCGCTGCGCTCTCGCGCGACGGCGGGTCGAGCTCGCTGTCGTTTCTGCTGCTGGCGGTCAGCGGTGTCGCGCGGCTGCTGATGTGGAGCGCGATCATCGCGCTCGTCGCGACCGCGTACGCCGGTTCGCGCATCACGTTCGGCCAGGCGTACCGCGTGGGCCTTCAGCGCTGGCTGCCCCAGCTCGTCGTGGCGCTGACGTTCCTCGTGCTCGGCTTGGTGACCGCGGTCCCGCTGTTCATCGCGTACCTGCTCGTCGCGATCCTGATCGGGGTGCTCGCGGGGCTCAACCAGTTCATCGTCGCGGCCGTCGTCGGCGCCGTGCTCGGCTTGTCGGTGCTCGCGGTCTTCGCGGTCGCGCTGTCGTGGGTGCTGATGCTGTACGAGCTCGCGGCGGTCGCCGTCGTCACCGAGACGGCGAACCCGATCGAGGCCGTCGGAATCGCGCTGCGGCGCGGGTTCGGGCGCGGCACGCGCGTGCGCACGATCGTCGGCGGGCTCGTCGTGTTCGTCGTCAGCCAGGCCGGTTCTCTGCCGCTGATCGCGGTCGCCGTGACGCTGACGGCGCTGACGCACATCGACGTGCTCTACTTTGCGGTCCTCGGAGTCGGCAGCGTCCTGCTCGAGGGGCTCGTCTCGGCGTTCGTCGTCGTGTTCGCCGTCGACGTGCGCGTCCGGCGGGAGGGCTTCGACATCATCGCCGCGGAGCCGCCGCCGATCTTGCAATGACCGCGCCGTGGCCGCACGGCGATCCGCGCGCCGTCGCGGAGCGCATCGTCGCCGACGGGCGCTATCAGCTCGCGCCGCAGAACCCGCGCGACAAGTCGTGGCTGGAGCTGCTCGGCGACGCGCTGAACGCGTTGTGGCAGCAGCTCATGTCGCCGCTGGGACACCTGCTGGGCAACAAGACGCTCACGTCGGTGATCGGGTTCGCGGTGCTTGCCGCGGTGCTCGTGCTGCTCGCGTTCGTCGTGGTTCGCTTCGCCAAAGGCTGGCGCGCGCGGCCGGCGGCGCGGGCGCGCGCGGACGCGTTCGCGCTCGGCGACGACGCAGACGCGCGCGCGCTGTTCGCCCGCGCGCTGGCCGCCGCGGCGCAGGGGCGTCATCATGAAGCCGCGGCGCTCTTGTGGGCGTCCGCACTGCGCGCGCTCGACGAGCGCGGCCGCGTGCGCTACGATGCCGCGCGCACGCCGGGCGAATGGCGGCGCGCCGTCCGCGACGCCGCGTTCGATGCGCTGGCGCGAGATGCCGTCGTGGCGATGTTCGGCAACCGCGGCGCGGACGCCGCGCTCGTCGCGCGCATGCGCGAGTCGTACGACCGCGTAGTGGTGCCCGCGTGAAGCGCGACGCCGTCGTCGGCGCGCTGCTGCTCGCCGCGATCGTCGGCGTCTCGCTGCTCGGCCATCGCCCGGAGGCGCCCAAGGCCGCGACGCGCGCCAGCGGCGACTACAGCTTTGGCGGATACCGCGCGTGGTACGAGCTGCTTTCGCGCGAAGGCG
>Ga0066662_10000798_pt1 | contig 14034 bp, 13 predicted proteins | sample GraSoiAngelo_111_FD_133939 | JGI IMG/M metagenome (GOLD analysis project Ga0066662, IMG submission 133939) | Grasslands soil microbial communities from the Angelo Coastal Reserve, California, USA - 14_0903_12_40cm | ecosystem: Environmental > Terrestrial > Soil > Grasslands | place: USA... | reverse complement strand
GATCCCGGCGACTCGCGCCGCGCGCACGACGTGCGCGAGACGCTCGGCGAGGCGCTGCGCTCGTACGCCGGCGACGTCGACGTGGCGGCCGCTCAGCTCGTGTTCGGCGAGCTCATCGGCAACGCGGTCCGGCACGCGCCGGGGCACGTCGACGTGGAGCTCGCCTGGGACGATCCGCTGACGCCGGTGCTGCACGTGGTCGACGACGGGCCCGGGTACGCGCCGCAGACGCGGCTGCCCGCGGCCGACGCGGAGTCCGGGCGCGGGCTCTACATCGTCTCGCAGCTCACCCGGGAGTTCACCGTGACGAAGCTGCCCCACCGCGGCGCGCACGCGCGCGCGGTGCTGCTGCGGCGCACGTAGCCGAGCGACCGAGCAGCTTGCCGCTTTCGGGAAAGAGCGTGGGCATGGAACACGAGCACAAAGTCGTCGAGACCAAAGAGACCACGGTCGAGAAGCACGTCGTTCACGAAGAGCCGGTCGTGGAGAAACGCACCGTCGTCGAGGAGCGGCACCGGCCGGAGACCATCACCATCGAGACGACCACCGAAGGATAGGGACTGGCCGCGGCTCGCGCTTGTTGCGGGGATGGTGGCTGGGCGAGCGGGGTGCGGTGCTGGGTGGCGGGCACGCGTTCTCGCACATCCTGTGCGAGAACGCTCTGTCTTCGCATCGCTTCCGCGCATCCTGCGCACGCTCGCTCACACGGCCCGCCACCCAGCACCGCACCCCGCTCGCCCCGGCACGATCGTCGTACCACGCGCGGCCACTTTGGATGGAGTGGCAGGATGGTGCCCGTGTTCACCGTCGTCAGCGAGGTTCCGTCGCATCCGCGCACGCAACGATGTCATCCTGAGCTTGTCGGATGTCATCCTCGAGCTTGTCGAAGGAACCGACCGTTGTGAGCTTCAGCACGCTGATCGATCGAGCCGGCTACTTGGCGAAGCTCCTTCGTTGAGAGCTGCGAACCGCTAGGGGACGATCGTTCCGGTGACTTCGCCGAAACCGACTCGCTGCAAACCGCGGACGGCGCGGGCGCGCATGATGACGGTGTCGCCGTCCTCGAGGAACGAGCGGGTCTCGCCGTTGGGGAGCGTGAGCGGGTTTGCGCCGCGCTGCGTCAGCTCGATGAACGAGCCTTGAGTTCCTTGTTCGCTGCCGGAGATGGTGCCGGTGCCGAAGAGATCGCCGGGGCGGATGCTCGCGCCGTTCGACGTCACGTGCGCGAGCTGCTGCGCGACGGTCCAGTACATGCCGCGAAAGTTCGTCTTCGATACGGTCACCGGCTCCGTGCCCTTCGACCGCATCTTCCCGGTTTGCAAGAGCATCTCGAGCTCGATGTCGTAGGACCAGGGCTCGCGGGCGCGCAGGTACGGAAGCGGCTCGGGATCGCGGTGGGGCTCGGGGACGCGGAAGGGGTCGAGCGCGTCGAGGGTGACGATCCACGGGGAGATCGATGTCGCGAACGACTTGCCGAGAAACGGGCCGAGAGGCTGGTATTCCCAGGCTTGGATGTCGCGCGCGCTCCAGTCGTTGAGCAGGACGTAGCCGAAGACGTGCTCGCGGACGGCGTCGGGCGAAACGGGCTCGCCGTGCGTGCTGGCACGGCCGGCGATCCAGCCCATCTCGAGCTCGACGTCGAGCAGCGCGGAAGGGCCGAACGCCGGCGCGGTTGCGTCGGGAGCTTTGCGCTGGCCGTGCGGGCGATGGACGGGCGTACCGCTGACCACGACCGTTCCCGAGCGGCCGTGGTAGCCGATCGGGATGTAGCGGTAGTTCGGGAGCAGCGGATCGGCGTTCGGGCGCAAAATGCGGCCGAGATTCGTCGCGTGCTCGATCGAGGAATAGAAGTCGACGTAGTCGCCGACCGCGATCGGCAGATGCATCGTCACCGCGTCGCGCGGCAGCGTCGCTTTTGCGAGGAACCGGCGTTCGTCCGCCGTCGCGGCGCCGCTCAGCAGGTGTTGCAGGCGTGCGCGGACCGCGCGCCACGACTCCAGGCCTTCGGCGAGGAAGGCGTTCAGTGTCGGCGCGCCGAGCAGCGACTCGGCGTCGAGCGCGCCCTGATGGACCAGGCAGTCGAGATCGATCACCTTGTCCTCGAACGCGACGGCCGGACGGCGCTCGTCGCTGCGCGCATCGGAGACGATCCCGAACGGGAGGTTGTCGAGGCCGTAGTCTCGCGGGTCGGTCACAAGAGGATGCCGAGCTCGCGCAGGTCGTTCACCGGCTCGTCGAAGCTGCAGCTTCCGAACGAGACGCAGCGCTCGCGCGCGGAGGCGACCGCTTCGGCTTCGAGGCGCACGTCGCGCCACGCGACGTGGACGGGATCCACGACGAACGCGCGCGGATCGGTTTCGGCAAGCAGGTCGGGAACGCGGGTCGCGTCGAGCACCCCCGCGTGCAGCGCTGCGCCCGCGAGAAAGACGTTGACGAAGCCGTGCGCGACCGCGCCGCCGGCGACGCCGTGCGCGCCGCGCACGGGATGATGCAGGCCGGCTGTGGCTTTCCACGGCACGTCGTGCGCGTGCGCGGCGACGATGAACGCAGCCAGGTCCTCGACCGAAGGCGTCGCGCCGGCGACCGCTCCACCGCATCGCACTTTCGCGCCGATGGTCACGTTCGCAGGCGCCTCGGTGCGGGCGGCTGCAAGGACGGCCAGCCAGCTTTCCGGTGGCGTCGACCAGCCGGCGCTGTACGAGGACTCGTACCAGAATGCGATCTCGCCGCTCGGATAGCGCTCCACGACGTCGGCAACGATGCGCTGCATCGCGGTACCGTCCAGCGCTACGTTCGGCAGCCGGGCTTCCAGCGACGAGACGGTGACGCCGTCGATTCCTGCGAGCCGGTCGATCCGGTGCAGATCGGCGCGCACCGTGTCGCCCTTCGCACCGGATGCTCCCGAGTCGAGGACGACGCTGAGCTCGAAGGGGCCGTCCGCGGCGGTCCGCGCCGCGGCGAAGTCGTCGAGCCGGGAAGCAGGCACGACAAAGCGCCCGCCTACCCAGGAATACGCGCTCTCTCGATGGCGGGCATGCGCCCGGATCGCGAGCCGCATCCCAAGCTCGGCCGGCGGAAACAGCCCGGCGTCGTCGATGAGGCGCTCGAGGAGGGCGCGCTTCGCGCTATCGGTGGAAACGGCTATGGCCATGACGCCGACAGCTACTCAGGAAAGCGACGAGACCCTCCGGAACCGGAGGGTCTCCGCTATTCTGGAGCTGTCGGCGGGGATTGAACCCGCGGCCTTTTCCTTACCAAGGAAATGCTCTACCACTGAGCTACGACAGCTCGAAGTCCGATGCCCATCTGATCGTCTTCCGCATGTTGTTTCGCGGAGGAACGAGCCGAAGATGAGCGTTGGTGGACGTTAATTCCTTCTCCGGCAGGATGTACACCTTCCCCGTCTCGGGACAGTAAACGCCCAGGTACTCGATCTGGCCGAAGTACGGCCGAGCGGTTCCCCCACGATGCGCGTGCGAGCTGGAACAATTATATCTGATCACCCCGCCGCGAACACGTCCCGTCTTCACCTGAACGCGCGAGAGCTTCTGCCCGTCGTCGATAACGAGGTCGTATCGTTGGTTCTCACCGAACGGCAACGAGACGTCGAAACCGAGCTTTCGCATCGCGAGAATGACTTGCGCCTCCGAGATGTCGCCGATCGTCTTCGTGTCGCGTTTCGTAGACTCAGTGCCCCGCGGCTTCAGCTCGTACCGCTCTTGATCTTCAGGAGTCAGTTCGAACTCCATTTGGATTTCCGGCGTCGACGCGAGGAAAGCGCCACCGTCATCAGTAGCGCCGTCGCGAAAGAACGACGCACCGTCAATCGTTGTTTCTGTCATGCAGCGATCATACACTCGAGTCGTGCCACCTGTACGGCACACTGCTTCGAAAATACAGTACCGGCGCCCAGTGTTTCAGATGTCGCAGAACACCGGGCGTCGGCACAGCGTCCGGAAAAAGAGAAGACGAGTACGATAAGTCGCGCGGCGTTTTCCGACCGCCTGGCCTTGCTGCTCGGAGCGCGCGCTGACCGTCGTTGGAGCGGGCGGCGGGAATCGAACCCGCGACTCTTGCTTGGAAGGCAAGGGCATTACCACTATGCAACGCCCGCGCTCGCCTGGTTCTTACGAAGAAGCGGCGCGTGGACCTTGCGGAGACGCGCCGCTGCTCGTCTGGTGGGCCGGGGTGGATTCGAACCACCGTATCGCCTTCGCGAGCCGGGTTTACAGCCCGGTGCCATTAACCACTCGACCACCGACCCACGGTGCGGACCCGCCATGATACGCGAACCCTAGGTGACGTTCCTACCGCTTCTCCGGGTGCGGGTATGTGGGTTTAGAGACATTCCCGCCGAACATGCCGCGCGACGCCGACGTTCCCTAGCGGTCGATGGGACGGGTTTTGTAAACCCGCTGCGCAAGCACACCGTGGGTTCGAATCCCACCGTCGGCTCCATGTGCGGTTCCCGCACTGTGGTCCGAGAATCTGCGCGGCCCTCGGCTCGCGATGCGGTGGAACCCTGCGGCCCGGATCGTTATCATGGCTTGACGTGAGCGAGCCGATCGAGGTCAGACCGCTGTGGCGCCGGGGCGGCGGGCTCGCGCTCGTCTGCGAGAAGTGCCTGAACGTCCGCTTCCCCGAGGACTTTCCCGAGCACGCCGGCGACGAGCGCCTCAAGCTGCGCGAATGGCTCAAGGAGCGCCTCAAGGCCGAAGGCCACTGGGGCGCGATCCGCGCGACCGGCACGACGTGTCTCGACGTCTGCGCGCCCGGCCGCGTCACCGTCTTCATCGATCCGGTCGGCCGCGGCGGGCAGCAGAAATGTCTCGTCTTCGACCCGCTCGAGGACCGCGAGCTGATCTACCAAACGATCGTGCGCGAGCTCGCGCCGCCGGCTTCCGTGCCGCACGAAACGGCGGCGGAGAAGGCCTAGAAGAGGCGGAGTGCGCTCCGCCTCTTCCGTTACGCCCGGTTTGCGCTACTTGCTGATCTTGACGTTCGTCACCGTCCAGGAGTGCCCCGGGTCGTCGGCCACGATGAACGGTATCCCGTTGAGCGTCGCCGTCGGGTTCGCGGCCACGAACGCCGCCCAGTTCGGGTACGAGACGAACGGGCTCACGCTGGTGAAGATCGTGCACACCGCGTTGTGCAGCGCGTCGACCAGGCCGCCATTGTTGCAGTAGAAGGCACCGACGTACGCATAGTTGGTCGTCGCACCTCCGTCGGTCGTATACGCGACGCTGAAACGGGGCGAACCCGCCGTGGCGGGGTCTCCGCTGAAGTTGAACGACAGCGCGTCGACCTGCGAGAGCGGCCGCGACTTCATGTTGTTCGTGCTCGAGATGTACACGCCGGCATACCCGCCGCCGTTCGCCGCGGTATCCAGCACCGCACCGGTCGGCGTGAGCGTGCAGGTGCCCCCGTAGCCGCTCTTGTCGGTGGTGCCCGAGAAGCATTTGAGCTTCGTCGCGGCCGAGTCGACCGACTGCACCGCCCGCAGGCCGCCGTCGGGACTGACCGATGAGACCCCGCCGCCGCCGCAGCCCGCGAGCGCGAGTCCGCCGATGACAAAAACGAGCGCCAGTCTAATTTTCATGAAAACTCCTCCGCGGTCGTGAGGAACCCGACGCCCGGCACGGTCGGCCGCCAGCCAAGCTTCGAGCGGCGGCGCCGCTGCGCCTTGCGGGCAGGTAAATACAAAAGGCCCCGCACTGGCGGGGCCTTTTCTCTCCGTCGGACTCCTCGAAGACGTCGGCTGACGGATCAGCTACGCGTCCCTACGTCCTTTCAAGGCAGCTCGATCTCGGCCAGGTTCTTCTCGATCTTGCGCTTCACGCGCTGGAGCGCGTTGTCGATCGACTTCACGTGCCGGTTCAGGTCGCGGGCCATCTCCTGGTAGGACTTGCCTTCGAGGTATGACAGGAGCACTTGCGACTCGAGGTCGGACAGGTTCTCCTGGATGCGCGCCTTGATGTCTTCGGAGACCTCCTGATTGATCACGAGCTCTTCGGGATCCGAGGTCTTCTGCGAGGGCATCACGTCGAGGAGCGTCCGCTCGCTGTCCTCGTCGTAGATCGGCTTGTTCAGCGAGATGTACTGGTTGAGCGGGATGTGCTTCTGCCGGGTCGCCGTCTTGATCGCGGTGATGATCTGACGGGTGATGCAGAGCTCCGCGAACGCCCGGAAGCTCGAAAGCTTGTCTGCCTTGAAGTCGCGGACGGCCTTGTAAAGGCCGATCATTCCTTCCTGAATGATGTCCTCTCGGTCGGCGCCGATGAGGAAGTAGCTCTTTGCCTTGATGCGGACGAAGTTCTTGTACTTGTTGAGCAGGAACTCCATCGCCAGGTTGTCGCCCGATTTCGCCGCGGAGACGAGATCTTCGTCGGGCCGCTCGTGGTAGTCGAGGGGCTCGGCGACAGGGGCTGCGATCGCCATGAAACCTACCTTGCGGGGGATCGTCGAGCACGAAAGCGCGGGCCGGAGCCCGTCGGGGCCGTGCAGGACCGTATAAGTATAGGAGGGTCCTTCTTCCGGGTCAAGGACAACCGTGGCGGTCGGGGGTCGCCGTTCGATAGCTTGACCCGGCGGCTCCAGGGCCGAGCAGCCGTGCGGCCGCCGTGCCGGCTCCAGCGGAACGCTCAGGGTGACCACCGTTCGGGGGCGCCGCGCTGCCGGACCGCTTCGTACAGCAGAATCCCCGCGGCGACCGAGGCGTTCAGCGACTGCACCCGGCCCAGCACCGGGATCGACACCAGCCCGTCGCACTCGCGCTGCACCAGCGGCGCGATCCCCTCGCCCTCGGCACCGATCACCAGCGCGACGTCGCCGTCGAGCCGAGTCTCGGTGTACGGCTTCGCGCGCTCGGCGAGCGCCGCACCGTAGACCCACATCCCGGCTTTCTTCAGCGTGCGCACCGCCTGCGCGACGTTCGCGACCCGCGCGATCGGCACGAACGCGGTCGCGCCGGCCGACGACTTGCGCACGGTCGCGTTCACGCCCGCGCTGCGCCGCTCGGGCAGGATCACGGCGGTCGCGGCGGCGCACTCGGCGGAGCGCACGATCGCGCCCACGTTGTGCGGGTCGGTCACGTGGTCGAGCACGACGTACAGCGCGGGCCGCGCCCGCTTCCCGGCGTCGATGACGTCTTCCAGCGTGGCGTACTCGAACGGCTCGCCGAACGCGACCACGCCCTGGTGCGCCTTGTACGGAAACGTCGCGAAGTATGCGCGGCTCTCGAAGCGCACCGGCACGTTCGCGGCGCGCGCGCGCTCGAGCAGGTTCTTCAGCGCCGGATCGCGCTTGCGGTCGTCGCCGACGTGGATGTGCCGCAGCGGCTCGCCCGCGACCAGCATCTCGTCGACCGCGTGGACGCCGTAGACGACGTCGTCCAGGTCGATGCGGGGCGCACGCCGCTGCATCTGCGCCGGCGGGCGCTGCGAGCCTAGCCTCCGGCGACGGTCCACGCCGTGCCGTCCTTGGAGTCCTTGAGCGCGATCCCCTCGGCCACGAGCGCGTCGCGCAACCGGTCACCGAGCGGGAAGTCCTTGTCCTTGCGCGCCTGCGCGCGCGCGCCGATCACCAGCTCGATCGCGGCTTCCGGCGAGGTGACGCCGTTGAGGCGCAGCACGTCGCCGAGCCGCTCGCGCAGCCGGTCGACGAGCGCCGGATCGAGCGCGGACTGCGCCTCGCGCTCGCGCCGGGCTTGCGCCTCGGGCGTGTGCTCGTCGAGCGCCGCGTCCGAGAACGCGGGCCCGACGCCGAAGATATCCGCGATCTCGCGCACGAACGCCAGTGCACGCGCGGACGGACCCGTCCCGCGCCACGCCGCCGTGTCCGCGACCGCGACGTGCAGCTCGCCGAGCGCTTTGGCGGTGTCCATGTCGTCGTCGAGCGCCGCGAACACCGCTTCGCGGCGCGCGCCGAGCGCGTCGCCGCCACGCTCGCCGCTCGCCGCAGCCGCGTCCTCGCGCAGGCGCAGCGCGGCTTTCTGCAGCTTCTGCAGGCTCGCGCCGGCGCCTGCGATCGACTCCTCGGTGAAGTTCATCGGCTTGCGGTAGCCGGTCTGCAGGAACAGCAGCCGGATCGCGAGCGGGTCGTGGCGCTTCAGCAAGTCCGTGAGCGGCTCGAAGTTCCCGAGCGACTTCGACATCTTGCGGCCGTCGTAGTTCAGCAGCCCGCCGTGGACCCACGTCTGCGCCATCGGCGGCTGCGCCATCAGCGGCTCGCTCTGCGCGATCTCGTTCTCGTGGTGCGGGAAGATCAGGTCGAAGCCGCCGCCGTGGATGTCGAACGGCACGCCGAGCAGCGCGCGCGACATCGCGCTGCACTCGATGTGCCAGCCGGGCCGCCCCGGTCCCCACGGCGAGTCCCACTGCGGCTCGCCGGGCTTCGCGAGCTTCCAGAGCGCGAAGTCGAGCGGGTCGTCCTTGCGCTCGTTCTCCGCGATGCGCGCGCCGATCAGCAGCTCGTCGACGTGCTTGCCGCTCAGCGCGCCGTAGCGCGGAAATGCCGCGACGCGGTAGTACACGCCGTCGCCGGTGGCGTACGCGTAGCCGCGCTCCATCAGCTCCGCGATCATCCCGGCGATCTGAGGGATGAAGTGCGTCGCGTACGGCTCGCGGTCGGGCTCGCGCACGCCGAGCGCGCGCATCGACTCCTTGAACGCGCCGTAGAAACGGCTCACGACGGCGTCGTAGGTCGTCCCCTCGCGCGCCGCGGTCGCGATGGAGCGGTCGTCGATGTCGGTGACGTTCTGCACGTACGTGACGCGGTAGCCGTTGCGCGGGTGCTCGAGGTAGCGCCGCAGCACGTCGAAGAACAGGAACGAGCGCGCGTGCCCGAGATGCGCCTCGGCCGAGGGCGTCATCCCGCAGACGTAGATGCGCACGTGGCCCGGCTCCAGCGGCGCCAGCGGCTCGACGCGGTGCGTGCGGGTGTTATACAGACGAAGGGGCATTCTTCGTTTCGAGCTCGGCGAGCCGCGCTTCGAGCGCCGCGATCCGTTCGGACAAGTGCGCGATCAGCGGCGCGTTCGGATCGGGCATCTCGACGCGCGGCCGCTCGGCCGCCGTCATCGCGACCGGCCGGCCGTCGAGCAGCACGACGCGGCCCGGGATGCCGACGACCGTCGCGTTCGGCGGCACGTCCTTTACGACGACCGAGTTGGCGCCGATCTTCGCGCCGTCGCCGACCGTGATCGCGCCCAGCACCGCGGCGCCCGAGCCGACCGTCACGTCGCGGCCGAGCGTCGGGTGGCGCTTCGTGCGCAGCAGCGACGTTCCGCCGAGCGTCACGCCCTGGTAGATCGTGCAGTTGTCGCCGACCTCGGCCGTCTCGCCGATCACGACGCCCATCCCGTGGTCGATGAACACCCCGCTGCCGATCTTCGCGCCGGGGTCGATCTCGACGCCGGTGAACGAGCGCGCGAACGTCGACAGCACGCGCGGCAGCACCGGGATGCGCGCGCGGTGCAGCGCGTGGACCAGCCGGTGCGCGACCAGCGCGTGAAAGCCCGGATACGCCAGCAGCACTTCGATCCAGCCGTTCGCGGCCGGATCTCGCGCGACCGGAGCGCGCAGGTCGGCCAGGATGTCCTCGATCACCTTGACGGCCACGACGCTCTTACGACACCTCCGGCGCCTGGCCGGTTGCCCGGTCCGGCGGCGGCGTCGCCTGGATCGTCTCGAACGGCACGCCGCCGGGCCCGTACTTGATCGGCTCCAGCCCGCGCCCGTGCAGGATGTGCGAGCTGACCGCGCCGATGCGAATCATGATCCGGTCATGCCCCAAGAGCGGGAACAGCAGCTCGAGCGGCGGGCCCGCGTGCGTCCCCGTCAGCGCCATGCGCACGGCCCGCAGCGCATCCTCCCGGGCGAGCCCGAACTCCTTGGCGATCTCCGGCAGGTCGTGCTCGAGCGCCAGACCGCGCAGCTCGGGCTGGTCGTCGACGTACTGCGCGACCGCGTCCAGGAAGAACAGCACCTGCCGGTTGCGCAGCCGCTCGAGCTCCAGCGCGGGCAGCGTCACCGCCTCCTCGCGCAGCTTCGCGATCTCCTCGAGCGCTTCGCCGAGCGTGCGCAGGTCCGCGCCGAAGGCGTCCAGGAACGTCTCGATCCAGCGGTGCGCGGCCTCGGGAACCGGGTCTTCCAGCAGCCGCACGCGCTGCATCGCCGCGGCGATCAGCGCGTGGTTCGTCTCGCGCGGGAGCCCGCGCAGCGGGCGAGCGGAATCGAGGCGGTCCATCCGCCTGCTGGATCACACCCGGCGGCGCAGCGTTCCTCCGCCGCTGGACCGCTCAGCTCGGGCTGGCTTCGTCCTCGTCGTCTTCTTCTTCGCGTTCCGGCTCCGTGCTCTCCGGTCCGGGGGGCGGGTCGCCGTCGCCGCCAGGACGCATCGGCGGCATCGAGCTGGCGAGGATCTCTTCGACAGGGCGGTCGAGTAGCATGGTCGGCATAGGAGCCTGCGCATTCGCGAGTCCCCGCGCCAAACCATGCGTTCGGCGTACCGGGGACGAAAAGGACCGGACCGTGATATCGTCCGGAATCTTCTGCCGCGAGCTGATCGGCCGCTCGAACGAGCTGGCGTTTCTGCTGCAGCGCGTTCGCGACACCTCCGGCCGTGCATCGGTGACCGCGGTGCTGCGCGGCGAAGCGGGGATCGGCAAGACGCGCTTGGTCGAAGAGATCGTCCGCGCCGCGACGGCCGAAGGGTATCGCATCGCGACGGGGTCGACGCGCGAGTACGCCAACGCGCCGTACGCGGCGGTCGAGGAAGCGCTCGCGCGGCTCGGCATCGAGGTCGCGGAGCCGTTCGACGACGGCGCGGCGGACGGGAAGACCCGGCGCTTCAACGCGATCGCCGAGTCGCTCGCGCAGTCGGCCGCGAGCGCGCCGCCCGGGATGCTCGTCGTCGTCGAGGACCTCCACTGGGCCGACGTCGGCACGCTCGAGCTGCTGCGGTTCCTCACGACGCGGCTCGCCGGGCAGCGCGTGACGTTCTTGGTGACGTACCGGCCCGACGAGATCGAGTCCGACTCGGCGCGCGCGCGCTCGATCCTGGCGCTCGAGCGCGAAGCGGACGCCGTCGTCACGCTCGACGCGCTGCCGGCGGCGCAGATCGAGACGCTGCTGGCGAGCGTGATCCGCGACGGCGAGCGCAGCGTCTCACCGGACGTGCTGGCGCAGATCCGCGACCTCTCCGACGGCCGCCCGCTGTTCGCCGAAGAGCTGTTGCGCGGCGTCTTCGAGCGCCTCGACCGCGACGTGCGCGCCGAGCCGTCGGTCCCGACCAGCATTCGCGTCACGGTGCGCGAGCGTTTCGCGGCGCTGACCGACACCGACCGCACGGTGCTGCTGCACGCGGCGATCGTGGGCCGGCGCTTTTCGGCGCGCTTCGTCGCCGCGTTCGCGGACGTCGACCTCTTCGCGGCGTACGCGGCGCTGCGCCGGGCGCGCGACTTGCAGCTCGTCGTCGAGCAGCCCGACGACGAAGGGGACGCGTTCGCGTTCCGCCACGCGCTGACGCGCGAAGCGGTCTACGGCGAGCTGCTGCGGGCCGAGGCGCGGCTGATGCACGGCAAGGTCGCGCAGGCGCTCGAGGCCGAGCCCGAACCGGACGTCGCGGCGATCGCCGACCATCGTTGGCGCTCGGGCGATGCAGCCGCGGCGGCGCGGTGGAGCGAGCGCGCCGGCGACGACGCGTTCGCGGTCTACGCGTACGCCGACGCGGTGCGCTCCTACGAGCGCGCGCACCGGTTGGCCGACGACGACGCGCGCCGCGCGTACCTGGCCGAGCGCGCCGCCGACTCCTGGTACGCGCTGGGCGATCTGGCGCAGTCCGTCGAGTGGTTCGGCCGCGCCGCCGAGGCGCGCCACGCGGTGCACGAGCCGGACGCGGCCTGGCGGCTCGAGCTGCGCAAGGCGCGGGTGCTCTTCGAGAGCGGGCGCTACGACGCGGGGCTCCGCGAGGCCGACCGCCTGGCGACGCGGAGCGACGTCGAGCCGGTCCTGCGGTTCGAGGCCGAGGCGATGGTCGCCGGCCTGCTGGCGGCCCACGGCCGCGCGGCCGAAGCGCTCGAACGGCTGCGGCGCGCCGAGCAGCTCGACGTGCGCCCCGAGCCGTTTCTCAGCGCGCGCTTCGCCGGCGTCTACGCGATGGCGCTCGGGTTCGTCGGGCGGTCCGACGAGGCGCGAGCGCGCTTTCGCACCGCGGTCGACCAGGCCGGCGCGATCGGCGACAACGACCTGCAGCTCCGCACCTACAACAACTGGGGCAACCTCGAGATCGCCTACGGCACGCTGGACTGCGCGCGCGAGCTGTACGCGGAGGCGCTGCGGCGCGCCGAGAAGACGAATAACCGCCGCATCGCGGCCTGGATCACCCAGAACGCCGCGCTGCCGGCGCTGCTGGCGGGCGAGCTCGCGCACGCGGACGAGCTGCTGCGGCGCAGCGCGCAGATCGAGCACGGCGTCAACATCGTGCACCGCTGGTCGCTCGCGCTCGGGCTGCGGCTGCGCACGCTGGAAGGAACCGGCGACCCGGAGGCGCTCGACCGCGCGCGCGTCGCGCTGGACGAGGCGATCGACGACGTGGACCTTTCCTCGGTCGGCGTGCTGGCCGCGGCGATCGCGCACCGGCTCGCCGCCGAGCAGCGGATCGCGGAAGCCGGCGAGGTGGCCGGCCGCGTCATCCCGGTGTTCGCGCAGGTCGAGGCGCCGTACTGGCAGATCGACGCCGCCGCGCGCTACGGCGACGCCGCCGCGCGGGCGCGGGCGCGCGAGCTGATCGCCGAGGTCGCGGCGCGGCCGAGCGCGCGGGCGGCGCAGGGCGCGCTCGCGCTGCTCGACGCACGCGAGGCGCTGCGCCGCCGACGCCGCGACGAAAGCGCCGCGCTGGCGGAAACCGCGGTGCGGGCCTTCCGCGAAGCCGGCTGGACGCTCGATGAGGGCTACGCGCTCGAGCTGGCCGGGCGCGTCGCGGAGGCGGTGACGCTGTTCCGGCGCATCGGCGCCGGCGCCGAGGTCCGCCGCAACACCGAAACCGCGGTCCCGGGCTCGCGCCGCCGCGGCGAGTCGACGCTGACGGGACGCGAGCGCGAGATCGCCGGGCTCGTGGTCGCCGGCCACCCGACGCGCGCGATCGCCGAGGCGCTGTTCATCTCCGAGCGCACCGTCGAAACGCACATCGCCGCCGTCTATCGCAAGCTCGGCGTGTCGAACCGCCGCGCGCTCGAGGCGCTGCTGGCCGAGTCGGCCGTCCAGACTACGTAGTCTGCGGCGCCAACATCAGTACCGGCCCGGATGGAGCGCGCCCCGGCGCTCCGGTAGGGTTGAGCCATGAACGCTACGTCGGACAATCGATGCGTCGCCGGTGCCCTGCGGTTCCTGGCCGAGCTCTCCTCGGTCGCCGAAGAGTGTGCCGCGACCGGGGTGTGGGACGACGAGCTCACCGCTCGCCGCCGCCAGCGCGATGATTCGCGCGGTTCGGGTGTCCGCGCCGAGGAGATTCAGGTGAAAGCGCTGTGATCTGGTTTGCCCCGTTCCAAGGCCTCGGCGACGAGGACCTCATCCCGCGCTCGACCCGCTCGGCGAGCGCTCCGGCTCTCGACGACGCCCAGGAAAAGGGCGCCGCCGACGATCACTCGCGCCGCTCGAGCGCTTCGGCCAGCACGACGGCGTAAGCCGCGATCCCGCTGCCGTCGCCCGTGTAGCCCATCCCCTCGCTGGTCTTGGCCTTCACGCTGATCCGCCCGACGTCGAGGCCGAGGACGTCGGCCAGCGCGTCGCGCATCAGCGCGACGTGCGGCGCCAGGCGCGGCTCCTGAACGACGACCGTCGCATCGACGTTCGCGATCGTCCAGCCGTGCCGCACCGCCAGTTCGTGGCACGCCGCGAGCAAGCGCAGCGAGTCGGCGTCCTTCCACTGCGGGTCGGTGTCGGGAAAGTGCGCGCCCAGGTCGCCCAGCGCGCACGCGCCGAGCAGCGCGTCGCAGATCGCGTGCGTCAGCGCGTCGCCGTCGCTGTGGCCCAGCGG
>Ga0066662_10000797_pt1 | contig 14037 bp, 18 predicted proteins | sample GraSoiAngelo_111_FD_133939 | JGI IMG/M metagenome (GOLD analysis project Ga0066662, IMG submission 133939) | Grasslands soil microbial communities from the Angelo Coastal Reserve, California, USA - 14_0903_12_40cm | ecosystem: Environmental > Terrestrial > Soil > Grasslands | place: USA... | reverse complement strand
GCGAGCGGGTCGGGCGGGTCGAGCCGAACGGTGCGGATGGAGGACCCGTCGGCGGCGATGGCGGTCTCACCGCGGACGGTGCGGCCGTCCTCCATCTCGGCGACGAGTTCGACGATGTCGGTGGTGCTTGGGACGACGCGGCCGACGACGGCCAGCACTCGGGCCGACTCGAACACCGCCTGGTCGAAGCTGCCGAGCAGGTCGGTCAGGCCGGCGAGGAAGAGGTTGCCGAAGCTGTGCCCGGCCAGCTCGCCGGTGGTGAACCGGTGCTCGAACAGCTGGCCGACGAGCGACTCGTCCTCGGCCAGGGCGGACAGGCAGTGGCGGACATCGCCTGGGGCGGGCATCCCGAAATCGCGGCGGAGGCGGCCGGAGCTGCCGCCGTCGTCGGTGGTGGTGACGACCGCGGTGACATTGCTGAGGCGCTTGACGCCGCGCAGGATCATCGAGAGGCCGGTGCCGCCGCCGAGGCACACGACGCGGACGCGGTTGCGCGAGCGCGCCGGCGCGAAGTCGTACTGCGGTGGCTGGTCCGGGATCAGCGGCATGGGTCGAGGTTAGCCAAGCGGGTGCGCCGGCGTCACGGCCGTCGGCGGCTAGGCTGGGCGGCGTGGATGATCGGACGCACCTCGTCGCGGCGGGCTATGACGGGATGGCTGACCGGTTCGCCGCATGGGCGGCGAGGATCGAGCACGACCCGCGGGAGCGATTCGTGGCTGCACTGGAAGGAATCGTCCCGGCGGGAGGCGATGTGCTCGAGCTTGGAGTCGGCGCGGGTGCCTCGTCGAGCCGTCGACTGGCCGAGCGGTACCGCCTGACCGGGGTCGACCTGTCGGAGGAGCAGCTGAGGCGGGCCGCCGTCTCGCTGCCGGGAGCGACGCTGATCCAGGACGACATCGCGACGGTGGAGTTCCCGGATGGGTCGTTCGATGCGGTGGTGTCGCTGTACGTGCTGAACCACCTGCCGCGGGAGCACCTGGAGCCGCTGATGCGGCGTGTCGCTCGCTGGCTGCGGCCGGGCGGGGTGCTGCTGGTCACGTTCGGAGCGAGTGACCTGCCGAGCTGGGAGGGCGAGTGGCTGGGGGTGCCGATGTTCTTCAGCGGGTACGCCTCGGCGCGGAACACGGAGCTGGTGCGTGAGGCGGGGCTCGAGATCGTGGAGGACGAGCTGGCCACCATCCGGGAGCCGGAGGGCGACGCGGCGTTTCACTGGATCATGGCTCTCAACCGGGGTCAGGCCTGAGGCCTGGCCCCAGGGCGACCCTCGACCATTCCCCCCAACCGCTCGAGCGCCTGCCGCCAGCCCTCGGCGTTGTCCTCTTCCCGCACCGCATCAGGCACGCCCTCGTGCACCGCGACCACGCGCGTCCCCCCGTTCTCCGGCGCCAGCTCGATGGTCATACGCATGATCCCGGCCAGCGCCGGATCGTTCGTCTCGAACTCGTCCTCCTCCACCACGCGGCTGCCCGGCACCAGCTGCACGAACCCGCCCCGGTAGGTGTCCGTGCGCCCGCGGGTCTTCCCCGCTCCGTCGCCGTCGTAGGTCAGGGACACCCGCACCGCGCCGCCCACCCGCGGATCGAACTCATGCACCTCGACCGCCATGCCGTCGGGAACCCGCCACCGTGCGCCGAGCACCGGATCGGTGAGCACGGCATAGACCGCCTCCGGCGGCGCATCGAACCACCGCTCGACCCGTGTGGTCATCCCGTCCGGTGCAGCGCCTCGTGGATCTGGCGCCCTACCTTCGGCGGCAGACCGGGCACCGCCTCCAGCTCCTCCCTCGTGGCCGCCGTCAGCGCGTCCGCAGTCTGGAAGTGCTGCATGAGCACCTTGCGCCGTGCGGGCCCCACGCCCGGCAGCCCGTCGAAGATCGAGTCGACCGCCGAGCGCGACCGCCGCTGCCGATGGAACCCGACGGCAAACCGGTGCGCCTCATCGCGGATCCGCTGCAGCAGCTGCAGCCCCGCTGACCCGCGCTCGAGGATCACCGGCTCGGGACGACCGGGCAGGTACACCTCCTCCTCGCGCTTGGCCAGAGCGATCACCGCGACGCGCGGGAGGTCGTGCTCCGCCATCGCCTTCAGCGCCGCCCCCAGCTGTCCCTTGCCGCCGTCGATCACCACGAGGTTCGGGCACGTCGAGAAGCTGGCGTCGAACTCGTCGGCTGTCGGATTCGACATGCGCGCGAACCTGCGGCCGACCGCCTCCGCCATGCTGGCGAAGTCGTCCTGCCCGCGATCGTGGCGGATCGTGAACTTGCGGTAGTCCGACCGCTTCGCCACCGCATCCTCGAACACCACCATCGAGGCCACGCGGTTCGACTCGCCCAGGTTCGAGATGTCGAAGCACTCGATGCGCACCGGGAGGGCCTCGAGGTTGAGGCGCTCGCGCAGCTCCTCGAGCGCCTCCACCCGCCGCGCCCGCGTCCGCTGCGCCACGAGCCGGTCATGCTCCAGCGCCATCTCGGCGTTCTGCCGCGCCAGCTGCACGAGCCGGCGCTTCTCGCCCCGCTGCGCCCGCCGCACCTCGACCGCCGAGCCCCGGCGCTCCTCCAGGAACATCGCCAAGAGCTCGGCATCCTCGAAGCCGCTCGGCACGATCACCGACGGCGGGATGGCGACCTGGCCGCCGTAGTACTCGACGGCGAACCCCCACAGCACGTCCGACTCGCTCTCGCCGCCCGCGTTGTCCAGGTAGAAGCTGCGCCTGTCGGCGAGCCGCCCGTCGCGCAGCTGGAAGAGCTGCACGTTTGCGGTGGTGTCGGACACGGCAACGGCGAGCACGTCGCCCGTCTGCGAGCCGACATGGTCTGCGACCTGCCGCTCCGCGAGGTGGCGAACGGCGGTCAACCGGTTGCGGTACCGGGCCGCCTCCTCGTACTCATGGGCCGCCGCAGCCGCCTTCATGGACTCCTCCAGCCTGCGCTCCAGCGGGCGAACACGGCCGGAGAGGAACTCGACGACGTTCTCGATCACCGTGGCGTACTCGTCCTTCGAGATCAGTCCAACGCAGGGCGCGGCACAACGGCCGATGTGATGGTCAAGGCACGGCACCCCGGACCGGCGACCCGGGCGCGGGCCTTCACAGGGCCGGTACGGAAACACGCGGTTGAGCACGTCCAGCGTCTCGCGCACCTTCTTCGCGCTGGAGTACGGCCCGAAGTAGAGCACGCCCTTCCGGTGCCGCTCGCGCGTGAACATCACCCGCGGGTACTCGTCCGAGACGGTGACGGCGATGTAGGGATACGACTTGTCGTCGCGGAGCCGGATGTTGAATGGCGGACGATGCCGCTTGATCAGGTTTTGCTCGAGCAGCAGCGCCTCGTGCTCGTTGTCCGCGCCGACGAACTCGATCTCCTCGATCCGTTCCACAAGCTCCGCGGTCTTGACCGTGGCGTACGCCTCGCGGCGGAAGTACGACTGCACCCGCTTGCGGATCGACTTCGCCTTGCCGACGTACAGCACCTCTCCGTCCCGGCCGTGGAACAGGTAGACGCCCGGCCGGTCGGGCAGGGCCTTCAGCTGGGCCTCCAGCGTCTCGTTGCGGGCAAGCGTGGGCATACCACCTGATCGTAGCGACGACCCTCCGGCCCACCGGGATCGCTACCAGGGCGTCGGGATCGACGAGGCGAGCGACCGCACCCCGTCCGCCACGGCGCCGCCCACCGACGCAGCCGCGCGCACCGGCGCGGTCTGCACGCGCCAGGCCAGGTCGAGCGCCGCGCCGCCGGCGCGCAGGGCCCGCCGGCACCACTCGGGATGCCTGACCAGGTAGCCGCCGACGCAGAGACCGGCGCCGGCCGCCATCAGGGCGAGGCCGACCGGCGGGATCACCGACGCCCCGGCGCCGACGGCGATCAACGATCCGCCGGCTGTCGCCAGGCCGGCCGTCGTCGCAATGCTTCCCGCGGCCATCATGCCGTATCCGACCCGGTCCCGGGTGCGCCGGGCCTGCCATGCCTGAGCGCCGAACAGCCCGGCCGAGAGCGCGCCTCCCACGACGCTCAGCCGTGCTGCCCAGAGGCCGACGCCTTCCAGTTCCAGGCCGGCTGTGCCGGCCGTGCGTATCAGGTCAGCCGAGGCCGTTACGGCGTCCCACGCGGATCCGGCCAGATTCGCCGCGTCGCGCCAGGCAGGATCCGGGAGCACCGTCCCGAGCGCCGTCAAGCCGAACCGTGAGAGGTGCACGATCGCTCCGGCAGCCTGAAGAGGCACCGCCCGCCCGCGCTCACCGAGCTGCTCCGCCGCGCGCTCACCGGCGTCGAGCGCCGTGCCCAAGTGGTCCAGCAGCGAGCCACCGGCGGGGGAGCGCCGTCCGCGCGCGGCTGCTGCGGGCCCGGCAGGGACGCGGGCGCTGCCGGAGGTATCGCCCGCTGCGGCCCGGACCGGCACGAGCCGCACAGCGGAGCTCACCGGCAGCGCGGGCCCACTCGCCCACCGCAGCACCAGCGCAGCACGTGAGGGGTCTCCGACCTGCGCCGTCACCGCCTCTTCGAGCGAGCCGGGATGCGTGCGCATCGCCGCCGCGAGCCCTTGTGCCGCCGACCCCGCGTCGGCGGCCAGTCCGAGCGACAGCTCGGCGGCGATCACGTGGGCCGGCACACCGGCCGATCGCGCCGCGCGCTGCACCGGGTCTGAAAGCAGCCCCGGCTCGGGGGGCAGCAGGCGTCCGAACCCATCCCATCCGCCGGCGGCCAGCGGCGAGTACCCGACGCGCGCGCCCGTATGTGGAGCTGACAACACCGTCCCCTCGCCGACGTAGATGCCTACGTGGTACGGCGCTCCGGTCGGCGCTCCGAGAAACACCAGGTCGCCCGGCTCGAGGTCTGCCGGCGACTCCGGCTGCGCCATCGACCACAACGCCGCGGCAGTCGGGCGCCCCGGAAGCGGCACCCCCGCGGCCTGGAACGCGTAGTCCACCAGGCCGCTGCAGTCGAAGCCTCCCTCCGCACGGCTCTCGCCACCCCACACGTACGGCCACCCGACCTGCGCTGCCGCGGCGGCGATGACGGCTGCCCGACCGCCCGCACCATGCAGGTCGACCGGCCGAAACCCGGCGCTGGGAAGCGTTGCCGAATAGGACACAGCGGCCCGTGCCCCGGCCGCGACCTCGCCGGCCGCCCCCTCGGCAGGGGAAGCCACGCGCACCTCACCGCCTCCGGGAGCGCACCTCCCAGCGTCCGGACGTCAACCAGCCGTGCGCCGTTCTCGTCAGCGGTCTCCGCCGCGGCCTCGCGGAGCTCGGTGACCGACACGCTCGGATCGTCGGCGAGCACCCGGCCGGCGGACAGCGCGGCCAGGTCGGCGGCACGCTGCACGCTCGCCCGGGACTGGTCGATGCCGCCCAGGTAGCCGATTAGGGCGCCGGCGAGGACGAGCAGGACGAGCAGGCCGCACGCGGCGATCGAGATCTGGCCGCGCTCGTTCATCTCGGCAGGTATGCCGTCGCCGACTGCGTGCTGGGGATGCCCGGCAGGGTGATCGCCACCGGTACCCGTACGGTCAGGCGTCGCCCGTCGCGCGCGATGGTGGCGCCGGCACGGAGGGATTCCGGCAGGCGCCTCCCCTCCGCCGCGAGCACCGTCGCTTGATCCGCGATCCGCTCCGCGGCGATGTGGGCGCGCACCACCGCGAGCCACTGCAGCGCAGCGACGGCCACCAGCGCGAGCAGTGCCGTGCAGGCCACGATCTCGACGCTCGCCTGACCTCGCTCGCTCACTGCCCCACCAGGGGAGCCTCGGCCGTCAGCGCCATGTCGAAGCCGGGGACGACCGACGGGGCTCGCAGCCGCACCTTCACGGAAGCGGTGCCGACCGTCACCGTCAGGCCGTCGCGCATGACGCCCGGGAGCGCTTCCGCCGCGGCGGCCCGCGGCGCCGCGCCGATCAGGCGAGCGCGGGCAGCGGCTCTGGCGGCGTGCTCCGCGGAGATCGATGTCCAGCCCACCAGCAGCGCCTGCCAGCAGGCGAGCGCGACCACCAGCATGGAGGGCAGCAGGATGGCCGTCTCGACGCTCGCCTGTCCTCGTTCCATGGGCTCACGCTAGGAGCGTGGGGCGTCACGAAACCAGACCACGGGCGTGTCGAATCGGTACCGGACCCGCAACGACGTCGCTGCTACCATCGAACGCGTGAGCGAGCAGAACGGGACTCCGGCAAACAACTCCGCGGGCGAGGAGCGTCAGTTCGTCCACTTCGCCTTCTACAAGCTCGACCGGGCGTTCCGGCAGCTGCCGGAGGCCGAGCGCGACGCCGCGCTCGAGGAGTTCGCGGCAGTGGTCGACGAGTACGGCGAGCGGTTCCCGATCCGCGCCTACACGATGTTCGGAATCCGGGCGGACGCCGACTTCATGCTGTGGAAGGTCTCGGAGCGGCTCGAGGACTTCCAGGAGCTTGCGACGGCGCTGCACGCGACGGCGCTTGGCCCGCACCTGGAGACGCCGCACGCCTATCTGTCGATGACGAAGCGCTCGCAGTACGTGAAGGGCGAGGGCCGCTCGATGCACAAGCGCGGGCGGATCATGTGGAACCCGGACTCGAAGTACCTGCTCATCTACCCGATGGTCAAGACGCGCGCCTGGTACCAGCTGAGCAAGCCGGCCCGGCAGGGGATCATGAACGAGCACATCGCCACCGGCCACCAGTTCCCGACCGTGAAGATCAACACGACCTACTCGTTCGGGATCGACGACCAGGAGTTCGTGGTCGCGTTCGAGACCGACTTCGTCGGCGACTTCCTCGACCTCATGATGACGCTGCGCGAGACCGAGGCGAGCCGCTACACCGAGCGCGACACGCCGATCTTCACGTGCCGGTCGGGTGAGGTGCGCGACGTGCTGGGGACGCTGGGCGCGTCCGCGGCGGCAGCCCCGGTCGACGCCTGATCCACGCGCTTACCCGCGGAGACGTGACGCAAGCCAGGCCTGCGCGTCGGGCACACGGCGCTCGATGATGCTGATGTGCCCGAGCTCTGGCTCGTAATGGAACTGAGCACCGGGCGCGTGCTCCGCCAACCAGCGGCCGTGCCCGATCGGCACGAACCGATCCTGACCGCCATGCCAGATGGCCACCGGTACACGGATGTCGTCGACCGCGAAGCCCCAGTCGCCCAGGTCAGCAACCGACTCGTCGTGCCAGCCCTCCACGCCGGGAGCGACGGCACACGCGAACACCTCCATCAGCCATCGGGCCGTGTGGAGGTCGAGCGCGTCGCGGTCGACGGGGGTCAGCAGCGTCGAAAGGCCTTCACGCAGTGCATCGGGGGTGCCTGACAACATCTCGCCCGCCTGCTCCTGCAGGAAGGCGATGTGAGCTTCGGGCCCCCTCTCCATGATCTCGAGCTCCATCGCGTTCAGCTCGCCCATGCCCTCGAAGTAGTCGAGCCCCTCCGCACCGTAGGGAGCAGATGACGCGATAGCCACGGCGGCGACCACACGATCGGGCAGCACCGCTGCGCACGCAAGCGCGTGGGGCCCGCCGCCCGACGCGCCCCACACACCGAACCGCTCAGCGCCGAAGTGGTCGGCGAGAGCGGCGACGTCGGCGGCCACGCTGGCAATCGTGCGACCCGGCTGGCGCGTCGACCCGCCGTAGCCGGGGCGGTCGTGCGCGAGCAGCCGCACACCCAGCTCACGGGCGTTCTCGCCCACCTCCGGGCGCATGAGCCCGCAGCCCGGCGTCCCGTGCATCGCGAACACCACCCGGCCGGAGGGATCGCCGAACTCGTGAACGGCGACCGTGCGGCCATCCGGCATCTCGACACGGTGATCAGGCTGCTGCATGGAGCAGGTCTATCACGCCGGGTCAGCCCGACGGGCCCGTTGCGGTGCAGCGCGGCTGCGAGACCTCGCCGTAGCGCTCAGGCCGCGATACGCGCCGGCGACCGCAGCACGACCAGGCACGGCTCGCAACGCAGGGTGCCAGTCGCCTCCGCGATCAGGTACGGCTCGTCGCAGTCGAGGCAGACAGCCCAGCGCGTCTCACACTCGGCACAGAGCAGCGCCGCCGTATCGGCAAAGGCTTCCGCATCACGGGTGGAGCAGACGACGCACAAAACGGTGCCCATGCTGACACCGTAGGCGTCGGGGCGGACGGACTCCGGGTGACGGAAAAGTGCCTGGCACTTTTCCGTCACGCGCGCGCCTTGCGAACCTCCACGCCGTCGCCTGCGATCCGCGCCTCGAACCGCGGCTGGCCGCTCGTGGCCGGGCCGTGAACCAGCGCCCCGTCGAGCGTGAACTCGCTGCCGTGGCACCCGCAGCGGATGATGTGCCCATCCAGCTCGCCCTCGTGCAGCGGGCAGCCCATGTGCGCGCAGCGATCGGCGATCGCATGAATCCGCGACCCCTGCTTGACCAGCAGCACCTCGAACCCCGCCGCGGTGAGCCCGCCCGTGAGCTCTCCGTCGGTCAGCTCCGACGCGTCGAGGACGCGCGTCCACTCCTCCGGCCCGTCCTCGAACGCCGTGTGGTTGACGCCGACCGCCCGCCCGTAGGAAAGATGGCCGCCCACCCACGCGGCTGCTGACGAGATGCCGACCGCGGCCAGCGACAGCGCGATGCCGGTGCCGCGGTGGCCACGCCGGCGCTGCAGCCAGGAGAGCGACTGCGCCGCCAGCGCGGTGGTGTTGGCGAGCGCGTGGATGCTCCCCAGCCGGCGATCCTTCCCGATCAGATCCGACCAGTCCGATGCGCCGGTTGCCGCGGTCGGCAACGCAGCGAGGATGCCGAGCCCGACCAGGCGCCGGGACGCAACGGCGCCGTCACGCCCCCCGAACGCGTCGACCGCCAACCCGCTCAGCCACGACCCGATCACGACGTCGGTCAGCGGCGGGTGCACGGGGTGCTGCAGCCAGGTGCCGCTGAGCGCGTCCTTCAGGCGCGAGCCGTCGGGCACCGCCCTCGAGACGACGTCCTGCAGCGGCGAGGACACCTTGTCGATCGGTTGGAAGTTCTCGAGCTTTTCAGTGATCGTCATGAGGCCGGGTGTACCCCGTCCCCACACCGGCCAACCGTCGTACGGGCCCGGTGTCCGAGTAGCATGGCCGGCAAAGGATGGACGTGTCCCGGCCATGACGCCCTACGCCGACCGCCTCGCAGAGGTGACCGGGCAGATCGCGGGCATCCAGCTTGCCGCGCTCGACGAGAGCCGGCCGATGGCCCACCTGGGAGAGCAGCTCGCCGAGGCCAACCTCGGCCTCGTCCGTGTCGCCGACCCGGCGTCGTTCTCATGGGCGGGGCACTGGTTGGCGATGGTCGAGGACGAGAGCGGTGTGCGCACACCGGTGCTCATGTTCGGCGTGCCGTCCGGCCCACTCTCTGCGGCCGGCGCGTCGGCGCTCGGAGCGGGCCGGATCGTCGAGGGCTACGTGATCGCGCCGCTCGACCTGGAGCGACCGCACGGCGCGCAGGCGTATCGCGGCGTGGCGGGCACGGGCGTGGTGACGGCGCTGTTCACCGCGCCGGAATCAGGAGCGCCTTGCCGGCCGCAGGAGGCGGTGACCGCGATCGCAGGCGTGGGCCTTGAGGGCGATCGGTACGCCGTCGGCCGCGGCGAGTTCTCGGCACCTGGCCGAGGCGGCCAGGCGCTCACGCTGATCGCGGAGGAGACGCTCCACGTCTCGCAGGCAAACGGCGCGCATATCGACGCGGCGGATGCCCGGCGCAACGTGCTGACGCGCGGCATCGAGCTGGAACCGCTGATCGGCACCCGCTTCTCGATCGGCACGGTCGTGTGCCAGGCAACACGGCTGGCGGAGCCGTGCGCGCACCTGGAACGGCTGACGCACCCGGGCGTCCTGCGGGCGATGGTGCACCTGGGCGGGATCCGCGCCGACATCCTCACAGGAGGCGAGATCCGGGTGGGCGACGCTATCCGGCCGCTGCCGGAAGCTCCCTCGTAAGCGCGCCGACGCGCCGCGCGATCTCGTCCCGCACAGCTCGGACGACCTCGATCGGTTGGCCGGATGGGTCGGTCAGCTCCCAGTCGACGTAGCGCTTCCCTGGGATGTACGGGCACTCATCGCCGCAGCCCATGGTGACGATCAGGTCGGCCCATTCCATGTCGGCGCGGTCGAGCTTGTGCGGCACGTTGCCCGCCAGGTCGACGCCGAGCTCTCGCATCACCTCGACGACCTCGGGATGCACGTGCTGGGCGGGCCGGCTGCCGGCCGACCGGGCCGCATGCAGCCCGGCTGCCTCCCGCTCGAACAGCGCCTGGGCCATCTGGCTGCGCCCGGCGTTCTGGATGCAGACGAACAGCACGTGGCTCATCCGGCCGCCGCCTCCTCGTGCCCAGGAGCTGCGGTTCCTGCGTCTGCCGCCTGCTCACCTCGCAGGTACTGGTAGGTCACCGCGGCAGCAGCGGCGCCCAGGAGGGGCGCGAGCAGGTAGACCCAGATCGAGGTGTAGTCCGACGCCGCAATGGCGGGCCCGAGCGAGCGGGCGGGGTTCATCGAGGCGCCGGTGATCGGCCCGCCGAACATCGCATCGAGGCCGACCGTCCCGCCGATCGCGATCGCCGCCGCCTCGCCCACCGCGCGCGTGTCGGTGGCGACCGCCATGATCACGAACATCAGGAAGAAGGTCAGCACGGCCTCCCAGAGGAACGCCTGGCCGTTCGAGCCGCTCGGCAGCGTCGCACCCACGTGAGCGACGTCGCCAAGCGACTCCCGCAGGACGAGCGCCGCCGCAAGCGCGCCGGTGAGCTGGGCTGTCCAGTAGAGGGCGACGCGCGGCCACGGGAAGTGCCGCGAGACGGCGAAGGCGAAGCTGACGGCCGGGTTGAAATGCGCGCCGGAGATATGCCCGACGGCGTAGATCATGACCATGATGACGAGACCGAAGCTGATCGCCACCCCGACATGGCCGAGCGCACCCGTCGTCGCGTCGACCATGATCGCGCCACAGCCGGCGAAGACCAGGGCGAACGTGCCGATCGCCTCGGAAAGCAGGCAGCGGAGGATCGGTCGGCGCACTAGCAGCAGCACTCCGCCGTGATCTCGACGACCGAGCTCAGCTTCTCGACCGCCTGCCGGCGCAGGGAGAAGTAGGCCCACCGGCCGCGCTGCTCACGCTCGAGCAATCCGGCATCCGTCAGCTTCTTCAGGTGGTGCGAGACCGTCGGCTGCGACAGGCCGAGCGGCTCGGTCAGATGGCAGACGCAGACCGGCTCGCCGCTCGTCGCCAGGACGTTGACGATCCGCACCCGCGCAGGGTCGGCCAGCGCCTTGAAGAGGTCCGCCGTCGCGGTCGCCTCCGCATCCGAAAGGCCCGGGGCGGCCAGCGGGCCGCAGCAGGACACCGGTTCCATGAGCGTCATGAGCCTCTCCTCATATCGATGTCCGTCAATCTATCGACGCTCGCCGATCCCTGCAAGGGCGCTCGATAAGGTGGGTTGCATGCGGACGGAGAAGCGGCAACCGGCGGATGCGCGAGTCGCCACCATCCTCGGCGTCGCCATCGTCTTCGCCGGCGCCGCCTACCCGGTCACCGCCACGGCGCTTCGCTTCACAAGCGCGTCGGTGATCACGACCTCCCGCGCGCTGGTCGGGGGATTGCTGATGCTTCCGGTGCTGCGAATCGTCGGCTCGTCGCTGCCCAGGACGCTCCGGGGCTGGGGATGGGCGGCGGCGATCTCGGTCGGCAACGTCGTCCTGACGCTGGCGGGGATCGCCGAGGGTACTCGCCTCGCAGGCGCCGCAATCGCCTCGGTGCTGCTCAACAGCGCGCCGTTCTACGCCGCGCTGTTCGCATGGCTGCTGCTCGGTGAGCGGCTCACGCGCCGCCACGTCGTCGGCCTGGTGGTCGGCTTCGGCGGGATCCTGTTGATCGTCGGATCGCCCAGTGGCTCCGGCTCCGACGTCAGCGCCGGCATCGTGATCTGCCTCGCCGGCGCCGTCGGCTGGGCAGCGGCCGGCCTGGCGATGCGCTATCTCAGCACCCGCGACGCGAACTTCGACGTCTACGGCGCCACCACCGCCCAGTTCCTCACAGGCGGCCTCCTGCTCATCCCGTACCTGGTGACCACGCGGCCGACGCCCACCGACTGGTCGGCACCGGAGCTCTGGGCCAGCCTCATCTTCCTGATCGTCGGCGCCCAGGTGATCACCTACGTCGGCTTCTACGCCGCACTGCGCTGGTGGTCGAGCGCCCGCGTCTTCTCCTGGACGTTCCTCGCACCGGCGGTCGCCGTCGGCATCGAGGCGGCCGAGGGCAACCTGCCCAGCACCACGGCCACCATCGGGCTGGTCGTGGTCATCGCAGGCGTGGGGCTGGTGACGACCGCCGGCTGACCAACTGAAGCTCACCGCGGGCGGCTCCGACGCGTTTGGCCAGTGGTAGGGTCGCCGGGTGGCCGACTCGACGCCGTCCCCCGGTGAGGCCGATGCGATGGACGCTGCGCTTCGGGCGGCGTTCTTGAGGCTGATCCCCCTCATCGACGAAGCGCGCTACGAGGCCCGCGGTGACGACCTCGTCTTCACATCGCCGTTGACACCCTTCCCAGGCTTCTGCGGGGTGTGGGCGGGCGGCATGGCTGACGACGAGCGCTTGGCCGATGATCTACCGGATCTGATCGCGGAGACGGAGTCCGCCGGGTTGCCGTTCTCGCTGCAGGTTCGCGGCGACCGGTCGCCACGCGCCGAGCAGCGCGCCCACGAGCTGGGATTGACGGCGGTGGAGCCGATCGACGGGATGCTGCTTCGTCCCGAGGACATGATCCCGCCACCGAGCGTCCCCGGATTGCGAGTCGATCCCGTCACCGAGGAACACGAGCTGAGCCATGTGCTCGGCGTGACCGCGCGCGGCTTCGAAGCCCCGGAGGCGGCCTTTGCCGCCATCTACGTCCCGCGGGTCGTGTTGTCGAACTGGGTGACGTGCTACCTCGGCCGAGTGAACGGCGATGGGGTGACGACCGGCGCAACCGCACGGGACGGTGACGTGGTCGGAATCTTCAGCGTGGCGACACCTGCCGAACATCGCCGCCGCGGGTATGCCTCCCAGCTCGTCGGAGCAGCGTGCCAGGCGGCGTTCACCCAGGGGGCAACGCTTGCCTTCCTGCAAGCATCCCCGATGGGGAGCGCGGTCTACCAGCGGCTCGGCTTCCGCACCGCGAGCGGTATCGGATGCTCACCCGGCCCTCGGGCGGGTGAGCCTACAGGTAGTACCGCTTGGACTCGTTCCAGGCGTAGTACATGGCGAACAGCCCGCCCAGGAACACCGCCACGACAGGCACGGCGAACGCGCCGAGGTCGAGCAGGTTGAACTGCTCGAGCGACCACAGGGCGGCGGTCACCGTCACGGCGCCGAGGCCGGCGTACAGGATGTTCCGCTGCTTGTCGGGCATCAGCGAGATCGCCATCCGGTTGCGGTGGTACCAGGCGTAGCCGAAGTACCAGAGCAGGCAGATGAAGATCAGCCCGATCGCGCCGATGATGGCGTGCGCAATCTGCGTCGAGACGGAGAAGAACACCGTCGCGACCGCGGCGATGCCGATGATGATGCCGAAGCCGCGCAGCGTGTCGTTGTTCATGCCGGCCCCGTCATGTAGGCCCGCACTCCGAGCGCCGCCACCACCGTCGAGCCGACGGCGAAGTAGAACAGGTTCCTGCGGCCATCCTCACCCCGCAAAGCATAGGGGTAGGCGATTGCGAGCAGCGGTAGCAGGCCGTAGGCGAAGTGCAGCTTGTCGCCCGGCCGGTGCCCCTGGGCGAGCAGCACCAGGCCGAGCGTGGCCTGGGCGATCACAGCGGTCTGCGCGACTGCCAGCGCCTGCACGTACCACGAGCCGGGCGGCCGATTCCGCCGGTAGGCGATCAGCCCCCAGATCCCCACGATCGCATTCGCGACGATCAGCGTCGCCCCGACGATCATGTGCGCCTCCGGCATGCCGCCACGCTAGCAACCAGCCGCGGCCGCCGGCGCCCCTCACTCGTCGAGGTCGGATGGGATCAGCGACCAGCAGACCATGTCCCTCAGCTCGCCCTGCACCGAGCGCGACCTCCGTTCGAGCCCCTCGCCGCTGAGGCCGGCCCTGCG
>Ga0066662_10000796_pt1 | contig 14051 bp, 8 predicted proteins | sample GraSoiAngelo_111_FD_133939 | JGI IMG/M metagenome (GOLD analysis project Ga0066662, IMG submission 133939) | Grasslands soil microbial communities from the Angelo Coastal Reserve, California, USA - 14_0903_12_40cm | ecosystem: Environmental > Terrestrial > Soil > Grasslands | place: USA... | reverse complement strand
CTGGACGTCCATGTCGCGTGTCCCGACGCGGTGGTCGACGGGCTGCGGCTTCAGCAGCCGCACCAGGTACTCGAAGTCGCCGTGCGAGCCGGTGCGGAAGTACCAGCGGTAGTAGTAGGGGTGCTCGCCGCCCTGCGGGCGCCCGGCGTAGTCGGCCCATGCTGACGCGGTCGCGAACGGCGCGCCGCCGGGATCCTGGCCGATGCCCGCGAGCCGGCCGGCCTCGAAAGTCGGCACGACAAACGCGTGGTAGGCGGTGTTGTCGTCGAGCCGGCGCGGGCACAGGAGCCGCGAGTACGCCACGTCGGGGTCGCTCGCGACGATCGACTCCACGCGCGGCAGGACCGCGCTCATGTCGGCGGAGACGATCTCGGTCGCCGTCGCGGCAAGCGACTGGTTGAAGTGGACGTGCGCCCACGCCCACAGGTCGGCGGCCGGCGGCAGGACCTTGGCGTCGGGGATGGTGATGTAGGGAAGCGGGCGCCCGACGACGCTGCGCCCCTCCTGGAACTCGGCTTCGGTCAGGATCAGCAGCGCGATCCACGGCCGCAGCCGCAGGTGGCTGCCGTCGGGTGCGGCCGGCGTGTAGCGCCACGGGAAGTCCTCGTCGTAGAAGTCGACGGCGGCGAGGTAGTTGGCCTCGAAGTTGGTGATCCAGTCGCGCGGCTCGCAGCGGACGACCGCGCGCGCGTCGATGCCGACGACGTCGCCGGGGCCGTACAGCGCGACGTCCTGCGCGAGCGCCTGGGTGAGCGCCGCGCCGCCGGCGACCGGATCGCCGCTCAACTCGAGCTCGACGTGCGTGCTGGCGCGCGACTTCACCGCCGCGTCGCCGTCGGCCGCCGTGATCGTCGTTGCGATCCCGTGGCGCAGCCACGGCAGGAACGAGTAGGTCGCCACCGGGTTCACGCGGCGAGCTCGAACTCGGGGAGCACGTGCAGCGTGCCGGCCAGGTTGGGATTCGCGGCAACTGCGCGGTCGAGATAGTCGCGCGCGGCGACGCGGCTCGCGAACGCGCCCGCCTCGGGGTGGACCAGCGTGTTGTCGGCCGCGTGCGCCACCGCGTAGGTCTCGCTGCTCACCGCGACGCGGCCGTCGTAGGGGTAGGCGAGACCGTCGCGGTAGGCGGACAGGGCGCTGCGCGCGGCGCTCGTGCCCGCGAGCCAGTGCGCGAACAGCGCGCCGGGGTAGACGAAGAAGCGCTGGCGCTTCGGCTCGAGCTTCGTGTCGATGATCGTGAGGTCGTAGCGGACGATGCGGGTGATCGCCGTCGCGGCGTCGTAGATGTTGCCGGACGGCGCGAGCTCGATGCCGCTGTCCTGCGGCGAGTACGCCGGCTCCGACAGCTTGGTCGCGTCGTCGGAGTCCCTGAACTGCGCTGGCGCGAACGGCTCTTGCAGGTTGCGCGTCTTCGCGAGCCCCGCCGAGCTGACCGCGAGCTGGAATTCGTTCGCATCGCTCGGCTTCTGGCTCCCGAGCTTGTCGAGCTTGAGGTCAAGCGGGACGCGCCGCTGGCTGACCTGGAGCATCCCGACCGGGTGCAGCACGAGATCGGACTCGGCGGGGTCGAGCTTGCGCAGCGAGACGAGAAGGTTCGACCCGCTTGGGAGCTGCGCCTTCCAGTTGCTGCGCTTGCCGAGCTCGCCCGAGACGATCGGCATGACCGCAACCGGCGGCAGCGTCGTGTCGCGGGCGTCGCCGAACGTGAGGTCGACGTTGACGCCGATCGAGAAGAACAGGATCGAGATCGACGCCGTGCCGTGCGCGTGCCAAGGGGTCGGCCCCTCGAGCGACAGGTCGATGTCGATCCCGAAGACGCCGACGCCGAACACCTGGACCGAGAACGAGGTGGAGATCTCGACGATGAAGTGGAACGGGGAGAACTGGATCAGCGCGTCCAAGCCGGTGTGGCCCTGGACCGACAGCGCCGAGAAGCCGAAGTACATGTCGGCGTGCGCGCCGAACTGGACCGTGTTCGTCGTGACGGCGAAGTAGCCGTCGCAGCGGATGCGCGCGAACGATTCGTTGATGACGTCGATCTGGATCCGCTGCGGCGTCGGGAACGGCAGCGGCGGCGGGGTGAACTGCGGGTGAAAGCCGCCGACGGAGACGACGAAGTTCGCGTCGTCGCCCCACGCGAACAGCAGGCCCATCTCGCCCTGGATCGTGATGAACAGCAGGTGCGAGTCGAACAGCGAGGCGAAGAAGTAGAGGCGCGACTTGCTGAACTCGAGCGCCCCGGCGAAGTTGACCTGGAGCACGAGCAGCGCGAGCTCGTCGGCGGGGAGCGCGACGCGCAGGACGCCCAGCAGCGCGATGTCGCCGGGCGGGATCTCGATGACGATGCCGAGCGAGAGGCTGACGAGCGTCGGCTCGCCCCAGCCGAGCTTCGCCATCGGCCCGACGAGGAAGGTGCCCTCGTGCGGCGGGAAGATCGCGCGCAGGTCGCTGATGATCCGCGGCGCGTTCGCGATCACGTCCTGCGGGAACATGATGCTGTCGATCGCGCCGCTGCGTACCCCGTCCATGACGGCCGAGAACAGCATCGTCCGGTTCACCCCGAGCAGCCCGCCGACCGCGTTCAGGGTGAAGCCGAAGCCGAGCTGGATGCCGGGACCGAAGTCGGCCGTCAGGACGATCAGCAGCGAGAAGCCCGGCGTCCCGTCGGGGTTCTTCGTCGTGATCAGCCCGATCGCGGTGACCCCGACGAGCCCCGCGATCTCGAGCTGGAGGATGCCGGCATACTCGCCGCGGTCGGCATCGATCGTAAGGAAGCCGCCGCCGGTGACGATCGCGGCGTCGACCGAGAGCCCCGCGCCCGTCGGCGGCTTGAACTCGAACGCGAGCTGGGCCGGCCCGAGGTTCCCGCCGCCGGTCGGGAAGCTGAGGACCGCGCGGGCACCGATCCGGTTCACGACCGCGCTCAGGGGGCCGAGGCTCGCCTGGACGTCCGCGGACAGCTCGAGCGGGAAGGCGGCGTCTTGGAAGCCGAGCACGAGGTAGAGCGAGGGGATCTCGATCGGGCCGAGCGCGATGTGGACCGGCAGCCCGATCTCGAGCGTCGAGCTGCCGCTGAACTGGACGCCGGTCGCGGAGCTCCACGACAGCCCCGTCTCGAAGTGGGCGTCGATCCCCCAGCCCGAGAGCAGCTTGGCGATGAAGCCGTCGGCATTGCTCGTGTCGATCACGAGCCGTCCGCCCTTGACCTGCGCGGCCGTGCGCGGAGCGATCGTCGCGTGGCCGGCGGCGGAGTCCCAGGCGATGTCGAAGCCGAGGCTCGCGTCGACCTCGGCGACCTCGAGGCGGCTGCCGCCGGCCGCGCCGACGAGCACGAACGGCGACGCGGGCTTGCCCTCGATCGTCAGGTCCGCCTCGCCCTCGATCTGCCCGCTCGGCGGGCGCAGGGTCACCGCGAACGGCGGGCTGATCGTCCCGCTCGCGCCGATGGCGGCCGCCGCGCTTAGCTTCACGTGCGCCTTCCAGTCGGGGTGCGGCAGCTGCAGGTCGCGGTCGAGCGCGCCGCGGATCGGCAGCACCACGTCGACGGCCAGGCCGGGCGGGCTGCCGGGCGCCGGGCTCAGCTCGGCGACGAACGCCTCGGCGCGCGCCGGCTGCCCCCCGGCGGGCGGCTGGTAGCGGCTCGGCAGCCCGAGCCGCGCGACGAGGTCGCTGATCGCCGGCAGCAGCAGCTGACCGTCGAAGCCGTTGCTTCCCCACTGGTAGAGGTCCCGGAAGTGCTGCTCGGGGGACTTCAGCGCCGGGCCGAGGCGGTCGAATCGCAGCCGTGCTGTCTCGAACGCGACGCTCGTCGGGTTGGTGGGGTCGGCCGGGTGATAGATCCGGTCGACGAGGCCGAGGAACGCCAGCGTCGCTCCGACGGCGGGAACGATGTCGAGAGCTTCGGTGACGACGAGGTCGAGCAGCTTGCTCGGGAGGTCGTTGGTCAGGTCGGTCACCTGCGCAGCGCTTACGCCGGGCATCGTCGGCCCGGCGGCCTGGAGCTGTGCCGTCAGGTCCTCGAACGACGAGATGACGCGCCCGGCGGACTCGATCACCGCGAGGCCCTGGGCGACGAGCTGCGCGACGTCACCGCCCTCGATAGCGGTGATGAGCGCCTGCGTTGCCGAGCCGAGGTCTGCGGCGGAGGTCGTCGTCGTGCGCTGCGCGGCGGCGAAGCCGGGGTGGGCGAGCATCTGCCTGGGGAAGCCGACGCCGAAGCGCGCCAGCGTCTCGAGCGCCTCGTCGGGGCCGAGCAGGACGGTCAGCCGCCTGAGCGCGCTGCCGAGCTCCGCGGCGAGACGCTCGAGCGAGCCGGCCTGGTCAGGCACGGGTCAGCTCGCCCCGCTCATACAGGCGCCGCCTCGAGCTGCGCGCCCTTGAGGCGCTCGACGATCTCGCGCTCGGTCAACCCGGACACGTCGGGGAGCGTCGGGAGCACGCTGCGCACGTCGGCCCCGAGCGCGGCGCTGCCGTGGCGCGTCACCGCGGCGGCGAGCTCCTCGAGGCAGGCGCGGATCGGGCGTCCCTGGATTCGCTCGGGCACGCGCACGTCGGGTCGCGAGAACGCTCGCACGAGCCATTGGAGCAGCTCGGCGCCGCCGCTGCGGTGCCAGACGACGGTGACGCGGCGGTTCGAGTGCACGAGCGCAGCGAGCTCGTCGCGGTGGCGGCGGTAGAGGTCCGCGTACCAGGCACCGCGCGCCGTCGTGCGGATCTCCTGCTCGAGTGCCGCCGCGGCGCCCGGCGTGATCGGCGCCGCCGCCGCCTGCTCGTCGGCGGCCATCGCCGTCGGCACGGTCCGCACGTCGCCCGCGCGATCGGCGAGCGCGACCCTGATCTCGATGCGCTGGCCGACCGGTAGCTGCTCGGCGAACTTGTCGATCAGGTCCTTGATCGGGAAGGCGAACCCGGACCCGCTCGTCGTCGCGGTCGCGAACGAGGCGCCGAACAGGATCCCGACGACCATGTCGAACTCGTTCAGCACGGCCGACCCGGAGTCGCCGCCGAGCCCGAAGTCCGTCGGCGTGCCCGGGCTCGCCGGGTCCGGGTTCGGCGCGATCACCATGCCATTCGTGTACGTGCGGTGGACGGTGACCCGATCGGCCTCCAGGATCGTGCCGGTGGTCCCGGTATGCGTGATCGCCCCGCCGGTCAGCGCCGTGGTCCGTCCGCGCTTCTTGACCGGATAGGTGTTCGGCGGGTTCGCCTCCGCGGTAGTCACGAAGTGGGTCGCCCTCACCGGCCCGACCTCGTGGACCTCGGCGAGCCAGTCCTCGCCCCCGTTCAGCTTGACGAGAGCGATGTCGACCTGGCCGTCGCACTGGGCGGCGAGGACGGTCCCGACGATGTCGCTGCAGCACCGCGACGAGCTCGTCTCGCCGCTGGGCTGGCCGACCTCCTCGTGGTTCGCGACGTCGCTGCAGTGGTCGTAGACGACGTGGTGGCAGGTGGCGGCGATGACGGTGTTGGGATCGCCGGCGACGGTGAACAGGCAGCCGAAGGTTCCGTGGCCCTGCCCAGGCCGGGCGCACGCCGAGCCGCCGCGGATCGGGCGGTACTCGTGATCGTCGACGCGGCTGGCGCCGAACAGCTGCCCGGGACCGGTCTGGATGGTCGTCGGCACCGGCATCTCGACGACGTCGGTCTTGACTCCCTCGATCTCCTCGGGGACGCGCTCCTCGGGCGCGAGCTCCGCCAGCGGGCGCTTGCGCTCGACGAACACCGCGATCGCGACGTCGCCGGTGCGCTCGCCGGCGACCTGCTTCGCGCCGACCCCGACCGCGTGGACGCCGGGAATCCGCAGCAGGCGCTCGACGGCGCGCTCCTTGATCGCCAGGTAGTCGCGCTCGTCCACCTCAGGCCGCCTCGAGCCTGAGCCGGTCGAGGATCTCGCGGTCGGTCAGGCCGGCCACGTCGGGCAGCGTGGGCAGCGCCCGGCGCAGGTCGGCGACCAGCCCCGAGCTGCCGTTGCGGGCGAGCGCGGAGGCGAGGTCGTCGAGGCAGGCATGCACCGGCCGCCCCTCGATGCGCTCGGGGATCCTGACGTCCCGTTGGGTGAACGCGCGCACGATCCACTGCGCGAGCTCCGCAGCGCCGCTGCGGTGCCAGACCACGGTGACGCGGCGGTTGCGGTGGACGAGCGCGGCGACCTCCTCGCCGTGGCGGCGGTAGAGGTCCGCGTACCAGGCACCGCGCGGCGAGGAGGTGCGGACCTCCTGCTCGAGCCGGCGCGCCGCTCCCGGCGTGATCGCGGCGCGCGCCTCGTCGGCCGCCATCGCGGTCGGGACGGTGCGGGTGTCGTTCGCGGCAGCGGCGGAGGAGACCGCGAGCGCGACATGGCGCGCCGCCGGCAACGTCGGGCCGCCGCCGATCGAGACGCCGTTGAACTTGTTGACGATGTTCTCGATCGGAGTGCCCCAGCTGTGCCCCGTTCCGGGCGAGCCGGCAAAGTGGATCGCGATCACCTGGCCGGCTGCGTTCAGGTAGGCGGACCCCGAGTCGCCCGCGCGCGTGAAGTCGGTCGGCCCCGGCGTCACCGCGGGATTCGCATGGACCTGGATCGCCCGCTTGTAGTGGCGCGTGCTGCCGTCGACGTTGCGGACGTCGCCGTCGGTGCTCACGTCGTCGACGCTCCCGCCGGTGAGCCCGGTCGTCCTGCCGCGCTTCGTGACGGGGTCGTTCAGCGCCGGGTGCGGGCCGCTGCCGTGCACGACGCCGGCGCCCTCGACCTGTGCCCAGTACTGCGTCCCGCCGTTCAGCCGGATCAGGGTCACGTCGACGTCCTCGTCGAGCTGCGCGTCGAGCACGTGCCCGAAGATGTCGTCACACGAAGCCGAGGAGCTGCTCTGGCCGTTGGGCTGTCCGACCTCCTCGTTGCTTGGGGTGGCGCCAGGCGAGTAGACCACGTGGTGACACGTGAGCGCGACGATCCTGCTCGCGTCGCCCGTGACGTCGCAGATGCAGCCGAGCGTCCCGACGCCGGAGCTCCCCGCGCGCGCGATCTGGATCCCGCCGCGCAGCGGGCGGTATTCGCCGCCATCCTCGCGGTCGGGCGCGTTCGCCGGGATGCCGGCGACCTGCTCGACGACCGGCATCGGCCGCTCGACGACATCGGTGCGCACGCCCTCGATGTCGGGCGGGACGCGCTCGTCCGGCGCGACGTCCGCGAGCGGGCGCTTGCGCGTCACGTAGACGCGGACCGAGGTCTCGCCCGTCCGCTCGCCAGCCGTGATCTTCTCCCCGACGCCGACCGCGTGGACTCCGGGGATCGCGAGAAGCCGATCGGCGACGCGCTCCTTGATCGCGATGTAGTCCCTCTGCTCCACGCCTGGGCGAGCCTGTCCTCGGGTCGGCCGGGTCCAGTAGGTCCCCGCGCGCGACCTTAACCGATTCGGCCACCGCGCGCGCAGTGATCAAGGAGCGCAGACTGCGTATGGTTTCTTGGGCATCATGCTGTCGGGTGGTTCGCTGACCGAGGGCGGAGCTTGCTCCGCACGTGCGGCCGCCGGGCGTCAGCGGCCGCATTCGGCCCTACGCGATAGGCGGTCAGGCTGCTCGGGTCTCGAACGCGGCGACGACATCGCGCACCGTGCGCAACCCGAGCGCGAAGGAATTCGACTCCGGCAGCTCGATCCCGAGCTCGTCCTCGAGCGTGCACAGCACCTCCATCACCGACAGCGAGACGGCGCCGAGGTCGTCGTAGAGGTCTGTCTCCGGCGACAGCGCACGCTCGTCGACGCCGAGGCCCCGCGCGAGGCCGGCCCGCACCGTCGCGGCGATGGCTGCGGCGTCGGGCATCGCATGATCATGCAGGATGTGCTCGATGATCGCTGACGCCGAAGTCGCGGCCACGACGTTCGGCGACGTCTTGCGCGCGCGCCGCCGCGAGGCCCCCGGGCGGACGGCGTTCGTCTTCGAGGGCGATGACGGGGCCGCGCGGATCACGTACCGCGAGCTCGACGAGCGGGCGCGCTCGGTCGCGGCCGCCGTGCGGGAGCGCGCGGAGGCCGGCGCGCGCGTGCTCCTGCTCTACCCGCCCGGGCTCGACTACGTCGCGGCGCTCTTCGGCTGCCTCTACGCCGGCGTCGTCGCGGTGCCCGCGTACCCGCCGGACCCGGCCCGGATCGAGCGCACGCTTCCGCGCCTCGTCGCGATCCTGCGCGACGCGCGCGTCGGGGCGATCACTACAACGGGCCAGCTCGCTTCCGCGCTCGGCGAGGTGCTGCGGGTCGACGGCGCCGGCGAGCCGCGGCTACTCGCGACCGACGGCGACCTCGAGCGAGCACCGGACGGCTGGCGGCCGGCTCCGGCGCGACCGGACGACGTCGCGCTCCTCCAGTACACGTCGGGCTCGACCGCCGCGCCACGCGGGGTGCTGCTCACGCACCGCAAGCTGCTCGCCAACTCGGAGTTCATCGGGCGAGCGTTCGGGCAGTCGCGTGGCAGCTGCGCGGTCGTCTGGCTGCCGCCCTACCACGACATGGGTCTCGTCGGCGGGGTGCTGCAGCCCGTCTACGGCGGCTTTCCGTGCGTGCTGATGGCGCCGCTCACGTTCCTCCGGCGTCCGCTGCGCTGGCTGCGGGCGGTGTCCGAGCACCGCGCGACCGCGAGCGGCGGGCCTAACTTCGCCTTCGACCTGTGCGTGCGCCGGATCGGTGCGCGCGACCGGGCCGGACTCGACCTGTCGTCGTGGGAGGTCGCCTTCGACGGGGCCGAGCCGGTCAGGGCCGAGACGATCGACGCCTTCACCGAGCGCTTCGCGGCCTGCGGCTTTCGCAGGGAGGCGTTCTACCCGTGCTACGGCCTCGCGGAGGCGACGCTGATGGTGACGGGCGGGACGAAGCTCGGCCCGATCTCGGTGCGCGACGTCGACGGCGGCCGGCTCGCGGCCGGCGACGCCGTCGCGAGCGCGCCGGCGGCGGCGGCGAAACGGGTCGTGGGATGCGGGCGTCCCGATCGCGGCCACCGCGTCGTGATCGCGGACGGCGCGGGCGCGGTGCTTCCCGACGCCCGCGTCGGCGAGATCTGGCTGCGCGGCCCGAGCGTCGCCGCCGGCTACTGGCGGCGCCCGGAGGAGACGGCGAGAACATTCGAGGCGAGGCTCGTGGACACGCTCGAGGGGCCGTTCCTGCGCACCGGCGATCTCGGCTTCGTGCTCGACGGCGAGCTGTTCGTGACCGGCAGGGCGAAGGAGGTCCTGGTCGTCGACGGTCGCAACCACTACCCGCTCGACATCGAGCTCGCGTGCGAGGGCGCAGTCGCCGGCCTGCGGGCAGGCTGCGGGGCCGCGTTCGGCTACGAGCACGGCGGCAGGAGCCGCATCGCGGTCGCCTACGAGGTGGCCGACGACGCGGGCCTCGATCGCGACGCCACCATCCTCGCGATCCGCCGCTCGGTCGCGGGCGCCACCGGCGCCGAGGTCCACGCGGTCGTGCTCGCGCGGCCGCGGACGGTGCCGAAGACCGCGAGCGGGAAGGTGCAGCGGCGGCTGTGCGCGGCGCTGTTCGCGCGCGGCGAGCTCGACGCCCTGGCCGCGTGGTCGGTCGACGGCGGCGCGGCGGCCGGCCGGCGGGGGCGTCGCTAGCGCCCGGTTTCGCCCGAAACGGACGGTGCTCAGGAAGGGCCACTTTGAGTGGGGCTCCCGCAATCGGCCGCTGGTTCGATGACCGGGGTCGGCATCGGACCTGCGCCCTTGTTTTGGGCAAAGGTTTCTGGGAGCCCCACTAGCGCGCTCGAACGCTCGAGCTCCCCCGTCGAGGCGCTTGAACCAGTCGTTCAGCGCTTTTCGTCAAACCCGCCGCGCAAGGGCCGAATCGGATCTCGGGCATCGTTGGCGGTGACGTCGTTGCAGTTGATTTCGGGTGCGGTTCAGATCGACAATCAGTTCGAACTGGGCAGCACCCGCGGGGCTCGCCGGTTCGAGTCGGCCAGCTCGATCACGAACTCCCTGCAAAGGGATTCCTTTTTCGGGAACGAACCTGAGCGCCTTTCCGCAAACTTGACCGCGCTTGGTCAAGTTTTGGTCAAGTTGCCCACTTGATCGCGGCGCGGTGGCGCGCGGAAAGCGGCCCTGACGTGGCGCCCGCAGCGGCCGGCAGGCTGATCACTTTCCGCTCATCTACGACTACGTCGATGCCGAGCTGCCTGCGCCGTGGACCACGGCGGCGAGCGCACTTCGACCGCCCGACGGCCCCTACGCTCCGATGCGCTTGCGCGTCGCCCGCGGGCGGGCGCGTGAAGCTGGCGCTCGCGGCTTCACCCTCGGTACCACACGCACTTCAGCACCGAGTGCATCAGCGATCGCCGCCACGAGCGGCAGCTCCGGCCTGGCATGGTTTGCCGTGAACAGCCGGCGGATGCTCGACGCGTTCCGATCGATACGCCGCGCCAGCTCGGCCTTCGATAGCCGAAGGTCGACGCGCAACGCGTCCAACGCGTGGATCACTTGATCGGTCTGCTCGATCTCACGAGCGGCACGCTCATACGCCCGGCGGTACTCCGGGTCGCGCATCCGCTGAGCGCGACGGCGCTCGTGAAACTTCGTGTCAAGGACTCGCTGGGGCGGCATCCGATCGCTGCCCTCCCTCACCTGTTGCGTAGGAGATACGGCCTCAGTGTATCACCTATGCAACGCTAAGCGGGCACTGCTGACGAAGCGCGAATTTCAGGCACTCATCGGCGAGAGTGCCTGAATCGAACGGGAATCCGCGGATATCCACGGCTATAGGCAGTAGTCGCGCGCGGGTCGCGCTCTCACGAATACCGCCACTTCCAACGCCGGATTCCGCCGCAGCTTGCCTGGATCGCACCCAGGAGGTCGCCGGTTCGAGTCCGGCTAGCTCCATCGCGAGGACGCTCTGCACGTGCGGGGCTTCTGTCGTTGTGGGTTGGCGACTGGATCGGCGGTGATGGCGGTCCGTTCAGGCACTGGTGCCTGAGAGCGCGCGTCTAGGGTTAACAATCCGCCAGCAGCTACACCAGCGGCGAGCCGTTGCTAGGCCGCTGACCGCAACGCCGCACATACGCAATCGCTGCGAGCACGTTGGGCGAGATCGCCCGCGCTCGCCACTTGCAAACCGTAACCACGTTGGAGGGCGCGATGCCAGACACCACCTGCCACATGTCGATCTCGCTCGACGGTTTCGTCGCTGGGCCCGCCCAGAGCCGCGAGGATCCACTCGGCAAACGCGGGCGCGAGCTCCACGGTTGGCATCTCGGCGACGAGCGCGCCAACGAAGCCGACGCGACGGCGACTGGCTGGCTCATGCGCCCACGCGGCGCGTACGTCATGGGGCGGAACATGTTCGGGCCGATCCGCGGCGAATGGGATCAGGACTGGCGCGGCTGGTGGGGTCCCGAGCCGCCTTACCAAGCGCCGGTATTTGTGCTGACCCATCACGCCCACAAGCCGATCGAGATGGAAGGCGGGACCACCTTCTACTTCGTCACCGACGGCTTCGACGCCGCTTACGCACAAGCGCGTGAGACGGCCGGCGAGGGCGGCGTAGACATCGCGGGGGGCGCCTCGACCGTGCGCCAGGCCCTCATTGCCGGAGTCGTCGATGAGCTCACGCTCGACGTCGCGCCGGTGCTGCTCGGCTCCGGCGAGCGGATCTTCGACGGCGTCGAGTCGTTCGGGTTTGAGCCCGTCGAGGTCTTGCATTCGCCGCTCGCCACGCACATCCGCTACCGCCGGCCAGGATGAGCCGGTGAGTGGATAGAGGCCCGCGTTGACGAGGGTCGCTGGCGCCTGCCCGGCGATCCTGTGCCGCTGCCCTACGCGCTCAGCGCGACGATGCCCGACTGAGCTGCCCCCGGCTGCCCACGCCTCGAAACCGCGGCTCGAGCACCTCGACGAACCGATAGCCGGTCGCGGATTGGTGTTCAAACCCGCCCGCGCGAACGATGGCGTCGATGCAAGCGAAGCCAAGCCGGCGGCGCGACGTCGCTGATCAGCGGGCAGTTCGCATTTCGCGTCATCGCACCCACGCCGGGCTCCCGGCGCGTCTGGCACCGCGCGCAAATCCTCCTCGGTCAGCTCCTCACCGTCGGTCGAAGTTGACCCCCTTGTCGGGCGACGGGTCGCGTCCGGGGTGATGTTGGGCCTGCGATTTGACGATCCCGCGCGCCTGGCGGCCGCTGAACGCACGCGTTAGTCGCGCGGAACCCGGCGCGGCGATCGCCATTCGGTGCGGCCCAGACATGTCGGCCGCACGATCGGCTCACCGGGCGCCGTGAGGCCCATGGCCCACTACTGGCTGCCGCCGAGGTCGTGTAGCGCGCGCACGCGCTGCTCTTCGCCTGGCGGCACCTGCCCGTCGCGTCCGACGTAGCCGTCCTTGCCGCCGGCAACCACATACACCGCGTCAACGTCGCCGCGGTTGCGGATCCTGCGTACGGTCGGCGCGTCGACGCGCGCGAACGCGCCCTCTGAAAGCTCCTCTGTCGAGCCGTCGCCGAACTCCATCTCGATCGTGCCGCGGTGCACGAAGTACAGCTCCTCCTGCTCGTCGTGGTAGTGGACGCCCGCATCGATGCCCGGCGGGAGCACGATCGCGTTGACGCCGAACGCCGTCACGCCGAGGGCACGACGCACCTTGCGGAAGCCCGGCCCCTCGCCGAGGTCATCGAGGTGCGCCACCGCCCACCCGTCGCCGGTGCGCACCGCGGGGTTCTCGGCCGCAGTCGCCATCTGCATGCTCCATTTCCTAGTCGAGGATTGTCTTTGCGTGCGGCACGGGTGCAGCCTGGGTTCGCCGGCTTCCGGATCGCGCCGAGCGGTCGAAGAACACCTGGTTGCGCGCGATCAGTCCACCTCGGACCTCTACCAGACAAGACGCCCGCGAGCATCAGCACCCCCCGATCGATCGGTATGAAGGCATGCCGGTCGTTGACGAACCAATCGCGCATCGGGGTGCCACGCGGCGGCGAACAGCTCCGCCTGCTCGATGCCGTAACCAGGAACGGGCGGGCGCCGCCGACGTCGGGTGCTGGGGGTCCGCCAGGCGCTTTGCTCCGGCATGCTCACTGGGGTGCGGCGGCGCGGATCTGTGCGGTCGCCTCGCCGTGCCCGATGATGTTGCCCTCCTCGGAGACCAGCTCGAGCCGGAGGCGTCCTTCGCGCGCGGCCGGCGCCGGCCGGCGCGCCTTGGCAGGCGTACCCGCGAGCGCAGCGACTGCCGCATCGGCGAGGTCGTCAAGGTAGGCGTGCAGCGGCGTGTCGAGCTGGTGTGCTAGCCAGCGCCGGGCGATCGCGTGCGTAGGGCCGGTGACGATCGCGTTCAGCACGAGCATCGACATCGGCCGAACGCGTCCTCGCTCGATGAACGGCTGCAGCCACTTCTGGTAGGCGGTCGCGAGCTTGCGGTTCATCTCTGTGAGCTCCGCGCCGCCAGGGGAATCGCCGTCGAGTGTTCCGCGCCTGTAGACGAACCGCGCGCGGTCGACGTTTGCCTCGATCCACTCGATCTGGTGCGCGATCACACCGCGCACCGCCTTCCGAAACGACCGCGGGCGTTCGCCCAAAGGGAGCCAGAGCCCGTCCTGGAAGTCGGCGATCGCCTCGAGGTAGAGCGCATCGGCGATCGCTTCCTTGGTCGGGAAGTAGTGGAACAGGGTGCCGTTGGAGACGCCCGCACGCTCGCAGATGCGCGCGACGGTCGTCTGCTCGTAGCTGGACTCGAGGAAGCAGGCCAGAGCGCTCTCGAGGATGCGAGCACGCGGGCTCGGGGAGAGCGCTAGAGTGTTCATCTAGAGTATTACTCTACCAGCCGAACCAGACGATGACGAAGGAGCCCTCGATGAGCACCGTGTCAGCCGACCGTGCCCCGTTCACGCTGCCGCCCGCCCTGGCGGAGGTCCAGGCGCAGGCGCAGGAGCTTGCCGGGCGCTTTGCCGAGCGCCACCGCGAGGTCCGCCTGAACCCGTTCGAGCACGGCGAGCTTCACCCCGAGCTGTGGCGGGAGATCAGCGTGCGGGGGTGGCCGGGCCTGCTGGTTCCCTCGGCGCACGGCGGCAGCGAGGGTGGCCTGCTCGCCTACCTGCTCGTGATG
>Ga0066662_10000794_pt1 | contig 14053 bp, 8 predicted proteins | sample GraSoiAngelo_111_FD_133939 | JGI IMG/M metagenome (GOLD analysis project Ga0066662, IMG submission 133939) | Grasslands soil microbial communities from the Angelo Coastal Reserve, California, USA - 14_0903_12_40cm | ecosystem: Environmental > Terrestrial > Soil > Grasslands | place: USA... | reverse complement strand
TGCTCTGTCTACGGAGTGTCCGCACTTTTATCAAGGACAATCGCAAGCCGCATCCTGAATTCACTCCTCCGGTCTCCATTCTCAAGCCTTTGCGCGGCGTTGACCCGCAGATGTATGAGAGCTTCCGCAGCCATTGCGTTCAGGATTATCGCGAGTACGAAATTATCTTTGGCGTCCATGAGGCGGATGATCCCGCAGTAGAGGCCGTTCACCAGCTCATGCGCGAGTTCCCGGCCTGCAGGATCCGCCTGGTGTTCTGCCCTCAGGTGCTGGGCAATAATCGCAAGACCAGCAACGTGGTGCAGATGCTGCCCTATGCACGGTACGAGCACATCCTGATCAATGACAGCGATATCTTTGTGACCCCTGATTACCTGCGCCGGGTGATGTCTCCGTTTGCCGGTAACCAAGTCGGAATGGTGACCTGCCCTTACCGTGGGATCGCCGCCAAAACTCTGGGCTCGAAGCTGGAATCCATTGGCATCAGCACTGATTTCTTTGCCGGTGTGCTGGCCGCGCGCCAGGTGGAAAACGGCCTGCATTTCGCTCTGGGATCAACTCTGGCCATGAAGCGTGCAGCGCTTGAAGCCATTGGCGGACTGGAGCCCCTTGTGGACTACCTCGCCGATGACTTCGAACTTGGCAGCCGCATCTCTAAAGCCGGCTATGAAGTTGTGCTTGCCGATGTCGTGGTGGAAACCCATCTTCCCGCTTACAGCTTCCGCGAATTTTTCGATCACCAGATGCGCTGGGCGCGCAGCACCCGCGACTCGCGCCGCGCCGGATATATCGGCATCCTGCTCACTTTCGGTTTACCCTGGGCAATGATCGCCGTGGCGCTCGCCGCCGCAGCATGGTGGTCATGGCTGGTGCTGGCTGCTGCCGTTATCCTGCGGGCCGCTGTGTGTGTGCAGGTAGGAGTGAAGGTGCTGCACGATTCGGCCACTGTGCGCCGCCTTGCGCTGGTTCCTCTGCGTGATTTGATCGCCTTCTGGGTATGGTTCGCCAGCTTTGCCGGACACGAGGTCCACTGGCGCGGCGACGTCTTTATTCTCAAGGACGGCAAGATTCGTCCGGCGCACCACCATGCGCCTGTGATGGTCAGCGCTGCGGAGCCGGAGCAGGACAAAGTTTCAGTTCATTCGTAACAATCAGCTTGCCGCCCCATTTGGAAAGCTCACAGTAGCCTGCGCTTTTCACCGAAGCCGGAATGCTGTCTTCTTCCGTCCACAGGAAAATCCGTTTGTCTCCGCGCCACAGCTTGGCAAAAGAATCATCGTCATCAAAAATCGCCGGAGCATCGGGGAAATAAGAGCCATACCAGATGTTGGAATCGCGGCCATTCAGCATGCGCATCTGCACATGCAGGTAATAGGGCAGTGTGGATGCCGCTTCATAATCTCCATTGCTCTCCACCAGGTCGCCAGGCTGAAGCTGCTGCTGGATGGAATCGGCCAGCACCTTCGAAGTAAGAACCGGAGAAAACACCACCAGACCGGCATGCGCCTCATGCAGCAGGGTCACCATCATCAGGGCCAGCACTATGTTTGCTGCAAAGGTGCGGTTGGCGCGGCGCAGAAGCCAGTTGAGAACTGTGCCGGCTGCAAAGGCAATTCCGGTGATCAGCAACGGAACCTTGAACGCACCCAGGGCTTTACCGGTTAAATCAAGAAAGTGTCCAAATGAAAGCCGATAGGCATCAGGATTCTTGGTGAGCAGTTCGGCAATATCGTAATTCGGCGGTGGGGTCTGCGATCGCAGCGCAAAAGCAATCGCGATAAAACCGATAACCACCCCTATCACCATCAACACCACTGACGAGATTCTTCCGCTGCGGCGTTCACGCGAATCCAGCGGTGATGCAGTTTCGCGAGCCAGCCATCCGCCCAGCAGCAGCGCCACTCCGGGCACACCCGGCATCACGTAGTATTCCTGGCGGCTGGAAAAGCTGAAGAACACCAGAATGATCAGCACCCATAGGACAAACAGCAAAGTTCCGCGTTGTTGTGGTGTGAGTCGCGCCCTCATCTCCCGGAGCCGGTATGGCGCCTGCCGTATCGCCTGCGCGATGAAAGCCGTCCACGGCATAAGCCATACCAGCAGCAGCCCCCAGAAGAGCCACAGCGCGACGGTGTCATAGTCCTGTGGGTAACGCTTTTTCAGAAAGCGCAGGAAGTGCTCGTTGACGAAATAAAACCAGAAGAAACCAAGATGGATGACCTGACTGGTGGGGGCCGTGAATTGCCCCTGGGCAGGATTGCGCAGCCCGGCAAGAATATGCCACGGCGCAGCAATCAGCAGAAAGACCAGGAAGCTGGAAACCAGCCGCAGCCTGAGCAGATGGCGCAGATTGCCGGTGAGCAGAAGAAAGACAATGATCGTGCCGATGGGAAAAACCAGTCCGATCAGACCCTTGGTAAGCACATTCAGCGCCATGGTGGCGGCGATGCCCCAGCATAGCCAGCGCGAAGGTTTCTCCTGGTCAAGCGTGCTGAGAAACAAGTCGAATCCCAGGGCCAGCCACAGGCCTACCATCATGTCTGGAATGAGGAAGCGCGTGAAGAAAAACGGACCGACTCCGGTGACCAGCACCAGCGCCGAGTAGAAGCCGCCCTCTTCTCCGTAGATGCGCCGCCCCAATCGGTAAACCACCAGCACCAGCGCCAGCATGCCCAGCGCGATCGGCAAACGGGCACTCCAGTCATGCACGCCAAAAATCTCGAAGCTGGCGGCGATAGTCCAGTACATCAGCGGGGCTTTTTCCAGATAACGGATGCCCTGATCGATGTGCAGCGTGACCCAGTCATTGCGGGTGAGCATCTCGCGCGCCGCTTCGGAGTGAACTGTATCGGCGTCATCCAGCAGCGGCGGCTGAAAGATGCTGCCAATGTAGATCGCGGCCCATATCAGGAGGATCGCAGCGAGAAAAAACTTGCGTTTTCCGGCAACATCACGGATCTCATAACCTGGGGCAGGACCTGACAATGTTTGCGTAGACATGAACTCACTCATTATATTGCCCAGATTTGATCTTCGGCTGAGCTTACTCCGTCTCGCTTTGAGCTTGATCTTCTGCCTGTTTAAAGCGACTGTACCAGTTCCAAAGCTCCGGAAAGTCCACGCTAGGAATTGGATTGCTATCAATGAATTTCGCTTCTAAATACTGAGCCCAGTAAGCCTCACCTGTTCTTCGAGGATGCTTAGCAATCCATGAATCATAGAAATCACGATGTACCTCGTAGTGATGACTATGGATGAATGATTTCCAAGCTCTATAAATCTCGCCCTCCTCCTGAAACGAGATGAATGCTGTTTGTTCAAGATTTCTTTTTCCGCCGCTTCCCCAACCTTTTAGCATCATCTCTTTTGCCTCTGTATCGGTAGCAGGCGCGCTATATCCAAAAACAGTTACCATGAAGGCGTTTTGCAGTGCCCAATTCAGGGCTTTCCATTCAGTCGTTATGAATGTGTTTTCTGAATAATTTTTCTGTCGAATGGGATACAGCAATGGAACTCTTTTGAATGTCTCGCCACATTTGCTGCATCTGGCACCTGTGAGTCCTTTTCTTTTGTCTTGCTCACAAAATCCAATTTTTACATTGCCATGCAGGAATATGAGCTGTGGCAAACTTAAACCAGCATTCACATTCCTGAGCCATGCTTGCAGTAACAGTGGATCCAATTGAATGTTGCAATGACATCATTATCGCGGAGTGACAGAACAAGATGATCGTAAACGGTTGGATAATTGGGGAGCTCCAGTTCAGAAAAATAGCTCTCAATCCTGCTTTGAATTTCATCTATTTTAGAGATGTCACTGTTTTCATAAAGCTCGCTAAAAATATCTTCAAAATTCCTGTCTGGATCCAATCCCCAACTTCTCAATAACGACTTAATATCGAGTACTTCTGTAAAATCGAGCATGAGTGGCAACACTCTTCCATTTTTGTCTCCATTTGGACAGGTTGCCCGGCTTGCTCCTGCTCCCAATAGGATTAAATGGGGCCTTCCCATTGTGACATCCGCTACTTCTTCGTCCACCAAGAACTCGTCGTCTCGTTTCACTTCAACCTCTTAAGACTCGGCATCTCATCTCAACTTCACTTTGTATTATATTGCTGCGAAAAGGCGGCATCTCCCTGCGGTCTGCCGGAATCCCAACTTGTGGGCGCTGCTGCCATCCCTGGCGGGAGGCGCTGAATCTAATAGATCGTAATACGATGCTTATGCCTGCCCTTTCGCACGCTCGCCACAAAGTTCAAAGCATTGTTTCCCGCATGCAACCGTGGGCCATTGCCGAGGCACATGCGCTGCTGGTGAGAATTCCCGTACAACCGCCCAAGGGCGATGCCATTCAGAAATTTTCCGCCCTGGAATTGCCCATCGTGCGCATCACCGATGCCGCGGGGAATTCCGGTGTTGGTTTTGGTTACACCATTGGCCAGGGCGGCAGCACGATTCTGGAACTGATCCGGAAGGAACTGCTGCCCAAGCTGGAAGGCCGCGACTCGCGCCGTATCGGATCCATCTATGACACGCTGCTGAAGAGCGTTCATGCACTGGGGCCGGGCGTGGTGCTGTCAAATGCGCTGGCCGCGATCGATGTCGCCCTGTGGGACCTGAATGCCAGACGCAACAACGTGCCGCTGCATTACATGCTGGGCGGCGCCAAAGATAAGGTTCCGGTCTACAACACTGACGTTGGCTGGCTCAGCCGTGAGTTAGACGAGATGATCGACCTGAGCAAACAGGCGGTGCGGCGTGAAGGCTTTCGCGCCTTGAAGCTGAAAGTGGGTAAACCCGATCTTCAGGAAGATGTAGAACGCGTCGGCAAAGTTCGCAAAGCGGTGGGCGATCAGATCACCATCATGATCGACGCCAACCAGTCGTGGACTGTGGCCGAGGCCATCCGGCGGCTCCAGCCGTTGCAGAAGTTCAACCTGTTCTGGATAGAAGAGCCACTGCCTGCGACCGACATTCAGGGCTATTGCGAACTGGCGAAGCACATCAGCATCCCGCGGGCGGGTGGCGAGAGTATCTACGATCCAACCATCTTCTATGACAACATCCGCCAGGGCGCGCTCGACATTCTTCAGCCCGATATCGCTCGCGTAGGCGGCATCACCGCTGCGATGGCTGTCTGCGGCATGGCCAATGCCGCCAACCTGATGGTGGCGCCGCATGTCTCGCCAGAGCTGAGTCTGACCGTTGCCGCCGCCATACCCACCAGCATCTTTATTGAATACATTCCACAGATGGAGCCGGTGCTCAAGCGCAAGATCAAAATCGAGGATGGCAACGCCATCGCGCCCGACGTTCCCGGCCACGGCATCGAATTTGATGAACAAGCCTTGAGACGTTACGAGGTGAAGCTGTGACGCAGACCATCGAGTTTCATCCGCGTTTCCGTGTTCCGGCAGATAAGACTTTCCCCCGTGACCGCGCCGAGGCCCTGGCCACCGAGCTGCGCAACAGCATAAGCGGTGAGGTGCGTTTCGACGACGGCAGCCGTGCCCTCTATGCTACCGATGGCTCCAACTACCGCCAGGCGCCCATCGGCGTGGTCATACCCAAAACGATTGAAGACGTTATCCAGACAGTTGCTCTCGCCCGCAAGTACAGCGCGCCGATCCTTGCGCGTGGCGGAGGCACCAGCCTTGCCGGGCAGTGTTGCAACGTGGCTGTAGTCATTGATTTTTCCAAGTACCTGAGCCAGATTCTTGAAATCAATCCGCAGGAGAAATATGCCTGGGTGCAGCCGGGAGTGCCGCTCGACCATCTGCGCAACCGCGCCAACCAGTACAACCTCACCTTTGGCCCCGATCCCTCTACGCATGAATACTGCAATCTAGGCGGGATGATCGGCAACAACTCCTGTGGTGTGCATTCCATGATGGCCGGACGCACGGTAGATAATGTGCTGGAACTCGACATCCTCACCTATGACGGTTTGCGGCTGCGCGTTGGCCAGACCTCAGATACCGAGATCAAGCACATCATCCAGCAGGGCGGCCGTCGTGGAGAGATTTATGCCCGCCTGAAAATGTTGCGTGACAACTATGCCGAACTCATACGCCGGCGTTACCCCAAAATTCCACGTCGTGTTTCAGGTTACAGCCTCGACGAACTACTCCCGGAAAATGACTTTCATGTTGCCCGCTCTCTGGTTGGATCTGAATCCACTTGTGCGCTCACGCTCGCGGCAAAGCTGCGTCTGATCGACTGGCCTAAGAAGCGCAACCTGCTTGTCCTGGGATACAAGAGCATCTACGAAGCAGGCGACCACATTCCTGAAGTTCGCAAGTCCCAACCCATCGGTCTCGAAGGGATGGATGACGTTCTCATCAACAACATGAAGCGCAAAAACCTGCACCCGGAAGACATCCAGATTCTTCCTGAAGGCAAAGGCTGGCTGCTGGTGGAGTTCGGCGGGGAAACCAAACAAGACGCCAACGCCAAAGCCCAGGCGCTCATGGCCGCTCTCAAAGGCAAATCCAACGCACCCAGCATGAAGCTCTTCGACGATCCCAGGGAAGAGCAGATGGTATGGCAGGCGCGCGAATCCGGGCTGGGCGCGACCGCTCGCGTGCCGGGGCAGAAAGACACATGGGAAGGCTGGGAGGATTCCGCCGTCCCTCCGGAAAAGCTGGGCGAATACCTGCGTGAGCTGCGCAAGCTCTTCAACAAGCATGGCTACACCAGCCCCGCGCTTTACGGCCACTTCGGCCAGGCTTGCGTTCACACGCGTATCGATTTCGATCTGATCACTGCTGCGGGAATAAAAAACTACCGCTCCTTCGTCGAAGAAGCCGCCGATCTTGTAGTCAGGCTCGGCGGCTCTCTCTCCGGTGAACACGGTGACGGCCAGTCCCGCGGTGAACTGCTGGTGAAGATGTTCGGGCCGGAACTGATTGAGGCCTTCCGCGAGTTCAAGCGCATCTGGGACCCGGAATGGAAGATGAACCCCGGCAAGAAGATCGATCCTTACCGGCTGGATGAAAATCTGCGCCTCGGCGCCGATTACGATCCGCCGCAGGTGCTCACGTATTTTTCGTATCCGGAAGATCACGGCGATTTTGCTCACGTCACGACGCGTTGCGTGGGGGTGGGCAAGTGCAGAAAAGATGAAAAAGGGACGATGTGTCCGAGCTATATGGTCACCAAAGAAGAGATGCACTCCACCCGCGGACGCACGCACCTGCTCTTCGAAATGCTTCAGGGCGATCCCATGAAAGGCGGCTGGCGCAGCGACTCGGTGCGCGAGGCGCTCGACCTCTGCCTGGCCTGCAAAGCATGTAAAGGCGAGTGCCCGCTCAATGTGGATATGGCCACCTACAAGGCGGAGTTTCTCGCGCATTACTACGAAGGGCGGGTGCGCCCGCGTCCAGCCTATGCCATGGGCCTGATCTACTGGTGGGCGCGGCTGGCATCACTTGCGCCGGGACTGGTGAACTTCTTCACCCAGACCCCCGGACTTTCGAACATCGTGAAGGCACTGGCTGGTGTGGCCCAGGAGCGCCGCATGCCCAGGTTTGCCAGCCAGACATTTAAAGAATGGTTCCGCAAGCGCGGTGTATGCAATGAAGGGCAACCACAAGTCATGCTCTGGCCGGACACCTTCAACAACCACTTCCATCCGCGCATTGCCAAAGCCGCCGTGGAAGTGCTGGAGCATGCCGGATATCAGGTCATCATTCCTGAAGCCTCGCTGTGCTGCGGACGCCCTCTCTATGACTTCGGCATGCTGGATACCGCCAAACAGTTATTGAATGAATTATTGCGAACACTGCGGCCACACATTGCCGCTGGAACTCCAGTCATCGGCCTGGAACCCAGTTGTGTCTCAGTCTTTCGCGACGAGATGACCAACCTGCTGCCGAAGAATCTGGATGCAATCCGGCTGAAGGAGCAGACGTTTCTCCTGAGCGAATTCCTGGTGAAGAAGGCGAACTATCATCCGCCGCAGCTCAAGCGCAAAGCCGTGGTGCATGGGCATTGCCATCACAAATCCATTCTCAAGTTCGACTCCGAGCAGGAGCTTCTCAAGCGCACTGGCCTCGACTTCCAGGTGCTCGATTCCGGCTGCTGCGGCATGGCCGGATCATTCGGATTTGAAGCCGAGAAATACGATGTCTCCGTGCAGGTCGGCGAGCGGGTCTTGTTGCCCGCCGTACGCAAGGCCGGTCCCGAGACGTTGATCATTGCCGATGGCTTCAGTTGCTTCGAACAGATTGATGATCTGGTAGGACGCAAAGCCCTGCACATCGCCGAAGTTTTGCAGATGGCGATCCGTGAAGACCAGGGCAGACGCTACAGTGAAGATGACGAAGAAAGCAGGACAAACATTCCAACCGCAGCACTGGTAGGTACAGGCGCCGCACTCGCCGGGATAGCACTGTACTCTATCTTAAGAACAGATAACGCCTCAGCCAACGGATTCAGGAGACCAGCCGCAACAGCATTGCATCCTGATCGTGTCAGCTAAGCAGCGTAGATATAGCCGAGAATACCCTTAGGTCCCTCCCATAACATCTCACGCCTGTTCTGGCTGCGTCCATTAAAGAGATTATATATTTGTGCCCGTGGCTGATTTTATTTTTTTTCCAGCCCGTGGTTGTATTACGATACTTCACGTTATTTGTTTGACATTATGGATGCATATAGGATCAGTGCCGCTTTGCTCAATCTTTTATATGGACTGAATGTGGTCTTATCCTCCTGCTATGAACAACAACTTGGACTATGTAAATGATCAATATCTTTATCTCACATGCACGTGCTGATGCTGCTGTTGCGGAGAGACTGGCTCGCGATCTTAAAAATGCGGGTCACGAAACAAAAATCGATACGCAGCAACTTCGGTTAGGTGACAACACTATCGAGTTTATGAATCAAGGAATTGCGCAAGCAGACGTCATTCTCATCTTGCATTCGCAACATACGCAAAAAACAATTTGGCAGAGAAATGAAGCTGATGCAGCACTTTGGAACGAAATAGCTCAAAAAGGCGGGAAATGCATTATCATTCGCCTCGATGATACTCCTATTCCACCGCTCTTAGGGCTGAAGGTTTACGGTAAACTCGATCCTAGTGATCCTCAAGAATATCAGCAGATCTTAGAAACGCTCTGCAAGGCGATACTTCCAGAAGCCACAGTGTCCTCGATAATTTCCGAAGCCTTTCGAGCTGAAAGTAAAAATCCCTTTCGGCGAGTACGTGCCGAGTACTTTGAAGACCAACCTGACTTGCTTGCCCGCACTTTTGCTCCACATGATGCTCTTAAAATGGGTGCATTGGAGGATGTAAGGCCCTGCTTTCTTGAAGGTTCCCGTGGTACAGGTAAATCAATGCTTTTATTGTCATTGCGAGCACGCAATTTTTTGTCCCGAACGAAGAATTCTTCCCATCACTATCGGCTTTTTGGATTTTATCTGAAGCTCAGCCGCGGTGCAGTTTGCAATGCCGGAATTGTAACTGATCCAAATTCTGATCCAAAAGCCCTCGTTGAAAGAGATGCTGTTCAGATCACAGATATTGGCGCACAGGAGTTAATCATCTGCCTTGCCGAGAGTTTGATTTCCGAGATCACATGTTGTTTACGCCAAAAGCTGCTCGTCTGTGACCATATGAGTGAAAAACTCCTTGTTGAGAATCTTCATTCTGCGTTATTTGGTAATACTAATGAAAGGCCCACTGTAATTGAAGACTTGCTGGATAAATTAGCAGATGCACATCGTGATATCTCTGCATTTATTCGTAGGAAGTTTATCTATGGGGAAAATTCACTTGTTCCAGTTACCACTTTCGACTTGGAAACATTTAAAAGAATCATTAAGCTGGTCAGATTTAGCATTCCTATACTGAAAGATACAATGTTTGTTGTGTTGCTGGATGAGTATGAAAATCTTTTTCCTTATCAGCAGCGTGTAGTAAATGGATTTATCAAGTTAGCAGCACCCGAATTTTCGGTTAAAGTTGCAAAGAAGCTGGGTAGTACCGACGTGTCTGGCACAAGCACCGGCCAAGAACTACAAGAAACTCATGATTACACACGTTTGACATTAGTTTATGATGTCGAGGATGCAAGCCAATTGGCAGCCTATAAAGATCTTCTTACGCACATGATCAAGAATATTATGCGCAGTGAAGACCTTAAGGAGATCGAACCAGCGGAATTACTTCCACAAGCGGCGCATCCCGAGATGCCCTTCGAACAAGTTTTAGAGGAAGTTGCAAAATTGTGTAAGACAAGTCCATCCAATATGAGGAACTGGTCAGATGAGAAGATGAAAGAAAAGATTACATACTATGGCGAAGCTGCTATATACCGGCTGCTTTATGGGAAGAAAGGTAGGCGTGTAGAAAAGCGCTTTGCTGGATTTTCAGATTTAGCTTTCGTCAGTTCCGGTGTTATCCGTTATTTTCAGGAAATACTTAGTGTCGCATACCATTTGTCTTATAACACTAATTCGTCCTCTAGTCGGATTATTTCACTGCCGCCTGATAAGCAGTCAAAGGCTGTTCATTTTGTTTCTGAACATAACTTGACTACACTTAGTCGCAATGTGGAAAAGCAAGGAGAAGCCCTGAAATATTTTCTGTTGGATATTGGAGACTGTTTGCGATATAAGCTTTTGCAGCATAACAGTGAGCCTGAAGCCGCAAGGGTCACTATTGAAGATCCCGAGTTGCTAGACCAACCTGAACTGGAACCGTTGCGGAAAATTCTCAATGTTGGTGTACGAGAAGGTGCGTTTCAGACAAAAGAAGGGCGACCTGCATTCAAACCGAAACACCGTTCAGACCCACAACCAGCCGAATTGAATATTTGTCGGATTTATGCTCCCGTGCTACAAATCAGCCCTCGTCTGCGCTGGCGAACTCGTGTCAAATGCAAGTTGCTTCTCGGACTTGTAATTCCTGAGCGACGGTCGGAAGCCCTTCAACAATTGAAATCGGAGATTATGATGTACGATGGAAGCAAGGAGGGGCAACGCGAATTGTTCTGAATATGAAAACTCCGTTTTTGCCCGGTCTTTTACCGAAGAACTGTGTTTTTCTGACCTGCTCAAGTCATGAAGGCAGGTGTCGGGGGATCACTTCTCGAATCGGAGAGTGGCGTCCTGATGCTGTGGTGATTTTCCACTACGATGATCCGAACCCCCGTCGAGAATCCAACCATCAAGCTATGGAGGCCGACTTGTGTGCGGTCGGGATTCAGTCACTTAGTCTTAGAGTCACTGAAGGCAGTGCTGCTAAAAGTCTCCGTGATAATATTACAAAATTAGTTCAGGTTCTAAATCTGCATTCGAACGCGACAATCGTCTTCGATATCTCCGTCCTAACAAAGCGACACCTTTTGATGATGTTCCGTTGGCTTGATGATCAAGAACTTTGGTCGCGCATCATATTTGTCTATACTGAGCCGGAAGATTATGATGTCTCTAGGTATATACCACTATCTTTCGGACTATCGACTGTCCAGCAGATTCCAGGACTTCCTGCGTGTGCAGATTTAAGCCGCCCATTGCACCTCGTACTGTTTCTTGGATATGAGGGTGATCGCGCTCTTGCAGTCTATGAACACGTTCAACCCATGCAAACGACTCTCGCACTTCCTTCTCCGCCGTACAAGCCATCTTGGATAGGTAGGACGGAAGTACTAAATGCAGATCTACTCGCCATTGTGGGCAAGCACCTAGCTGAGAGAGTTGAGCCAATAGATCCAGCTGCTGTTCGTAACTCTCTCGCAAAGATATTAGGGCCAGAAAGCGAACGCAGTCAGTTCTCTCGAGTGATAAGTCCCTTAGGTACTAAGCCGCAAACACTGGGGATATACAGCTATATCCGAAAGTGTATTGATCCACCTGCAATAGTATATGCAAGTCCACTTAGGCACAATCACGAGTTCTTCTCTCATGGAATCGGAAACTCATGGATTCTCCAAGATTGATATGCGTTTGCCTGTTCATTTAGATCGATATCCAGCGAAGATGGTTTCCAAATTGGCGGATGAGCTGGTTATGAGGTATGCATCTAGTGGAACTTCTGTATTGGATCCGTTTTGTGGTTCAGGAGCGATTTTACTCGCAGCTCAAAAGCGTGGTATTCCTACTACTGGCATAGATATTAATCCGGTTGCTCACCTTTTAACTAGAGTCAAGCTAAAGGGGTTTGGTACGGCGTGGGCACATCTCTTAGCTAATAAGTTAGTAGAAACTGCAAAGATGGTTCGGCCGATGCAGATTTCATGGCCACTCAAGAATTATTGGTTTACTCCAGCAACACTAGACAAATTTGAGCGTCTTAGAGCAGCAGCCGTGAAACTTGACCTTGGCTCTAGTCGTGAGGGGGAAGCCCTTCTTCTTAGCTTGGCATTGTCCGTTCGCCTATGTTCAAAGGCTGACCAACGTAGTCCCAAGCCGTTCATTTCACAGCATGCCCGCAATACTCGAAAAGGACGGCACTTTGATCCTTATAGTGTATTAAGCAAAATACTTGAAGAGCTAAGTGAATACTATGGAGATATAAAGCCACTAGCATCTTCACATATCGTTATGGGTAACTTTTCTTCAGAACAATTTGTTTATCCTATTGGCCAGCATTCTCATATAATTACATCTCCTCCTTATATCAATGCGCAAGACTATTTTCGAAATTTCAAGCTCGAACTCTATATTCTTCAGGGCATACTTCCATTCACAGTTGAATCTATTAGAGATCGCTTCATAGGAACAGAGCGCGGAGATCTTCTTGCTGATATTTCGGCCTCTAAGCAAGCAGACAGTCTCCGAGTATTACCGGAACTGAAGAGACTCACGCAGAGAGCACCACGTTTAGGTGCCATCGTACATCGATATATTGTTGATATGGAATATGCTTTCGCCAAGGTCACAAAATATTTATATCCAAATGGTATTTTTGTATTAGTTTGCGGAGATAATTTGATTGGTGGTATTCGTATCAGAACATGGCGGTTACTCAAAGAAATGCTCGAAGCGAGAGGGTTCCACCTCTTCGACTGGTATTCAGATCGAATTGAAAATCGGATGCTTGCGCCGAAACGTTGTGGGCACAAAGGACTTATCAAGGAAGAAGTTATCTGTGCATTCACAACGCACTAATTTTCCGCTGCAAAAGCAGATTTATTTAAGAGTCACTCCAATTCGAGTTTACGCCGCCCGCGTCTCGCCACCCAACAACGTCAGCACCTCGCCCGTGATGTAGCTCGAATCTGCTTCGGAAGCGAAGAATACATACGCCGGGGCTACTTCCTCCGGTTGGGCTGGACGTTCCATGGGAGTATCTTTGCCGTGCTCGCCTGCTTTCTCCGCAGGTTTATCGGCTATGTTCAGCGGCGTCCACACCGGGCCGGGCGCGACGCAGTTCACGCGAATGTGCCTCTCCACCAGGTTCTGCGCCAGCGATTTGGTGAACGCATGAATTGCGCCCTTGGTGGCCGAGTAATCCAGAAGCTGCTTGCTGCCTTCAAGTCCGGTAATTGATCCTGTGTTGATGATGGCGCTGCCCGGTTTGAGATGCGGAATGGCGGCCTTCGCCATGTAGAAATACCCAAAGATGTTGGTGCGGAAGGTCTTCTCGAATTGTTCTTCGGTCAGCTCTTCAATCGATTCCTGGTGCTGCTGGAAAGCAGCATTGTTTACCAGAATGTCGAGCCTTCCCAATTCATCGACCGCTTGCTCCACCGCATCACGGCAGAAATCCGGATCGCTCACGTCACCAGGAATCAGCAGGCATTGGCGTCCTTCAGCTTCGACGGCGTCGCGGGTCTCTTCCGCATCGCGCTGCTCTTCTTTCAAGTAGACGACGGCCACATCAGCACCCTCACGCGCATAGAGAACGGCTACGGCCCGGCCGATGCCGGAATCTCCGCCGGTAATCAAAGCAACTCTGTCTTTGAGCTTGTCTGCGCCTTTATAACGGGAAGCTTCGTACCTGGGACGCGGCTCGACTTCGGCTTCCAATCCCGGATGCTCCTGGTGCTGCTTCGGAAATGGCGGTTTGGGTTCTCGCTGCGGCGACTTGGGCTCT
>Ga0066662_10000793_pt1 | contig 14060 bp, 13 predicted proteins | sample GraSoiAngelo_111_FD_133939 | JGI IMG/M metagenome (GOLD analysis project Ga0066662, IMG submission 133939) | Grasslands soil microbial communities from the Angelo Coastal Reserve, California, USA - 14_0903_12_40cm | ecosystem: Environmental > Terrestrial > Soil > Grasslands | place: USA... | reverse complement strand
GCTCCAGCTCGGCCATGGCCGATTGTCCCTCACCCGGGCAGGCGCCGTCGCCTAGGAGGGTGCTATCGACACTTAAGCGGAAGCCTGCTCAAGCATGTGCCGAACCGGACGATTGACAGGGGGCGTTCCCCCCGCACCTGCAGCGCCCGCCTGCCAATGACCCAGCCCGGACGTGACACGGCCTCTCCCGACCGCCTGACCCAGGGGGTGGCGTACGGGCGCATCGTGATCGGCGTCGCCCTCGCGCTGTTCCCGTTCGGGTGGGCGGGGAGCACGCCGGCGCAGTACGCGATCATCCTGGCGCTTGCAGGAGCCGTCGTGGGAATCGGCGTCCTCCAGCTGCGATGCCCTCAGATGGCCTGCGTGCCCCGTCTGGCCGCGAAGCTCGACGCGCCCATCGCGGTGGCGGCCATGGCGGCGTACCCCGAGGATCACAACCGCCTGCTGTTCGGCCTCGTTATGATCTCGATGCTCGAGGCCGCCGCGTTGCTGAACGGGAGCTGGCTGCTGACCACCTGGCTGGTCGACATCGTCGGCTATGCGGCGCTGGAGGCCTATCACCCGGCCGGAAACGGCGTGTCGATCATCGCGCGCATCCTCATCGCCACGACGCTCGCGGTCGGCGTGCACGTCGCCATCGGGCGCTTCGACGCGCACCGCCAACGGTTCGCTCGGCTCACGGCCGGCCTCGAGGCGATCATCTGGGAGATCGACCCGACCGGGGCCCTGACGTACGTCAACGATCACGCCCGGCGGGTGTTCGGCCCGGTCCTAACCATCACCGAGCTACTCCAGCTGCCCGACCCCGCATTCGTCGATCTGCTGTTCGAGGAAGGCCACGCCGACGTCCACGTCCAGGCACATACGGTCGACGGCCACGAGCTCTGGCTGCACGTCACCGGCAGCGTGTCGCGTGACAGGCGCGGGCGGCCTGTCAGCGCGCACGGCGTCGCCCATGACATCACCGAGATCCGCCAGGCCGAGCAGCGCTTCCGGTCGCTCGCCGAGCACGCACCGATCGGGATCTTCCGCAGCGATCCGGCCGGCATGTTCACGTACCTCAACCCGCGTGTCTACCAGATGGCCGGCATCGCCCCGGATGACGTCACCCCCGGGCACTGGATCGAGCGGGTGCACCCGGATGACCGGGAGATCGTGGAGAACGTGTGGGCGCAGGCCGCGTACAGGCCGAGGCCCTTCCAGGTCGCATGCCGGGTCGTACGGCCGACCGGCGAGGCCCGCTCGATCATCCAGCTGGCTGTGCCCGTCTGGGACGGCCACGGCGTGCTGGTGGGCTTGGAGGGGACGGTCGACGACGTCACCGAGCGGCTCGCCGCCGACCAGGCGCTGCGCGAGTCCGAGCAGCGCCTGCGGGACGTGTTCGACAACGTCGACCTCCTGGCCACGATCACGGACGTCGACGGCAGGATCGTCTACATCAACCACGCGCTCGCTGCGGCCTCCGGCCGCACGCCGGCGGACCTGATCGGCCATGACTGGATCGAGACGCTCAGCGCGGACGCGGACGCCGACGTGGTGGAGCACTTCTACAGCGAGCTGCGAGCCGGGCGGATCGTGCGGCAGGACGAGAACTCGATCACGACGCGCGACGGCCGGGTACGGCTGATCGCCTGGAGCAGCACGATCCTGCGAAACGGGGACGGCAGCGTCTTCGGCGCGGCCAGCATCGGCCAGGACATCACCGAGCGGCGCACCGCCGAGGCCAACCTGCGGGCCAGCGAGCAGCGGTTCCGGACACTGTCGCAGCACGCGCCGGTCGGGATCTTCCAGACCGACGCGGTGGGCGGGTGCACCTATGTGAACGAGCGCTGGTCGCAGATGACGGGGATGACCGCGGAGGATGCCGCCGGCAGCGGATGGGGGGCGGCGATCCATCCGGACGACCTCGAGCGCGTCTCGGCCGGCTGGCGCGCGGCGCGGGAGGCGGGCGAGCAGTTCTCCGGCGAGTTCCGGTTCCAGCGGCCGGACGGCAGCGTCGTCTGGGCGCATGCGATCGGGGTGCCGATGCGCGACTGGGACGGCGCGGTGACGGGCTACATCGGCACGTGCGCCGACATCACGGAGCGCCGGCAGGCGGAGGCGGCGGTCGTCGAGTCGGAGCGCCGGCTGCGCACCATCACCGACAACATGACCGACGTCATCTTCGTCTACGGCATGGACCATCGGCTGGTGTGGGTGACGCCGTCGGTGGAGAGGCTGACGGGCTACACCGTGGCCGAGCTGTTCGAGCGCAACACCCTGGACGACGTCCACCCGGCGGACGCCCCGCGCATGCTCGAGCTGTGGCGCGCGCTGTTCGAGGGACACTGCTACACGGGGGCGGAGTTCCGGATGCGCACCCGCGACGGGGGCGAGAAGTGGTGCTGGAGCGCCGGCAGCCCGCTGTACGACGAGGATGGGGTGCAGATCGGCGTTCAGATCCGCGACGCCGACATCAGCCTGCGCAAGCAGGCCGAGCTGCGGCTGCGCGAGAGCGAGCACCGGTCGCGCGCCATCATCGAGACGACCAGCGACGCGTTCCTGTCCGCCGACGACAACGGCGTCATCCAGGAGTGGAACCGCGCGGCCGAGCAGATCTTCGGCGTGCCGCGGGCAGAGGCGGTCGGCGCCAACGTGTTCGAGCTGGTGGTGACCGAGTCGGGCCGCGAGATCCTCGAGCGCGGGCTCGGCTCGCTGGGGATCGACGGCGAGGCCACCGTCGAGCTGGTCGCGCGGAACGCTGCGCGGGGCGATTTCGCCGCGGAGATGCGACTGTGGCCGATGCTCGTCGACGGATCGCTGACGCTGAATGCGTTCGTGCGCGACATCACCGAGCGCAAGCAGCGGGAGGAGCAGGTCACATTCATGGCCTACCACGACCCGCTGACCGGGCTCCCGAACCGGGCGATGCTGGAGCAGCACCTGGAACTGGTGCTCGTGCGGGCGCGCCACGACGCGAGCGCCGCGGCGCTGCTCTACCTGGACATCGACCGGTTCAAGAGCGTGAACGACACGTTCGGGCACGAGGCCGGCGACGCGTTCCTGTGCGATGTCGCGACCCGCCTTCGCTCTGCGGCGCGTGCCGGTGATCTGGTGGTGCGGCTGGGCGGGGACGAGTTCGTGATCGTGCTGGGCGACCTTCCTGCGGATTCGGCGGCCAGCGTCGCATCGGCGGTGGCCGAGCGCGTGCACGAGGGCCTGGCCCAGGCGTTCGAGGGGTTGGGCGCGTCGTTCCAGACCAGCGCCAGCGTCGGCATCGCGCTGTTCCCCGATGACGGATCGGATCCCGCTTCGCTGTTGACGGCGGCCGACACGGGCATGTACGCGAGCAAGCGGGCGGGGCGGGGGCGCACATCGTTCCCGCTGGGCAGCAGGCGGGCCGCGTAAGGGTCTTCAGTCGCGCCGGTCGGTGCGCCAGTCGTCGACGGCAGCGGCCTTCCAGAGCCGCCGGCCGCGGAAGTAGCCGACGGCATCCGGGAACCGGGGGTGGTCCACGATCAGCGCGGCGTCGCGCCGTGCCACGCCCAGCCGCGTGGCCACCTGATCACAGTCGACCAGCCGGGCAAGGCCGTCGACCACCGGTGCCACCACCTCGTCGGGGTCGACGTCGGCCGGCGACTGCTCTTCCAGCGAGCGGACGGCGTCTGAGCGCGGGCTGCGCGTCTCGACCCACCGGAGCTCCCCATCGTCGCGCTGGGTACTGACCTGCCTGGCCACGAATGACCGCAACGTCATCGTGCGCTGCGTACCCGCCCGGGGTGGTGCCTAAACCTGCATTTCGGCCTGGCCGTTCACGCCCCGCCGGAAGGTCGCAGCAGCCGGAACGCGATGAACGCGGGGTTCTCGCGCAGGAAGGCCCAATCCTCCGGCCACTCGTCGCGCATCGCCTCATCCGGCTGCGGCTCGACCAGCCGCTCGATCAGGAATCCGGCGGCGCTGATCGCGCCGCACAACGAGGTCAGGGGCTCGCGCCAGTAGCGCACCGGCCACTCGCCCGCGCCGCCGAGCGTCCATGTGTCGACCTCCGCCTGCGTCGCGAAATACGAGCCGCCCTTCCGCAGCCAGTCCGCGGTCGGATGCTGTGTCGACAGCACCAGGTGCCTGCCCGGGCGGACCAGCCGGTGGAGCTCGCGAAGCGTCGCCGTCCGGTCGCTCAGATGATGGATCACGAGCGCGCAGATGACCAGATCGAACTCGCCATCCTCGAAGGGGAGCGGCTGCTCGAGATCGGCCCGGCGGACATCGGCAGACGCGCCGAGGCGCTCGCGGGCGAGCCGCACCATCGCGTCGCTTGCGTCCACCGCGACCACGTCGGCACCGTCCGCCGCCAGCTGCTGCGCGTACAGCCCGGGGCCACAGCCTGCGTCGAGGACTCGAAGGCCGCGCACCTCGCCCGCGAGCGACAGCACCGCCGGCCTGTCGTAGTGCGCGTTGAACGCGTTGTGCCGCGCGTAGCGGTCGAACGCCTCAGCGAGGGGGTCGTACTCGGACATCGCCTGGAGCGCCACCATACTGGTCGGGCCGGGTACCCGACCCGATACACTCCGCGCTCGACGGACGACGACGAGAGGGGCTCGACGTGAACGAATCGTATTCTCGGTGGTGGGTGCTGCTGACCTTCGGTGTGCTGCTCCTGCTGCTCGCGTTCGTCGTCCACGTCTCGAGCTAGCTCCGGCCGCAGTGAGCGCCGCCGAGATCGTCAGCCGCAATCCGGCCGACCCTGACGACGTCGTCACCGCCGTCGCTCCGTCCGGCGGGATCGAGGTCGACCGGGCAGTCGCCGCCGCCCGCGGTGCTGCCGGCGCCTTCGCCCTGCTGCCCGCCGCCGCCCGCGGCGAGGCGCTCCGGGCTGCCGCCGACGCGCTCGCGGCCCGCTCCGACGAGTTCGCCCAGTTGATCGTCCGCGAGGTCGGTAAGCCGATCACCGAGTCACGCGGCGAGGTCGCCCGCGCCGTCGCCATCCTCCGGTTCTATGCCGGGGTCGTGCTCGACCCCGAGGGCGAGTCCTACCCGCCCGCCGACGGCCGCTCCCTGCTCGTCACCCGCCGGGCGCCGCGCGGCGTGGTCGGGCTTATCACGCCCTGGAACTTCCCGGTCGCGATCCCGATCTGGAAGCTGGCTCCGGCGCTTGCCTACGGCAACGCCTGCGTCTGGAAGCCGAGCGAGCACGCTCCCGCCTGCGCGGCCGCCCTCGCCGGATTGATGGCCGACCACCTGCCCGACGACGTCCTCCAGGTCACCCAGGGCGGAGGCGAGGCCGGGGCCGCCCTGGACGCGCACGCCGACGTCTCTGCCGTGTCCTTCACCGGCTCCGAGCGCGTCGGCCGCGGCGTCGCCGTCGCCCTTGCCGAGCGCGGGGCGGCCGCCCAGTGCGAGATGGGCGGACAGAACGCGTCGATCGTGCTGGCCGATGCCGACGTTGAGGCCGCCGCGGCCATGGTCGCCTCCGCCGCCATGGGATACGCCGGGCAGAAGTGCACCGCCACCGGCCGGGTCGTCTGCGAGGCTGCCGTGCTCCCGGCCATGCGCGAGGCGCTGGTCGCCGCGGTGGAGGGCATGGCCATCGAGCATCCCGAGGATGCCGGCTGCCAGGTCGGCCCGCTGATCAGCGCCGAGGCATGCGCGTCGGCCGTCGCCGCCGTGGGCCGGGCGACCGAGGCCGGCGGGCGGCTGCTCACGGGAGGGCGCGAGCTCGACGCCCCCGGGCACTACCTCGCGCCGACGCTGATTGAGGTCGATGACCCCGGTGCCGAGGTGGCGCAGAAGGAGGTGTTCGCGCCCGTCTGCGCCGTGCTCGAGGCACGCGACGCCGGCCACGCGGCCGAGATCACCCGCGGCGTGCGCTACGGGCTCTCGACCGCCGTCTACACGCGCGACCTCGACCGTGCGCTGGAGCTCGTCCGCTCCCTCGACACCGGGCTGGTTCGCATCAACCAGCCGACCGCGGGCGTCGACTTCCACGTGCCGTTCGGCGGCGAGAAGGCCTCCGGCTACGGGCCGCGTGAGCAGGGCCGCGCGGCACGGGACTTCTACACGTCCACGCGCACCGTGCTCGTCTCGCCGACGCGCTGAGCATCGCGCCAGCCGCTACTATCGGTCACGAGGTCTATAAGTGAGCAATGGCTCGACCGTGAAGGTGGCCGCCGACGTGGCGGCATTCGCGTTCCTCGACGGGGCGATGCAGGTGCTGCTCGTGCGCCGCCGCTACGACCCCTACGAGAGCTACTGGGCCCTTCCCGGCGGCGGCCTCGACCCCGATGAGACGCTCGAGCAGGCCGCGGTGCGCGAGCTGCGTGAGGAGACGGGGGTGTCCGACGCGTTCATGGAGCAGCTTGCGACGTTCTCCGAGCTCGACCGCGATCCGCGCGGCCGCGTCATCTCCTGCTGCTACCTGGCGCTGGTCGACGGCGCGCGGGTGACGCTCCGCCCCGGCTCGGACGCCCGCGAGGCGGCATGGCGGCCGGTCGAGGAACTGCTGGCCGAGATCGAGCGGGGCCCGGTGCTCGCCTTCGACCACGACCGCATCCTGCAGTACGCCAGGCGGCGTCTCGCCTACAAGCTCGAGTACCAGAACGTCGCCTGGAGCATGCTCCCCGACCGGTTCACCATGAGCGAGCTCCGACACGTCTACGAGGCCGGGATCGGCCGCGCCTTCGAGCCGAACAACTTCCGGCGCATCGCGCTCGGCTGGGGCGTGCTCGCAGACGCCGGGGAGCGGCCGACCGGCGGCCGGCCGGCGACGCTGTACCGGTTCGCCGAGCGCCGGCCGCTGATCCTTGCGGAGAGCGCTCGCTACCGGAGGGCGACGTGAGGCCGTGCGTCCCTCCGGAGCTGCTGACCGACCGCTACCAGCTGGCGATGGCGGCCTCCTACGTGGCCCAGGGCCGGGCCGACGACCGCGTCGCCTTCGAGCTGTTCGTCCGTGAGCTGCCCGAGGATCGGGGCTACCTCCTGACCGCCGGCCTCGAGACCGTTGTGCGCTACCTCGAAGATCTGCACTTCGGCGCGGACTCGCTGGACTACCTCGAGCGGTCGCACACCTGCCAGCAACCGCTGCTCGACGTGCTCGCCGGCGTGCGGTTCGAGGGCGATATCGACGCGATGCCGGAGGGCACCGTCGCCTTCGCGAACGAGCCGCTGCTGCGCGTCGAGGGGCCGCGCCTGGTCTGCCAGCTGGCCGAGTCGTTCCTGCTCAACCTCGTGAACTTCCAGACCCTGATCGCGACCAAGGCGGCCCGGATCGTCCAGGCCGCGGCCGGCCGTCCGGTGGTCGACTTCGGCTTTCGCCGGGCGCACGGCGGCGAGGCCGGGGTGCTGGCGGCGCGAAGCGCCTACATCGGCGGGGTGATCGCCACCGCCACGGTGGCCGCCGGCTACGAGTGGGGGATCCCGACGACGGGAACCATGTCGCACAGCTACGTGATGGGATTCCCCTCGGAGCTCGACGCCTACTGCGCCTTCCTGCGAGACCAGCCGGAGCGGCCGACGCTGCTGATCGACACCTACGAAACGATCGGCGGCGCGGGCCTGGTCGTCGAGGCCGCCCGGGCAACCGGGGTGGAGCCTGCGGCGGTGCGCCTGGACTCGGGTGACGTCGACGAGCTGGCGCGGCAGGTGCGCTCCGTGCTGGACGAGGCCGGCATGGATGCGACCGCCATCTTCTGCTCAGGGGACCTGGACGAGTATCGCATCGCGCAGCTGGTGAAGGACGGTGCGCCGATCGACGGATTCGGGGCGGGTACGAGGCTGGTCACCGGCGGTGACGTATCGGCGCTGGGCGGCGTCTACAAGCTCGTCGAGAGCGCGGGGCGCCCGGTCATGAAGCGCTCGTCCCGCAAGGCCACGCTGCCGGGACGCCACCAGGTGTTCCGGTCGCAGGACGGCGACGTCATCGGCCTGGTCGACGAGCAGCTCGAGGGCGCGCCGCTGCTTCGGCCGGTGATGCGGGGCGGCCGCAGGGTGGGGGAGCCGCCTTCACTCAACGATGTGCGCGATCGCGCGGCGGCCGAGCTGGCGGCGCAGCCGGAGCGGGTGCGCGCGCTGCGCGATCCGGCTACGGTGCGACCGTCGCTCTCGGCGGCCGTCGAGGCGCTGCGGGGCGAGCTGACACATGCCTGACCCATCCACCGACTCGAACGACCTCCTTCGCGGGCGCGAGCAGCTCACGCCGCTGCTGGCCGACAAGGTGGAGCGGCTGCGGAAGACGATCAACGGCGCCGGGTTCTCGCAGGCTGTGATCGGCCTCTCGGGCGGCATCGACTCCTCCCTTTCGCTCGCAATCGCCGCTAAGGCGCTCGGGCCGGAGAACATCACGGCCATCACGCTGCCCTCGCGACACACCGACCAGGTGCACATCGACGACGCCCGCGCTTGCGCGGAGGCCGCCGGCCTGCCGGAGGAGAACTTCCTGACCGCCTCGATCGAGCCGATCCTCGAGGGGATCGTCGCGACCCGGCCGACCGCTCGGGAGGCACCGATGCGGTTCGGCAACGCCAGCGCCCGGGCGCGGATGATCATGATCTACGACCTGGCGCAGGAGCGGGGCGGGCTCGTGCTCGGCACCGAGAACCGCAGCGAGTACTACCTCGGCTACTTCACGCGGTTCGGCGACGCCGCGTCGGACGTCGAGCCGATCTGGGATCTCTACAAGACCGAAGTGAAGGTCGCCGCCGAGCTGATGGGGCAGCCGGAGGCGGTGCTGGTCAAGCACCCGACCGCCGGCCTCTGGGGCGGGCAGACCGACGAGGACGAGCTCGGCTTCACGTATCGCGACGCCGACCTCGCCATCGTCTGCCTGGAGGAGCTGAAGCTCGACGTCGACGCCGCCGCCGAGCGAAGCGGCGTCGACCGCGACGTCGTCGCGCGGGTCAAGGCGCGGGTGGACGCGGTGGCCTGGAAGCACCAGGTTCCCTACGTCCTGTGAAGCTCGACCTCGACCACACCGTCATCACCGTCACCGACTGGGGGCGGTCGAACGCGTTCTACCGCGACGTGCTGGGAGCCGAGATCGTGCCCCGCGGGCCGGTGTACGCCTACCGGTTCGGCAACGCGCAGCTGAACGTCCACGGGCCGGGGTTCGACGCCCATCCGGTGCCGGATGGGCCGACGCCGGCGGGCGGCAGCGACATGTGCTTCGTCTGGCCCGGCACGCCGGAGTCGGCGGCCGAGCACCTGCGCTCGCACGGCGTCGAGGTGATCCACGGGCCGGTGCAGCGCGACGGCGCGCGCGGGCTGGGGACGAGCGTGTACTTCTACGATCCGGACGGAAGCCTGCTCGAGCTGATCAGCTACCCCGGATGAGAGACCACCGGCCGGCGATCGCCATCGCCACGCTCGCGGAGCGCCCGGAGCTGGTCGCCGAGGCGGTCGACATCGCGTGGCGCGAGTGGGGTCATTCGATGCTCGAGAGCGACCATGAGCGCATGCTCCGCGAGGCGGAGGAGGACAGCCGGCTGCACGCGCCGATGTCGGCGGGGTTCGTCGCCGTCGAGGCCGGTCGCGCGGTCGGCGTGGTGCAGCTGCACGAGTTCGAGATCGACGCGATCCGCGACCGGTCGCCCTGGGTGTGCGGCATGGTCGTGCGGCCGGAGTATCGCGGCATGGGAGTCGGCCGTCGCCTGCTCGCCGCGCTCGAGCAGTTCGCGGCGGCAAGCGGCATAGCGCAGCTCTGGGTGTTCACGGAGGATGCCGCGGGGTTCTATGAGCGGTGCGGCTGGCTGCGGCACGGCGAGGCGGTGGAGCACGGGGAGGCTGGCATCGTTCTCACCCGTCACCTGGCTGCTCGCCCGGCTTCGAGCTGACAACGACCGAGGGCCCTCCGCGGAGGGCCCTCGATGTGGCTTCGTATCGCGTTGCTGCTTACGCGGCGCGCAGCGGCTGCATGTCGGCCGACGCGGCCAGCTCGCGAAGCGCCTCGGCCTCCAGCTGGCGCACCCGCTCGCGGGTGAGCCCGACGATCCGGCCGATCTCCTCGAGGTTGCGCGGGTCGTTGCCGTCGAGGCCGAACCGCAGCTCGAGGATCAGCCGCTTGCGCTCGCCCAGGCGAGCCAGCCCCTCGCGCAGCTTCTCGTGCCGCAGCTGCGCCTCGGCCAGCTCCTCGGGGTTGCCGGCGTCCGGGTCGGCGATCATGTCGCCCAGCTCGGAGTCGCCGTCCTCGCCCACCGGCTCGTGCATCGAGACCGTCTTGCGGGCCAGGCTCAGCGTCTCGGCCACCGCGTCGACGGTCAGCTCGGCCGCCTTGGCGATCTCCTCGTCCGTCGGCTCGCGTCCCAGGCTGGCCTCGAGCGAGCGGCGCGAGCGCTCGATCGCCCGCAGGCGGTCGGAGACGTGGACGGGCAGGCGGATCGTGCGGCCGCTGTTCGCGATCGACCGCTGCACCGCCTGGCGGATCCACCAGGTCGCGTAGGTGGAGAACTTGAGGTCACGGCGCCAGTCGAACTTCTCGACCGCGCGGTTCAGCCCCAGCACGCCCTCCTGGATCAGGTCGAGGAACGGCACGCCCTGGCCGCGGTACTGCTTCGCGATCGACACCACAAGGCGCAGGTTGGACTCGATCATGCGGCGCTTGGCGATCAGGTCGCCGCTCTCGATCGCCTTGGCCAGCTGCACCTCTTCGTCCTTGGTCAGCAGCGGGTAGCGGCCGGCCTGGCGCAGGAACAGGTCAAGGCTGTTGGTCGTCGCGATCTCCACGTCGACCACCTCGACGCGCTCCTCCGGCGCGGGCGGCTCGACGATGTCGACCCCGAGGCTCGCCAGCTCGTCGCGAAGGGCCTGGACGTCGTCCGCATCGAGGTCGATCTCCTGGGCCAGCCCGAGCAGCTCGTCCTCGTACAGCACTCCGCGCTCCTGGCCGAGCTCGACAAGGAGCCGGGCTTCCGGCTCGGCGACGACCTGGTCAGTCATTCGAATCTCCTCGCTCATGTGTTCAAGGCAGGCCGTGCCCCGGCCGCCGTGTTCTCTGAAACGTTCGTGCTTGGGGCGCTATTCCCGCCCGCGGCCGGTTCAGGTCCTACGCCGAACCGGTTGAGGCCGGATTAAGCGTCCTTCTTCAATGATCGACCACTGTTCGGATAGACCCCGCTCTCATTCCGGGCCCCTGTCCACCGTAGGTCGCACGGCGAACCAGAGGAATCCCCGGTTTGAGGTGATCGTAGGCCCAATATATCCCCCTCCGTCGGCGGTGGATAGGGGGTTCGACCGCCCCGAACGCAGTTCTTACGCGGTCTTAACCTGAGATACGCACGGCGCCGTCGTAGGCCGACGAGTACCAGGGATCGTTCAGGTTCCCGTACTGGACGACGGTGCCGGTGTGCGGCGCGTGGATGAAGACGCCGCCGCCGATGTAGATGCCGACGTGGTCGAGGTTGTAGAAGAAGACCAGGTCGCCGGGGGCGAGGTCACTGCGCGAGACGTGGGCGCCGGAGCCCCACAGCGAGACCGTGTAGTGCGGCAGCGAGACGCCGAGCTGGCCGTACACGTAGACGACCAGGCCGGAGCAGTCGAACCCGGAGGGCGACGCGCCGCCCCAGACGTACGGCACCCCGAGGTACTGCTGCGCGAGCGCTGCGGCCTGCTGGCCGAGCGTCCCGGCCGGCGGCGGGTTGTAGCTGCCACCACCGCCGCCGCCACCGCCGCTGGTGGTGCCGCCGCCCGACTCCTGCTGCTGTTGCTGCTGCGCGACCGCGGCTGCCCTGCGCGCGGCGGCCGCCGCGCGGGCGGCGTCACGGCGGGCGATCTCGCGGCGGAGGTTGCCCTTCACGCTCGCGAGCAGCTGCTGGCGCTGGTTGAGCTGCGACTCGATCGCGGCCTTCTCCGCCCGCTTCTGGGCGACAAGCTTCTTGGCGGCCGCCTCGTCCTTCTTCAGCTGGGCCTGGCGGGTGGCGATCTCGTGCTCGGCCGACGTGACGGCCTGCAGCAGCTGCTTCTCCGACTTCGCGGCGCGCTGGACGTATTCCACCCGGTTGACGAGGTCGGTGAACGACCCCGAGCTGAGCACGTACGCGGCGGGGTCCTCGCTGCCGTTGCCCTTGTAGGAACCGACGAGGAACTCGGCCAGCTGCTGCCGGGCGACCTTGAGGTTGTGCCGCGCGATGGTGAGCCGGATCGTGTTCTGGGTGATCTGGGCGCGCACGTCCGAGAGGTGCTGGCGGGCGCCGTCGTAGGCGTTGATCGACGCTTCCAGCTTGACGTCGAACGCGTTCAACTCCTGCTCGATCTGCTGGATCTGGGCGCGCGTCTGGCTGATGCGGTCGGCATGGACGGGGCCTGCCAGAGCGGCGACGGCAAATGCCGTGACCGTCGCCAGGATGCCCGTTCGGCGCGCCCACGTGCCCGTGCGGGTGCGCCGATGGTGTCCGGTCAGCATCGGCATGAGCGGGCACTCTACCAGCCTGAACCGACCGCAACGGCGGCCTATGCAGATATTTACGAGCATCTAACAGTCGCGATTGTTCGCCGGTTGACACATTCGGGCCGCGGCGAAGCCGCTGCAAACCGCCGGATTGGCGGCGTCGTTGACAGTGTGGGGTGTTGTGGGGTATTGTGGGGAGAAATGGGAGATCACCCCTGTGCTGCTCGGCGAATACCAGCAACGACTTGATGCAAAGAACCGCCTCACCCTCCCGGCAAAGCTGCGGTCGTACTTCGCAGAGGGGGTGGTGGTCACCAAGGGCTTCGATGGGTGCCTGCTTGTGTTCCCCCGCGGCAGCTGGAACTCCTTCGTCGAGTCGCGGCTGGAGCGGCTCGACCCGTTCAGCAAGGAATCGCGCCGGCTCAGCCGCTGGTTCTATGCGGGCGCGAACGAGTGCGAGCTCGACGGGCAGGGCCGGATCATGCTGACCCAGCCGCTGATGCAGCACGGGAAGGTGGACAAGGACGTCGTCGTCGCCGGCGCGCGGGACTACCTCGAGGTGTGGGACGCCGAGACGTGGTCGCGCGTGCAGGCAGAATCCGAGGGGAGCGTGGAGGATGTTGCCGAACGTCTCTCACAGCCGTAACGCCGCCATGGATCATGTCCCCGTCCTCGCCTCGGAGGTCGCCGAGCTGCTCGATCTGCAGCCCGGTGACACCGTGGTCGACGGCACCTTCGGCGCGGGCGGCCACGCCGCTCAGCTGGAGCCGTACCTGCACGGCCAGGGCTGCTACATCGCGATTGACCGCGACCCCGAGGCGGAGCTGTACTTCTCCCAGTTTGCGGCGCGGGCAACGGCGGGGACGCGGTTCATCAACGGCAACTTCGCCCTCGTCATGCGAAACCTCGTGGCCACCGGGCTGCGGGCGAACGCCGTGCTGCTCGACCTCGGCATCTCCTCCATGCAGGTCGACCGGCCGGAGCGCGGCTTCAGCTACGCCGCCGATGCCCCGCTCGACATGCGGATGGATCCCAACGGCGACCTGACCGCCGCCGACATCGTCAACGAGTGGGACGAGCGCGAGATCGCCCAGGTGCTCCGCGAGTACGGCGAGGAGCGCTTCTCCCGGCAGATCGCCCGCGCGATCGTCAGGCGCCGCGCCCGCGAGCCGTTCACCCGCACCGGCGACCTGGTCGACGTGATCAAGTCGGCGATCCCGACGCCCAGCCGGTTCGGCCAGGGCCACCCGGCGAAGCGGTCGTTCCAGGCGCTGCGGATCGCGGTCAACGACGAGCTGGAATCGCTGCGCGAAGGCCTCGATCTCGCGCTCGAGCTGCTGGCGCCCGGCGGGCGTCTCGCCGTCATCAGCTTCCACTCGCTGGAGGACCGGATCGTGAAGCGGTTCATCCGCGACGGCGCACGGGGCTGCACCTGCCCGCCCGACTTCCCGATCTGCGTCTGCGGCCACGAGCCGCTGCTGCGCTCCCTGACCACGCGGGCAGTCGTGCCGAGCGTCGATGAGCGGTGCGTGAACCCGCGCTCCGCGTCTGCCAAGCTGCGCGCTGCGGAGCGAACAACCGCCTGATGAGCCTCGCCGCTCCAGCACCGAGCCGTCCGGCACGCCCGCGCCGAGCGGAGCCGAAGCCCGCACCCGCGCCGCGGCGAACCAGCCAGCGCGCTGGTGGAGATCCTCGACCGCGCGCGCTTCGC
>Ga0066662_10000791_pt1 | contig 14080 bp, 14 predicted proteins | sample GraSoiAngelo_111_FD_133939 | JGI IMG/M metagenome (GOLD analysis project Ga0066662, IMG submission 133939) | Grasslands soil microbial communities from the Angelo Coastal Reserve, California, USA - 14_0903_12_40cm | ecosystem: Environmental > Terrestrial > Soil > Grasslands | place: USA... | reverse complement strand
GTCGACATCGTCACCGAGGGCGAGCAGGCGCGGCAGCATTTCGTGCACGGCTTTCTCGCCAATATCGAGGGCATCGATTTCGCCCACAAGGTCGAGATGGGAATCCGCAAAGACCGCTACAAGGCGATGGTGCCGCAGGTCGTGGCGCCGCTGCGGCTGAAAGGCCGCGTGCACGCCGAGGAGGCGCGGGTGGCGCGCACCCACACCGCGCGCAAGCTGAAATTCACCCTGCCCGGCCCGATGACCATCATCGACACCATCGCCGACCAGTATTACGGCGACCGCGTCAAGATCGCGTTTGCGTTCGCCGAGCTGCTCAACGCCGAGGCCAAGGCGCTGCAGGCCGACGGCGTCGACCTGATCCAATTCGACGAGCCGGCCTTCAACGTCTACATGGACGAGGTGCGCGACTGGGGCATCAAGGCGCTGGAGCGCGCCGCGGAGGGGCTGACCTGCGCAACCGCGGTGCATATCTGCTACGGCTACGGCATCAAGGCCAACATCGACTGGAAACAGACGCTGGGAGGCGAGTGGCGGCAGTATGAGGAGACGTTTCCCGCGATCGATGCGAGCTCGATCCAGCAGGTCGCGATCGAATGCCGCAATTCGAAGGTGCCGCTGGAATTGCTCGAACTGCTCAAGGGCAAGATCGTGCAGGCCGGCGTCATCGACGTCGCCAGCGACACGGTGGAGACCGCCGAAGACGTCGCCGGAACGATCGAGGCGGTGATGAAGCACGTGCCGGCGAGCAACCTCATCGCCACCACCAATTGCGGCATGGCCCCGATGCATCGCGACATCGCCGAAGCCAAGCTGATGGCGCTCGGCGCCGGCGCCAAACTGGCGCGGCAGCGGTTCGGGTAACTACGTCATTCCACCTCAAGAACCATCCAAAAGCGTTGGCGCAACAGCCTCGACCAGATACGCCGAGCCGGCAGCGGTGAGATGCAGCGTGTCAGACGTTGTCAGCGAGTTTCCAAGCCTTGCCAGGCAGCCATCATCGTTACAGAGAATATTGCGCGCCGAAATATAGGTTACGCCGAGTTCGCCGGCGATGCGGCGCAGATTGTCATCGCCATTGGCCGGGTCGACGGCTTCAAAGGTCCGCTCCGGGATAATGCGGCGCTTGAGGCGATAATATGCCGCAACCGCCGCCGGCAGCCCGCCGCGCCACACCGGAACCGGCCCCAGAATTACAATTCGCGCGCGAGTGGATCTTATCGCGTCGATTGCGGACCTCATGTTGTTGACGGTATCGTTGACGTCCCAGATTGCGTGAAGCACGACCACATCGGGAGCAAGGTCGCGGATTACCGCGGATATTTTCCTGTTGCGCTCGATGCACTGGTCGTTGGTGGATTCGATCTTCATCAAATACGGTTTGCATGAGCTGACGGTATATTGCGCCAGCCCAAAATCATGGTTCTTCTGCAGGGCGCGAAATCCCGGAACAAGCGCTCCGGCAGTCGAATCACCCCAGACAAGAACGAGCGGGCGCCTGGTTTCGGCGCAATCTTTCGAGAAATCCTGAGTGTCCGCGTCCACCAACAAGCATTCGTGAACCCGCCAGCCGGCACCGTTTGCCGGAAGGGCGACAAGCTGACGAATCGGCTCTGGCGGCGGCGGCATGTATCCAAGCGCCGGAAAGGTCACGGCAGCCGCAAGCGCTGCCATCGAGGTAACGAGTCCGGCCACCACGCGTCGTTTGCCGAACCGGATCGGCTTCTCCACAAATTTGTAGGTCAGCCACGCCAGCGCAAAGCTCAGGGCCAGCACCAAGACTCTCTGCAGATTGGTCAGCGGTACGCCGGATCGCCAGATCTGCAGGAAAACCAGCAAAGGCCAATGCCACAGATACAGCGGATAGCTGATCAGGCCGATATTCACCGCGGTCCGGTTGCCAAGCACCATTCGGTTAAACAGGCTGTCTTTCGAACAAATCAGAAGCATGGTTCCGCCGACCGGCAGCGCCGCTGCCCAGCCGGGAAAAACCGTTCGCCCGTTGAACCAGAACAGGGACACGCCGATCGCGATCGCTCCGGCCGCGGCGGTCGGCCCGGGACGCGTGCCAGCCGGCTGCCATCTTGCGACCAACGCTCCGGCCATCAATTCCCAGGCGCGTGTGACCGGGAGGTAAAACGTTGCGGAGGGATGACCGTGGATCAGCAAGATGTTGAGCGCGAACGAACTCACCAGCACCGCGAGCACGAATCGAATGAACCACGCTGGCGGTACGACGAGAAGCAGCCAAGGCCAGACCAGATAGAATTGTTCTTCGACGCCGAGCGACCACAGATGAAGCAGGGGTTTAAGATGCGCATCGATGTCGAAGTATCCGGTTTCGGACAGCAGCATCAGATTGGCCGAAAACAGCGCGCTGGCCACCGCGTTTTTGCAAAGCGAGGTCAACTCGGGCACCAGCATCAACTGATAGCCCAGTGCGAGGGAGGCGATGAGCACGACGATGAGCGCCGGGAAAATTCTTCGCACGCGGCGGGCATAGAACACCGCCGGGCTGAAATTGCCGCGATCGATGTCGCTCAGGATGATCTGTGTGATCAGAAAGCCCGAGATAACGAAGAAAACATCCACCCCGACAAAGCCGCCGGGCAGCCGGTCGGGAAAGGCGTGGAAGACAAGCACGAAGATGACGGCGAAGGCGCGCATCCCGTCGATATCCGGTCTGTAAGCTGCTGGCATTCGGCAGGTTCCGGCAAACGCGGGGCGCGATCATCTTCAAGGCTGCCATCTGATAACTGACGCCGGACAGCCGGACAAGCATCGAACGGAATCCGCCCGCGGGCGCTTTTCAGCCTGCGGAGTCATGCAAGACTGCCCGGTAACCCGCGCGCAACGCCGCGAGCGTCGAAGGCGGGGTGATCAGCTGCGTTGTCTGAAGTGCGAAATTGATCTTTTGATATCCCTCGAACGACCACAGCAATGCTCGACCGCGCACGATCAGACAGCTCGCCTCGCCCGCCTGCACCATCGCGCCATCAGGCAATGCGTCGATCGCCAGCGGCAGCGCATGCAGACGCTTTGCGCCGCGCTCCAGCCGCTCGCGATGCAGCACTTCATCGATTTCGCCGGCCCGCATGCCGCTGACACCGTTGCCCTTCTCCCACGCCGCGCGAAAGGCGTTGGCATCGTCACGGCGGCAGTAGAAGCAGGGCCGGTGACCGGCCGCGAGTGCGGTAGCCTCGTCCAGAAAGAACAGCTCGGTCCAGCTTCGCGTCGCCATCACCTCGCGGCGGCGGCCGCGGAATTCGCAAACGCAGGTGATCCAGGCCTTGCTGCTCCAGCGCCGATTCAGCAGCGTTTTCGTGGCCGGGTCGTGGATGATGCCGCGATTGCCGGTGAACAGGCCGCGCTGCGTGGTGGCGACGATATTGCCCAACGGCGTGACGCGGTTTTGCAGGGGCATCGGGCAGCGGTCATTAGGCCGCGCCGTCGCGGATCGGCGGCAAAAACGCCAGCGCGGTGTCCCACGGAAAAAAGATCCAGGTGTCCTGCGATACCTCGGTGATAAAAGTGTCGACCAGCGGCCGGCCCTTCGGCTTGGCGTAGACGGTGGCGAAATGCGCGTCCGGCATCATCTGGCGCACCAGCCGGCCGGTCTTGCCGGTGTCGACCAGGTCGTCGACGATCAACAGCCCCTTGCCGGTGCCGCCGCCGAGCGCCGCAGTGTCCGGGGCGATATTCTTCAAGACCTGCAGGTCGCCCTGCTTGGTGTGGTCGTAGCTTGCGATGCACACGGTGTCGATGACGCGCACCCCAAGCTCGCGCGCGACGATGGCCGCCGGCACCAGCCCGCCGCGGGTGATCGCGATCACCGCGTGGAACGGACCGACCTCGTTGAGCCGCCACGTCAGCGCGCGGCAATCGCGGTGAAACTGGTCCCACGACACCGGAAACGCCTTGCCGGCCCGCTCCTGCGCGCTCAACTCCCGGGCTTCGCCTGCCATTCGTCTCTCCTGCTACCTACAAACTTTCCAAAACTTCGTCATTGCGAGGAGCGTTGGCGATGAAGCAATCCAGTCCTTGCTTTGCGGCCCCTGGATTGCTTCGCTTCGCTCGCAATGACGGCGTCGGCTAACGCGCCACATTGAGCCCCGCCAGCATCTCCTTCACCGCGGCCATCGCGGCGGCGAGCTTCTCCGGATCGCGCGAGCGCACCACGAGGTTGGTATTCGGCTTCTTGTCCTCATCCTGGAACGGATAGCTGCCGATGATGGTGTCGGGATGCGCCAGCGCGATCTCGCGCAACGGTCCGCCGATATCGCCTTCGCGCGCATTGGCGCGGACGGATTCCGACATCATGCGGACGCCGGATCTCAGCTTCGGGGTGATGATGTCCATCATCGCCTGCATGATCGACGGGACGCCGGCCATCACGATGACGTTGCCGATCTTGAAGCCCGGCGCCAGGATCGTCGCGCTCTGGATCAGTTCGGCGCCGTCCGGGATTCGCGCCATGCGCAGCCGCGCCTCGTTCAACTCACCGGCGCCCTGGAAGCGCTCGCGAAACCGCGCCACCACTTCCGGGTGGTGGTCGATGCCGACGCCGAACGCTTTCGCCACGCTATCGGCGGTGATGTCATCATGGGTCGGCCCGATGCCGCCGGTGGTGAATACGTGGGTGTAGCGGTGGCGCAGCGCGTTCAGCGCGGCAATGATGTCGTCCTCATCATCGGCGACCACGCGCACCTCTTTGAGGTCGATGCCGATATTGGTCAGGTATTCGGCGATAAAGCCGATGTTCTTGTCCTTGGTCCGGCCGGACAGGATCTCGTCGCCGATCACCAGGATGCCCGCCGTGACGATATCGCTCATGTCCCCTCCTTCGACGCTTTCATTCGCTTGCCGCGACCCCCAAGTGACGGGATTTGCTGCGGAAATAAGCAATGCCCCGCCGTTTTTTCGGGCAGTCCGGCGGCCTGCCGGCCCGAATGCCGCAAGCGAATGCATATCGCGCTGGCCCGGGCCTTGCTACCATCCCTTTCCATCATGCACTGTGTTGCGACCTGAGGGAAACAGTCGGGGTATATGGCAGCTGCATTCGACGAAATGAACGGCGCCGAGGGCGACCTCCGCCCGGCCTATCATGAGCTCTCCCGCTGGCTCAAGGAGACGCCTCCCGACGCATTGGAATATCGCCGCCAGGAGGCCGAGCTGCTGTTCCGCCGCATCGGCATCACCTTTGCGGTCTATGGCGATTCGGAAGCGCAGGAACGCCTGATCCCTTTCGACGTGATCCCCAGGATTTTTTCAGGCCAGGAATGGACGCTGCTGGAGAAGGGGCTGAAGCAACGCGTACGCGCGCTAAACATGTTCCTGCGCGACATCTATCATGGCCGCGACATCCTGCGCGCCGGCATCGTCCCGGACGACCTGATCTTCCAGAACCCGGTGTTCCGGCCCGAGATGAACGGCCAGCAGGTGCCGCACGACGTCTACGTCCACATCGCAGGCATCGACATCATCCGCACCGAGCCGGAACATTTCTTTGTGCTGGAGGACAACGCCCGCACGCCTTCGGGCGTCTCCTACATGCTGGAAAACCGCGAGATCATGATGCGGCTGTTTCCGGACCTGTTCGCGCGGCATCGCGTCGCCCCGGTCGAGCGCTATCCCGACGAACTGCTCTCGGCGCTGCGCTCGGTGGCGCCCTTGAGTGCCTCGGCGGAGCCGACCGTGGCGCTATTGACGCCGGGCGTCTACAACTCCGCCTATTACGAGCACTCGTTTTTGGCCGACAAGCTCGGGGTCGAACTGGTCGAGGGACGCGATCTCATCGTCAAGAACGACGAGGTGTTCATGCGCACCACCGAGGGGCTGAAGCGCGTCGACGTGATCTATCGCCGGCTCGATGACGATTTCCTCGATCCGCTGTCGTTCCGGCCCGATTCCGTGCTCGGCGTGCCCGGCTTGATGTCGGCCTATGCCGCCGGCAACATCACCCTGGCGAACGCGGTCGGCACCGGGATTGCCGACGACAAGGCGGTCTACAGCTACATGCCGGAGGTGGTGAAGTTCTATCTCGGCGAAGAGCCGATCCTGAAGAACGTGCCCACCTGGCGCTGCCGCGAGCCGGAGGATCTCGCCTACGTGCTCGATCATCTCGGCGAATTGGTGGTGAAGGAAGTGCACGGCTCCGGCGGCTACGGCATGCTGATCGGCCCGGCCGCCACCAAGGCCACCATTGCGGCGTTTCGCGACAAGCTGAAGCGCGAGCCGGAAGGATTCATCGCGCAGCCGACGCTGGCGCTGTCGACCTGCCCGACCTGCACCGAAAAGGGGCTGGCGCCCCGCCATGTCGACCTGCGCCCGTTCGTGCTGACCGGACGCGACCGCGTCAACATCATCCCGGGCGGGCTCACGCGGGTGGCGCTGAAGGAAGGCTCGCTGGTGGTCAATTCCAGCCAGGGCGGCGGCACCAAGGACACCTGGATACTCGATGAGTGAGACGTTGCACCACCGTTTCCCGGGCGCGATGCAGCAGGCCGCTCTTCGCCGCCTGATGCTTCGCAGAACCGGGATCGTACCAGGCGCGGTGTTTCGGGCGATCCCGGTTCTGCGCAGCGGCGTAAGGATGCCGCAGCGCGCCCGGGAAACGGTGCCGGAGTAACCGCATGCTATCGCGCACCGCTGAAAACCTGTTCTGGCTTGCGCGCTACGTGGAGCGCGCCGAATATCTGGCGCGCACCATGGAGGCGACGCTGCGCGTCACGGCGCTGCCCAACGCCTATATCGGCCAGACCAATGAATGGGATTCGGCGCTGCTCACCGCCGGCGTGGAGGAGGGTTTTTACGAGCTCTACGAGGAAGCCAACGAACGCAACGTGGTCGAATTCCTGTCGTTCTCGACGGCCAATCCCTCCTCGATCCGGAACTGCATCGAGAATGCGCGGCTGAACTCGCGCTCGGTCCGGACCGCGCTGACCGGCGAGATGTGGGACACCATCAACAGCGCCTGGATCGAGCTGCAGGAAGTCTGGGGCAAGGGCACGCGGAGCCGCGAAGAGCTCAACAAGTTCCTGCGCTTCGTGCAGGAAATCTCCTTGCGCTTCGACGGCTCGGCCTACCGGACCATGCTCCGCAACGACGCCTACTGGTTCTCGCGGCTCGGGCTGCATCTCGAACGCGCCGACAACACCGCGCGCATCCTGGACGTCAAGTATCACGTGCTGCTGCCGGAGAAGGAGCATGTCGGCGGCCCGCTGGACTATTACCAATGGACCTCGATCCTGCGCTCGGTGTCGGCGCTCACCGCCTATCACTGGGTCTATCGCGAGACCCTGAAACCATGGCTGATCGCCGACCTCCTGATCCTGAACGAGACGCTGCCGCGCTCGCTCGCCAGCTGCTACAGCAACCTGGTGCGCAACCTCGACCAGATCGGCGTCGCCTACGGCCGCCAGGGCGCGGCGCAGCGCCACGCCCGCGGCGTCCGCAACCGGCTCGAACACTCCAACATGGACGACATCTTCCAGCGCGGCGTGCATGAATTCATCCAGGAATTCATCGCCGACAACGGCCGCCTCGGTGACGTCATCGCCAAGCAGTATTTGATCTGATTTCGTCATTGCGAGGAGCGTAGCGACGAAGCAATCCGGACTTTCTTTGCGGCCCCTGGATCGCTTCGCTGCGCTCGCAATGACGCCAGCGGCAAACGACCCAGCCGTCAACAACGATCGAAGAAACCATGCGCCTGCGAATAGCCCATACCACGACCTACCGTTACGAGCCGCCGGCGACCGGGGTGATCCAGATCCTGCGGATGACGCCGGGCTCGCATGACGGGCAATATGTCGCCGACTGGCAGATCGATATCTCGACCGACTCCCGGCTCGACGTGCATGAGGACGCGTTCGGCAATACCACCCATGTGCTGACCTGCGGCCCGACCACTGAGCTGACCATCCGGGTCGAAGGCCTGGTCGAAACCCACGACACCGGCGGCGTGCTGAAAGGCACCGACGAGCGGTTTCCGCCGAGCCTGTTCCTGCGCACCACCCCGTTGACCGAGCCGAACCCGGCAATGGCGGCGTTCGCCCGCGAGCTGCGGTCCAAGGCGGACAACGACGTGCTGACCTTCCTGCATAGTCTGATGAGCGAGATCAACGACCACATGATTTTCGACGAGGACCCGACCAATACCGGCACGTCGGCCGCGCAGGCGTTCGCGCTGAAGCGCGGGGTGTGCCAGGACTATGCGCATATCTTCATCGCCTGCGCGCGCTCGGGCGGCGCGCCGGCCCGCTTCGTTGCCGGGCATTTCCTGCGCGCCGACGGCGATGTCGAGCAGCAGGCCGGCCACGCCTGGGCTGAAGCGTTCGTGCCCGGTCTCGGCTGGGTCGGCTTCGACCCGGCCAACCGCATCTGCACCACCGACGCCCACGCCCGCGTCGCCATGGGCCTCGACTATCTGGGCGCGGCGCCCGTGCGCGGCACGCGCTATGGCGGCGGCAAGGAGACGCTGACCGTCGAGGTCCGGGTCGACCACACCGGCCGGCAGGGCCAGTCGCAATCGCAGTCGCAGTCCTAGCCGTCATTCCGGGATTCGCCCGCTTGGGCGCAGGCCCGGAATCCATAACCACGATTCGGGGTTATGGATTCCGGGCTCGCGCTACGCGCGCCCCGGAATGACGGAGGATGTGAGTTCCCATCAGCTTGGCGTCGGGCGGTTTTGGCTCGCATGACGTTGCGAACGGCGGTACAAGATGGGCCTCGCAGCGCGTTTGTCGGGAAATCCAACGCTGCCTCGTGGTTTCCGCGTGCGGAAGAACGAACAATGAGCGTGACGGCCATACCCCCGGATCTTGCTCCCTTCAGCGTCCCCAGCCGTGCTCCTTTGCTGCAGTGGATGATCTTCACCGGGCTTTGCGTATTCGCCGCCATCCTGCTCTGGCAGTACGGCCTTGTCCGCCTGATGATCGCGTCCGACCGCACTTATATTTCCAGCATCATCTGCGTGCTTTACGTCGCGAGTTCGCTGCATTGCCTTTGGCGCACGCTTGCGATCGCCCGGGAGGCCGATGCAAGCCGTGAGACGGCGCTGGTGCTGGACAGAAGTGCGATGTTGTCAGCAGGCGATGCAGCGGCCTCCAAGTGGCGAGACGCACTTCCACCCGGCCTGGTGTCCGACCATATCCGCAACCTCGTCCTTAAAGCCGAAACCCGGCAATCCGGCCGCGTCGATCAGACGCTGCTGTTGCGATCGCTGGCCGACCGGCTGCGCGGCTCGAACGGATTTGGCGCCTTCGCGAGCGACACGCTGATGAAGCTCGGCCTGCTCGGCACCATTATCGGCTTCATCGTCATGCTCGCGCCGATTGCCGGTCTCGATGCGACGGACCGCGCCATGATGAAATCGTCGATGGGACTGATGAGCGACGGCATGGCGATTGCGATGTACACCACGCTTGCCGGTTTGGTCGGCTCGATCCTGCTGAAGGTTCAGTACTACATGCTTGACGCGGCGACGGCGCGCGTGTTTTCGCAGGCCGTCACATTGACCGAAACCCGCGTCGTTCCCGCACTGGAACGCGTTCATGAACGATGAATTCGGCCTGTATCCCCGCGAGGAGCCGTTCGATCCTTTCAGCGTGATGCTGTTCAAGGCGCTGCAGGTGATCGCCTTCCTATTTTTCATCGCGCTTTTAGCGATCAGGCCCGAAGCCACCGACGGCAAGATCGACTCCAAGGCCGAGTTCATCATCACCATGGACTGGCCCGACAACCATCCCGACGATCTCGACATGTTCGTGCAGGATCCGGCCGGCAACATCGCCTGGTACCGCCGGCGCGAGGCGGGTTTCCTCGTGCTCGACCGCGACGACCGCGGCGGCGCCAATGATTTCATCATCATCAACGGCAAGAAAATCCCATCGCCGATTCGCGAGGAAATCGTCACGGTGCGCGGCATCGTCCCGGGAGAATATACCATCAACGTCAGCCATTTTCAGGCGCTGACGAGCACGCCCGTCGTGGCCAAGGTCAAGGTGCAGAAGCTAAATCCGGTGGCGCAGGTGATCCACGACAATGTCGTCACCGTGGACCATACCGGCGACGAGAAAACCGCGGTGCGCTTTACCCTCGACGAGGCAGGCAAGGTGATCGACGTCAACAGCCGCCAGAAGTCGCTGATGGAGACGTTTCGCAACGTCAACCAGAACGGCGCCAACCTCGACCCGAAAACCGGCTATGTGAAGAAGCTGTGAGCAATCTCGACTCCATCGTGCTCGCTTTGGCAATCGCCTATGCGGCGATCGGCGGGCTGCTGCTGGCGCTGCTGGTCTACGCACGCCTGCCATGGCCGGCCAAGGCGGCTGCGATCGTGGTGACGAGCTGCTTCTATCTGGTCAGTTTTGTCGGCGCCCGCGGGCTGCTCGGCTGGTCGTCGGGCGAGCCGCTGCCGCCTCGCTTCAAATTGCTGCAGGCCCGCATCGTCGAGCCGCATTCGCTGGAAGGCGAGCCCGGCGCCATCCACCTCTGGGTCGAGGCGCTGGGTGATGACAACCGGCCGAGCGGCATTCCGCGCGCCTACCGGCTGCCCTATACGGCGAAGCTCGCGGAGAAGACCGAGCAGGCAATCGCTGCAAGCGCCGAGGGCAAGCCGCAAGGCGGCCGCACTGCCGATTACGGAAGCGGTCAAGGAGGAATCGCGGAAGAGGCGGTCCGCCTGATCACCCCGTCGACGATCACCACGACCGGCGGCGGCGATCCGTCCACCGGGAATGCGGCCGATCCGGCTTTCAGGCACGGCGAAAATGAAAGCATCAGCTTTGCACCCTTGCCCGCACCCCTGATGCCGAAGAAGGACGTGCCGTAGGCGGCCGTTTCCCGGGCGCGATGCAGCGCGTAGCCCTTGCGGAGCGCTGCTTCGCAGAACCGGGACCGTACCAAACACCATGCCCCGTCATTGCCGGGCTTGATCCGGCAATCCATCTCCTTCGAAAGACTCTTGCGAAGTGGATGGATGCGCGGGTCAAGCCCGCGCATGACGAGTTGGTGTTCGTCACGGCCCCGGCTCTGCAGCGCACCAGGCCGCGAAGAGCGGCCCGCTGCGCTGCGTCCGGGGAACGCAGAACTCGGGATGGCGCCTACTTATCGAGCCAGACGTCCTCGAAACGCAAATTGTTGTACTGGCTGTTGTTGTGCGGCGTGAAATTCCGCACATAGGGCTGCCAGCAATTGCCGGCGATGCCCGCCAGCACGATCGGGCGCGCGGCGTCGTCGACGAGAATGCGCTCGATCTCCCAGACGATGTTCTTGCGCTTATCCTTGTCGAGTTCGCGCGATTGCGCCTCCAGCAGCCGGTCCACCTCCGCATTGCAATACTGCGTTTAGTTGCGCTCCGACTTGCAGGAATAATTCTCGACAATGTTGCCGTCGGGATCGTCGACGCTGATGCCGGTGACATTAAGCCCGATGGTGTAGTCCTTCTTGGCGAGCTTTGCGTACCAGCGCGGCGTATCGAGGATATCAAGCTCGCCGACGATATGGATCTTCTTCAGTTGATCGGTCAGCATCACCGCGGGATCGCGATAGGTCGGAAGATTTCGGGTCTGGATCTTGATCGGCAGTGGATTGGCATCGCTGTAGCCGAGCTTCTGCATGATGGCCTTCGCTTCCGCGATATTCTTGTCGATGTCGCCGCCGTACCCGGTCAGCGACGACACCATCTCCGGCGGCATGCCCCATTCGCCGACCGGCTGCGGCAGCATGGCGCCGCCCATCAGCCCCTGGCCTTCCATCAAGACCGTATTGAACGCCTTGCGGTCGAGCGCCAGCGACATCGCCTTGCGGATCTCGGGGTTGTCGAACGGCGGATTGACGCGGTTGACCATCAGGTTGATCTGCGTGCCCGTCGGCGTCAGTTCGCAGACCGCTTTCGGAGCGCGCGCCATGACGTCCTTCATCAGCGGCACACTGATGTCGGAGGGAAAGGTGATGTCGAACTCGCCCGTCGAGAACGCCAGCATCCGCGTGGAGCGGCTGTCGATCATCTTGAAGGTGATCTCGTCCACAAACGGACGGTCCTTCTTCCAGTAGTCGGGATTGCGGACCAGCCGGATCGAATCGCCGCGCTTGAATTCGGCTAGTTTGAACGGGCCGGTGCCGACCGGGCGCGTGCGCATCACCTGCTGGGGAACGTGGCAGGGATAGACGGGTGAAAACGCGCTCGCCAGCAGCACCGGGAGGCTGGGCTGCGGCTCGCTCAGCTCGAACGTCGCCTCGAAATCCCCATTGATCGAGACGTCCTGCAGCTTGGAATACCAGACCCGGCGCGGGTTCCTGCGAAAATCCTGCACCTCGCTCTTGCCGATCAGCATCCGCCACGTGCACTGCACGTCCTTCGCGGTGAACGGCTTGCCGTCGTGCCACTTGACGCCCTGCCGCAGCCTGAAGGTCAGCCTGGTGTTGGTCGCGTCCCATGACCAGCTCTCGGCCAGGTCCGGGATCACGGTGTCGAGGCTCTCGTGGATCTTTGCCGGATCGAACACCACGAGATTGTTGAACACGGCGGCAAACGGCGTCACCGACGCGATCGTCGATTCCTCCAGCAGTGAGGCGCTGGGCGGCGTGTCGTTATGATAGAGCCGAAGCGTCCCGCCGCTTTTTTGCGCGGCCGCGGATGTCGCGGCGAGCGTGGCTGTCAGCAGTGAAATTCTGCAGATCTTCAATGCAAGGCGCACCCGACTGCGCATGTCAGTCTCCCCAGTTTCTTATAGGTCGTCATTGCGAGGAGCGTAGCGACGAAGCAATCCAGTCTTCCGTGTGGCCCCTGGATTGCTTCGCTTCGCTCGCAATGACGGTCGTGAATCAATACTCGCAGTTTCGGTAGTTGGACGCCTCGCAAGCCTTCGCCATTGCATCGGCCTGCGATATTTCCTGTGTCGTCATGGTTCGCGATAGATCGCGCAGCCCGGCTTTGGCGCCTATATCGCCGCGCTTTGCCGCAAGGCCGAACCACATCCGCGCGCGCACCGCGCTTTTCGGCACGCCCTCGCCCTTGCGGAACATGATGCCGAGCACCTTCTGCGCTTTTGCGTTGCCCTGCTCGGCGAGCGGACGAAACAGCCGAAGCGCCGGCACGTAATCGCCGCGGTTATAGGCGGCCATGCCGTCCTCCCACGGCCCGGCGATTGCCGCGACGCTCCCGATCAATTGCACAGCCAGGACAGCCGCGCCTATCATCCATTTTGCCATGCTCGATCCGATGATCGTCTCGACAATCGCGTTAGCCGAATCTACCCGGCCGCCGATGTCAGCGCCACCGCCGAATTGGGCCTCGCGTGCGCGAAGAACGACCGAATGGGGTTGGAGCTTCAAGCGAAATTGGCTAGTAGTCTTGCCGATGCATCGGTGTCGGGGACGAAATGACCTATTGTTGTGGAATCCTGGTGAAGGACGGTCTGGTGATGATCGCCGACACCCGCACCAATGCCGGCCTCGACAACATCTCGACCTTCCGCAAGCTTCACGTCTTCGCCAAGCCCGGCGAGCGCATCATGGCGATCGCCTCGGCCGGCAATCTCTCGATCAGCCAGTCGGTACTCTCCACGCTGACCGAAGGGCTGGAGGATCCGACCACCGGCGAGGTTGAGACGCTGATGAACGCGCCGACCATGTTCCAGGCGGCGCAGCGCATCGGCCGCGCCATCCGCAGCGTGCACGCCACCGAGGGCGTCGCGCTGCAATCGGAGGACATCAATTTCGACGTGTCGTTTCTGTTCGGCGGCCAGATCAAGGGCTCGCGGATGCGGTTGTTCATGATCTATCCGGCCGGCAACTTCATCGAATGCACCGTCGACACCCCTTATCTGCAGATCGGCGAGCACAAATACGGAAAGCCGGTGCTCGACCGCGCGATGCATTACGACGTCGACCTTTACGAGGCGCTGAAGTCCGGACTGATCTCGATGGATTCGACGATGCGATCCAATCTCGGCGTTGGGCTCCCGATCGACGTGCTGGTGGTGCGCACGGACGTCTGCGACGCCGATCTCAACCACCGCATCGAGGCCGGCGAGCCCTATTTCCACGACCTGCGCTCGCGCTGGTCGGCAGCCTT
>Ga0066662_10000787_pt1 | contig 14131 bp, 14 predicted proteins | sample GraSoiAngelo_111_FD_133939 | JGI IMG/M metagenome (GOLD analysis project Ga0066662, IMG submission 133939) | Grasslands soil microbial communities from the Angelo Coastal Reserve, California, USA - 14_0903_12_40cm | ecosystem: Environmental > Terrestrial > Soil > Grasslands | place: USA... | reverse complement strand
GCGACAGCGTCCAACGCTCGCTGCGCAGGCGCATCAACGCGACCGTCGCGATCAGCGCGGGCATCGTCACCCTGTTCGCGATCGTCGCGCTGTGGTACGCGATCGGCCGCGCCACCGCGGTCGCGCGCCTGGTGCAAGAGCAGATTCTCGTCGATGCGCTCCAGCGCACGCTGCGCGTCGGCGGGCAGCGCCTCGCGCGCACGCAGATCGGATCCGCATACGCGTCGGCGACGCGCGAAGCGCTCATCGGCGGTGACGTCTTGGATGCCTGGCGCGCCGGGCGCGACTTCGGCTGGTTCCTGATCGCCGACGCGAGCGGCAAGGGTATCGAGGCGGCGCGCCACGCGGCGTTCGCCCAGTATGCGATCCGCGCGCTGGCGGCGGGCGCGCGCGATCCGGCGGACGTCGTCAGCCGCTTCAACCGGCTCTTTCTGGAGACGTTCGACGATCCGTCGGTGTTCGTAGTCCTGTTTCTCGGCGCGTTCGACGCGCGCACGCAGACGCTGCAGTATGCGAGCGCGGGCCACGGGACGGCATACGTGCGCCGCGGCACGCTGATCGAGCGGTTGCCGCCGACGGGTTCGATCGTCGGCCTCGACCGCGACCAGCCCTACGAGACCGAGACGCTCGCGCTTGGGCTCGGTGACGTGGTCGTGCTGGCGACGGACGGTTTGAGCGAAGCGCGCGGCGCCGACGGCGAGATGCTCGGCGACGATCGCGTGGAGATGATCCTGCGCGACGCGCCGGTCGATCCGCAAGCCTTGTGCGATCTGCTCGTCGCGTCCGCGGCGGCATACAGCGGAGGCGTGCAAGACGACTTGGCGATCCTCGCGCTGCGCGTGGTCCAAGACGACACGAGCTCCGTCACCTCGTTCAGCACGATCGGCGGACGCACCGCGTCCTGAGCGGCTCACCGTGCGAAGAAGAACCGGGCCGTGCGGCGAAGGACGACCGGTCGTGCTGGCTCGCCGCATCGTTCCCTGTCTGGACATCAAAGAAGGCCGCGTCGTCAAGGGCGTGCGTTTCGTCGAGTTGAGCGACGCCGGCGATCCCGTCGAGCTCGCGCGCCGCTACGAAGCCGAAGGCGCCGACGAGCTCGTGTTCCTCGACATCACCGCGACCGTCGAAGGGCGCCGCGCGACGCTTGCCGTCGTGCGCGCGGTCGCCGCGGAGCTGACCATCCCGTTCGCGGTCGGGGGCGGCGTTGCCGGCGTCGAGCACGTGAACGATCTCCTGCGCGCAGGTTGCGACAAGGTCAGCGTGAACTCCGCGGCCGTGCGCGATCCGGACATCGTTCGCGCGGCGTCGCGGCGTTTCGGCGCGCAGTGCATCGTCGTCGCGATCGATGCGCGCCGCAGCCCGAACGCACCGTCCGGATTCGAAGTCGTCGTCGACGGCGGCCGCACGGCGACCGGCCGCGACGCGGTGGCGTGGGCCGCGGAGTGCGAGCGCCTCGGTGCGGGCGAGCTGCTCGTCACGTCGATCGACCGGGACGGCACCCGCGCGGGGTTCGACATCCCGCTGCTGCGCGCGATCCGCGATGCGTGCAATCTGCCCGTCATCGCGTCCGGCGGCGCCGGGACGGTGCAGCACTTCGTCGACGTGTTTCGCGATGCCGACGCGGACGCCGCGCTCGCCGCATCGCTGTTCCATTATGCCGAGCTCGCGATCGACGATCTCAAGGCTGCGCTCGCGCGCGAAGGCATCGTCGTGCGGCGCGAAACGGTGGCGGTATGACCGCGCCGGAGATTCGCTGGGACGCGAACGGGCTTGCGCCGGTCGTCGTCGCCGATGCGACGACGGGCGCGGTGCTCACGCTCGCATACGCCAACCGCGACGCGCTGGAAAAAACGCTCGCCACCGGTTCGACCTGGCTGTGGAGCCGCTCGCGCAACGCGTTGTGGAACAAGGGCGCGACGTCGGGCAACACGCAGCGCGTCGTGTCGGTGTCGGTCGACTGCGACGCCGACGCATTGCTCTACCGCGTGATTCCGAACGGTCCCGCGTGCCACACCGGCGCCGCGTCGTGCTTCGCGACCACGATCCCGTTGGATGGCGCCGGCGAAGCGCCTGAAGGCGCGGGTTTCGCGACCGCGGTGTCGGCGCTCGCGCGCACGATCCAGTCGCGCAAAGCGCATCCGGTCGAAGGCTCCTACACCGCGAAGCTGTTCGCCGGCGGCGTCGACCGGATCGGCAAGAAGATCGGCGAAGAAGCCACGGAGGTCGTCATCGCCGCGAAGAACGCCGACCGCGGCGAGCTCGTGTGGGAGACCGCCGACCTGCTCTACCACGCGCTCGTGCTCCTCGCGGAGCGCGGCGTGTCGCTCGACGACGTGGGAGCGGAGCTATCGCGACGCGCCAAGCCCACGGACTAAGTGGGTCCGGCCAAGGCCGGACACCTCGCGTTCGGCCTGCGGCCGATCCGCCCTCGGTCCGTGCGAAGCACGGCCTCTCGGCGCTCGCCGGCATCGGGCCGGAGACTGCCGCGAAGCTCGCGGAGGTCGGCGTTCGCACGCCCCAGGAATTGCTGGCCTACATTCCGCGCGCCTATCGCGACTGGCGCGAGCCGATGCCGATCGCGAGCCTGCGCGAAGGCGAAGCGATCGTCGTCGGCCGCGTCGTGAACGTTAAGGAGCGCCGCGGACGCGGACGGTTTCAGCTCGTCACCGCGACGCTGCAGGACGATACCGGCGCGATTCAGGCGAAGTGGTTTGGACAGCGCTACATGAGCGGGAAGCTCGCCGTGGGTGATCGGCTCTTCGTCGCGGGCCGCGTCGCCGGTGCCGGCTTTCTTCGCGAGATAAACGTCGCCACGCACAAGCTGCTGCGCGAGAACGACCGCTACGAAGGCGAGATCATCCCGGTCTACGGCGCCACCAAAGAGCTGCCGTCACGCGTGATCCGCACAGCGATCGCGAAAAACCTCGACCGCCTCGTCGCGCAGCACGCCGACGCGCTGCCGCCCTCGGTCGTGCGCCGCTTCGGCTTTCCCCCGCTGGCGCAGGCATGGCGCGAGGTGCATGCGCCGCACGATCTGGACGCGGTGAAGCGCGCGCGCGAGCGCATCGTGTTCGACGAGTTCTTCTCGATCGCGCTCGCCGCCGCGGTGAAGCGCGCGCGCCGCGAAGCGGCCGGCGGTGCGCGCGCGCTGACGATCCCGAACGGGATGTGGGACGCGTTCACCGCCGAGCTGCCGTACGCGCCGACCGCCGCGCAGCGCCGCGTCATCGACCGCATCTGGGCGGACATGGCGCGCACCGCGCCGATGAACCGGCTCCTGCAAGGCGACGTCGGCAGCGGCAAGACGCTGGTCGCCGCCGCCGCGATCGTGCTCGCCCACAAAGGCGGCGTGCAGTCCGCGCTCATGGCGCCGACCGAGATCCTCGCCGCGCAGCACGCGGCGAAGCTCGCGCCGCTGCTGCTGCCGTTCGGCGTGACCGTGGAGGCGGTGTTCGGCTCGCAGGGCGCGCGCGAACGCCGCAGCGCCGAAGCGCGGATCGCGTCGGGCGAAGCCGCGCTCGCCGTCGGCACGCACGCGCTGCTCACCGAGCGCGTCGAGTTCGCCGACCTCGGCCTGATCGTGATCGACGAGCAGCACCGCTTCGGCGTCAACCAGCGCAAGACGCTCCGCGAGAAGACGGCGGCGCCGCACACGCTTGCGATGACCGCGACGCCGATCCCGCGCACGCTCGCGCAAACGCGCTACGCCGACATGGACATCTCGATCATCGACGAGCTCCCGCCGGGCCGCACGCCGATCCGCACCTTCGTCGTGCGCGACAGCCGCAAAAGCGAAGTCTACGACTTCGTGCGCAAGAATGTCGAGCTGGGCCGCCAGGCGTACGTCGTCGCTTCCGCCATCGACGCCGCCGAGCCGGACGACGAGGACGACGACGGCCTAAAAAGACGCGCACCCGGGCCGCCGCTGATCACCGCGGTCGAAGAGGCGCAGCGGCTGCAGGACGACGTCTTTCCCGACTTGCGCGTCGACCTCGTTCACGGGCGCATGGCGCCCAAGGAAAAGCAAGCGGTGATGGACCGCTTCAAGCGCGGCGAGACGCACGTCCTGGTCGCGACGACGGTCGTCGAGGTCGGCGTCGACGTGGCGAACGCCGCCGTGATGATCGTGCTCGACGCGCAGCGCTACGGGCTCGCGCAGTTACATCAGCTGCGCGGCCGCGTGGGGCGCGGCGCAGCGGAGTCATTCTGCATCCTCGTCCCGGCGGACGATTTTCTCGAAGTCGAGCGCCTGCACGTGCTCGAAGAAACGACCGACGGCTTCGAGATCGCGGAAGCGGACCTGCGCCTGCGCAAAGCGGGTGAGCTCGCAGGCACCGCGCAAGCCGGCGACGCCGACACCGTCGGCAACATCATCGACGACTTCGCGCTCTACATGAAAGCCAAGGGCGTGGCGGACGAGATCGTCGCGAGCGACCCGGAACTGCGCGAGCCGGAACACCACGCGCTGCAAGCGCTCCTCGACGAGAACGCGTCCGCGCGCGCGATGCTCGTCACCGCTTAGCCTTGTGCGCGTTCACGGTCGCGTACGCGATGCTCTTGGCTTCGGCAGGCGATACGCCGCGCTGCTCCTCGCTCTGGGCGATGTGCTCCGCTTGGCGTTTTTCCTTCGGCGTGTAGCTGTGCTTCCCACCGCTGTGCTTCACGACGGTCGCGTAGCCAACGGCCTCGGCCTCCGTCTCGGATAGCCCGCGCTTCTCTTCGCTGGCCTTGATGTGCTCGACTTGCCGGTGCTCTTTGTCGCTGAAAACATGACCCTTGCGCGGCATGAAGTATACCTCCCTCGTCGTCGCTACGGACCCTCATCGTTCCCAGAACACGAGCAGGTCTAGCGTTTTCGCAAGACGGTCGGAATGCGGCAACGTGCCGGACATGACGGAGGACCAGCGTCGGCGACGTTTTGGCCACGCTGACGAATCCGGCATACACGTTCCCGGGAAACCGGCCGAGGACGTTGGAATGCTACCGTACCACAACCGACGGCCGCGCCTTCTACGTGGTCTCGACGAGCAATCGCAAGCTCGTCATCACCGTCATCGATCTCGAGGAAATCTGAATGCGCAAGCCGATTTATATCCACGCCGATTTCGAAGCGGGTGCTGTCGAGATCACCTACCGCAGGTTGCCGCGGGGAAAATTCATCGACCACGACGAGCGCATCGCGCCGGGCGTGACGGCCGGTATTGGCCCGCGCGGCCAAATCATCGGCATCGAGATGCTGGGACTCGAAGCACCGGCGATTACCGCGGCGCGCGACTACGCCGCCGCGCACGGCCTGGGTTTCCCGCAAAACCTTCCCGGGCTGCTGGTCGGGTCGTAAGCGCATTGTCGGACGGCGACAGCGCGAGCGGTTTCCAGCGGACGGCGCTTCCGACAACTGCCGCGTCGATCGCGATCGGTTTCGATTTCGATCATACGCTCGGCGTCGACGACGGGCTCGAGCGCAAGGCGCTCTACGCGTACGCGAACGAGCTCGGTCGCGCGCTGGACCCGCACGACGACGGCGTGCGCAAGCGGTTCGAAGCCATCCTTGCCGAATTTCGCGCCGGAACCATCTCGATGGACGACATGCTCGCCCGCTTCGCCCAATCCATCGGCGCAGACCCCGCAGCAACGACCGCCGCACGCTGGCAACAGCACTGCTACGCACTCGTCGACGAGCTGGTGCGCCCGCTCGACGGCGCGCGCGACGTGCTCGCCGCGTTCCGCACGCACGGCATCCCCACGGCGATCCTCACCAACGGCTGGACGCCGCTGCAGCAGAAGAAGATCGCGCGCGCGCTCGGCGACGATGCGCTCGCGATGAGGATCCTCGTCAGCGACGCGATCCACGCCGTCAAACCGGAGCGCGCCGCATTCGACATCCTCGTAGCCAGCCTGAACCTGCCGCGCGAACGCGTGTGGTACGTCGGCGACAACGCGCGCGGCGACGTCGGCGGCGCGCTCGCCGCGGGCCTCCGCGCGGTGTGGTTCAATTGGGAGAACCAGACTTATCCACAGGATGTCCCCAAGCCGACGCTGATCATCACGGCGTTGCGGGAGCTCACCAAGCTGGCGGAGAACACCATCGCCCCATAACTCTATGGGGACGCTGACGATCACCGGGGGCACGCTGCGCAGCCGGCGTGTTCCGACTCCGCCCGGACGGGCGGTGCGACCGACTCCGGCTCGCGTGAAAGAAGCCTTGTTCTCCATCCTCGGTGCGCGCGTCGACGCCGCCCGCGTGCTCGACCTCTTCGCCGGCAGCGGCGCGCTCGGCTTCGAGTCGCTCTCGCGCGGCGCCGCGCACGTCACGTTCGTCGAGAAGCACCGCCCGACCGCGGACGCGCTGCGCGCCGCGGCGCGCGAGCTCGGCGTCGCCGAGCAGGTCGAGGTGATCGCCGCTCCGGCCGAGCGAGCCGTCCGCGCGGTCGCGGGCCGCTACGACCTCGTGTTCGCCGATCCGCCGTACGCGCAGCCGTATCCGCAGGGGGTCATGAGCACGCTGCGCGAGCGCCGCGCGATCGACGCGCGCACGACGGTCGTGTTCGAGCACGCGTCGCGCGAAGCGGCGCCAGCGGACGCCGGGATGCAGCTGGAACGCGCCGAGCGGTACGGCGAGGTCGCGCTGGCATTTCTGCGCCCGCTGGCGGAGGCGGCATGAACGGCTTGCCGCAGCAGCCGGGTCACTCGGCGATCTACCCAGGCTCGTTCGACCCGATGACGCGCGGCCACCTCGACGTGATCGAGCGCGCCGCGGCGATCTTCGACAACGTCGTCGTCGCGGTCGTCGTCAACCCGCAAAAGCGCGAGCCGCTGTTCACGCTGGACGAGCGCGAGGCGATGATCACCGCGTCGGTGGCGCACCTGCCCAACGTCGAGGTCACGCATTTCCGCGGTTTGCTGGCGGACTTCGTGCGCGGGCACGGCGCGACGGTCATCGTGAAAGGTTTGCGCGTCGTGTCGGATTTCGAGGGCGAGATGTCGACGGCGCTGATGAACCGCTCGCTTTCGGGCGTCGACACGGTGTTCTTGCCGAGCGATCCCCGCTGGTCGTTCGTGAGCTCGACGCTCGTCAAGGAAGTCTATAGTCTGGGCGCCGACGTCGCGAAGTACGTCCCGCCTGCCGTCCTGCAGGTCATGCAGGCCAAACGCAACGCCACCCGCCCCGCCGAACGCTAGCTCACGAAGCCGCCAGGAGGTCCCTCGATGTCCGTCTACCGCGTGATCGACAAGCTCGAAGCGACCGTCAAGCAGGGCACGGTCCTGTTGTTCGGCTACCGCGTCGTGAGCGAAGAGAAGATCCTCGAGCTGATCGAGAAGCTGCGCAGCAGCCTGCCCGACGAGGTCGGCCGCGCGCGCACCATCGCCAAGAACGGCGACCAGCTCGTGCGCGACGCGCAGCAGAAGGCGCAGGCGATCGTCACCGAGGCGTCGACGCAGCAGACGCAGCTGATCGACGACCACGAGATCGTGCGCCGCGCGCGCGCGACCGCCGACATCGTGCTGCGCGACGCGGAAGAAAAAGCCGCCCGCGTGCGCGGCGGCGCCGACGCGTACGCCGCTCAGGTGCTGACCGACCTCGACGTGCGCCTCAGCGGCGCGCTGGGCTCGGTGAAGAAGGGCATCGACGCGCTGGCCGCATCGAAGACCGCCGTCGCGGTGGCGAGCGCATCGGTACCGTCGCTCGCCGACGCCGCGGCGAAATCGAAGCGCGCCGCGTTCGACGCGCAGCACGACGTCGACACCGCCGAGCTCGAATCGGTCTAGGACGATCCTGGCGGCGCTACCTCGCCGCCTACCTCGCCTTCGATCTCGCAGTGCAAGTCCAGAGCGTCGCGATCGCATGGCAGGTGTACTCCGTGCGCCACAGCGCGTTCGACCTCGGGTTGGTCGGGCTCGTGCTGTTCACGCCGTCGCTCGTGCTCGCGCCCGTCACGGGCCTCGTCGCCGACCGCTTCGACCGGCGCGCCGTCGTCGCGGTCACCTCGGTCGTGCAAATCGGCGTGTGCGCGGCGCTCATCCCGCTCTCGGCGCGCCACGGTCCCGGCGCGCTCGGCGTCGTGCTCGCGGTGCTCGCCGTCGCAGGGACCGCGCGCGCGTTTCGCTATCCGGCCGCGGCGTCGCTGCTACCGGCGATCGTTCCGCCCGAGGAGTACATGCGCGCGAACTCCGGGGCGTCCGCGGTGCGCGAGGTGATGCAAGTCGGCGGCCCTGCCGCGGGCGGCGTGCTCGTCGCGTTGTCGCCGTCGGCCGCGTACGGTACGGCGATCGTGGCGTTCGCGCTGGGCGCCGCGTTCACGCTCGCGATCCCGCTGCTGCACCGCGTGCGCACCGAGGCCGGCCTCGCGTGGCGCGACGTGTTCGCCGGCTTGCAATTTCTTCGCGCGAAGCCCGTGCTCTCGGGCGCGATCTCGCTCGACTTGTTCGCGGTCCTGTTCGGCGGCGCGACCGCGCTGCTGCCGATCTACGCCGCGCAAGTGTTCCACACCGGCCCCGCGGGTTTCGGCGCGCTGCGCGCGTCGGTCGCGCTTGGCACCGCGCTGTGCGCGCTGGTGCTCGCACGCCGCCCGATCCATCGCCACGCGGGCCCGCGGCTGCTCGCGGCGGTCGCGTGCTTCGGCGCCGCCACGATCGCGTTCGGGCTGTCGACGTCGCTGTGGATCGCGATCCCGGCGCTCGCGCTGCTCGGCGCTGCCGACATGGTGAGCATGGCGATCCGCGACGCGCTGATCGCGCTCGGCACGCCCGATGCGATGCGCGGCCGCGTCACCGCCGTCGAAGGCGTGTTCATCGTCGCGAGCAACGAGCTGGGCGAGTTCGAGTCGGGCACGCTCGCCGCGTTCGTCGGCGCCGTGCCCGCGGTGGTGATCGGCGGCGTCGCGACGCTCGCGGTCGTCGCCCTGTGGGCGTGGCGCAATCCGTCGCTGCGAACGGCCGATCGGGTCGGTGCGTAACGATCCGTGCGATGCGGAGAGCCCGCGATATATCCGAACGACAAGGACGGTGCGCCCGCCGCCGAACCGTACCGCCATGACCGCGAGACCGATCGTTCCGGGCGGCGGACACGGCGCCGTGCTCGCCGCGATACGCACCCTGCTGGCCGACGGCAAGGCGTACTCCGCGGACGAGCTGTGCGCGCTCGGGATCGCGCACAAGCTGCTGGCCCCGTCGACGATCCCGAACTACGTGCGCAACGCGATCAAGACGCTGCTGGACCGCCAGCACGACCGCGGCGAGAAGCCAGAGTTCGTCCAGCTGCGCGAGGGCCGTTACCGCCTGGACATGCCGGTCGACGCATTCGCCGGACACGACGATCCGGAGCCGACCAATCCGCTGATCGAGGCGCTGATCGCACGCCTGGAAGCGAGCGCGCACCGCCGCACCCAGCCGGAGCCCGCTGACGGGCCGAACATCGGCGCACCGTTCGAGCGCGACGTCGCCGCGGCATTCGACGCGCTCGGCTTTCACGCGAAGCGGCTCGGCGGCGAGCGCGAGCCGGACGTCGTCGCCACCGCCCCGCTCGGCGACCGCGCGTACACGGTGATCGTGGAATGCAAGACGGTCGCGACGCCCGAGGATCCCGTCCGCAACCCGGTCGCGCAGGAGGCGGGCCGGCTGCGGGACGCCGTCGGCGGCGACTACGCGCTGCTGATCGGGCCCGACTTCGCCCGCGGCGCGGAAGTCGACGGCGAGCTGCAAACGCACCGCGTCGCGCTCTGGACGTGCGACGATCTGGCGAAGCTGCTGCGCGCGCACGCGGTGCACGCGATCCGCTGGTCGCGGCTCGTCGCGCTGTTCGCGCCGGGCCGCGCCGCCGACGCGATCGCAGAGTTCGCGCAGCTGCACGTGCACGGCGATCGCAAGCGCGCGCACGTTGCGTACCGGTACGTGCTCGAGGAAGGCCTCGCGTACCAAGAGCTGCTCGCGAACGCCGACCCGCAGGTACAGCGCACCGTCGCACCGCTGACCGTGGAAGCGCTCGCGGTGCTGCTGAACGAGCGCCTCGCCCGCGAGGGCGAGCTCGGCCGCGTGTCGCTCGACGACGTCGCGCGCCGCCGTCACCTACGGCGTCCACCCCCTGGTAGACACGATGTCACTGGACGGCGACCGCATCACGATCGAAGCACGCTGGACGGAAACGCGGCCAGCGCCGAAGCGCAGCAACACATGACGCGGCCTTTCCGCTGCCGAATGCCCTCCGTTTCGCCAAACGGCCTGACATGCAATCAAAACCTCTCCACGAAAGCGGATCAGCTCCACTAATGTCGCCTAATTAGCGTAAACGGCAGACCTCTTGTGGAACAGCACTCATTGAGCCCACGTCTTCATGCGAACCCTGAATGACGACCAGACGTGCCGCGGCGGCCATATCAAGGTATTGGCTAATCCGGTGTTGGACGGCGAGACGTTCAAGATTCCCTAGTATCGGTTTTCTCGTACGACGCGCAAACTCGTCTAGCCGAATGTCTGAACAAATAGCCTCCATCTCGCTGTTCATGACGTTTATCGTCATGAGACCGCGCGAGTGCACGATCGTGAGGCAGTGCGCACTAATTGAACGCGGCATCGCCTTCCCGCGATCGACCAAGGCCTTGATGGCCAGCGCGTCAACGGTACGCATACGGCGGTTAGGATGGTACTCTTTTGACCCGAAGCCTATGTCATCACCGTACTGTACAAGTCCGTTGACAAAACCGAAATATTTCGACTGCGGTTGGACGTCTTCAAACGCAGGCGGACCAATCCGACTGAGCGCAATCAACCGATGAGATGTCTGCTTCCAGCATTCGTTATTAGCGCGCACGAGCATCGCAGCGAATCGTCCCCGCGTGACGGAGGCTGCCGGCATTTGGATTTCTGCGCGCGTGACCACGTTGTGGCGAATCAGGGCGGCAAGCGCTTCGTCGCCGCGGGTGCGCGCCTGAACGCACCATGGCACGCCAACAGCAGCCAAAATAACGAAGGAATGCTTTACAAGCGACGCGTAACCGAACACTCTTGGCTTACGGGGACGACCAAGGCAGGGCTGCTTATTGCTAGTGGGATGACCTTCCGTGAGCGGGGCCGGTAGTTTGGCGCTCGACTTTCGAAAGGACTTTTCTTCTATGCGCAATTTGCAGCATTCTCCGGCGCGCTTCGCAGCTTGGTTAGCGGTGATCTTAACCTTCGCGGCTTGCGGAGGTCACGAATCTATATCTCCACCGTCGTCCCAAAGCAAAGCAGCAGTTCAGCATTCGGCGGCGGTTTACCGCTCCTCCAAATCTGCGGCACACCAGACCTCGTATAGCCCGCACCCAGTCCAACGTAATATCCCGGCAGGGTCCGCTATCTATGACGTGCGCATGATTCGGGTGGTATCGGCGCTCGGCGTGGAGAGCTTCCCGGAGAGCGCCGTCGTCGCGCACACGTCTAGTGGATTACGAATTACGTATCGAGGCGTGGTACACACATTTCCGCCGAACGCCGCTTTGGAGTCCTCGACGGCGCAAGTAATTGTTCCACCGGGATCGATCACGCCGAGCTGGCTATCGGGCCGGCGTCCCAATCGCATTGCAGGAAATGAGGACGCAAAATGAAATCGCGCGTTCTCGTTCTGGCCATTCTCTTAACTCTCACAACGTTTTCACCGACCCTTCCAGCGCAACAAGTGATCCCAGCATGCGGAGACCCCAGCGGGTGTAGTGCCGAAAAAGGGACCAGTCCCGGCTTTTGCGGCGCACCCGAACAGTCTGGGATGACTCCATCCGTAAACGACTCGTCAATCGGCGTCGTGTATGGTCCGGATGGTTATACGGACCTATCGATGACTTACGGCGCTACGGGCACATTCACAAATGTGCAGTACAGCGTAAATATTCAAGATTCACAAGGAACCCCACTTTACATCGATAGGGGAACCTACACTCTCGTACCGGATATTGCGAACAACTACCACGCTACGGTACCGGTTCCGCTAGGCGGGTCGGTAAATTGGGAGATAACAGGCACGAGCGCGAGTGGCGGATTTACAGTGATTGCTGGGATGTCCGCCTCATCTTTTGGTTGTTCGGGAGATTAGGGACGCTGCGAAGTGCCGTTTTTCATTTCCAAAATACGACGTGCCTCCGAAATAATGCCGCATGACAAGAACGGAAGAGAGTGGACCGACTTCAGGAGACACGCCGTTCCGACAAATCGCGCGTGAGTGTGTGCAAGAATACCGCGCCTGCGCTGAGTGCTACGAATGAGCGACACGGAAGCGCGAGCGTGTTGTGCATTAGTGGTAGCGCGAAGATCTTGCTGAAGGCTCTGCTTCCGCCGATACTCGTCAGCGCGCTTACCTTCGCTGCTGTCACCCCGGCGTGCTCTTCGCCGGGAGGACAACAGCCATATCTCGCACCCGGCTGGGACGTCGCGATGCGTGCAGGTAGCTTAGCAGCGATGAGGGGGGATATGACGACGGCACTACGGGAGTGGTCTACGCTGCATTATTATACGAAGGATCGGTGCATGCTCGACTTGGCGCGTATCAATGTTGATGCAGCGAAACGTACGCTGCGCGATATTCGGTTGCACAATCTTGCGCGTCAGCGCCGTTTTACCCGATACGTCTTCTATAGAGAGCAGCAGTGGCAGGGAACCCCTGTAACCGGTGATTTTATTCAAACCAATTATCGCGATCGCATGGATCTGCCGTCCCACGGCTCCGCAAAGCACGGCGAGAGGGCGGTCGCGACGCTTTTCGCCGTCAGGAGCGGGGCTAACGCGGCAGTTGGAGCGTCGTGCGTCCGCTGTGTTATCGCGGTGACCCACGATTGTAGAGGCAGCCGATCGCCGTGCGCTGCTACGACTACCAGGACGTCCCCGCCGATCCCAGTCTGCGGCGATTCGCCCGGGAACGACGCAGGAGTGTACGCGAAGCGCCCATCGAACGACGACGTGAGCCATCCGGCGAAGCCGACGGTGAGCGGTTTGCTCTCCGTCGCGGGGATGGCGAAGAATATCCGCTGTATGTCCTTCACTTCGTTGCCCGCGGGGCCGCGCTTATCGGGACCCGCGCCCAACACCAAGCCGATTCCGATGGTGCGGTACGGACCGAAGGTGCACGTGGAACCCGCGTGCGCGGAGGGGAGCGAGGCATCGGCGTTTGCCGGCATTGCCGCCAGCGCGAATACTACGGCGATCAGGCCTAGGCGCGCTATGCGAAACACGGAACCATACCGCCGCTGACGACGAGCGCTGCCACGGCGAGCTCGATGATGCTGGTGGTCATGGTTACCGTCCTCTCCAGATGCCCATTGCGACGGGCCGATTGATCGCGGCGGGAAGCACGCTGATCGGACCGCGCACCCCTGTCGGCAGCCCGGTTTTATTGCCTGGGCTTGAGCAGTTGGGGACCCGCGAAGCATTGATACGAACGCATGTTCGTGCTATAATGACAGCGCGACTCCCTTCGCAAGTTATTACTAGAGCGGCCCGGCCGGTGTAGTCGCACCGACCGAGCCCGTCACCCGATGGAGTAAACATCGAATGACAACCTGCGAGTTCGACGTACCAACGTCGAGCCCTCGGCACGGCTTTTCCGCTGCCGAATCCCGTCCGTTTCGCCAAACCGCCCCGGTGAGCGCGTGATGGTGCCGCTCACGGAGTTTCACGCCACGATGGCGGACGTGACAAACGACGAGCACCAGAACATGGACGGCCTGGTGCAAGACGACGACTTCAACGCCGAAGTGGTCGTCCGCTTTCTGCAACAAAACGGCATCGATGCGAGCGCCGACGAGTCTACGGGCGGCTTTCGATATAAGGCCGCGAACGCGACGCGTGCATCGCACGTGCGCTTCGCCTGTGTCTGCCTGCGCGCGTCGATAAGCTACGCGATCGAGGCGGCATATTGGTGCATGAAAGCGAAGCGATGATGCAGAGATCGTCATCGTGTTTCCGAAAACACTGCAACGGCCGTCACAGAGCCGCACCGGTCGAGCCATTGTCGGCGCGCATCTTTCGGCTCCGCATCGGATGTGGTTACAGCGTCTACGAACTGGCCGCGGCCGCCGGCACCCTAGCATGCACGATCCGGCGGCTCGAATCCGGCAAGCCCGTTGACAAGCGCATCTTACGGGCGCTTGCGACTGCACTCGACGTGCCGCTG
>Ga0066662_10000782_pt1 | contig 14201 bp, 16 predicted proteins | sample GraSoiAngelo_111_FD_133939 | JGI IMG/M metagenome (GOLD analysis project Ga0066662, IMG submission 133939) | Grasslands soil microbial communities from the Angelo Coastal Reserve, California, USA - 14_0903_12_40cm | ecosystem: Environmental > Terrestrial > Soil > Grasslands | place: USA... | reverse complement strand
TCACCGAGCCCGTAGCTCGCGTTCACGACGACGTGCGTGTCGGCGTGCGTGACGGGGTCGACGGTGAACGCCACCGCAGCCACGTCGGCCGCGAGGAGTGACTGCACGAGCACGGGGATCTCGCTCTCGCGTTGCAGCCCGTGCTGCGCGCGGTAGGCCGCGGCGGCGTCGACGGAGGCGCGACACGCTTCGATCGCGGCGCGGACGTCTGCACGCAGCACACCGAGGACTGTCTCGTGCTGACCTGCGAACGACGCGGTCGCACCGTCCTCCGCGAGCGCCGACGAGCGGACCGCGAACGGCTCGTCGAGCTGCGCGAGCGCGTCGTCGAGCGCGTCCGGTTCGCCCGCGACGACGAAGCCGCGCGGAACCTCGAAGGTCGAAGCGAGCCGGCTCAGCGTTGCGCCCTTGCCCCCCACGACGAGAGGGTCGGATGCGGCCGCCGTCCCGAGCCACGCGATCATCCGAGCACGACGACCGTGCCGCGCGCGCCGTCGACCTCGACGAGCTGGCCGTCCTCGAGCTGCGACGTCGCGACGCGCGTGCCGACCACCGCCGGCACGCCGAACTCGCGTGCGACGACGGCGCAGTGACTGAGCATCCCGCCGGCGTCCGTGACGACCGCGCCCGCGCGTGCGAGGACGGGCGTCCACGGGGGCGTCGTCACGGGCGTGACGAGGATCTCGCCCGGAGCGAGACGTCCCGACTCGGCGAGCGTGCGGACGACGCGCACCGTTCCGCGCGCGATCCCGGGCGACGCGGCGTTGCCGAGGATCGTCCCGGCCTGCGCGCTCTCCGCTTGCGCCGGCGCGAACGTCTTGCTGAGCGCCGCCGACACGAGGTCGGGCGGCGCGCTGTCGCCCTCGTCCCCGTGCGCGCCGACCGTGGCCGGCGGCGTCGCCTCCGCGGGCTCGCCGCGCCGAGCGGAAACGAGTGCGTGCACGCCGTCTCCGGCGAGGATCTCGTCGACGGTGAGGTGGAACACGTCGGCGCCGATGCCGAGCCGGTGTCCCTCGGCGAGGATCGCGCGGCGCGAGTGGTAGGTGACGGGACCGTCGATCCAGAGGTGGTGGTCCTCGTGGAGCACGTTCGCGACCTGCGCCGAGGCGAGCAGCTCGTCGAACCGGCTCCGGACTGCGGCGGGGTAGGCCGCGAGCCGCGAGCGTGCATCCGTGATCGCGTCGTCGCGGAGGCCGGCCTGCCGTGCGCGTGCTTCGGCGGGCGCTGGCCCGGCGCGAAGCGCGGCGAGCGCTGCTTCGACGAGCGAGCGATCTTCGCGCCACGACGGCACGCTGACGGAGATGAGCCCGTCGCTCCTTGCGCCGTGACGGTCGAGCCACGCCTCGAGCGGTGCGTCCGGTTCGTCGAGCTGCGCGATCTGCCACAGCGCGTCGTCGGCGGCGGAGGCTTCCGTCGGCGCCCCGGCAAGCAGTCGCGTCGCCGCCAGCGGCTCCGCCTCCGGGAACAGCTCGCGGTAGAGGCCTTCGAACACGCTGAGGGCGACGAGCTCGGGGAACGCGATCACGAAATGCAGCTCCCACATCCGACGCGCCCGCGCGACGCTCTCGTCGAACGGCACGCCGTCCCACCCGGCGAGGATCGACTGCACCTCGGGCAGCACCCCGGCCCACAGGTCGCTCAGCGACGCGACGGCGTCGAGCATCAGTTCCTCCGACCGCCCGTTCGACTCACGCGGCACCCCGGCCTCGTAGAGCCGGCCGTGGAAGCGCTCCAGCTCGACGGTGAACGGCAGGTCGTACCGTTCTGCGCCGTATGCGAAGCCCGGCACGAACGTGCGCTGCAGCCAGTCGACGTCGAGTGTCGTGACCGGGTACGGCGCCGAGTTGACGTCAAGGGCCCAGGCAGTCACCGCTGCACCTCGGTGAGCACGAGCTCGAGCATCCACGCGGCGATCTCGCCTGCCTGCTCGCCGGTCAGGCCTTCTTCCTCGCGGAGCGTCAGCCACGCCTGCGAGTTGACGAGGAGGCGGACGGCGGCCCGCGCGCGGAGCGCCTGGTCGTCGTCGAGCTCCTGCGTGAGCTCGGCGACCGCCTGCCACTGCCCGGCCCAGCGCCGGTCGCGCTGGCGGCGGCGGAACTCGCGGCCGGTTCCGGTCATCAGTCCCGCGCGGATCGTCGCCTCGCTGCGATCGAACCAGTCGTAAAGGCGGGGGAGCGACGCGACGAGCTCGTCGACGGTCGCGGGCGCGTCGCCGCCGACGCCCTGCGTGTCCTGCCACGCGAAGAAACCGTCGAGCAGCTCCTCCTTCGTGGCGAAATGCCGGTAGAGCGTGGCGACGCCGATCTGCGCCTTGCGCGCGAGCGCGGGGAGGGAGAGGTTCTCGAGCCCTTCGTCGACGATGAACGCGCTCAGCGCTTCGAAGATCCGGTCGTGTGTCCGCGCCCGATGCGTGTCGCGGAGTGACGTGCTCATGAGAATAATCTTCTCACCATGAGAAGATCATGTCAATGTCTCGATCGCGGCGCCGTGGGCACGATAGGCGCGGAATGACTGATTTCTTCGAGACCGCGGCGCGCCAGGCGGGTGTGACCGAGCACACGGACCATCGTCCGTGGCCGCTGCCGGACAGTCCGTGGACGAGCGCGCAGAGCTGGGTCGACCTCGCGTTCCTGCACTGGCGCGTCGATCCCGGCGGCCTTCGCCGCCTCGTCCCGGACTCGGTCGAGCTCGACACGTTCGACGGCGCCGCATGGATCGGGATCGTTCCCTTCCTGCTCACCGGGCTACGCCTGCGCGGCCTGCCGCCCATCCCCGGTCTCTCGACGTTCCCCGAGCTGAACGTCCGCACCTACGTCACGCGCGAGGACAAGCCGGGGATCTGGTTCTTCACGCTCGATGCCGCGAGCACGTGGTTCGTCGAAGCGGGGAAGAAGATCTATCGCCTGCCGTACAGCCGCGCGCGCATGCGCTGCGAGCGAAACGGCGACCACGTCGACTACGAGTCCTCGCGCACCGGCGCGACCTTCGCCGCCCGCTACCGCGGCGACGGCCCTCTCTTTCATGCCGAGCCGGGATCGCTCGACTACTTCCTGACGGAGCGCTACTGCCTGTACACGGAGGACGGCGGCCGTCCGTACCGCGCGAACATCCACCATCCGCCCTGGGACCTCCAGCGCGGCGAGGCGGTCGTCGCCGAGAACACGATCTCGCCGGTGCCGTTGCCGGACGAGGAACCGCACGTCCTCTTCTCGCCACGGCAGGACGTCGTGGTCTGGCCGCTCACCGAGCTTTAACGTTGCGGGCATGAGCCCGCAGCGTCGGTCCGCGCTCGTCTCGGTCGTCGCGGCGGCCGTCCTCGTCCTGCTCAAGCTGGGGACGGGCCTTGCGACGCACAGCCTCGGGCTCGTCTCCGAGGCGATTCACTCCGGCACCGACCTCGTCGCGGCGCTGCTGACGTACTTCGCGGTGCGCGTCGCTGCGCGGCCGGCCGACGTCGCGCACCAGTTCGGCCATGGCAAGGCGGAGCACCTTTCGGCGCTCGCCGAGGCGACGCTCCTCTCGGCGGCCAGCGTCTTCATCTCGTTTCGCGCGATCGAGCGGCTGACCGGCACGACGGAGAACACCGTGCACACGACGTGGTACGCGTTCGTCGTCCTCGGTGTGGTGATCGCGATCGACGCGAGCCGCACGCTGATCTCCTGGCGCACCGCACGCGCATTTGGCAGCGCCGCGCTCGCATCGAACGCGCTCCATTTCGGCAGCGACCTGCTGGGCTCGGTCGCGGTCCTGACCGGGCTCGTGTTCGCGCACTACGGCTACCTCGACGCCGACCCGATCGCCGCGCTCTTCGTCGGCGTGCTCGTGCTGCTGGCTGCCGCCCGCCTGATGAAGGGCAACATCGATGTGCTGATGGACCGCGCGCCCGCCGAGGCCGAGGCGGCGGCGGTGGCGGCGATCGGCGCGATGCACCCGGCGGTCGAGCTGCGCAGGTTGCGCATGCGGCAGGCCGGAGGGCGGCAGTTCGCGGACGTCGTGATCGGGGTGCCACCGGGTGCCGCCGTCGGTCAGGGTCACGCCGCCGCCGACGCCGTCGAAGCGGCCGTCGCGCATGCGCTGCCGAACGCCGACGTCGTCGTCCACGTCGAGCCACTCGAAGACGCGGGGCTGCGCGAGCGCGCGCACGCGGCGGCGATCGGCGTCCCGCGCGTGCGGGAGGTGCACAACCTCGCGCTCGTCGACGTCGACGGGCGGAAGGAGCTCTCGCTGCATGTGAAGCTGCCGGGCGACCTCGCGCTCGACGAGGCGCACGACATCGCGGAGCAGCTCGAGCGTGCGATCTGCGAGGCGGTGCCCGAGATCTCAGGGGTGCAGACGCACCTCGAACCGCTGACGGAGACGAGCGAGGCGCGCGAGGTCGAGGCCGACGCCGCGGCAGTCGTGCGCCGGGTCGTGCGGGAGGCTACCGGAGCCGACCCTCGGGAGCTGCGCTTTCTCCGCACCGACGGCGGGCTGGTCGCGTTCCTGACCCTTGGCCTCGAGGGGACGGCCCGGCTCGACGACGCCCACGCGCGGGCCTCGGCGATCGAGGAGCGGATCCGCCGCGAGCGGCCGGATGTCGCGGACGTGATCGTCCACACCGAGCCGTGATGTCCAGGATTTTAATGTAAGAAAGTCGTAAAAGGAAGGCCTGTCCTCTGGCCGATCGGGCACGTCAAAGAGACCGAATCGATGGAGGACACACACATGAAAAAGACCACTCGGAGCGCGCTCGCGCTCGTCGCGCTGCTCGTCGCGGCGCTCTCGTACACCGCGGCTGCGTTCGCGTGCGACGGCCACCACGGCCACGACCACGACGGCGACGGCGCCCGGGCCGCGAACGACTCGCGGTTCGCGAGCTTCCACGGCAGCGGCGACGTCTTCAAGTTCACGACGACGCTCACGTCGCCGGACACCGGCTGCGGTGACCACGTCTGGGCGAACGACACGATCAAGCGGACCTACATCGTCAAGAAGAACGACGACGGCAGCTACCGCCTGACCGCGTTCGACCGCGGCACGTTCGTGACCGTCGCCGGCGCCAGCCCGCAGAGCTGCTCCAACGTCGAGAACACCCACCACGGCTCGACCGTGACGGCCGGGATCACCGGTCACCTCGGCGGCTTTCTGACGGAGCAGATCACCGGCGGCACGCTGAACACGCATGCGACCTGCGCGTCGGTCTGCGACCGCGCGGCGTTCGTGGCGGCGTTCTTCGGCGCCTCGGCGCACCAGAACCTCGACAAGAACGTGAACTACCTGTTCGTGTTCATGTCGCAGGACCCGTCGCTCAAGTATCACGTGTGGCTCGACCGTGGCCATGCCGGCTCGACCGGCGGCCTGAAGACGGTCGACCGCGGCGACATCGCCACTGCGTAACCCCTCGTAGCTAGGCTCCCGCGGCGTGAAGCTGTGCATGTTCACGCCGCGGGAGCTTGCGCTCGAGCGCGGCTGGCCGGGGCGCATCGAGGGCGACCGCGTGATCCAGCTCGCGGCGCAGACGCTGCAGTCGTTCTTCACGGGCGGCGGCTCGGCACGCGAGCACGCGGAGTACGCGCTCGCCGACGTCGACCTGCGCCCACCGGTGCTGCATCCGCCCGCCGTCCGCGACTTCATGGCGTTCGAGGAGCACGTCGCGACGGCGCGTCGCCAGCGCGGCTCCGAGGTGCCGAAAGAGTGGTACGAGATCCCGGTCTTCTACTTCTCGAACCCGGCTGCGATCTTCGGCCCCGAGGAGACCGTCCCGTATCCGGAGGGGTCGGAGAAGCTCGACTACGAGCTCGAGTGCGCGGCGATCATCGGCGCCGAGGGGAAGATCGGCGGGTTCACGGTGCTGAACGACTGGTCGGCCCGGGACGTGCAGCGCGCGGAGATGCGCGTCGGGCTCGGGCCGGCGAAGGGCAAGGACTTTGCGACGTCGATCGGGCCCGTGCTCGTCACCCCGGACGAATTCGACGGCAGCGAGGGGGAGATGGTCGCGCGCGTCAACGGCGAGGAGCGCTCGCGCGGCAACCTGCGCGACATGTACCACCACTGGGACGCGCTGGTCGCGCAGGCCGCGCGCAACACGGCCCTGCGGCCCGGCGACATCATCGGGTCGGGCACCGTCGGGTCAGGTTGCATCCTCGAGCACGGCGACGGCCGCTGGTTGCAGCGCGGCGACGTCGTCGAGCTGGCGATCGAAGGCATCGGCGTCCTGAGGAACACCGTCGGATGATCGGGCCCGACGACGTCCGCGCCGCAGCGCGCGTCCTCGACGGCGTCGCGCACCGCACGCCGGCCGTGACGTCGCGCACGCTCGGCGACGTCGTGCTCAAGCCGGAGAACCTCCAGCGCGCGGGTGCGTTCAAGTTCCGCGGCGCGTACAACAAGATCTCTTCGCTCGAGCGCGGCACGCCGGTGCTGGCGTTCTCGTCCGGCAACCACGCGCAGGCGGTCGCGCTGTCGGCGCAGCTGCTCGGGTCGCAGGCGACGATCCTGATGCCGACCGATGCGCCTGCGTCGAAGCTCGCGGCGACGAAGGGCTACGGCGCGGAGGTCGTGACCTACGACCGCTACACCGGGAACCGCGAGGAGATCGCGGCGGAGCTCGCAGCCGAGCGTGGCGCTGCGCTCGTGCGGCCGTACGACGATCCGCTGATCATGGCCGGCGCCGGGACCGCGGCGCTCGAGCTGCTCGAGGACGCCGGCGTCGTCGAGACGCTCGTCGTGCCGGTCGGCGGGGGCGGGCTGATCGCCGGCTCCGCGACGATCGCCAAGGAGCTCGGCGTGCGTCGCGTCGTCGGCGTCGAGCCCGAAGCGGGCGACGACTGGAAGCAGTCGTTCGACGCGGGGCGGATCGTCGCGATCGACGTGCCGCGCACGATCGCCGACGGGCTGCAGACGCACGCGCCCGGCGATCTCACGTGGGAGGTCGCGTCGCGCCTCGTCGACGAGATCGTGACGGTGACCGACGAGCAGATCGTCGCGGCGATGCGCTTCGTGTTCGAGCGGCTGAAGCTCGTGATCGAGCCGAGCGGCGCGGTCGGCATCGCCGCCGTGCGCGAGGGGCTCGTCTCAGGCGGGCGGATCGGCGTGATCGTCTCGGGCGGGAACGTCGACGCTGCGCGGTTCGCGGCCTTGCTGGATTCTGATTCGGCGTAGCCGAACCAGAATCGCGGGGCTTCGTCGGTCACGACGGCTGGTGGAACGCTTCAACCTGGTTCGCGGAGTGAACCAGGTTGACGGGTCTCCGCGACGCGCTGCGCCACGAGGGCCCGCTCGTAGGAGAGCCGGAAGAGCTCGACCACCTCGTCGTCGAGGTCGCGCGAGACCCAGCCCTCGACGCCGAACTTGTGGGGCGTCGCCCGCCCCGTCTCGACGAGCATCTCCCGGATCCGCGAGGTGAAGGGCAGGTCAGCCCAGGAGTCGTGCAGATGGCCGAGCTCGCGCTTCCCGAGGCGGAACTCGACGCCGCCGAAGCGATGCTCGTGCGTCGTGACGCCGTCCCACGACCCGACCTCGCGCTCGATGCGGTCGCGGATATCCTCCATCTGTGCCGTTCTACCAGCGCATGGGCCAGCTGCCGCGGAAACGCCACATCGTGTCGCGCGACAACGGGACGCTGCTCACCGAAGAGGTGATGGGCTTCGAGGGCTTCTCAGGCCTCGAGTCGATCCTCTACCACCTGCAGTCGCCGTGCCGCGTGATCGAGCTCGGCGAGTTCGTGCCGATCGTGCGCGAGGAGTGGGTGCCCGACGCACACGCGCATCGTCACCTGCGCACGTGGGACGTTCCCGCGTCCGGCGATGCGGTGACCGGACGCCAGCTGCTGATGTGGAACAGCGACGTCGAGATCTCGCTCGCCCGGCCCACCGAGACGATGGATTACTTCTTCCGGAACGGTGAGTGCGACGAAGTGATCTTCGTGCACGAGGGGAGCGGCACATTCGAGTCGATCTTCGGCGAGCTGCCGTACAAGCCGGGCGACTACATCGTGATCCCGCGTGGCACGACGTACCGCTTTGCACCCGAAGGCGAGCAGCGCTACCTCGTCTTCGAGACGCCGGGGCTGATCACGATCCCGAAGCGCTACCGCAACGAGCACGGCCAGCTGATGGAGCACGCTCCGTACTACCACCGCGACATCCATCCACCGACCGAGCTGCACACGCACCGCGACAAGGGCGAGTTCGCCGTGAAGGTGCGCGTGCGCGACGGCTACCAGACCTACGTGATCGACTACCACCCATTCGACGTCGTCGGCTGGGACGGCTACGTCTATCCGTGGACGTTCTCGATCCACGACTTCGAGCCGATCACGGGACGCATCCACATGCCGCCGCCGTCGCACCAGACATTTGCGGGCCCGAACTTCGTCATCTGCTCGTTCTGCCCGCGCAAGCTCGACTTCGACCCGGAAGCGATCCCGATCCCGTACCACCACTCGAACCTGCAGAGCGAAGAGATGATCTATTACGTCGACGGCAACTTCTCGTCGCGCAAGGGGATCGAGCTGGGGTCGGTCACGCTGCACCCGAGCGGCCTCCCGCACGGGCCGCAGCCGGGGCTCGCGGAGAAGTCGCTCGGGATGACGGAGACGCACGAGTACGCCGTGATGTGCGACACGTTCCATCCGCTGAAGCTCACGAGGCTCGCCGCGGACCTCGACGACGGCAAGTACATGTACTCGTGGGCCGAAGACGCGTCGGGCGCGGACGACCAGGCCGGCGTCACCTCGCACGTCTAGCTTTGCGGGTCGTCGTCGACTGGGACGGCACCGTCACGGTGCGCGACTCCCTCGTGGCCGCCATCCACGATCTCGGTGACCCGTCGATCTACGACGGCGGCATCCAGGAAGCGTTCGACAGCTACGGCGAGGCCCTCGCCGCCGAGGTGCACACGCTGCAGTGCACGGCCGACGAGCTCGCCGCGTGGGCGGTCGAGAACGTCGAGATCCGTGCAGGCTTCCACGAGTTCGCGCACCGCTTCGAGCCGCTGGTCGTGTCGAGTGGGCTGCCGCAGATCATCCTGCCGGTGCTCGAACGCGAGGGGCTCGAGCTCGAGGTGCGCGCGAACGACGCCGACCCGCAGCCGGGCGGCTGGATCGTGACGTTCCGGCACGAAGGGCTGTGCGAGGTGTGCGGCGACCGCTGCAAGCGTCGCTCGCTGCCCGTCGAGCGGCCGCTCGTCTTCGTCGGCGACGGCTGGTCGGACCGCTGCGCGTCGCGCGCGGCCGACCGTGTCTTCGCGCGGGCCGGCCTTGCGGAGTACCTCGCGGCGGAGGGCGTCCCGTACGAGCCGTACGAGACGTTCCACGAGATTGCTGCTGCCATTTCCTGATCCGTACGACTTCGACATCTCGACCGAGCGCTTCCGCGCGTTCGGCGTCGACTACGCGAACCTCTGGCACGAAGGCGGGCTGCACCGCGTCGTCGGCACGCGCGAGATGCGGATCGAGCCCGCGCCCGGCGGCGTCGACGTCGAACCGCTCGACGACGAGACGCGGGCCGTGGCCGAGAAGCTGCTCGGGCTCGAGTTCGACCTGTCGCCCTTCTATGCGTGGGCGGCGGAGGAGCCGGTGCTCGGGCCGATCGCGCTCAGGCTCGCCGGCTTCCGCCCGCCGCTCGGCGTGACGGCGTTCGAGACGCTCGTCACCTCGATCACCGCGCAGCAGGTCTCGCTCTTTTCGGCGTTCGCGATTCGCAACCGGATGATCGAGCGCTTCGGCGAGCGCGCCGAGCACGCGTACTCGTTCCCGGCCCGCGAGCGCCTCGCGTCGGCGAGCGAGGACGAGCTGACCGCAGTCGGGTTCTCACGCCGCAAGGCGGAGTACGTCGTCGGCCTCGCGCGCAGCGATGTCGACCTCGACGCACTGGCGAGCCTCGACGACGACGAGGTGCGCGTGCGGATCGTCGCGATTCGCGGTCTCGGGCCCTGGACGGCGGAGTGGTTTCTCGCACGCCATCTCGCGCGCCCGCGGGCGTGGCCGGTCGGCGACATCGCGCTGCGCAAGGTTGCGCTCGATCTCTACGGTGTGACCGAGCACGAGCTCGGCCCGAGACTCGCGCCGTTCCAGAATTTGTCCGCCCACTACCTGCTGACCGGAGCCCGAACGCCATGAACATCCGCCGCGCGACCGAAGCCGACGAGACGATCCTGCGTGAGCTCTGGAAGGAGTTCGAGCGTGAGGTGCCCGACCCACACGGGGAGGGCGAGCCGTGGGCGGACGAGTGGAAGGACACGCTCGACGACATCCATGGCGGCGGTGTGTTCATCGCCGAGGCCGAGGAAGGCGCGGCCGGTGTAGCGCGGATCGAGGCGCCGGTGCGCGGCCGGGCGCACGTGCAGCTCGTCTACGTGCGCCCGCGTGCGCGGCGGCAGGGCACGACGAAGGCGCTGCTTGCTGCGTGTGTCGCGGATGCGAAGGAGCGCGGCGCCGAGCACATCAGCCTCGAGGTGCTGACCGCGAACAGCGACGCGATCGCTGTCTGGCGCCGTCTCGGCTTCGTCGAGTACTCGCTTGCGATGTCGGCGCCGCTCGACGCGCTCGAGCAGCGCGTGACCCAAGGCCCGCAGCGCGAGTCGCGCGCGACGACGCACGTGCAGACCGACGACGAGACGTCGGTCGGCCGCGCGATCGCCCAGTTCGTCCCGCGGCTCGAGTCGACCGAGGTGGACGCGGGCGAGAGCTGGATCCGCGTCGCTGACCCGCTGCTCGACCGCGACCGTGAAGCGCACGGGCGTTTTGCGCGCGAGCTGTCGGAGAGATTGGGCGCCGTGACCGTCGCACTCGCACTCGAAGGTGAGGTCGTCCGCTTCAGGCTCTACGAGCGCGGACGGATGGTCGACGAGTACCTCTCGGTGCCGATGTACTACGGCGAGATCTCGAAGGGCGACGAGCTCGCGCTCGCCGCGAACCCGACGCTGGTCGCGCGGCTCACCGGCGCCGATCGTGACGAGGTGAAGCGCGTCGCGCGCACGGCGGCTTCGCCCGCCGAGCTCCCGCCGGCTGCGGAGCTCTACGAACAGATCGCCGCCTTGATGGGGCTTAAGGCATGAGGCTGATCGACGCGGCGCGATGTCCGTATTGCGCGCGCGTGCGCATCGCGCTGCACGAGAAGGGCCTGGAGCACGAGACGGTCGAGGTCGATCTGACCGACCGGCCGCAATGGTTGCTCGACCTGAACCCGCCGAGCGGTCGCGTGCCGGTGCTGGACGACGGCTTCACGCTGCCCGAGTCCGAGGTGATCATGGGCTACCTCGAAGACCGCTACCCCGAGCCCGCGCTCCTTCCCGCGGATCCCGGCGGCCGCGCGCAGGCGCGCCTGCTCGTGCAGCGGTTCGACGACGCGCTGGGCCGCGACTACTACGCGTTGCGGCGCGGCGAGTCGAATGCGCTAGCGGAGAAGCTCGAGCAGCTGGACGTCGGCCAGAGCCTGTACGCGGACATCGCGTACGTGCCGTGGGTGATCCGCGCGCGCGAGATGCTCGGCGTCGCACTGCCGGAGCGGCTCGAGTCGTGGCTGAACGCATTGGCGGAGCGGCCGTCGGTCGCGCGGGAGCTCGACGTCGTGCGGTCGTTGTGAGCGACGTCGCACTCGATGAGCTCGCACGGCGGCTCGGGGAGGTGACCGTGCTCGACGTGCGCACGCGCGCCGAGTACGACGGCAGCGCAGGCAAGCCGTGCGATCCGCGACAGGGACACATCCCCGGCGCGCGCAACGTCGACGTCTACCGCTTGATGGAGATGACGACCGATGAAGTCCACGCGGAACTGGGACTCGATCCCGGCGCCGAGGTGATCGCGTACTGCCACAGCGGCTCGCGCTCCGCAATCGCGACGCAGGTCCTGCGTGCGCTCGGCTACGACGCACGCAACTACGTCGGCTCGTGGCACGAGTGGTCGCGCCACGACGACCTCCCGATCGAAGCCTGAACCTGGTTCGGCGGAGCCGAACCAGGTTCACGAGTTCACACCCGGAAGCGGTAGACGTGCGCGTCGTGCGGCGCGAACCAGTCGCGGAACGCGCCGCCGCTGACCGGGAGCGAGCGGAACTCGCCGTTCGCGTACTCGAAGAGCACCTGCCCGCCCTTCACCGACGACGGCAGGCCCGCGAAGCCGACTTGTGACGTCGTCCCGCTGCGGCGCACGGCGATCACGTAGAGAAACCCACCCGCGCGACGCGTTGCGATCTCGACGCCGGGAACGCGCGGGCGCGTGACCACGTCGTCGGCCGGCGCTGCTGTGAGTGCGGGACCGAGGGCACTCGACGACAGCTCGCGCACGAGCGGCTCGAGCGACGCGCGCCAGAACGACCAGTTCCAGCCCGCGCTCGCATCGGCCGGCGACATCACCTGCTCGAGGTGGCCGCCGAAGAACGCGAGGCCGCGCGCGCCGTTCGCGATCGCCTGGTACGCCATGAAGCGCAGCTCGGCGTTCGACGGGAAGCGCGGGACGTGGTCCGGCGGCAGCACGCCGCTCCACGCGATCTGCAGCGTCACCCACACGGGCTTGCCGCCGGCGCCGCTGCGGATCCACTGCGTCAGGTCGCCGACGACGCTGAGGTCCTTGTTCGGTCGCGCGGCGTGCGTGCCCGGCGGATACGACACGGGGTAGATGTCGACACCGGTGATGTCGAACGCAGGCTGATACGGCTTCAGCGACGCGGCGGTGCCGCGTGGCGCCTGGATGATCACCACCGGGTGCGCGCCGTCGATCGACGCGATCACGCGATGCCCGCGCGCGAGGTTGTCCGGCGGCACCTTGCCGAACGCCGGTTCGTCGTGCCCTTTCCACGCGCCGAGCGCGGGATGGTCGTGCAGCGCCTCGACGACCTTGCGCAGCGCGGCGTCACTCGCGCTCGGGGCGAGGTTCGTCAGCGCTCCGAGATAGACCCAGCACGTCAGCCCCGCGGCGTGCGCCTGGTCGAGCCGCGCGTGCTCCTGCGCGATCTGCGCGTCGAGCGCCGCCGCGCTCCAGTCGCCCCGGCCGGTGCGGATCGTCGTCACCCCTGCATCGGAGACGGCCTTCAGCCCGGCCGGGTCCGGCGGGCCGTTCGAGAGCACGATCGGGAAGCTCATCGCCGTGCCGCGGCGAGGAACGCGCGGCACAGCGCGCGGCCTTTCACTTGCCACGCGGGCAGCTTCTCGTCGAGCTCGGCGGCGATCTCCTCGACGGGGCGCGGCGGCGCATCCACGAACCACGTCATGACGTGGTCGCGGCGAATCTCCGGATGGAACTGCACGCCCCACGCGCGCTCGCCGATGCGAAACGCCTGCGGCACCGGGCCCGTCGCAAGCGGCGTCGCGTTCTCCGGGAAGTCGAACCGGTAGCCGTTTCCATTGAACGCCTCGAAGCGGGGAGGCAGCACGCCGAGCACCGGGTCCGACCGGCCCTCCTCGGTCAGTTCCGTGTCGTAGAACCCCGCGAGCGCCGTCCCGATCGGCTGTACGCGCGCGCCGAACGCATGCGCCAGCGTCTGCGCGCCGAGGCACACGCCGAGCAGCGGCGTGCCGTCCTCGACCCAGCGGCGCAGCGCGTCGTACTCCTCGTGCAGCCACGGATGCCGCAGCTCCTCGCCGACGTTCTGGTCGCCGCCGAACACCATCACCGCGTCGACGTCCTGCGGCGGCGAGCCCTGCACGCGGATGTCCCACTCGACAAGCTCGTGCCCGTCCTCGGCGAGCACCTCGGTGAACAGCTCCGGGCCGGCGTCGTGACTGTGGATGACGGCGAGCACCCGCATCAGGCGGTCGGCACCCTCTCTTCCTCGAGCAGCTTCTTGAGCAGCGCAGCGCCGGCCGGTGCCTGCGCCACGCCGTTCGTCTGATTGTTGTTGTTGAAGAACGCGTACGCCTCCTGTGCCTCGCCCGACAGCTCGCGCAGCGGCCCGACCCATTCGCGCAGCTCGTCCTCCCCGTAGGTGTAGTCGAAGCGCTGCGCCGCCGAGCCGCCGCGCACGTTCCACGTGCCGGCGTTGCGGCCGTGGAAGCGCACGTAGGCAACCGGCGACGTGACGGCGACGAGCGTCGCCGGCACGTTGCCCGCGTCGACCTTTGGTGCGTCGACGACGACCCACGCGATCTCGCGCTCCTCGAGCCAGCGCAACAGCTCGTTGCGCACGTCCTCCGCGAACCACGAGCGGTGGCGGGGCTCGAACAACATCAAGTCGTCGCCGAGCTGCTCGTTCGCCCCCTCGAGGACGCCGAGCGACGGCGCCCTC
>Ga0066662_10000781_pt1 | contig 14205 bp, 9 predicted proteins | sample GraSoiAngelo_111_FD_133939 | JGI IMG/M metagenome (GOLD analysis project Ga0066662, IMG submission 133939) | Grasslands soil microbial communities from the Angelo Coastal Reserve, California, USA - 14_0903_12_40cm | ecosystem: Environmental > Terrestrial > Soil > Grasslands | place: USA... | reverse complement strand
ACTGCCTGTGCACGCCAATGACAAGAAGTTTTCAGGAGAGCCCGATGCGGGAAATCTGCACGTCGGGTTCGACGAGGGGAGAGTGGGTCGCACTACTGTGTTGCCCTCTCTCCTACTCTACCGTCATTCGCGGCTTACTTGCCTTCCTCTGCGCTCTCTGCGTTCTCTGCGGTTAAAGCCTTTGGTTGTGGCTCGCCACCCTGCGGGAAATCTTGATTGCGTCTTACTTAGGTTTCATAGGTCTGTAGTGTCGCGCGAGCCATCTGCTTAATCCATCCAAACCCGGAAAGAGAACGCGTTCGGTGACGTTGGCCTGGTCGAGTTTGTCTCTCACTTCCCATTTCAATTTTGCCGGCAGAATGATCTTGCGGTAGAGCTTCGGATGCTGCTGCAACCAGCGGTCCAGCGGCGTCTGATTATCAGACATCAATGAAAACAGCGCATACTGGTTCACGATGCGTTCATCGAGCGACGGCGGCTCGAAGAACACCACAAAGGGCTCGCGTGCAAGTGACTGAAATTCCTGCAGGCTGGAAGCTGCGCAGCTCAGCATGTCTACGGTAAAAACATTCGCGCCTTCGCGATCGAGAATGCGGCGCAGTTTTTCGGGAATATGCGTTTTAAGGGCGACAAAATCTACGCACCAGATCACCGCATCGCCGTTATAGCGGTCTACATTTTCTGTGGCAAAGTGCAGCGCAACATAAGGAGAGAACGTCCAGTCGAGCAGGCGTGTGGGCAGGCCATGGTGCTGGGCCACGGCCAGCCAGTTCCAGACTGAATCACTGGGCACGGCGTTGCGACGAGCGTATTTGCGGAAATTGCGCAGCAAATGTCCTTCAATATCGGCGGTTTCTCCGCTGAGCCGCACGATGGCGGTGCGCAGGTCCTGGGTAGCATCGCACATTCCGCGAAAAGCAAAATTCGAGCGGAAGCGGGCGAGATCAGGATTCCAGGAATTTTCAAACAGTTTTTCCTGGAGATCGCTCCAGCTTTTTACCTTGATTTCGTGCAAGCGGATCTCTCGTCAGGGTAGTTGTGTCACTTTGGCAGAAAATGATCCGTTGTCTAAGATGCGGATTTATGGCTGGGCGATGAAGGTCGGGTCAGCGCTGTTTTACCAGCTCATCACTGAGTAGATGCGCTTTGACTGCCAGATTATGTGCGCGCACCATGTCGCCATCTTTGATTGCCTGGCGGGCCTGGGACACATAATCCTTGATCTGCGCCTGGGTAGTTTGTTCGTCTGAGGAAAGTTGGCGCTTGATATTGCGGAGATTCGCTTCGGTGCTGTCCAGAAGCTGCCCGGTGGTTTCATTGTGTGCAGTGTCATCCGGCATATTTCCGGAGGCAGCTTGTGTGGTGCCCGGACTGCCGGCGCTGCCCTCCTGAATGACAATCTTCGGAGGAACATTGCGGGCCACTTCTTGCGTCTGCCTGTCCTGAACGGGGGGCTTCTCATTGGCAGTGGTAGTGGCAGGTTTTTTTGATGCGGCGGTGACTGTATGGCGCGGATGCCTGGGCTGCGGTTTGGGCCTGGAAGTTTCGTTTTGAGCGGTCTGCTGCTGCGTTGGCTGCTGTACCGAGGGCGGCTCCTGGGTAGTTTGCGGTGTTGGCTGCTGGAATGGCGGTGGTTCTGACGATGCAGTGGGGGCCGGGGCAGGAGGTAGCTGCGCCGAGGGCTTTTTCTTCTCGTGGCAGCCGGAAAGGCCCAGCAGGGCGCACAAAACAAATAATGCGGTATTGAATCGAAACATCCTCATGCGGTCCTCACCGAATCCTCAGAAGCTACGCGAGGCTCTCCAGTTGCCACATGCTCGATCATGGGTAAACGCAGGTAGAACGTGGCGCCGCGACCCTCTACAGAATCAAATTCCAGCGAACCATTATGCAGTTGGAGCACGCGGTAGGTCATGGCCAGCCCAATGCCGCTGCCACTCTTCTTAGTGGTGAAATATAGATTGTAAATTTTATCGCGAATCTCTGCCGGAATTCCCGGTCCTTCATCACACACGGCAATGACCACGCCTTCCCCATCACGGCGGGTTGTGATATGGAGATTCCCACCCTCCGCCATGGCTTGCACTCCATTGATCACGATGTTAAGCACGGCCTGTTTCACCAGATCGGCATCGATACGCACCGGCAAGGGTTCGGGAGAGGTCTCGCGCAGGATATGAACATTATGCCGTTCCGCTTCCGGCGAGGCCAGCAGCACCACATCATCCACCAGTTTACGGATATCCATGTCGGTGAGCCGGAGATCCACGGGACGGGTGAAGTCCACCAGAGTTTGCACTACACGGTCCAGGCGTCGAATCTCGCTGCCAATCACGTCCAGGTGCCGCCGCGTGTCAGGATCAATCTCATGCAGCTTCTGCCGCAGTACCTCAAGATGGACAACGATGGCATTGATGGGATTCTTCACCTCGTGCGCCACGCCGGAGGTGAGGCGGCCGATGGCCGCAAGGCGGCGGGAAAGCTCGATCTCGTGTTCGATGCGGTGCACGGACTCAGCATCGCGCAACGTGAGCAGCGCGCCAATACGTTCGCCGTGTTCTTCGATGAAATCCAGCGCGAGCTGGACACGCCGGCCATTCTCTGTTTCGATCTCCTCCTGCGCAATTGACTGATGGGATTCAAATGCCTGCAGGATGACATTGCCCAGCCGTGAGTCGGGGAAAAAGATATCGATGGGATAGCTGCCCAGCATCTCGCCGCGGGGCCTGCCGATAAAGCGTTCGGCCGAGGCGCTGACCATGACCGCCTTGAAGTCGCTGGTGAACAGCATCACGCCGTCCTGAAGGTTGGCCATCATCTGGTCAAGGTTTTCCTTCAGGGCAGAGAAGACCTCCTTCACGTCGCGCATCTGCCGGCCTAACCGATCGATCTTGCTGGTTACCGTGCCATACTCGTCAGAACGCCGTGCCCTGGATTCGGCTGCCTCTGTTAATTGTCCGGAGCTGATCTGATCGAGGCGGAGGCTGATCGCTGCCATGGGACGCAGCGCAAAATTCGAAAGGCCGGCAGCCAGCACCATTGAAATCAGAATTGCCAGCCCCGAAAAAATCAGTGCATGCCGGAGAAGCGGCTGAAGCTCGTTTTTCAGAAAAACGTTACTGATGCCCACGCGTACTTCGCCAAATGGCTGCCCACCGCGCACCAGTGGAATTTTCACATCGTATTCCTGAAGCGGCCCATAGAGCATCTTGATCTGCTTCCAGATGCCGCCTTTATCAATGTCAGTAAAATCCGGACGGCCCTTGATGATCGTACCGGCGAAGGTTTCCGTGGTGTGGAGCAAAGCGCGCCCCTGGGTATCGACAATGGATGCATCGAGAATGATCGGCGAATAGCCCTGAATGTATTGCAGCAAGGCATCGAGCCCGGCATCTGTCTGCAGCGCCTCCTGGATGGCATCGCCAACCTGCTTTGGATCATTCAGGTCAATGCGTGAGTTGCTGAGATCGATGTCCAGGGTGTCCTGGGCTACGGAGAAGATCTCGTGGGCTGTAAAGTCAGCATCGACATAAGCTTCATGAATGCGCTGATGGACTACTTGCGAGACGTACACCGTGGAGAGTGTGGCCACAATCGCCAGCACCATCGCCGTGATGGCAAATACCAGCTTGGTTTTCAGGCGCAATGCAGGCATGATTAAAGTCGATCTCAGTAAAAGTGTATACCCGCGAATAATGGGTATTCAGCTAATAGACTGGGTAAATGGGTAATTTGGTAAGTGGGTAAATGAAAGCACCGGGCGCGGCCGCGATTCAATTACTCATTTACCAAATTACCCACCTACTACTCATTGTCCTCAGCTTGCCGCCTCGTTGGCCAGTGTTGACCCGCTGCCGTACTCCTTCAACTTGTTGTGCAGGGTTTTGAGACTGATGCCCAGAATCTCCGCTGCCCGGGTCTTATTATTATTAGTCGCGGCCAGGGTTTTCAGGATCAGCATCTTTTCCGCTTCTTCGACTGTGGTGCCCACACCCAGCCGGATTCCCTCAGCATCACTGGTAGTAGCCACACGCAGGCTGGCGGCGCCGAAATTCGGGGGAAGGTGCTTGGGCTCAATCAGCGAGCCTTCGCAGACAATCACGGCCCGTTCGAGGGTGTTCCGCAACTCGCGGACGTTGCCGGGCCAGTTATGCTGCAGGAACAACTGCATCACGTTGTCAGTGACGTTTGAGATTTGGCGGCCATGCTTGGTATTCATGTCCGTAAGCAATGCCTCTGCGAGTTGAGGAATATCTTCTTTATGCTCGCGCAGGGGAGGCATGTGGATATTAAAGACATTCAGCCGGTAATAAAGATCGTTGCGCAGCTCTCCCTTGGCCACCGCTTCTTCCGGCACCTTGTTGGTAGCGGCCAGTACCCGCACATCGACAGGCGTCTCCACCTTGCTGCCCAGGCGGCGCAGCTTGCGATCTTCCAGCACGCGCAGCAGCTTGGCCTGGGTTGCGGCCGGCATTTCACCAATCTCATCCAGCAGCAGCGTGCCTTCTTCCGCGAGCTCAAAGCATCCAGCGCGGCGTTCCAGTGCGCCGGTGAACGCGCCTTTTTCATGTCCGAAGATTTCGCTCTCGATCAGGGTTTCCGGAATGGCTGAACAATTGATCGCTACAAAGGGCTTGCTCTTGCGCGGGCTCATGTCGTGAACGGTGCGCGCGACCATTTCTTTTCCTGTGCCGCTCTCGCCGGTGATCAGCACCGAGGCGGTGCTGGGCGCAACCATCTCAATCAGCCGGAAGATTTCCTGCATCACCTTCGATGAGCCTACAAGGCTGCCGAACACCCCGCTGTCGCGCAGCTTGCGTTTGGTTGCCTCCAGTTCGCGGGTGGTGTCTCTTTGCCGGACGGCGTTTTGCAGAATCTGTTTCAGCCGGGAGGGATCGACCGGCTTCTGGATAAAGTCATAGGCGCCGATCTTCATCGCGTCCCCCGCGAGATCGATGCTGCCCTGCGCGGTGAGCAGCACTACGGCAATTTGCTGCGGCTGCTCGGCAATGCGCTGCAGCAGTTCCATGCCATCCATGCGCGGCATCTTCAGATCGGTAATTACGATACCCGGCGACCATGTGGCTACTTTCTCCAGACCATCCAGGCCATCTTTCGCGGTTTCCGTGCGGTAACCCCAAGCGGACACCAGCTCAGCCATACCCGAGCGTTCATTCTCTTCGTCTTCAACAATAAGGACTTTTTCCTGGATGCTCAAAAGGGCCTCCCTCTCTAATCAACTGTTTGACCAGCAGGAGCAACACTGGTTTGATGCCGAACTATGTAAAAAAGTCTATATCAATCCTAAATTGAAGAATACAGGCATCTTACCGGGACCTCAGAATGGTCATTTCAGGGCTGAAGCTGCCAAGATCAGCGGTGCGCCTTGGCCTGTTCCAATGATCCGCCGCTGAGGCGGCGCAGCTTGCGATAAACTTGCCCTGACCGGGATTTCCAGCCGCTTATACTCTGGATTGCATCAGAGTTGATACCGGGCTAAGTTCGCATTTCAAAACAAGATCAAACGCGAAGGAGTAGCGGAATGAAAAATTACTGGATTGCCGTGGTAGTTACGGGCGCGATGGCCGTAGCAGGCGCCCAGACCGGCGCGAGCACCTCCACGAATACCAATACATCTGCCTCGGCTGGACAAACCGGGGCCAATGCCAGCGCCAGCCAGAGCACCCAGGTAAATGCCAATGCGACTACCGCAGCAGCAGCCAAAGCAACCACCTTGCGGGCTGAACTTACAAAATCGCTCGATGCCAAAAAAGCGAAAGCGGGCGATGAAGTTACAGCCAGGGTCACTGAAGACGCAAAAGACGGCGGGCAAGTAATCCGCAAAGGATCAAAGCTGATCGGTCATGTGACTGAAGCTCAGGCGCGCAGCAAAGAGAATGCAGAATCAAAACTGGGAATCGTTTTTGATAAGGCCATTCTGAAAGACGGCTCACAGGTGAATTTAAATGCCATCGTTATGGCTGTGGCGCCGGAACCGCATGCACCTATGCCTTCCATGCCTGATGACAATTCCAGAATGGGTGGCGGCAGTGCTCCCATGGGTGGCGGGCCGATTGGCGGAGTAGCTCCCAGTGCTGCTGGTGTGGGTTCAACCATCAGCGGTGTAAGCGGCAACGTGACCTCTGCGGCAGGCGCTGCCACTGGCAATGCGGGCGGCCTTGCAGGAGGAACTCTTGCCACCACCGCTCGCGGCGTGATTGGCATAGAAGGAGTGACTCTCGGCACATCTGCTTCGGGCAGCGCTAACACGCAGGCTTCGGTGCTCAGTTCCACCAGCCGTAACATCAAGCTCGATAGCGGAACGCAGATGGTACTTCAGGTCAATGGCTCAATTCAGCCATAGCGGATTGACGAATCGGGCCTATAATAAAGGAACTGGGACGGCTACAACGGGCCGTCCAGCTTCCGGATCCATCGAAAGACCAGGTCGACTGGCAAGGAATGGACCATGAAAAACCAGCGGGCTCTCTCTCTAGCCATAGCATTATTTACCACCTGCGCGGCTGCACAGATTGCATCAAATCCCACCAGCGCCGCAACCAACAAGGTCAATCCTGCTTCAGCCACTAAAGATGGAACACCGATCCTGGTGGAACTCAAAAAAACTCTGAATGCAAAAAAAATACAAGTTGGAGATGAGGTTAAGGCTGAAGTGATCCAGGATGTGGTTGTCCATGGCAAGATCGCCATTCGTGGAGGATCGAAACTGCTGGGACATGTGACTCAGGTGAAGCCTCTCACCAGCGAAAACGGTGAATCCGTCATCGGAATGGTCTTCGATAAGGCCAAGCTCAAGGGTGGCGGGGAACTGGAACTTAACGGCAGCATTCGCGCGATTGCTGCCGGCGTGAGAATCTCGATGGTCGATAAGCCGTCAGAAATGATGCCGCCTTCCCTGGGCCCCATGGCTGCGACCAATCAATCCACCTTGCAGCCCATGGGATCACGTCCCGCGAACGCCGGCAGGGGTAGCAACCAGGGTTCAACTCAGCCGGTGCCGAATCAGCCGATATCAAAAACAGATATGCCTGCTTACGCCTTGCCCAACAACCAGGTTGCTTATGAGCATAGTCTCTTGAGTAGCGGGAGCCGTGGTGTGTTTGGGATTCAGGGATTGAAGCTGCGCGCTGCCGGTCCTAATCCAAATCAGGGATATCTGATTACTTCACACGCCAAAGATGTGAAGCTGGAGAGCGGCATCCAGATTCTGCTGCAGGTCAACAATCCAGAACTGCAGTAGCTGCTGAATAGCAGGCAAGAAAATCGCATCCAGGAAATCGCCGCACAAAGCTTCTGGTTACCATTCAGGGCTCAGTACTGCATGCTCACTGCTAAAAGAGTGCTATTTCTGCCTGCTCACTATTCAAAATCGCCTCCAAGCCCTTATAATTGATGGGTTTAATACCGGGTTCATTCACCGGCCCGGCAAGCCGTGGCTTTGTTCTTGTTATCTAAAGTATTCCTGGGTTCCCAAAAGTTTCGTTAGTTGCACTCTTGGAGGAGGCAATGTCACTTCCTGCTTTCAGCCGTATGGTTGTTGTGGCGCTGCTGACCTTGGGTTTGCTGCCCATGTCAGCGCAGACCTCAACACAAAGCGGCACATCTGATTCAAATACACAAACCACAAATTCAAATACACAAACCACAAAAAAGAAATCTACAAGCGCCGCCACTGCCAGTGGAGAGCCGCAGCCGGCCAAAGTAGAAATTTTCACCGGTTATTCATGGATGAACCTGAACGGTCCCGTCAATGGATTTGACAAGCCGTCACCATTCCTGACCGCCAATCAATTACAAGGTAACAAGGGTGGCTTCCTGGTTGAGGGATCCTATTTCTTCACCCGCTACCTGGGCTTTACCATAGGCACGGGAGCCCACTTTGGCAACAACTATGACGCTGATGAGGCGAACGCAGGGCCTGTAGTCCGGTTCCCCATGGGGCATCTTCAGCCCTATGTGCGTTTCCTCGCCGGCTGGAGCAGAATTGCTCCAAACAACGCCGAGCAGGAAGATGCTTTTGGGTTTGCCGGCGGTGGTGGAATTGACCTGCGCGCGGCCAGATACCTGAGCATCCGCCTTTTCCAGGCTGATTACGTGCGCAGCCAGCAAAAGTTTCCTTTAGGCAGCGCCAGTCCCATTGATGGCGTACGCCTTGGAGGCGGACTGGTGTTCCTTGGCGGTGTTGGTGAGGAACTGCCGGTTTCCGCAACCTGCTCCGCTTCGCCTACCGAGGTATTCGCGGGCGAGCCGGTAACGGCCAGCGTTTCGCCGATAAACTTCAATCCCAAGCACACGCTGGATATCCAGTGGAGCACCAATGGCGGCAAAGTCAATGGCAAGGGAAATACCGTAACTATCGATACCACTGGCGTGGCCGATGGCTCCTATGCTGCCAGCGCGCACCTGACCGACACCCATAACAAGAAAGCCGTCGCCACCTGCCAGACTGCATTCACGATCAAGAAGCGGCTGCCGCCTACAATTACGTGCCGGGCCACTCCGCCCAGCGTTGAGGTTGGCCAGACATCGGCTGTCCACTGCGATGCCAGCAGTCCGCAGAGTGAGCAGGTAACAATAGCGACTCAGTGTCAGCCTGGCAATGCGAGCGGCCAGGGCGATGTGTCAGTGAACAGTACCGGACAACAGCCGGGAACAATCACCTGCACCAGCACTGTGACTGATCAGCACCAGCTTACTGCTACTGCCAGCACGACAATTACGGTGACTGCTCCGCCGCCACCACCACCACCGCCACCACCACCGCCGAGCCTGGCTCTGCGCAGTGTCTACTTCGCCACCGCGCAGCCCACGGTGAAGAACCCGAAGGGCGGTCTGGTGAAGAGCCAGCAGGCGATACTGACCGGCATTGCCGATGAGTTCAAGAAGTATCTGGCCGTTAAGCCGGATGCCAAGCTTGTTCTCCAGGCCCACGCCGATCCACGTGGCGGTGAAGAATACAACCAGAAGCTGACGGAGCGCCGCGCCGATGCGACCAAGAACTTCCTGGTCGGCCAGGGCGTGCCTGCGGACAGCCTGCAAACGGAACCTCTCGGCGAACAGCACCAGCTCACGGCCGATGAGGTGAAACAGTCCATGGAAGACGATCCCTCTTTGACTCCCAACGAGAAGAAGAGGCTCACCAGAAACATGCGGACCATTGTTCTGGCCGCCAACCGCCGCGTTGATGTTCAATTGAACGCGCCGGGCGTGCCGCAACAGGAGTCCAAGCGCCAGTATCCGTTCAGCGCGGCTGACGCTCTGAGCCTCATTGGCGGCAGAGAGAAACCGCCTGCTCCGAAAGCTACAAAGAAGAGCACAAGAGGCGCAACCAAGAAAGGAACAACCAAGAAGGGTGGAACGACAAAGAAGGGTGGCACCAAAAAAGGTGGCGCCAAGAAGTCAACCAACCCCTAAGTTGTTTTGAACCAACATTGCGGCGCGTGGACGATCTCGTTCACGCGTCGTTTTTGTGTCAGGGTACAAAGGGCTAATCGCGGCGTAGCGAAGCCACAACCAAAAGCTAACCACAAAGGGCACAAAGGTTTCACAAAGGGCACAGAGAAAAGCTGTTTGCGACCTGGGAAGTAAGCCGCGAATAGCGCGAATTTTACGCGAATCACTCACTGCTGGCCTTAAGTAACTTGTTGGCATAGCATCAGCATGGCAATCTTTTCATTTACCTAGAGTTCTTATGCTGCAACGTCTAGTGCTTCTGCTTCTGCTCCTGCTGACCGCGGTGGCCTCCGCCCAGCAATGGCAGCCGCTGGGGCCTGATGGCGGAGGCGTCCGCAGCTTTGCTTACGACCCCACAAATCCCGACAGGATGTTCCTGGGCACCAGCACCGGCCGCCTGTATATCTCCACGGATGGCGGGCATCTCTGGTCACGCTTTGCACAGTTGGGCAGCAGCGACGACATGGTGCTCGACAACATCGTGATCGATCCCACGAATCCGCAAACCATGTACGTAGCTGCGTGGAGCGTGCTCTCCTCAGCCAACGGTGAGCTGTTTCGCACCCGTGATGGCGGCAGACACTGGGAGACGCTTTCTGATCTGCAGGGCAAATCTCTGCGTGCTCTGGCGATTGCGCCTTCCGATTCCAAAATTCTGGTGGCGGGAGCGCTGGACGGTATTTTTCGAACAAAAAACAGCGGCGATAACTGGGAACGGATCTCTCCTGAAAATCATGCCGAAATCAAGAACATAGAATCAGTTGCCATCGATCCGGCGAATCCTGACGTGGTTTATGCCGGTACCTGGCACCTGCCGTGGAAGACCGAAGACGGCGGAAAAAACTGGCGGGTCATCAAGAAAGGCGTGATTGAAGATTCTGATGTCTTTTCCATCATCATCGATCCGGTAAATCCAGCGGTGGTCTATGCCAGCGCCTGCTCCGGCATTTACAAGAGTGAATCCGGGGGCGAGATGTTTCGCAAGATCCAGGGCATTCCCTACTCGGCGCGGCGCACCCGCGTGCTGCAGATGGATCCCGCCAATCACAACGTGGTTTATGCCGGCACAACCGAAGGACTGTGGAAGACCAGCGATGCCGGCGCGACATGGAAGCGTATGACCGCCTCGAACGTGGTGATAAACGACGTCTTTGTGGATCCGAAAAATGCCGCGCGGGTGCTGCTGGCCACCGACCGCATTGGTGTGCTGGTGAGCAAAGACGGGGCGCGCAGCTTCCAGCAATCCAACCGTGGATTTGTTCACCGGCAGGTGGCTTCAGTGCTGGTGGATCGCGATGACAGTTCTACCGTGTATGCAGGACTGCTGAACGATAAGGAATTCGGCGGTGTCTTTGTCACGCATGACAGCGGACAAACCTGGTATCAGATCAGCGACGGCCTGGAAGGCCGGGATGTGTTCGTGCTTCGCCAGGCTGATGACGGCTCACTGCTGGCCGGTACGAATCACGGCATCTTGCAACTCGGTCCAACTGCTTCAAAGTGGCAACCGCTGGATGTATTGGAAGGCGACAAGCCGGTTGCAGCGCGCACCAAAGGGCCAGCGCAACTCACGGCTCCGGTCTCAGATCTGGCTCTCGGACAAGAGAAGTGGTATGCGGCGACCTCGGCAGGTTTGTTGATCAGCGCCAACCACGGCAGTACGTGGCGCAGCTCCGGCCAGAATTTGAATGACCTGGTAAGCATAAGCGTGCAGGACCGCACAGTAGTTGCAGCCACTCGGCACGAAATCATCGTCTCGGTGAATAGTGGCGAAAGCTGGCTTGCACCGAAGCTCAGCTCTTCCATCAGCGCCATCAATGCAGTGCAGCTGGATGGCAATGGCAACATCTGGATTGCTGCGCCTGAAGGCGCGTTCCGCAGCAGCAACCTGGGCAATTCATGGGAGTACGTGGCTTCACTGCCTCTCTCCAACGTGGTGCAGCTTCAGTATGAACATGAGAGTCACAGCGTTCTTGCCTTGGGATCGGCTTCCACCAGCATTTTTGAGAGCACCGACAACGGACGCACGTGGCAGCGCAACGATTCCGGATGGCTGCTGCGCGACCTCCACTCCGCTCATGGCAAACTGGCAGCAGCGACTGCCTTTGATGGAGTAATCATCCAGCCAGAATCTGATGGAGTAATCATCCAGCCAGAATCCAGATCCACTACAGCCGAACTGCCACGCGCCAATATCGGGAATCAGTGAGATTGCTCTTTTGGAACTGTCTATTTAGATCTCATAGCAGAGAGCGACCCTCAGTTATGGCAATTTTTGTAATTTCTTCGTGTCAGCTTCTACTCTGGTCTGAGTAAAAACTACATGCATTTTCAGCGTTGCTGCCCCCAAGTGCCTGATTCTCCTGTATTTTTGTTGGCATTCCCCGTGCATTCCACATAGGTGCGCCCCCCCATCGCTGGAGGAATGTTGTATGAAGCAGTATTGGGACAAAGTCTTAGCCCTGGTTTTGCTGGTTATTGCAGGACTGGCAATCGGCTGTAACGGTGCAGGTGCGCAGCCGCCAATCGCAGCCAATGCCGATAACACCAACTCTCCGCCTTTCAGTGCGGCGGAGCAGGCCGCCCTGACAATTCCCAAAGGCACGCCCATTTATGTCCGGCTGCAGCAATCCATCACCAGCAGGACTGCTCAGGCCGGAGAGAGCTTCTCTGCAGTGCTGGATGAAGCGCTGGAGATCAATGGCAAGACCGTTGCTCCCACCGGAGCACCACTGAGTGGGCGCGTTGTGGCCGCGCGTGAATCCGGTCGCCTGCATAATGCCGGATATCTGCGCCTTACCCTGATCTCGATTACCCTGAACGGAAAAGAGGCGCCAATCCAGACTTCCAGCCTGTTCGTAAAGGGTGGCAGCTATAAGAAGCGGAACTTCGCTTACATTGGTGGTGGCGCCGGAGGCGGCGCCTTGATCGGTGCGCTGGTGGGCGGCGGCAAAGGCGCGCTGATTGGATCAGCGATCGGCGCAGCCGGTGGAACCACCGCAGCCTATGCCACAGGAAAAAAAGAAGTGGGATTCGCAGCCGAGCGCCGCCTGGGCTTTCGGCTGATGCAGCCATTGGAGGTTCAATTATCGAATCAGCAGGAAGTGGGCTCTTCCGCCAAGCCTCCAAAGATAGGATAACTTCGCGTCTGATCTCCCGATCGCCCAGATCACGACGATCACCCGATTGCGTGGTCTGGCGATTTTTTCTCAATCGCGCGGCAACACAGCTAACAGCCAAGTGCTAATGGCTAACGGCTCACTCCCAACTGCCAAAACACGAAGCTCCAGATATCCACCGCATCATCGATGAGTTTGGCGATGGGTTTACCTGCGCCGTGTCCGGCCTTGGTATCGACCCGCAGAAGTATAGGACGATCCGGCCCATTGCCGGCCTGCGCCTGAAGCAATGCGGTCATCTTCTTCGCGTGCATGGGATCGACACGTGTATCGCTGTCAGCCGTCATGAACAAAATGGCAGGATATGTCGTGCCCTGTTTCACGTGGTGGTAAGGAGAATAGGCGTAAATGAAATCAAATTGCTGCGGATCTTCCGCCGAGCCGTACTCGGGTATCCACAGTTTTGCGATCTGGAAGTTCTGGTAACGCAGCATGTCTAGAAGAGGCACTTCACACACCACGGCGCGGAACAGGTCAGGACGCTGAGTCAGCGCGGCTCCCATGAGCAGGCCGCCATTGCTCCCGCCGAGGATAACTAAATGATCCTTATCGGTGTATTTCTGGGCGATCAGGTTTTCGGCAGCGGCCACGAAGTCATCGAAGACATTCTGTTTTTTGTCCAGCATGCCTGCGCGATGCCATTCCTCGCCGAATTCATTGCCGCCCCGCAGTTGCGCTTCTGCGTAAACTCCCCCGCGTTCCAGCAATTCCAACATGCCGTTGCGGTTGAACATGGGACTCAGCGTCACATTGAAACCGCCGTAGCCGTAAAGCATGGCAGGATTTTTTCCATTCAGCGCCAACCCTTTTTTGTGGACGAGAAACATGGGAACGCGTGTGCCATCCTTCGAATTGAACCAGACCTGTTTGACCTCATAGCGTTTGGCATCGATATCGGAAGGCACGCGCATGAACTCTGAAATTTTGCCGTCGAGGCCTATGCGGTATACGTTGGCCGGGATGGCATAAGAGGTAAAGGTAATGAAAGCTTCTCTGCCGTTCCATCGGCCGCCGATGTAATTGTTCGCGATGCTGCCCAGCGCAGGCATGGCCACATCGGTAACGTGTTTGCCTTCCAGATCGTAGATAGAAATAGCGGCGCTCCCGGCTTTTATGTACTCGACAAACAGTTCTTTGCCAATGATGCGGGCTCCGCCTTCCTGAATGACTGCGTCAGTCTGCGGGATGATTTCTTTCCAGGCGCTGCGCTCCGGATGGCTGCATGCCACCTTATATACGTGGTAACGAGGCCCGTCCTCATTTGTAGTGATATAGAGGTGGCCGTCAACGATTTCACCGGTGTAAAGAAAAATCTTGCCGCTGGTGAGGCGGACGAATTTGCTGCCAGGGGAGGAAAGATCTTTCAGGTAAAGGTCAGACTTGGTCCAGCCTTCAGAGACTTCGATCAGCAGCCATTTGCCATCTTCTGAGATTTGCGTGTTGGGCCAGAGTTCCGGACTGAGTTCCTCACCAACGATCAGAGGGTCTTTCAATCCCTCTCTATTCCCGGGATCGGCGATCTTATGAAAGAAGACATGCCGGTAATAGACGT
>Ga0066662_10000778_pt1 | contig 14216 bp, 13 predicted proteins | sample GraSoiAngelo_111_FD_133939 | JGI IMG/M metagenome (GOLD analysis project Ga0066662, IMG submission 133939) | Grasslands soil microbial communities from the Angelo Coastal Reserve, California, USA - 14_0903_12_40cm | ecosystem: Environmental > Terrestrial > Soil > Grasslands | place: USA... | reverse complement strand
GTCGAAGATGGAGTTGGGCCCGTGCACGAGTCTGCGCGGGGTCGGCGACGGCGGAGCGTACCTCCAGCGCGCGGTGCGGCGAAACCGAAAGATGCGCGCGCCTGAAGGAAGGAGCCGTCGTCCGATCAGCTCGTTGCCCATGTGCGCGAAGAGACCGCCCATGACGATGAAGATCGTGTCGGCGTACAACGGGTTCTCGCGCAACCGGCGTGCGTACTCGTCGAGCTCGTCGACCTCTCCCGTGAGGTGATAGTCGGCACGCACCCACTGCTGGCGGGGGAACTCGCGCAGGCTGATCGTGTCGTGCTCCGCGATCCGCTGCCACTCCTCAGGAGTGATGTCGACGAGCGACCGGCCGCTCCCGAAGACGAATGCGGTGTCGGAGCGCCGTGTCGCCCGTAGCTCTCGCTCCGAGAGCCGGCGATACGCACGACCTCCCGCGACATTCCGCGCCCACGCCGCCGAGACGGTCGCGAGATGACGCGGCTGCCAGTGGCGGTACGCGCCCGCGGCGAGTCGCGTCCGCTCGACCTTCAGCCGGTCGAGCACGTCAGCGGACGTAGGCGCCGACGCGGTAGCGCTCGAGGTTCTGCTCGATCCAGGCAGCGGTCGCGGCGAGCCCCTCGTCCAGCGAGGTCCGCGGCTCCCATCCGAGCAGGCGCCGCGCCTCACTCGCATCGGCGCAGAGCCGGTCGACCTCACTCGCCGGCGGCCGCACGCGGGCAGGGTCGAGCTGTACCGGTGCGCGCTTCCCGACGACGGCTTCGATCCGGTCGGCGAGTTCGCCGATCGCGATCTCCGCACCGCTTCCGACATTGAGCACGCGACCGACGACGTCCTGCGCGTCACCGAGACGCGTGAACGCATCGACCGTGTCGCCGACGTAGGTGAAGTCCCGGGTCGGCTCGACGTTTCCGAGCGCGACCGTCTCGCCGGCGAGGAGCTGCGTGACGATGGTGGGAATGACTGCCCGGGCGGATTGCCGAGGCCCGTACGTGTTGAACGGGCGGAGCGTCGCGACGGGGAGGCCGAAGCTGAGGTGGAACGACTCGGCGATCTTGTCCGCGCCGATCTTGCTCGCTGCATACGGGGACTGTCCCTGCAGAGGATGCGCCTCGTCGATGGGCACGTACTTCGCGCTCCCGTACACCTCGCTCGTCGACGTCTGGACGAACAGGTCGACGCCGGCCTCCTGCGCCGCACGCAGCACGTTGAGCGTCCCGACGACGTTCGTCTCGACATAGGCCGCCGGCGCCTCGTACGACCAGGGGATCGCGATCAGAGCCGCTAGGTGGTAGACGACGTGCGAGCCGGCAGCGGCGGCGACGGTTGCGTCGCGGTCGCGGACGTCGCCGAGAACGATCTCCATGTCGGATCGCACCGGCGACTCGTCGAGCCACCCCCACGAACCGAGGGAGTTGTACTCGACGAGCCCGCGCACGTCCGCGCCCAGCTCGACGAGCCGCTCGCACAGGTGGCTTCCGATGAAGCCGCCGGCGCCCGTCACGAGCACGCGCCGTCCCGACCACTCGCTCACAGCCGCTCCACGTCCTTCAGCGCCTGCTCGTAGTCGGCGGGAGCGCCGATGTCGAGCCAGTACTCGCGCAGCGGGAAGCCGACCACCGCACGTCCGGCGTCGAGGAGACGGTCGATGAGCTGCGGCATGTCGAGCTGCTCGCCGGGCTCGACGAAGGTCCGCGCGTCGGGGTTGATGAGGTAGATGCCCGCATTCACGAACCCGCGCAAGAGCGGCTTCTCCGTGAGCGCGCTGATGCGACTTCCCTCGAGCTCGACGATGCCGTACGGCACACGCGCTTCGTACGGGCGCACGGCGACCGTCATGTCTGCGCGATGCTCTTCGTGGAAGCGGTGCATCGCGCCGAAGTCGACACGAGTCAGGATGTCGCCGTTCATCACGAGGATCGGGTCGTCCCCCTGGACGAGCCCGAGCGCGCCGGCGGTGCCGAGTGGGCGCTCTTCGGACACGTATTCGATCTCGACTCCGTGCGCGCTGCCGTCGCCGAAGTGGGCCGCGATGACCTCGGCCTGGTAGTGCGTCGTGAAGTTCACGTGGCGGATGCCCGCCTCCCGCAGCTGCTCGACGATCCGTTCCAGGAGAGGCCGGTCGCCGACGGGGAGCATCGGCTTCGGAGTGGCCGCGGTGAGATCGCCGAGCCGCGTGCCCAGCCCGCCGGCCATTACGACCGCACGGAGCGCCGGGCCTTCGACGCCGATCAGCTCGTGGAGCAGCACGACGTCTGTCGGGCGCCGCTCGCCGTCGACGATCGGAATCTGCCGAACCTCGTACCGGCGCATGAGCGCGATCAGCTCGGATGCCGGCGTTCCGACCGGAGCCGTCAATGGCATCGGGCGATCCTCCTGCAGTGCCGCCTGGCGCTCGAGGAGCAGGGCGACCTGCTCGTCCAGGGAGGCGTCCGCGAGCATCGCGCGGCGGATGTCGCCGTCTGTGACGGTGCCGACGAGCGCTCCGCGGTCGTCGACGACGAGCGCGATCCCGAGCAGGCCGCCGTCGATGCACTGCATCGCCTCGCGGACGGTTGCGTCCGCGTGCAGCGTGATCGCCTCCATCGAGCGCCCGCTCACGAGGAGCTCCCCTGCGGCCGTGCGGGAACGCCGACGACCACTGCTCCATCGTCGACGTCACGCGTCACGACCGCGCCCGCGCCGACGACCGCCCGCGCGCCGATCGTCCGGCCCTGCAGGACGGTCGATCCCGCGCCGATGTGCGCTTCCGGCCCGACCACGACGGCGCTCGCGAGCCGTGCGCCAGTGGCGACGTGCACGTGATCGCCGATCCGGCAGTCGTGCTCGACGATCGCACCCGTGTTCACGAGCACGTCGTCTCCCAATTCCGAGTTGGCGTTCACGACGGCCAGCGCGAGGAGCATCGCGCCGTCGCCAACGCGCGCCGAAGGGGAGACGACTGCCGTGGGATGCACGACCGACACCATGTCGAATCCGTTCTCACGCGCGAGCTCGTACAGCCGCCTGCGCGGGCCGGTGTCGGATGCGCCGCCGAGGCCGATGAAGGCATGCGACACCGTCCGATGGTACTGGGCGAGCTCGCCGTCGTCCCCGACGATGGGGACGTGGAGGAGCGACGACCCCCAGAGCTCGCGGCGCGGGTCGGTCAGCCCGACGATCTCGTAACCGCCCATCGCGCGCAGCGCCTCGATGACGACGGCGGCATGACCGCCGGCGCCGAGACCGAGAACGCGAACCGGAGTAGTCGCGTCCATGTCCTATGGGAGATCGTAGAAGCGCTTGACGACGAGGCCCTCGCCGAGCTCCGCCGAGGCCAGAACGTCCGCGATGCGCTCCGCGGCGTGTCCGTCACCGTACGGGTTGGCGAGCCCGGCGAGCGATCGGCGAAATGCGGGGTCCGCGGCGCGGGCCAGGGCTTCGCGCATGCCGTCGGCGTCGGTATCTATGACGTTCCGGGGGCGCAGGCGTCCGCCCTGCCGCCGGCCGACGTTCACGACGGGCAGCTCGAACGACGCGGCTTCGATGATCCCGGACGAAGAGTTGCCGACCATGGCGACAGCGCGAGACATCAGCGTGAAGTACGCGTCGGTGCCGAGGTTGCGGACGACGGTGAACCGCTCGTCACCATCGGCAAGAGCCTCGATGCGACGAATGATCGCGCTGTTCCCGGCGTCGGCATTCGGAAAGGTGAAGACGGCATCCAAGCCCGACGCGTCGACGGCGTCGAGCAGGGCGTCGAACTCTGCCTCGTGTCCGGGAAGCAGCGTGACCGGGTGATAGGTCACGAGCAGCGTCGGCCCGCGCAGCCGAACTCCGCGGGCCGCGAGCTCCTCATCGGAGAGTGGTTCGAACCCGGAAAGCGCGTCCAGCGCAGGAGCGCCCGTGACGTGAACCCGCCACGGCTCTTCGCCGAGCTGCATCACGCGACGGGCGTACTCCTCCGTCGAGACGAAGTGGATGTGACTCATCTTCGTGAGCGAGTGCCGGATCGCCTCGTCGATCGCGCCTTCTGTCGATTCGCCGCCGTGGATGTGCGCGAGCGGCAGCGCAAACGGAAGCGCCGCGACGCCGGCGGCGAGCATCTCGAAGCGGTCGCCGAGAAGCACGAGGATGTCCGGTCGCGACCGCTCGAACGCCTCGGCGAACGCGCTGACGCCACGACCAATCGCACCTGCAATGTCGGCCGGCGCGTCGCCCGAGCCGAGGAAGTCGACGCGCTCGGCGATCGGGTACCCATCGCGTTCGATCTCGTCCACGGTGTGACCGAAGCGGTCGAGGAGATGCATGCCCCCGACATAGAGCTGCAGACGGACGTCGTTGCGCTCCGCGAGCGCACGCAGAACGGGACGGTAGATCCCATAGTCGGAGCGGGCGACCGTCACGACGCCCACGGTGCGCATCAGCGAGCCGTCCAACCGCCGTCGACGACGAGCTCGTGACCCGTCACGTATGCGGAGAGATCGCTCGCGAGGTACGCGATCGCGCCCTTCAGGTCGGGCTCGGTGGCCATCCGGCCCAGCGGCGTCCGCTCTTCGTAGCGCCTGCGGAAGTCCGCGGGCTGGCCGCGCTCGATGCCGCCGGGCGAGATCGCATTGACGCGCACGCGCGGAGCGAGCTCGGAGGCGAGGTAGCGCATCAACTGCAGGACGCCACCCTTCGACACGCCGTACGCGACCGGGTTCGCCATGCTCGTGCCCTCGTACAGCGCCGGCTCCGGTCCGACGCTCGCATAGATCGAACCGAAGAGGACGACTGCGCCGTGGCCAGACGCCGCGAGTGCATCCTGGGCCTCCTGCACGAGGACGAATGCCGACGTGAGATTGACGCGGAGCGCCTCGTCCCACGCTTCGACCGACTGCTCGCCGAACGGAACTGCCCATCCCGGCAGCGACGCGCTTCCCACGAGCGCAGCCGCGTGCACGATCACGTCGAGCCCGCCGAGCTCGGCGGCCACCTTGCGCACCGCGGCGCGCGTTCCGTCCTCGCCGCGCAGGTCGGCGGGGACGGCGATGCCGCCGATCCGACCCGCGACTGCTTGCGCTCGCTCGCCGTCGGCGTCGCACACGGCGACCGAGGCGCCGAGCTCGGCGAGCGTCTCCGCGGCGGTGGCGCCGATGTGCCCGGCGCCTCCCGCCACGAGCGCGCGCCGGCCGTCGAGGCGCATCAGTTCCGAGACGGTGCTCACTGCAGATCCTCCGGCGCGAGCAATGTGAAGCGAGGGACCGCCCGTGCCAGCGTGCGGCCGACGAGCGACTCCAGGCTCGCGGCGGGAATCCCCGTCCCGGGCCGCAGCGCGACGAGCGACGAGCGGGTGAGCACCGAGCCTGCCGGAAGGTCGTCCGCGGCCGCGACGCTGCGCCTCGTCACGGAGATGTTCTCGAGCTCCGCGGCGACCGGCTGCTTCACGCCGTCGCCGATCGCCGCTGACGCCGTGCGACAGGCCAGGACCATGTCGGCGAGCTCCTGCGGCTCGAGCGATGCAGCGTGATCGGGGCCGGGCGCGGTCCGATCGAGGGTCAGATGCTTCTCGATGAGGCACGCGCCGAGCGCTGCCGCCGCGACCGCGACCGCGGTGCCGAGCGTGTGATCGGAGAAGCCGACCGGAACGTCGAGCTCGCGGGCGAGCGTTGCCATCGCGGCGAGGTTCGCATCCTCCGGCCGCGCGGGATAGGCGGACACGCAGTGCAGAACGACGAGGTCAGTGGCGCCGGCGGCCTGCGCGGCGGCGACAGCTGCGCGCGACTCATCCAGATCGGCCATCCCGGTCGAGAGGACGACCGGGAGACCGGTACGTGCCGCGTGCGCGACGAGCGGCAGGTTGACGAGGTCGGGCGATGCGATCTTGATCGCAGGTACGCCGAGCTCGACGAGCAGGTCGACGCTCTCCTCGTCGAACGGCGTCGCGAGGAAGGCGATTCCTCGTGCAGCGGCGCGCTCGGCGATCGCCTCGAAATCGGAGCGCCCGAGCTGCAGCCGCCGGAGCATCGCGTCCTGAGATTCCGAGCCTCCGTTCGCGCGCCGCTGGTACTCGGCCTTCTCGGTTCCCTCGGCGACGAGACGGTCGACATCGAACACCTGGAACTTCACCGCGTCCGCGCCTGCATCGGCGGCTGCATCGACGAGCTCGAGCGCGCGCTCGACGATCCCGTCGTGATTGACACCGGCCTCGGCTACGACGTACACGGTCTCGCCGCGCCCGACCGTGCGGTCCCCAATGCGCACGGAGTCGCTCACGATGCGGCTCGACGGAATGCCCGTGCGGCGTGCGACGTCACGCGAGCTCTGAACGCGGCGAAGTCTCCGCTGCGCAGAAAGCGGTAGCCGCGCAAGAAGCGAAAGAGCCACGGCCGTCGGCGCGGGAGGTAGTAGTCGAGCACCATGCGCGAGCGGATCCGCGCGCCGTGCGCGCGAGCTGCGTGGAACGTCTCGTCGACGAACCCGGACGATTCGGCGACCGTCTTCGACTCCGGGTGGTAGCGATAGGCACCGAGCACGCGGTCGATGTGGCGGACGTCGAAGCGCTTGCCGATCCTGAGGAACAGCTCGTAGTCCATCGCGTAGCGGTAGCTCACGTCGAGGCCGCCGACCGCCTCGAACGCCTCGCGCGTGAAGAGAGCCCCGGGCTGGGCGACGAGGTTCGCGTAGTCGAGCTGCCGGCGAAGGTCGAACGGCACCGCGGGAACCTCGTTGATCGTCCGGCCCTCGGCGTCGATCCGGCGCCAGCCACCGTGCACGAGACCGCACTTCGACTCCATGAGGAGCTCGACCGCCGCGCGGATCGCCCCCGGCACGTAGAGGTCGTCGGAGTTCAGCCAGCCGAAGATCTCGCCTCGAGCCATCTGGAATCCCTTGTTGACGGCGTCGGCCTGTCCGCGGTCAGGCTCGGAGATCCAGCGCAGATGCGGATGACGGCGGAGGACGCCCATCGTCCCGTCCGTCGAGCCTCCGTCCACCACGATGTGCTCGATGCGCGGATAGTCCTGCTCGAGGACGCTGCGGATCGTCTCCTCGATGAAGGCACCCTGGTTCAGGGACGGAGTGACGACCGAGACGAGCGGCAGGCTCGGTTCAGCGTCCATGCGGCATCACTGTAGTGCGGGCCCCGCGCAGCTCCCGGAAGAGCGCCACCTTCGCCCCGGTCGCGTAGGCCGCCCACAAGAGGCTCAATCCGAGCCCCACGAGGCCGTCCCGATATCCGCGGCGCCGCACGAAGCTCTCGTAGAACGCCGGGAGCGGCGTGCCGAGAATGTCCCTCGGACCGGTCACGAGGCCCTGCTCCAGACGGTCGCGCCCCTCGAGCCCGAGATAGCGCCAGTGCTTCTCGATCAGTGCCCGCCACCCGGGCGCCCAGTAATGCGCGATTGCGTTGTCGCCCGTGTAGTCGACGACCTCGATCGTGTGGCCCGGAAGCGGCTTCGTCCCGGAGTGGACGGTCGGGCGCAGCTCTGCGCCCCCGCGCCGTGCGAGCGTTCGCTTCCGGCTGATCCCGCCCCACATGGTCCCGCGCAGCGCCCGGTCCCGGAAGTAGAACTGCCACGGACAGTCGACGACGCCGACGTCGCCCGCAAGCTTCGGAACGAGACCGGTCAGCTGCACGGCAAGCGCGGGCGACATCGCCTCGTCGGGGTCCATGAACAACAGCCAGTCGTGCGACGCCTCGCCGACGAGATCGAGTCTCGCGCGCTCGGCGATCGGGACCCACTCGTGCTCGAGCACGCGCGCTCCGTGCACGCGGGCGACCGCCGCGGTGTCGTCTTCGCTCGCAATGTCGATGACGATCAGCTCGTCGCAGAACGCGAGCGTCGGCAGACAGCGGTCGAGCAGATGAGCCTCGTTGTGGCTCGAGACGATCGCGGTCACGGGCGCGCGAGACTCCATTCGCGCGGAGTGTAGGCCGCGCCTACGATCACCCTGTGCGGACGGCGATGCTCACGGCGCATTACGGAGACCCGTTCTGGGTCGAGCTCCTCCTTCGTCGAGCGCGCGCCGCCTTCCCGCAGCTCCGCGACCAGGACGTGTACGTCATCGACCAGGACAGGACGGCGACATCGGCCGATCGTCTCCGTTCGCTCCTCGGGGACGTGCAGGTCCTCCGGTATCCGCGTAGCGAGGCCCACTTCGAGACCACCGGCCACGATCACGCGCACGTGCTGAACCTCGCGGTGCGCGACATCGACGCGGACGTCCTGATGCTCTTCGACTCCGACGCGCATCCGGTTCGCCTCGATCTGTCCGACTCGATCGAGCGTCTGCTGCAGGAGAACGACGCGATCCTCGCCGGCCATTCGACCGAGGGGACGTTCAGCCACCCGTCGTTCATGGTGTTCGGGCCGGCCGTCGATCGAGGATCGCTGTACTTCGACGGCGACCAGCTGGACCGGCGCGTCGACACGGGCCGCAAGATCTACGAGCAGGTGCGCGATCTCGGCATGCGCGCGCTGCTCCTCCGCCCGGCGCCGGCGTTCGACGGCCTGTGGGGCACGCTCTACCTCGACGGCTCCGTGTACCACCACGGGAGCGGCTCGTTCGCGAGCACCGGCGACCCCCGGTTCCTGCGGCAGGTGGCGACCTGGAGACGCGAAGAGCGATTCTTCAGGCGCAAGGTCGCGCGCGGGAAATACGACGTGACCCCGCTCGAGTCGCGGCTCGTCCGATCGTCGCTCGCGCTTCGCCGTCTACGCCGACGGTTGGAAGCGGTGCTGTGGGCACGCGCGCCGTGGCTCGCGCGCCGACTCGGCCTCGCGGTGCATCAGACTCACCGCGGCTTGCGGTAGACGCCGAGCCCGTATCCGGGCGCGCCGTCGGCCACCATCTCCTCCGTCGCGGCGCGCGCCTTCAGCTCCGCCCAGAATGTCGCGGTGCCCTCGGTGTCGGGGGTCGTGCGCGGCGAGACGTCGTGAAACGCGACGATGCCTCCGGGACGGACGAGCGAGGAGTAGAGCTCGAAGTCGCGGTTGACGGACTCGTAGCGATGGTCGCCGTCGATGAAGAGGAAGTCGACCGACCGACCACCGAGCAGGCGCCGTACGCGATCGACCGTCTCGTCGCTGTGGGAGTCCACGTCGTCGACGAGCTCGATCCGCTGGCCGTCCCGCTCGAAGCTCGTACGCACGAGGGCGAACGGCGAGAGCCGCCCAAGCCGTCCCACCATGCGGCGGAGGTCGACGGTCACGAGCAGCGCATCGGGAGCCGCGATCCGCGTCCAGAGGAAGAGCGTTCCGCCGCGATCGGTCCCGATCTCGAGAACGACCCGAGGGCGCTCCTCGGCAAGCAGCCGCAGCAGCCAGACGATCTCTGCCTTCTTCTGGTTCGGCGCGATCTCCGGCTCGGACTCGGCGAACGCGAAGGCGTCCTCCGGGTCGAGCACTGCGGGGAGCGCACGAACCCGCCGAGCGAGCGCGAGTGCGCGCGCGTATCGAGCGGCCCGGCCCACGACGGGCGATCATAGGCGCGGCTCGCGCGGGCGGCGTTCGGCGGCGCCCTGGAAACCGCGTCGGCAAAGCGTTATACCCACGTCGATGTGGACCCAGCCGCTGCGCGCCAATGCCGGACTCGCGCTCGCGGCGGTCGCGGCGGTGATGCTCGTCGGGCGCTTGCCCGGCGCTTACCACGAGCTCCAGCACGCCGCAACGGCCGCGGCGGGACGCAACGAGCTGGGCGGCGCGCTTGCGGCCGCGGACTCGCTCGGGCTCAACGACGATCTCGTCCGGGCGACCTTCGCCGAGATCCCGCCGCGCAGCAGGTTCGCGGTCGTCCTCCCGAAGGACGAGACGGCGGTCGAGCAACGCGACAGCGTCGCCGCGATCACGTTCGCCGGCCTCCCCCCGCTCCTCGGGAACTATCTGCTGCCGCGCCGACTCGTCTCGACACCGGTCGCCGGCACGTACATCGTGTGCTTCTACTGCGACGCCGCCGCCTGGAGCGGGCGAGCCCGCTGGCTCGGTCCTGCTGTCGGCGGCGGACGGATCGGCTACGTGACGCGATGAGCGTTCTCGGCGTCCTCGTCCTCAACCTCCTGTTCCTCCTCGCCGGCAGCGGCATCCTCTGGGGCGTCCGCGGCTGGACGACGTGGGGCGAGTGGGCCTCGCTCGGCGGCATCGCCTACCTGTGCGGGCTCTGCACGGTCTCCGTCCTCGCCACGTTCGTCCCGATGGAAGGAGGGGCGCTGTCGGCCGGCGCGATTCTCGGGATCGCGGCCGCGGTGGGCGTCGCCGGCGCCGCCGTCGGCTTCGCGAAGCGACGACCGCTCCCGCAGCGGCGCACCGGGCCTGCTCCCCTCGACGTGGTCGTGCTCGTCCCGATGGCCGTCACGTTCCTCGTGCTCGGGCTCTTCTTCCGGGTGGCGCGCATCCAGCCCAACACGGCCTGGGATGCCTGGGGCTTCTGGACGACGAAGGCGAAGGCGATCTACTTCTTCGGCGGCATCGATCCGACGATCTTCAAGCAGACGTGGCCGAGCTACCCGCTGCTCGTGCCGGTGCTCGACGCCATGAATTTCCGCTTCATGGGCTCTGCGGACACGACCGCGCTCGGCGTGCAGTGGTGGCTGCTCGCCGCCGGGTTCGTCTGGGCGGTCGCCGGCCTTCTGCGCCGGATCGCCCCGCCGCGGCTCACGTGGATCTTCCTCGCCCTGTTCGCGACCCTTCCCCAACTCGACGACCGGCTCCTCGCGCGCACGGCCGACTGGCCGCTCGACCTGTTCTTCGGCGTCGCCGCGTGCGCGCTCCTCACGTGGGTCCTCACCGGCGAGCAGTGGCTGCTCGTCGTCTTCGGGTCGACGCTCGCGGCGATGCTCGTGACGAAGCGCGAAGGGCAGTTGCTCGCGGTCTGCCTCGTCGTCGCGGGCGTGGTTGCCCTCGGCATCCGCAAACGGCGCGCCGTCCTCGCGCTCGTCGGAGTCGCCGCGCTCGCCTACGTTCCGGCCGCGATCTGGCGCGCGTGGTGGACGTCGCGCCACTGGCCGGCCGACACGCCGCCGGGCGGCGTCGTGCACGCGACGTTCGCGAGCATCGGCGACGCGCCGCAGGCGTTCCATCTCGTCGCGCAGCTGCTCTTCGACTACCACCTCTGGCTGGGCGTGACGCCGCTCGCGCTCGCCGCGGGAATCATCGGAGTCGTCCGGCCCGACCGGCGGGCGGCCACGTTCTTCCTCGTCGTGTTCGCGCTCGCCTTCGTCGGTTGGGCGTGGGAGAACTGGGCGTTCGTGACGGAGGGCTTCCCGATCACGCGCGACCCATCGCTCAATCCGACGAACCGCACCGTCGCCTCGCTCGTCGTCCTCTCGCTCGTCACGGCGCCGGTGCTCGTCGGCCAGCTGCTGGCGCTTCGCAGCCCGCGGGAGACCGCCGTCCCGGTCACGGCCTCGACCTAGCTGTGGGGCACGCGTGAACGGACGTCCGCCGCGCGTCTCCGTCGTCATTCCCTGCCTCGACGAGGCCGCGACGCTCGCGCGCTGCATCGCCAAGGCGCAGGCCGGGCTCGTGGATGCCGGCGTGGACGGCGAGGTCGTCGTCGCGGACAACGGCTCGAGCGACGGCTCGCCGGCGATCGCCACCCTGGCCGGGGCTCGCGTCGTCGCGGTCGAGCGGCGCGGGTACGGCAGCGCACTGCGCGGCGGCATCGAGGCGGCCGAGGGCGAGTACGTCGTCATGGGCGACGCCGACGACACGTACGACTTCAGTCGCATCGCCGGGTTCATCAGCGCGCTCGACGCGGGCAACGACCTCGTCATGGGCAACCGGTTCGCCGGTGGGATCGAGCGCGGGGCGATGCCGTCGCTCAACCGGCTGATCGGGAACCCGATCCTGTCGGCGGTCGGCCGGTTGCTCTTCCGCAGCCCTGTGCGCGACTTCCATTGCGGGCTGCGCGCGTTCCGGCGGGACGCAATTCTCCGCCTCGGCCTTGCCGCCCCGGGGATGGAGTACGCGAGCGAGATGGTGATCAAGGCTTCCCTCGCCGGGTTGCGGATCACCGAAGTGCCGACGACGCTCTCGTCATCTCCCGGACGCGAGCCGCACCTGCGGCCATGGCGCGACGGCTGGCGGCACCTGCGCCTTCTTCTCCTCTACAGCCCGCGCTGGCTGTTCCTCTACCCGGGGCTCGTCCTCGGCGTCGCCGGCTTCGCGCTGACGCTCGCGCTTCTTCCCGGCCCGCTGGCGCTCGGCCACACGCGGCTCGACGTCGACACGCTGCTGTACGCGGTCGCAGCGGTCCTGCTCGGCTACCAGCTCGTCGTGCTCGCAGTCTTCGCACGGATCTTCGGGATGACGCAGGGCTTCCTGCCTGAGGACCCGCGACTCCGCCGGCTGTTCCGTGTCGTGCGGCTGGAGACCGGCGTCGCCGTCGGAGCGGCTCTCCTGGCGGGCGGGCTGGCCGGCTCCGCCTACGCGGTCGTCGCATGGGGCCACACGTCGTTCGGACGGCTCAACTACTCGCACGAGCTTCGCGTCGTCATCCCGTCAGCCGGCCTGCTCGTGCTCGGCGCGCAGACCATCGTGCTCAGCTTCTTCCTCAGCTTCCTGGGCCTGCGCGACCGGAACGCATAGGTACCCTCACGCCCGCATGACCGCGATTCTCGGGCTCAACGCCTACCACGGCGACGCTGCCGCGGCGCTGGTCGTGGACGGTGAGCTCGTCGCGGCGGCCGAAGAGGAGCGCTTCAACCGCGTCAAGCACTGCGCAGGCTTCCCGGCGCTCGCCGCGGCATGGTGCCTCGCCGAAGGCGGCATCCGCCCGGAGGAGCTCGACCACCTCGCCGTCTCTCGCGACCCGCGCGCGAACGTCGGACAGAAGCTCTTGCGCACGATCCGCCACGGCGCGAGCGCGCGGTATCTCAAGGCGCGGCTTCAGAATGCGGCGAAGATCCGCGACGTCCGCACGGCGCTCGCAGAATCGCTCGCACTCGATGCCGGCGCGCTGCGGGCGCAGGTGCACAACGTCGAGCATCACCAGGCGCACGTCGCGAGCGCGTTCTTCGTCTCGCCCTTCGACGAAGCGGCCATCCTCTCGGTCGACGGCTTCGGCGATTTCTGCTCGACGATGACCGCCGTCGGACGGGGCAATCACTTCGACGTCCTCGACCGCGTGCTCTTTCCGCATTCGCTCGGCATCTACTACGCCGCGCTCACGCAATGGCTCGGCTTCCCAGAGTACGGAGACGAAGGAAAGGTGATGGGGCTCGCGCCGTACGGCGATGCCTCTCCGCACATGAAGGCCATGCGCGACGTCCTGCAGACCGACGGTGACCTGTTCGCGCTCGGGCTCGACTACTTCACGCACGACAAGGAAGGCGTCGACATGACGTGGGACGAAGGCTCGCCGCGGATCGGCCGCATCTACTCCGACAAGCTCGTCGAGACGTTCGGTCCCGCACGCGAGCGCGGCGGCGAGATGACGAAGCACTACCAGGACGTCGCAGCGGCGCTGCAGAAGCGCCTCGAAGAGGTCTACCTCCACGTCGTCGATCGTCTGCAGGCGCGCACGGGCATGACGAACCTCTGCCTCGCCGGCGGCGTCGCGCTCAACGCGGTCGCGAACGGTCGCATCCGTCCGGAGACGGGCTTCGAGGGCCTGTACGTCCAGCCGGCGGCGGGCGACTCGGGAACTGCCGTCGGCGCCGCGTACTACGTGTGGAACCAGGAGCTCGGACGGCCGCGCGGCTTCGTCATGACGCACGCGTACACAGGCCCGCAGTACTCGGAGGACGACTACGCAGCCGCGGTCGAGGCCGCGGGACTCGAGGCGGAGCGGCTCGAGGACGACGTCTTGTTTCGCTCGGTGGCGGAGCGAATCGCCGCCGGTGACGTCGTCGGCTGGTTCCAGGGCCGCATGGAGTTCGGGCCTCGCGCACTTGGGCATCGCTCGATCGTGGCCGACCCGCGGCGGGCGGACATGAAGGACGTCCTCAACGCGCGGATCAAGCACCGCGAGCCCTTCCGCCCCTTCGCGCCGTCGATCCTCGCGGACGCGACCGGCGCGTGGTTCGACCAGGACTACACCTCGCCGTTCATGGTCCTCGTCTACAAGACGAAGCCCGACAAGCGGGAGAAGATCCCGGCCGTGAACCACATCGACGACACCGGGCGTGTGCAGACCGTCGAGCGGTCCGTCGATCCGCGCTACTACCGGCTGATCGAGGAGTTCGGCGGACTGACGGACGTTCCCGTGCTGCTGAACACGTCGTTCAACGAGAACGAGCCGATCGTCATGAC
>Ga0066662_10000777_pt1 | contig 14223 bp, 12 predicted proteins | sample GraSoiAngelo_111_FD_133939 | JGI IMG/M metagenome (GOLD analysis project Ga0066662, IMG submission 133939) | Grasslands soil microbial communities from the Angelo Coastal Reserve, California, USA - 14_0903_12_40cm | ecosystem: Environmental > Terrestrial > Soil > Grasslands | place: USA... | reverse complement strand
TCGGCGCAGCCCGCCCGTGCGACCCGCCGACCCGATGACGACGACGATCTCGGCCAGTCCTGCTACCTTCGCTGACCAGGAGATGCGACGCCATGGGTCACAGTTTTCACGTCGATGCCGACCAGCTCCGTGACCACGGCACCGCCGTCGACGATTTCGCCACTCGCGCCGGCACCGCCGCGGATGCCGGGCGGCAGGTCGCCGGCATGGACAATGCCTACGGGCTGTTGTGCCGGCCGATCGCCGGATTGCTTGCCGGACCGCAGCAGCGGTGCGCGGATTCGTTGGAAAAGGCCGCTCAGGCACTGCGCCGTATCACCAACGACCTGCATGCTTCCGCTGATTCCTACCAACGCATCGACGGTGGCGCCGCGTCGGATCTCGCGAAGATAGGCGCGAAATGACCAATCCTTTGATCGACAGCGGCACGGATGTTCGCAACATCTACCACCAGCATCCCAACTCTGTGGGCGACGAATTCGTCAAAGGAGGCGGCTGGGAGAAGGGGCTCACCGCAGTCGAGGCAGGCGAGGAAATCGGTGACGGTGTCGCAAAGGGAGACTGGGCGAAGGTCGCGCTTGGGGGTGTCGGCGCCGGCCTCGACATGCTCTGCGCGTCCACCGATCCGATCGGCTATTTCTCCGGCCAGCTCGCCTCCTGGATGATGGAGCACCTGGAACCGCTGCGTAAAGTCCTGCACGCGCTGACCGGCGAGCCGGAAATGATCAGAGCCTACGCCGCCACCTGGGCCAACATCGGCAAGGAGATGAGCGCGGTCAGCACCGACTACGCCGCCGCAGCCGAAGGAACCGGTTGGGTGTGGGGCGGTCCGGCCAGCCAGGCGTACCGATCGCAGGCGCGGCACGTGGCCAACCTGGTCCAGGCCGCCGCCGGAGCGGCCGACACCCTGCATACGGCAGCCACCATGGCCGGGGAACTCGTGGCGGGTATCCGCATCACCGTGCGCGATCTCATCGCGGCACTCGTCGGCGAGTTGGTCGACCTCACCGCTGAAGAGCTAGCCACCTTCGGACTCGCCACACCTGCAGTGGTCGCCCAAGCAGCTGAAGAGACCGCACGAGTCACATCTCGGGTCGGCAAGATGTTGTTCAAGCTGAAAGAGGCGATCGAAGGGCTGGAGGTGCTGCTCGCCGCACTGCGGAACATGCTCGACGGGGTCTACGGCGAACTCAGCGCCCTGGCCGAAAGCAAGCACGTCGAGGTCGCGTCGTGAGGCCCGGTGCTGTCGCGGTGGCCATCGTGGGAATGCTTGCGGCTGGCTGTACCGTCCAAACGGGCGCCCAGAAGGCGGCCCCGACTCCCGCGTCCCCAGCTCCACCCCCGGTGGTCAATGCCAACGGTGTCGATATGTGCACGATCCTGTCGGATCCTGAGCTGTCCTCATTGGGTGTGCAACCGGGCACCCGGACGAGCTTCAACAAGGCTGGCGTAGTCGGTTGCCGGTGGCGGGGTGCATCTTTCACGCTGAGCCTGGAGCGCGACAACTCCACTCTGGCCGGTTACCAGGCTCACCGGCAGGATCCGCAGTTCATCAACTTCATGGATAACACGGTGAACGGTCGAGCCGGCGCCCACTTCGGGGTGGACCCGAAGGGTTCGCAATGCGCACAGTTGATGGATGGCGGATCGGTTTCGCTGTCGGTGAGTGTCGCCGTGCCGGCAAATTCCCCGCCGTTTGATCCCTGCGCCGAGGCGTTGCAAATCGCTCAGATGATCGAGCCTCGGTTGCCCAAAGCGGCGAAATAGGCGGACGCTCGGGCGCGCTAACCAGCTCGCGCCCGGGCGAGGTGGGGCGCGAGGGCAGCGGCGACCCCGCACAGCAGGCAGGCAAGCGCGAGCGCCGCGCGCAGGTCGGTGGCGTCGGCCAGCACTCCGATCACTGGCGGCCCGATGAGCAGCCCGCCGTAGCCGACTGTGGAGACAGCGGCCACGCTGGGAGCCGCTGCTTGGTTCTCCGACGCGGAGGCGCGCAGCGTGAGCGGGAAAACGACGGACAGACCCAGGCCCATCAGGGCGAACCCGGCGACGGCCGCGACGGGCGTCGCCCACACGAGCGCAACGCCGAGACCGAGCGCGGCGACCAACGCACCGGCACGCGCAGTCGCAGTCGAGCCCGCGCGGGCGGCAGCGCAGTCGCCGGCGAGCCGACCCACCCCCATACACAGCGAGAAGCCAGCCAGCCCCAGCGGCGCAACCCCAGCGGTGGTCCCCACCTGGGTCACGAGGTAGATGCCACTCCAGTCGAAGACCGCCCCCTCGGCCAGCAGCGCGCAGAACGCGATCACACCCATCGCGGCGAGCCGACGACTCGGCCGGGCGAACAGCGGCACACCGGGAACACCCCGGTCGCGGAGCAGTCCCGGCGCGAGCACCGCGACTCCCACCGCACCCACCAGGGCGCTCGCCGCCAGGAATGGCAGCGCGGCCACGCCAGGTGCCGCGGCCGCGGCTCCTGCGCCGGCGAGCACCCCGAAGGAGAACGCGGCGTGCAGTGAGCTGAACAGGTGTTTCCCGGATGCCCGCTCGACAGCGAGGCCCTGGGTGTTCATCGCGATGTCGAGAACTCCGCTCGCCGCACCCACCAGCACCAGAGCCAGCAGCAGTGTGACGGTGTCGACCGCCAGCGCCGGCAGGACCACCGCCCCGATGTAGAACGGGGCGGCGGCGACGATGGGTCGCGAGCCGGTCCGAGCCGCCAGCGCCCCGACCGCCGGCTGAGCGATCAGCAGGCCGGCCGGGGCACCGAACAGGGCGATTCCCAACTGCCCCGGCGTAAGCTCCAGTCGCTGCTGGATCGTCGGCAGGCGCGTGTACCAGGAGCTGAACACGGCACCGTGCAGGAAAAAGGTTCCGGTCACCGACACCCGAGCCCGCACGATCGACACTGTCGCTACCAACCGGCCTACCAGCCGATCGCTGAGCCGCGGCGACTACGGTTGGACACCGCGCCAAGATAGCCTGAAATGCCCGCCCTGACCTGCCGGCGGAGTCGCGAACAGGAGAGCTTCGATGACTCGACTGAGCCAGTCGGTCGACCGTGCCACCACGCTGCTGGCGGGCGCGGACCTCGCGGTCGACACCACTGTGCGCGAGCTGCTGGAGTTGACCACGCAGCGGCGCGGCCTGGACCTGTCGGACCTGTCCCCTGCCGAGCAGGCCACGTTGATCGCCGAGCGCTCCCAGGAGCTTCAGCCCTCATCCGACGCCCTGGCCCGGCGGATCGTGGAGGCCGAGACGAAGTCACGGCCGTTCATCGCGAAATTCGGGATCGACCCCACCGGCGCCGAGGTCCACCTCGGCCACGCGGTGCCGATGCTCATTCTGAGCCGGTTGCAGCGGATGGGTCATCAGGTGGTGTTCATTGTTGGTGACGTCACAGCCAAGATCGGCGATCCGTCCGGTCGCTCCGACGAGCGTCCCGCGCTCACCGACGACGACATCGCCCGCAACCTCAGCACCTACCGTCAGCAGGTCACCCCGTTCTTCGACTTCGCCCGAGCCCAGTTCCGGCACAACGGCGACTGGCTGCGCGAGGTCAAGCTCCCCCGGCTGATCGAAATCACCGCCCAGATCCCGGTCTCGATGCCACTGCAACGCGAAGACTTCCGCAGGCGGCTCGACGCTGGCCAGGGGTTGTCACTGGCCGAGTTGCTGTACTCGGTGGTGATGGCCCTGGACTCGGTCGAGATCAACACCGACCTGGAGGTCGGCGGGATCGACCAGTTCCTCAACATGCAGATGTGCCGCAAGGTCATGGACGTGTGCGGCCAGATTCCGGAGCTGGTGGTTGCGACCCCTCTCATCGAGGGCACGGACGGCACCGGGGCCAAGATGTCGAAGTCCAGGGGCAACTACGTTGCGCTGACCGCCCCCGCGGGCGAAATCTTCGGCAAGATCATGTCAGTGCCCGATCGCCTGGTCGTGCCGTACTTCCGGGCGCTGAGCGAGTGGCGTGATGCCGAACTCACCGTCGCCGGCGAGCGGCTGGCGGTCGGGTCGCTGCATCCGATGGATCTGAAGAAGATTCTCGCGGGCGAAGTCACGGCCGCGATCCACGGCGTGGCCGCGGCCATGAAAGCGCGCGACGAGTTCGTCGCCCGTTTCTCCAAGCGCACCTTCGCCGACGTCGAAAACCTTCCCGCGGTGGCGGATCTCAGCCAGACCGTCAATGACATTGTCAAGGCGCTGGGATTCGCCAAGAGCAACGGCGATGTTCGCCGGGTCGCCGAACAGAACGGCCTGCGCATCGTGATCGAGTCCGACGCTGGTCAGAACCAGATCACGTTGACCGCCGACGAGGCGCGCGAACCGCTCGCAGCGGTGCTCAAGGACAAGGTCAACGGAGGATCCGGAGCCCGCTACCTGAAGGTCGGCCGCAAGCTCGCCCGCATCGATGCTTCTTGATCAGCCGCTGGAGCACGAGCAGATCAGGATAGTTCGCGGCGATCGCACGGGTACCACGATCATCGTCGCCGTGCCTTCGACGGCGCTGGGTACAGCAATCGGCGGCTGCCGGTTGCGCCATTACACCACCTGGCGACAGCGTCGACGATGCGCTGCGGCTCTCCGCCGCGATGACCGACAAGTGCAGCCTGGCCGACATCGATCACGGCGGCGGTAAGACGGTCGCGGTCCCGCCGGCGGGTTCGGCCAGCGCCACGCACAGGATCCAGCAGTGCTGTGCGCCACCGCCGTATTCGGTGATCGTCATGGCACTAGAATGCGTCCCGGGATCCGTGGCGGCGCAGTGCGGCTGTCACCGACCCACCATGACATCCGTCAGGTCGGGCGCTGCTGATCACGTTTGTGTGCCGCGTAACGACAAACCCTGTCACCCGATCACACGACGTGATCCACCCCGGTGGTAGGCCGGACATGCGTCACATCGCCGACCGACAGCGCCCGCCGTTTGCCGTCTGCCAGGACTACCAGCCGGCCCTCGGCGTCGACGTCCTCGGCGGTGCCGATCAGCTCCGACTGCCCTGGTAACTCCACCCGAACTCGCTCCCCCAGAGTGGCGCAGCCTTTCCGGTAGGCGTCGCGCAGGCCAGAGGTGATCGGATCACCCTTGTGCTGGCACCACTGCCGTAGCTCGCTGTCCAGGCCGCGCAGCAGGGCTCGCAGTAGCGGATCCCGGTCGGTGCAGGCGGCCTGCTCGATGGCCAACGAGGTCGCGTCGGGCGCTGGCAGCTCGTCCGGTCGCAGCGTGACGTTGAGCCCGATGCCGATCACCACCGCGGGGCCCTCGGGGACCACCTCGGCCAAAATCCCGGCGGCCTTGCGCCGGTGGGCGCCCAGCAGCAGGTCATTCGGCCATTTCAGCACTACGGGAATCTCGCCCAGGGTGCTCATTGTGCGGCACAACACCACTCCTACCAGCAGCGGAAGCCAGCTCCAGCGGTCCTGCGGCACCTCGGTGGGCCGCAACAGCACCGACAGCGCCAGCCCTGACCGGGGCGGAGCGATCCAGCTGCGCGTGGCCCGGCCACGCCCCGCGCTCTGGTGCTCGGCGACCAGCACAGTGCGATCCGGCGCCTCCCGCCGGGCCGCAGCGGCCAGTGCGGTGTTCGTCGAGGGCACAGTGGCGACGACGTCCAGCGCCGCATACGGTCCGGCTGGCGCCAGCAAAGCTCGCCGTAGCGCGTCCGCACGCAGAGGCGGTCGCTCAAGATCAGACCACACGAGCGCAGACGCTACCTCTAAGGTCGGCCGTCATGGAGCCGGACATCCACACCACCGCGGGCAAGCTCGCCGATTTGCTGCGCCGCAACGAGGAAGCGGTGCACGCCGGGTCCGCCCGGGCGGCGGCGCGCCAGCACGCCAAGGGCCGCAAGACCGCTCGAGAGCGGATCGACCTGCTGCTCGACGCCGGGTCATTCATCGAGCTCGATGAGCTGGCCCGGCACCGAAGCAGCAACTTCGGTCAGCAGGCCAACCGACCCTACGGTGACGGCGTCGTCACCGGCTACGGCACCATCGACAACCGGCCGGTGTGCGTGTTCAGCCAGGACGCCGCCATTTTCGGCGGCAGCCTCGGCGAGGTGTACGGCGAGAAGATCGTCAAGGTGATGGATCTCGCGATGCGGACCGGCTGCCCGATCATCGGGATCAACGAGGGCGGCGGCGCTCGGATCCAGGAGGGCGTCGTCTCGCTGGCGCTGTACGGCGAGATCTTCCTGCGCAATACCCAGGCGTCCGGGGTGATCCCGCAGATCTCGCTGATCATGGGCTCGTGCGCGGGCGGCCACGTCTACTCACCGGCGCTGACTGACTTCACGGTGATGGTCGACCAGACCTCGGCGATGTTCATCACCGGCCCGGATGTGATCAAAACGGTGACCGGTGAGCAGGTCGGCTTCGAAGAGCTCGGCGGCGGGCGCACGCACAACACCAAATCGGGCAACGCGCATTACCTCGGCACCGACGAGGATGACGCGCTGTCCTACGTCAAGGAGCTGCTGTCGTTCCTGCCGTCGAACAACTTGTCCGAACCGCCGGTGTTCGACGCTGCGGACGTCAGCCACGGGCCTGTCGTCGACACCCTCACCGACTCAGACCGGGAACTGGACACGCTGATCCCGGACTCGGCCAAGGCGCCCTACGACATCCATGAGGTGATCGTCCGCGTCGTCGACGAGGGAGAATTTCTGGAAGTGCACGAGCTTTTCGCGCCCAATATCGTCGTTGGCTTCGGGCGTGTCGAAGGCCGCAGCGTCGGGATCGTGGCCAACCAGCCCACCCAGCTGGCAGGCTGCCTGGACATCGACGCCGCCGAGAAGGCCGCCCGGTTCGTCCGGACCTGTGACGCCTTCAACGTCCCGGTACTCACCTTCGTCGACGTGCCCGGCTTTCTGCCCGGCACGGACCAGGAATGGAACGGCATCATCCGGCGCGGTGCCAAGCTGATCTACGCCTACGCCGAGGCCACTGTGCCCAAGGTCACGGTGATCACCCGCAAGGCCTACGGCGGCGCCTATGACGTGATGGGTTCCAAGCATCTCGGCGCGGACCTCAACCTGGCCTGGCCGACCGCGCAGATCGCCGTGATGGGCGCGTCCGGCGCCGCGAACATCCTGCACCGCAAGGAACTCGCGGCCGCTGCGGTCGACGAGGTGGACGCACTGCGCGCTCGGCGCCAGCAAGATTACGAAGACACCCTGCTCAACCCCTATGTCGCCGCCGACCGAGGCTACGTCGACGCGGTGATCTTCCCCTCCCACACCCGGTCCCACGTAGCTCGCGCGCTGCGAATGCTCAAAGACAAGCGCCAAACCCTGCCCCCCAAGAAGCATGGGTATATCCCCTTGTGAGCGCGAAACAGTGTTCTAGCACTCAATACCACTCACGAGTTATCCACATGCTGCAGGTCGTGCAGGGTGAGCCGTCTGACGAAGAGCTTGCGGCGCTGATAGCGGTGCTCGCGGTGGGGACACGCCCCGCTGCCACGCCGCCGTCGCCACGCAATACCTGGGCCGACCCTGCACACCGGTTGCGGAGTTCCGGGCATCCCAGTCGTGGAGCTTGGCGCAACGGATGACCAGCGCTACAGTTCCCGAACTCCGCAGGAAGGCTGTCCGAAGCCGGCCCAACTACTCTGCTGTGCAGTTCGGGAAGCCGAGGGCAGCCCAGCTCGGGGTGGCAGGATCGGCGGTATGGCGACGGTTGCGTTCGAGGATCTGAGTCCGGGCACCGTGATCGATCTCGGCGAGGTCAAGATCGATCGGGAAGAGATGCTGGCTTTCAGCCAGAGATTCGATCCGCAGCCGTTCCATCTGGATGAGGAAGCCGCCAAGCGCTCCGTGCTCGGCGGCCTGTGCGCGTCGGGGTGGTTCACCGCGTGCCTGTGGATGCGTGCATACGTGGACGCCGTGCTGGCCGATTCCACTTCGCAGGGCTCGCCGGGTGGCCGCGAGATGTCCTGGCTGGCGCCGGTTTTCCCCGGTGACCTGCTGCGCATGCGACTGGAAGTGATCGGCGCGCGCACCTCACGCAGCCGTCCCGGCCTCGGTCTGGTGGAGATCGTCGGGTCCGCGCACCGGGGCGAAGCGTGCGTGCTGCGGATGACGTTCACCGGCATGTTCTCCACGCGTGGCTAGCCGCCGTGTGGTTCTGGCGTCGGCATCCCCCGCTCGGCTCGGTGTGCTCCGCGGCGCCGGGATCGATCCGGTGGTGCGGGTGTCCGGAGTGGACGAGGACACGCTGGCCACCACGCTGGCCGACGCGACGCCGGCAGAGCTGGTCACCGCGCTGGCCCGCGCGAAGGCCGACGCGGTCGCGGCGGACATCGCCACCGAGTACCCCGACGCGGTGATCGTTGGGTGCGACTCGATGCTGCGCATCGGTGGCGAGCTGGTCGGCAAGCCCGGCTGCGCCGCCGCCGCGCTGCGCCGGTGGAAAACGATGGCCGGCGGCACCGGTGAGTTGCTCACCGGGCACGCCGTGATCCGCCTCGACCAGGGGGTCCCGGCCGCAGCCGCCAGTGGCGCGCAGACCACGGTCGTCCGTTTCAGCATCCCGTCGGCAGAGGAGATCGAGGCCTACATCCACACCGGGGAACCGCTACAGGTGGCAGGCGCGTTCACCCTGGACGGGCGGGGCGGCTGGTTCGTCGAGGGGATCGACGGTGACCCGTCCAGCGTGATCGGCATCAGCCTGCCACTGACCCGGCGACTGTTCGCCGAGGTCGGGGTGGCCGTGGTGTCGCTGTGGTCGTGACCTTGTGGCATGGTCAGCAGTGCCCTCATCGGACGAGGAAAGGACGGCTCAGATGAGCACGCCAGCGCTGGCGCCGCGGCTGGCTGAGCTGGCGGAGGAGTTCATCGAAGTCAGCCCCACCGACCGACTTCAGCTACTGGTGGAGCTAGCGGGAGAGCTGCCCGAGCCGCCACCGCCGCTGACCCACGACGCGATGCAGCGGGTACCCGAGTGTCAGTCTCCGCTATATCTGTCCGTCGAGGTGACCGAGGACAGCCGGGTGCACCTGCACTTCGACGCACCACAGGAAGCGCTCACCACCCGAGGGCTCGCAGCGATCCTGCACACCGGGCTCGACGGCGAACCAGTGGCGATCGTGCTCGACACACCGGACGACTTCTACCTCCAGTTCGGGCTGGCCGACGCGGTGAGCCCGCTGCGGCTGCGCGGCGCGGCCGCGATGCTCGCCCGGATCAAGCGCACGGTGCGCGGACTACCGCGCTAAACGCACAGCCGCCCAATGAACATTTTCCCGGGTCCCAGCGGCGCGATCTAGAATGCGGCGAATGAGCCCAGCCCCCGTGGCACCCGACCCGTCAGCCTTGCGCAAGGTGCTCATCGCTAACCGGGGGGAGATCGCTGTGCGGGTGATCCGGGCCTGCCGCGATGCCGGGCTGACCAGTGTGGCCGTCTACGCCGACGGTGACCGCGACGCTCCGTTCGTGACGCTGGCCGATGAGGCGTTCGCATTGGGCGGGGCCACCCCGGCGGACAGCTACCTCCACCAGGCAAAACTGCTGGAGGTCGCGGCCCGGGCCGGCGCGGACTCGGTGCATCCCGGCTACGGGTTTCTCGCCGAGAACGCCGACTTCGCCCAGGCCGTGATCGACGCCGGGCTGACCTGGATCGGACCGTCGCCGCAGGCGATTCGGGACCTGGGTGACAAGATCACCGCCCGGCAGCTGGCCAGCAAGGCGGGAGCGCCGCTGGTGCCGGGTACGAGGGATCCCGTGGCCGGCGCGGACGAAGTGGTGACGTTCGCCACCGAGCACGGCCTGCCGGTAGCGATCAAGGCCGCGTTTGGCGGTGGTGGGCGCGGCCTGAAGGTGGCCCGCACCATCGCCGAGATCCCCGAGCTGTTCGATTCCGCGGTGCGCGAGGCCGTCTCGGCCTTCGGACGCGGCGAGTGCTTCGTGGAGCGCTACCTGGACAAGCCGCGTCATGTCGAAGCGCAGGTGTTGGCCGATCAACACGGCACCGTCGTGATAGTCGGCACCCGGGACTGCACCTTGCAGCGCCGCCACCAGAAGTTGGTCGAGGAGGCGCCGGCGCCGTTTCTGTCCGATGAGCAGCGCCGCACCATCCATGAGGCGGCCCGAGCGATCTGCGCCGAGGCGGGTTACACCGGCGCGGGCACCGTCGAGTTCCTGTTAGGAACAGACGGCGCCATCTCGTTTCTTGAAGTGAACACCCGGCTGCAGGTGGAGCACCCGGTATCGGAGGAGACCACCGGGTACGACCTGGTCCGCGAGCAGTTCCGGATCGCGGCCGGTGAGAAGCTGACCATGGACGCCGATCCGCCAGCACGCGGCCATGCCATCGAGTTCCGGATCAACGCCGAGGATCCGGCCCGGGGATTCCTACCCGTCTCCGGTGTGATCACCGTCTTCGATCCGCCGTCCGGACCGGGAGTACGACTCGACGCCGGGGTACGCGCCGGCACCGTCATCGGTGACCAGTTCGACTCGATGCTGGCCAAGCTCATCGTCGTCGGCGCGGATCGCGAACAGGCTCTGGCGCGGGCCCGGCGGGCGCTGGCTGAGTTCACCGTCGAGGGAGTGCCGACCGTCATCGGATTTCACCAAGCAGTCTTGGAGGACCCGGCCTTCGCCGCCACCGACGGCGAACACTTCACCGTGCACACCCGGTGGATCGAGACCGAGTTTCGCCCGCAGCTCCAGCCGCACGCTGCCACGAAAGAGATCCCTATACCGCCGCCGCGGCAGACGGTGGTCGTAGAGGTCGGCGGTCGGCGGCTGGAGGTCTCGCTGCCGGCCGATCTCGCCCTGAGAGGTGGCGGCACCGGCCGGGCCCACCCTCGCAAACGCGGCGGCGGACAGCCCCGGGCGGGATCGGGTGACGTAGTGATCGCACCTATGCAGGGGACAGTGGTCAAGGTCGCGGTGTCCGATGGAGACCTGGTCGACACCGGTGACCTGATCGTGGTACTCGAAGCGATGAAAATGGAAAACGCGGTCGTCGCGCACCAGGCCGGTACCATCACCGCCCTCACCGCCCGGCCCGGCATCCCAGTCACCCAAGGCAGCGCCCTCTGCCAGATCACCCAGCGTCCCCCTCCCCGATATGGAGACATATCGGGGCTATCGACCGACGAATAGGACCGATATGGCCCCATATCGGGGACGGCTGATCAGCTGACGGGTGCGAGCAGTTGCGGGCGGGGATCCGGGGCGGCGCTACGGCGGGCGTCGGCGGTGGAGTCGTTGAGCTGGCGCTGCGAGTCGCGTTCGGCAGCCACCCGGGCAAGGTAGATCTGCACCTCCCGGTGCCGTGCAGCCGCACTCCAGCCCAGCACCTCGCCCATCAGGTCGGCGACATCAGCGGCGCATGCCTCGCCCCGATGCGGGTATTCGATCGAGATCCGGGTACGCCGGGTGAGCACGTCCTCCAAGTGCAGGGCCGCTTCGTGACTGGCCGCGTACACCACCTCGACCCGGAGATAGTCGGGCGCCTCGCGTAGCGGCGCGAGCAGGTCTCGGCGGTCGGCGGCCAAGGCCAGCACCTGATGCACCACCGAGCCGTAACGGTCCAGCAGGTGCCGTAGCCGGTAGGGATGCAGTCCGTACCGGGCGGCCAGCGTGTCGGCCTGGTTGACCAGGGCGTGGTAGCCGTCCGCGCCCAGCAATGGCACCTTGTCCGTGATCGACGGAGCAACCCGACCGGGTAGATCGGGCACCGCCGCGTTCACCGCGTCGGCCGCCATCACCCGGTAGGTCGTGTACTTGCCACCCGCGATCGCCACCAGGCCGGGCGCCACCCGGGCAACCGCGTGTTCTCGGGACAGCCGCGAGGTCTGCTCGCTCTCGCCGGCCAGCAGCGGCCGCAGGCCGGCGTAGACACCTTCGATGTCGCTCTCGTTCAGCGGCGTGGCGAGCACCGTATTCACCGTGTCCAGCAGGTAGTCGATGTCCGCGCGAGTAGCCGCGGGATGTGCGAGGTCGAGGTTCCAGCCGGTGTCGGTGGTGCCGACGATCCAGTGGCTGCGCCACGGAATGACGAAGAGCACCGACGTCGGGGTGCGCAGGATCAGTCCGCTCTCGGACACAATGCGATCCCTCGGGACCACGATGTGCACCCCCTTGGAGGCGCGTATCCGGAACCGACCCCGACCACCGGACAATCGCTGGATCTCATCGGTCCACACCCCGGTGCAGTTGAGCACCGCGTGCGCCTCGACGTCGGTTTCCTGACCGGTCTCGCAGTCCCGCACGCGGACTCCACGGATCCGATCCGCCTCCCGCAGAAAGCCGATGACCTGGGTGGAGCTGCGCACCACAGCGCCATACTGGGCGGCGGTCCGGGCCACCGTCATCGTGTGCCGGGCATCGTCGGTGATCGCGTCGTAGTAGTGCACCCCACCGACGAGGGTGTCCCGCTTGAGTGCCGGGGCCAGCCGTAATGCGCCGGCCCGGGTGAGATGGCGTTGGCCCGGCACTGATCGTGTCCCACCCAGCGTCTGGTAGAGCGCCAACCCAGCGGCGACGTAAGGCCGTTCCCAGATCCGGTGGGCCAGCGGATACAGGAAGCTCACCGGCTTAACCAGGTGCGGCGCCAGCAGGGTGAGCATCAGCTCCCGCTCGTGCAGGGCCTCCCGAACCAACCCGAACTCAAGCTGCTCCAGATAACGCAGACCGCCGTGGAACAGCTTCGACGACCGGCTCGACGTGCCCGATGCCAGGTCCCGGGCTTCCACCAGCGCCACCTTCAGACCTCTGGTGGCGGCGTCCAACGCCGCACCGGATCCGACCACTCCGCCACCGATGACGAGGACATCGAACTGCTCGCCGGCCAGCCGCTGCCAGTCGGCCGCTCGCTGTGCCGGACCGAGTTGCCCGGGGGCTGCACCGCCGACGGACTGCTGGAGCTCGCGCTGGGCCTGCTGCACCGGTCGGTCCCACCCCCTGCCTGTACCCGGTTCGCCTGCTGCACGCTACCGCGTGGCAGCCTCCTTGAACTTCCTCGTGCCTGGTTATCGTGTGTGGCGCGCTACGAACGGTGATTAGTGTGAGGCGCTGCGCACCAGTAATACCAGCGCGACGGCGGCAAGGATCGCGACGAGCGCCGCGAACACCATGCCGGCGGTGACGAGGCCGAGGGCCGTCGCTGCGGCGCCCTCCCCGATCACCGGGATGGAGATGCCGATATAGAGCATCACGAAGTAGCTTGACGTGATCTCACCGCGCTTGTCCGACGGCGCGGCGCTGGTCACTGCTCCGAGCCCAGCCCGGAAACTCAGGCCTTGACCGAGCCCGGCGATGATCCCTCCCACGATGAGCACCGCAAGCGAATGGAGAGGAAGACTCGCCGCCACCAGCACCATCCCCGCGATGAGGCCCACGCATCCCACTATGAGAGCACGTTGCTCGCCGATGAGCGATGACAGCGACTGGCCGATTGTCGAGGCGATGAACACCGAAATCACCACCGCACCGGTGAGTGCGTGATTGGTGTGGTGCAGCACCGTGGCGAGAAACGCCGGGGATACCGCGGTGAACAAGCCGAGCACCGCGAAGCCGGCGAATCCGGCGATCGCTGCCCGAGTGAACACGCCGCGAATCTCCATCGGCACATCGATCTTCTGCGGCCGCAGCCGCAGTGTGCGGGCCCGCCGCACCGGTTCGGCAACGAGCTGAACAGCACCGACGGCGGCCACGACGAGCACCACATCCACGATGAAACACAGGGTCAACGGCAGCGGCGCGTACTGGGCGAGGATGCCGGCCAGCAGCGGACCCGCGCCAAGGCCACCCATGTTCACCGCGGCCGCGATCAGACTCGCCCGCTTCTTACCGGATTCAGGAGCGAGATCCACGATCGTCGCAGTCGCCGTCCCGGTGAAAATGCCGGCCGACAAGCCAGACACCACCCGGCCGACGAACAGCCAACCCAACCCCCCTGCCCACAGGAACACGAAGGCGGAAAGGCCGGACAGGGCCAGCCCCGCCTGCAGCATCGGTCGCCTGCCCAGCTGATCCGACCAATGCCCGAACACCAGCAGGGCAGCCGTAACCCCGACCGCGTAGGCGGCGAACACCACCGTGGTGACCAGCTCACCGAAGCCGAAGGCCTTTTCGTAAAGCGGATACAGCGGCGTAGGTAGCGTGGTGCCCAGCATGGTGATCGCGAAAGCCGCCCCGATGAGGGTGACGGCGGGCCAGCCGGTCGCGCCACGTCCGGATCGCTGCCGGAGTAATTGGTTCCCCATGA